>Ga0310694_10000893_pt1 | contig 36653 bp, 39 predicted proteins | sample 174DNAGHGhighgp2_FD_203884 | JGI IMG/M metagenome (GOLD analysis project Ga0310694, IMG submission 203884) | Sheep rumen microbial communities from Palmerston North, Manawatu-Wanganui, New Zealand - 1742 DNA GHGhigh gp2 (v2) (version 2) | ecosystem: Host-associated > Mammals > Digestive system... | reverse complement strand
ATCTTTGCTATTGATGCTAAGTTAAGCACAAAGTTCCCTTTTGCTGCAATAGAGAGAACCAATATTACATCAATAAGATGTAAGGATGGTCAGTATGAGGACAATGTAAGTGTTACCATATATGTTGCAGACAACACATATATTGGAAGTGTAACTATTGCCAATGAAATACGTCATTGGTTAGAGGGTCACAGATATAAGGATGACACCATTAGGATTAGTGATGTCAGATTAAGTGGAGCAAGTGAGGTATATGCCAATGACGCATATATTCATAAACTCGACTTTGAAATTAGAGTAAACTAAAAAAAATATCGATATTTTATTATGAGTACAACTATTATTAAAGGTGATGAACTTCAATTGTTCTACAATGGTAATGCATTTGCATGGGCAACTTCACACACCTTAACTCTCACAGGCAATACAGTAGACATTGCTACGAAAGATCATGGAAGTTGGGGCGCAAGTGAGATTGGTAACATCACATGGGAGATCACATCTGAGAACCTTTATTCAGAAGATGATTATGATTCACTTTTCGACCTTATGGTACAGAAAGAACCAATCGATGTAGTTTTTGCTAAGGTAAGCAATTATGATCCTGACGGTTTGGTTCGTGCAGGTGGTAATGTACAGGCATGGACTGCATCTACTACTTATCGTACAGGTAAAGCTGTAATATCTAATCTTACAGCAAATGCTAATACAGGTGAAAATGCTACATATTCTTTAACACTTACTGGTGCTGGTCCATTGACTAAGGTAGCAGGACAATAAAAATTTATTAACATTTTGATATGTCAACACAAATTTTAAAAGGAGACGAGTTACAGTTATGGATAGATGAGATTGGTGCGTCAGTATATGCTACGTCACATACATTGACATTAACAGGTAATACAGTAGATGTTGGCACAAAAGATCATGGCAACTGGAATGCTTCTGAGATTGGTAATTTGACTTGGGAGATAACAGCAGAATGTCTTTATACTGAAGGACAGTTTGATGACTTGTTTGATATGATGGTTCACAAGACATTATTATCAGTAAGTTTTGCTAAGGTAGAGAACTATGATGAGAACGGTCTTCAAAGAGTTGGTAATACTGATGGTCCAGAAGAATGGACAGTTGGTGTAGGTAAGTCAGGTTTATGTTATATTACTAATTTAGCAGCAAATGCTAATACAGGTGAGAATGCTACATATTCCTTAACACTTACTGGTGCTGGTCCACTCATCAATGATGATCCTGCTTCTAATTTAAGAAAGCCAAATACAGTGAACATTGATTTTTCAGCAACCAAAAGACAGATTATAGCACACCCAACAGACAAGAATTTACTAACTAAGGTAAAGATGTATGATGCCAGTACAGGTGAAGAGATTCCTTTGATATATGATCAACAAAGTGGAAATGTGATATATAATGGACCTGACGCTACTAATTTGAACGTCTTAGTTTATTTTAAGAATGGCTCAATTCCTGATGGATGGTTCAATACTTCACACGTATGGGAAGACAATGTGTATATTGATGTCCCAACGATAGAAGCAGAATCTTGTCTTGAAATGATAGGAACAAGAATCGAGTTTAGTAAGAACGTCAAGTCTATTGGAGATAACGCATTCAATGATTATGATGGTGACAATATTCACGCGTTAGTGTTCAATGCAACAACACCACCTACATTTGGTCGTGACATATGCGGCAATATTGCTAATGTAACATCTGTTACTGTACCAACTGGAACATTACAAGCATATCAGACTGCATGGAGTGATTATGGGACTACTACATGGATAGAACAATGATTGTATGTAACGTACAATCGTTCTTCATATTCGAACTATATATATTCATAGAGGGTGTGAGAGCATCCTCTATTTTTGTCTTGATTTGATGAAATTTATTACCTTAATTATTATATTTTTATATATATCAGAATGATAAATATAACAGATAATGAATATGAAGATCACAATTAAAGACCAAGAAATAGAACTAATCTATTGTCAGCGCATTTATCTTAAGTATGAGGAAATGTACAAGAAGTCATTGAACATCGAAGACTTATCATCTTATACAGCAACAGCAGACTTATTCTATTGTACTATCATTGCTACATTAGAACATAAATCTAATCGTGATAAGTATAATATTACATTCACAAAGGAAGACTTCCTAGATTGGTATGATGATAATGCTACTATATTAACACATGACTTTACACAATGGTTCTTCAACAAGGTGCAAGAGCAGATGGACAAGTTGAAGAAACATGTTGAAGAACAACAGGAAGACAAGAAAGGGACAAAGTCAAAAAACTAATGCGAGTCCATGAGTACTTTCGCATATTAGTAGTTAATGCAAAGTTAGTTACGTACGAGTACTTCATGGACTACATACAAGATTGGGAGATAGAACTATTATTAGAAATGTCAAATGAGTCATATAGAAATGACTGGGAGACAGCAAGATATATAGCTTATTATAATGCCATAATGTCAGGCAATCTAAAGAAGCAATACAGTTCTAAGTCAATGACAGAACTATTTCCACTACCATACGATGACAGATACAAGATAGAAGAAGACCATAATATTGAGATATCTAACAATGAGATAGAAATGTTAAAGCAAAGATCTAATGCAGTGGGAAATAGATTGTTCAAAAAATAAAATTCAACAGTTATGTAAATGGCTAATACAGTTAAGATAGGAATTACCGCATCGGATGAGGGTTTTAAGTCAACGTTAGACAATATATCTAAGTCAGCAAAAAATGTTGGTGGTACTATATCTGCTGCTGGTAAAGAGTTTAAGACTGTAAGAGGTGCAGTCGGTGCATTAACTAAAGAAGCTCAAATGCTTACAGTGCAGTGGCGTGAGTTAGATGAGTCAATGCGCAATTCAGATGCAGGACAGCAGTTATATCAGCAGATGCAAGATACTATTGCAAAAGCAGCAGAATTAAAGGATGTCGCAGGTGATGTACAGAACGAGATTAAGAATATGGCATCTGATACCGCAGTATGGGATGGTATGTCTCAGGGTATAGGTGTCTTATCATCTGGTGTTCAAGGATTAGCATCAGTATATGGACTATTAGGTGGCGATGTAAAGGCATTCACACAGGCACTTACAGTAATGAACGGCATACAAGCTGTGACTAATACTATTATTGGAATAGGCAATGCACTACAAAAGGATAGTGCATTGATGACAATGCTTAGAATATTAAGAACTAAGATGTTGACTGTAGCAACAAGCGCATCTACTGTTGCCATAGGCGCACAGACAACGGCAACGGAAGCACAGACAGCAGCACAGCTTGCAAATAACGCTGCCGTTCTTGCTAACCCATACGTTGCTGTAGCAGCTGCTATAGTTGGACTTACTGCTGCAATAATAATTTGGACTGAATGCTCAGATGATGCAACTGAATCACAAAAGGCAATGCAGGCAGCAGCAGACGCTATGTCTGAAACAATGGATGAGGGTACTAAGAAAGCATCAGATCAGATCACAGCATATATGAAGTTAAAGCAGGAATATGACAACTGTGGTGGAAGTGTAGATCAGATTAAGAAAAAGATAATTAGTAACACAGATGCTCAAAAGAAAGCAGGTATACAAATTAAGAACTTAGACCAGGCAACTAGAATATTCTCTACTGAGGGCACAAAGGCATTCATTGCCGGATGTAATGCAAGAGCATTAGCACAGGCAGCAGAAGCAGCACAGGCAGCATTATATGCTAAGGTGTTAAAAGAACTGAATGATCTATTAAATAAGATAGGAACAGGTGAGGAAGTAAATATTTCTGACATCGAAGCACTTGCTAAGCAGTTGGGTATAGGCGCAAATGAAATGAAGAACCTTGCTCGTGCTGCTGGTTACTATGAAGAGCATATGACTTTCACAAAGAACAATATGCGATTATTAGATGGTAATGATGCAATAGAGGCACAACAACAATTTGTGCAGACATTGTTTGAGGCAAGTAGGGATCATGGAGCATTATCTGCATTAGCTAAGATGGGTGAAAACTGGTCTAAACAAGCAGCAGCATCATTTAATTCTGGTATCATAGGTGATATAGTCACTAACATGGAAAAGAATGCTAATGACATGGCTAAGGCAGCAGGAAAGGCAGGTAAACATGGAGCATCGGCAGCAAAACAACATGCAGCAGCACAAAAGAAAACAACACAAGAAATAGTTAAAACACTTAATTCATTAGAAGGGTGTGATGCTATCATATCAGAAGCAGAAAAATCAATAAAGAAACTAAATAAGACAAGTTCTACATATCAGCAAGACCTTGAAAAATTAAATAATACCATTATTGCTGCTAAGGCTGCAAAGCTTGAATTATTAGGTGATAATACATTAAAAGAATTACAAGAAGCAAAACAATTAATAAAAGATCTAATAAATTCTGTTCCATCTGATGCACCAATTTTAAATTCATTGAACACTAAACTATCTGATGTAAATAAGAAGTTAGAAGAGTTATATAAAAAGAGGGCAAGTTCCAATCTGCCTGAGGATCTTGAGGATCTAGAAGGGTTCTTGACTAACTTGTTAAAAACAATGAAGACATCAGATCCTGACTATAATAAGACTGTACAAAACTTAAAGCGCGTTAAGACTGCACTTGCTGACATAAAACAAGAACAGGAAGACATTTATAATGGTGTGCTGCAAGGATCTAACGTATGGTGGCAAAGAATATATAAGAGACAACAAGAGAGTGTCAAGAACTTAGAAGATTATTCTGTTTCTAATTCTGAGGTTCCAGAGTATAGAAGATATAAGCCAGCTGACATGGAGTCATACGGCATCAACATGGATTATTTCAAACAAGCCATGATAGATATGATGGGTGTTGAGAATGCAGAAACCATATTACATGACATAGAAGATGAAAATGCTAAGGACATTGAAGGAATATGGCAGACAGCAATAGATATGTACAAGGAGTGGTTAGAAAAGAAGTTAGCTGCTACATCTGGTAAGCAAGAGATGTATGTCGCTCCTAATTTAACAATAGATCCAACTTTTAACTACAAGATGTCTAACATCGAACTCTTAGATCAGTTGATAGAACCAATACAAAAAGCATATGATGAACTAAAAGAAAAAATAGAAAATAACAAGATAACAGACAGTTCATTAGAATCAGCAAAAGAACAGTTAAAAGAATATGGTCAGGCATTAAATAGTCTTAAACGTAGTAAAGTACTGACTGAGATACAAGATGACATATCAGAATACCAAACAAGTATAAGAGATGGCATAATTGGTGCTGCAAGTGATGTAAAGGGTGGAATGCAGACACTATATGACGCATTTACTAAATTACCAGAAACATTAGATAATGCAGAAAATGCATTTGAAGGGTTCTTTGCAGTGTTTGATTCTATGTTTAGTATAGTAGATGCAGTCATAAGAGTAATAGACACTATTAATACGTTAAGTGAGACATTTAGTATGCTCAATGCTGCAAGACAATCAGAAAGTGCAATTCAAAATAATGCTATTTCTGCTACTATGACACAAGCTATCGCTACAGAACAATTAACTGGAGCAATGGCTGGTAAGTTAGCAACTGATACAGAGTCTGTTGTTACTGCAGCAGCTGCGACATCAGCATTAAAGGCACAAACAGCTGCCACAACAGAATTGGCAGCAGCACAGTTCTTCGCAGCACATGCATCAATACCATTTGCTGGTGCAGGAATAGCATCAGGATTTGTTGCTGAGATGGAAGGTGTGATAAAAGGAGTTGGATCATTACAAATGCTTGCTAATGGTGGTATAGTACAAGGATCTACTACTATAGGTGATAAGGTACTTGTTCGTGCTAATGCAGGTGAGATGGTCATCAACAAGACACAACAAAAACGACTATTCGATATGATAGATCATGGTACAGTGGATAATTCATCTGGCACAGTCATATCTAATGTTAGAATAAAGGGAAGTGACATCATATTAGCACTCAAGAACTATGGTAAGTCACATGGAAATAAACAACTATCTAATTTACTATCATGAAACTATACGGGACATTCAAGAACAACAACGATGAGACTATAACTGTCATATTCTATAACATAAATGTAGAACATAGTGACATAAACATAGACGAATCAGATGACATAAGATTTAGTGATGAACCAGTCATTATATCAACTGAATGTGAAGATTCATTCACACATATAATTAAGACAACCGCTACCATAAACTTAGTAACAAGAATATGGTTAGGTGATTATTTATATGCTAACAATACTGAGTCTGTGATAGTTAATGTTATGAATGGTGATAAATGTCTGTTTGCTGGATATGTGACACCTAATTCGTTCAATCAGGACTTTGCTCACGATTGGGAGAATCTTGAAATAAACTGTCTTGACTATCTGTCATTATTGGAATACAAGTACTTCACAGATGATACAGATTATGACATACTTAAAATGAACACAGGAAATACATCTTTTGCTGATCTTATGAAAAGAATGAAGATAAACAATAAGCTGCAAGTGATTAGCAATCTGCCTGACTTGACAACTGATTCTAACTGGATAGAAACAGGATATGCATATGACAATGACACTTTTACTGCAGTAGAATCAAAGGTCAATATAGTAAATAGCACTACTGGTTTCAAGACTGGTGCTACAAGAATATCTACTTCGCTTAACCCTGAATGGGTACAATCAGAAGACACTACAATTGGTGATGATGGTAAGTTGTACTATAAGGACTTTGCTTATGTAGACATAAATAATGTAGCAACTAACACTGGTATATGGCAGCAGGGCGATGAAGCACCAATGCCAGAGGTAGTAGATACAGTAAACGTACTAGATGGTTGGTCTGATGGACCTATACATCAACACATGGAGTTCTTTGAACACTTCAGAATAGATTATGTAATGAGTGATGGATCTATAAAACGTGGAGATAATGATACCATAGGTGAACAAATACCATTTGAACCAAACACTACGTCTAATGGTTCATATTGCTATTATGTACAAAGTGGTCGAGATGATCTGATGACAGACACTGTTGATGATGCTACACGTGAGTACTATAAGAATTATGCTTATATTCATATGACAATAGATGGTGTAGTACATGAATATAACACTGGTCAGTATGATAGAGGACCATTGTTTGAACCAGAAAATCCAGGAGATCCTGTAGATCCAGGAAAAGAAACAAGAGACTGAAATTTATAATATTTTATTATGCCAACATTTACAGGAAATATTTATGACTTAGGACAATATGTTCAAGGTGTAACTGATACTAACTATACACCTCATATATGGTATGACCAGAGTAAGAACTATAAGAATGGAACTAATATCTTTGAGGACTTATCTGTTCCAATAGGTCTTATGCTTGGAGATTCAGAGGATGATGTATGGTCATATGAAGAAATATTGAATGAGATAATGCAATATCTTAATCTTCATATTATGATGATAGGATTTGACTACTATATCTTTGACTGGAATACACCACGTACTGAGGTAAACATAGAATGGTTAGATATAATGACAGGTGAGACAAAGATAGAAACATTCAACATCATAAATGTCACTAAGGATATGTATGGTGGTGATGACACACAGATCACTATGGATGATGTGTACAATCAAGTACAAGTTACAGACAATATAGAAAAGTTAGATGATGTGATAGAATCTCCATTTGATATAAAAAACTTGATTCCATTGAATGCCAAGACACAATATATGACTGAGTTTGGTAGTGATGGTGCTGATGGTAAGACATTTGTTCCATTTGTCACGCTTGTTCAGACTGGAAGTGCAGCAAATGATCTTGGTGCTAGATTCAATGAAGATGTTACTTGGACTAGGGAATGGTGGATGCAGATATATAAGAACAATAATTGGTCATTTAAGTTGAACAATGTAGATAACTACAGTGAGATACCAACTGATGGTAATGGATTAAGCTATGACTGTTGGCGCATGCTCAAGAAATTATATAACACACCATTCTATAGTGGTATAGTGGGATTTGGTAGTGGTGATAAGGTCAATAATAAGAATATGACTAACATCCAGAACATAGATGTGAAGGATAAATATATATGCATTGCCATCAACGGTAATGGTGTGGACGGATCGTCTAATAGTGAATACCCACAGCCAAGTACTTATACTACATTTCCAAATGACAATGATGTACAAAATTGTGGTCTAAACATAGAATATAACTTTCCACAGGATGGTAACTATAGTCCAGCAGATGAGAATATCACTAACTATATTGTGTTTAATGGTGATATCCTGATGACTATACCACAACAGATGTGCGGTGTAAGTGGATTCAGACCACATATATATGAAGATGACTTTGTTGAGTTCAAGACTTATCAAGAGAGATATAACAAACAGACATTAGATGCTAATGACAATAAGGCAAAATATTGTGACTATTATGTGTTCACAAGAAAGAACAACAACTTCGTAACATTCAAGACATATGCTAGATGGAATCCAAGCGAGATAATAAGTGGATATGACTTTAGAGGACATCTTACACCAAGCGCAGCAAACGATGACCATGGTACTTGGTATCAACAACTATACTATAAGAACTATAATGCTACACATACTGATAATCGTGCTGAAGGAGACATATTAGTTTCACCACCTATAGTAGATGGCAACTTAGCAAAACGATTCAAATATGCACTTGGATCTAAGACTTATTACGGACAATATGATGTCATAAAATATGTAGATGTGTTAGCTTGCCAACTTAAGATAGGTGACAAATATTGTGATGAGTCATATGACAGTGAGGGTAATAAAAAATTCAGTTGGAAAACAACAGATGAACTAATAGCTGAACAGAAATATCATGTAATGAATGGTAATCCTATCTATGATGCATATGTCTATCTTGCCATAAACATTGATGATGGAGAATACTTGATTGGAGATTCACATAAGATATATAACAACATATATACTAATATGGGTCTTGATAACACTACTGGTATGGCAATACCTATGAAGAATAGTGATCATCTAAGTGGTGAGTTAAGATTCAAGATAATTGGTCCAGTGAACAATACTTGGGATAATGGAATTAGAAGACATCCTACATGGTTCAGACATACTAAACTTACTGCTAATGAAGTACCTATTCTACCACATGTAGGACAGATATGGATTAAGTCATTTGATGTTAAGCTAGTTAGTGATAAGGGTAAGCAGACATCTAATAGTGATAATGACATAATCTATGTAAGTGATGAACAAAAGAAATTTATCAATAAACATGATGATACTGAGTTCAAGTTTACTACAGCACTAACAGCAGAAGAAGCAGCAGCAATGCAAGTGGAGATAACAGCTAACAAGAGTGATGTGATTGGTCCTGACAACATTCCAATACTATACATTACCAATACTGTGACAGATGAGACAGATAAGCCAGAAAAACATTATGTCGATGCATACTATAATGAATATAAAGATACACATATCATGGTAGACACTACATTACATAATAGCAATAGAATAAAATATTTCAACAAATATAGAATTGGTTATCTTAACAAATCGTTCTTCATCCAAACACAAGAATATAATGTGAAAACGGATAAGAAACTTCTGACATTAAAAGAAATTTAGAAAAATATCTATATTATAATATGATACACATAAAAATGTTCCCATCGCCAAAGAAGAGTGGTTCAGTCTTTGGATCATCAACTACTAATATTGTTAATAACACCTACAATCAAAGTGAGGCTGACAAATGGTTCTATTTCAACCCAGATGCGAATGCGGTGGTATGCAAATTTGACTTCTATTCTGTTGGTTCAGTATCTGCTAATGGCATGAATACAGAAGGTAGTGAGGCAGGACAATTACAGGTAGAAGACAACTTAGAAAGTACTTCTACTACTAAGGCATTGAGTGCTAATCAAGGTAGAGTACTTAAGAATCTGATTGACAACATAGAGACAAGTGGTGGAGGTGGACAAGTACTTAACACTTGTGACTGGTCTAATGTCACTAATAAACCTGCTACTTATACACCTGCTGCACATACACACAGTCAACTTGACATTAACGGTCTAGATAGCAGACTTAGTGCTACAAATAGTTCACTTGCTACTATATCACAGAACTTAGAAGCACATACTGAAAATCAATATGTTCATCTGACACATGCTCAACGTGATAGAATAAATCGTCTGCTACAAATAGATATGAATAAGCTTGAGGCACTACTTAATCTGATTGAAGTAGATTCTGCATCTGATACTATTACTGTAAATGGAAATATCTTTGCTGAGAACGATGTTACAGCAAGCGCAAATTGAAATATATTTATATTATTAATATATGGCTATATCATTAATTAAAATATCTCGTTGGTTAGGTGAAACACCAGATCTTGGAACATGCTGTACATCTAATAAAATCAATAAGTGGTCACTATACAAGCCAATAAACAACATTAGTAATACGACACTTACTGATGCTGACTACTATGATGCTAACTTTGGATATAACCTCTTCACACGTAGCACACCACATCAGATGGTATATAGTCTACAGAATCAGAATAGTAGTACATTATGGAAATATAATGATAGAACAGCACCCTATAGACTGACTGACTTTGATGGATATGTTCATGGTGCATCTAACCCATTTATGCTTGAATTTGTCAATGGCAATAGTGGTACAGCTAATACTTCATTGAAGATAACATGCGCATATGACTTGAATAACTTCATACAAAGATGGAAATATTTTGAAGGTGTCAGATCATATGCTGATGTAGTTGCTGTGTTCTATAAGAAGGGAACAATGTATGATGACACTGCTAATAGAGGAATATATGTATATAAGATAGCATCAAGGGTAGATGATGATATAGATAGTGACAAATTGTCGTTCATTATACCTAACATTTCTGTTGATACGTATGAGCTTAGAATATGCATAACTACTGCTACCACAGGATGGACTACTGGAGAATGGTATAACATAACTGATGCTACTACTATTACTGGTGAGTGGTATGCACTACCTCCTGAGAGTACACTTACATTCAATGTGAATAGTAGTGGTGGCGGTGGTGGCGGTGGAGGTGACCAGCCATCTACTGATTTCTTTAACTACATAGACTGGACATTTTCTAATCTGAACTATGATTGGAATGAGCCATATCTAAGTAACATTAACTTCAGAACAAGAGTAATGATAAATGAATCAAGAGAGACTGTAAGAGTTAGTGCTGACTTGTATTATGACAACTCAGCAAGAGGTCCTATTCTAATCAGATCATTCAGTCGAACACTTGATATGCAGGATATAATATATTCTTACATTGACATCAACTATAATGATACTATCACCACGATGACAGGTGCTAGACTTGATGATGGTATATTGAGCATTCGTATAGTAGGACGAATTACCATAAATGGCACAATGCAAACAAAAACATGGAATGTAAACATAGAACAATGAAAAAATCAACAGACTACAATAAAGACGGACATATTGGGTGGAAAGAACTCGACTTCCGTGATAAAGTTGCTTATACAATAGCAATTATTCTAATATGCAGTGGAATGATAATGTCATTTATGTGTTTTTTTATGACTGAAGATCATAACATTACAGATGGTGTGTTATTCTATACAGCTCAGACGTTTGTTACGGGCGGTTCATTACTCGGAATAGGAGTATGGGTAAAAGGCAAATTTGGCGAAATGAATAATTATATACATGACAAACTAGACAAATGAGAAAGCATATAATATTAGACCCCGGACATGGAAAGAATGGATTAAATACATCTGGAAAATGCAGTCCTATACTAGATGATAAAGAATGGGATTTAAACCATCCTTATGTATATCAAAAAAGATATAGAGAAGGCAATTCTAACAGAGAGATCGTTTGGCTGCTTACTATAGAACTGAATAAGTTAGGATATGAGGTACATAACACTAATCCTGAAGATCGTGAAATGGGATTAGCAACTAGAGTAAGACGAGCAAATGAAATATGTAAGAAATACGGTACTGACAACTGTCTTTTCATATCTGTTCATTCTAATGCCGCACCTACTAGCAATGGCAATCAGTGGAGCACTGCAACAGGATTTTCTGTATATGTGGCAAAACAATGTAGTGATACAAGCCGTTGTATGGCAAGCAAATGTTATGAACTTGCGTGCGCAGCAGGATATAAGGGCAATAGAGCAAGACCTGCAAAAGGCTACTGGGAGGCTAACTTCTATGTCATTAAAAATACTTTATGCCCTGCTATACTGACAGAGAACTTATTCTATAATACAAAATCTGATCTTCACTTGCTGATGGATGATAAAGTTATTCGTGACATAGTGAAGTATCATGTTGATATGTTAAAAAGTGTTAACACTTAAATAAAAAAATTAATTTAAATAATCATGATTATACAAGAAATAAATGCAACTGTGAATGGCAATTCACTTAGTGGTGAGGTGATAGTGCCTAGTCCTGTTCTTACTGCTACTAAGCAATCAGAGGATGGAAATCTTACTAAGTCACCAAACTTTAAACTTAAACTTACTGGTGTAACACCTGTGATGAACATTATTGACACAGTACAGGTTGAATTTACCAACGGTGACTTCAACTATACTGCTAATATGACTGTGATAAATTCACAACAAAATGGAACTGTCACACTGCAATATGTAGATGGACTGACTGTAGAAGAAGTAGAACATACATTTGAATGTGCCGCAACTGATATTCAAACAAGTTATGATTTAATATCTGGAGATGATAAAGTAGGTGGCACACACTTTTTATATGATGGGGTGGCAGTCCCAGCAGCAGACATAAGCTTTGGAACACTGAATTATCATAATATTACTGTAGGAGAACCTACAGCAAATGACATAACTTTAACTCCTAAGACAACGTTTCCTGAGATGAGCACAGGGGAATTTGTTGATACGTTAACCGCAACATATAAAGGAATGACAACAACAGTGAATGTGGTGCTAACGATTACTAAAGAAAATTTAGTAATCCCAGACAACACATTCTTTGGGGAGCTGACAGCAGAAATGTATGATGTAACGTTAAACTACGAAACGATTACTCTTGATTCTTATATAACTGCAAAGAACAATGGCAACCTTATATTAAGAACAAAGAATATGACATTTGATGGTGAGAAGTTTAACTTCGAGGCAGGAAACGACAACATACTATATTATGAGCTTTATGATGGAAATTGCTTTGAGAGCTTAAGATTTGTTGAACTTACTCCAGAGTATGTGCAGATCTTCTTGCAGAAAGGAAGATATAATAATGGATCATTTTCACAAGATGGTGATGACCTTATCTGGACAATAGATGACGTCATGAACGAACAATTTTTAGGAATGGTCTTTACTGATGCAATGAACCAAGTTGGTGAAAATATATCATGCAAGATGATTACAGTGACAGAGAAAGAACGACCTACTGAACCTACAGGTCCACATTTTTCTTCTCCAGTAGATGGTGATAATATAACTGGAACAATAGATTCTGAATTAGGTGAATTTAAATATCCTATAGAAGTCGTAGGATCTGATGGAAATAATATCTCTTATGACATCACAGCAGTAAGCGTGACATGCGATAATCAAGACGTTGCAGTTGGATATACCGAGGATGCAGATGAAAATGATATGTCATACATCTCTGGTGTATATATATACATTTATCAAGCAGGCAGCGGAACAGCAACACTTACATATGATAATGCTGATACTGGTGAAACATGCACCGCAACATTCACATATGACATTAGTGAAGGCGGAAGTGATGCAACAACTTGATGGAACATCTATCACATTCTGGGTACAATATAATGTAACTGATGCAAGAACAGTGTAATAATAAACTAAAAATTTTTGAATTAATATAATACTTATTTATATATTGTAAATATATATATCAAATTTCTGATTCATAAGTTTTTATAAAATTTGTCATAGTTTTAAAAAATATCTATAAATATTTATATGCAAGCTTGTTCGTGAGAATAGGCTTGTTTTTTATTTATATTTTTCTTATATTATTCTTTGAGCATAAGAAAAAAACCCTATCTTTGCAGTGTCTAACTAAAACTATATAACTATGAAAGTAAAGATTGAGATAGACGCTACTATCATGTACTGCGAATACTGTAATGTTAACTATGTTGACGAATGGAGCGAATACTGCAATTGGTACTATTACATACTTAAGGACATCACTGTGCTTGCTAACGGAGAGGACATCACTAAGAAGAAGGGCAAATATGTTATGGTCGAGAATCTTGTGAGGAATCATGTCACAGGACTTGACCATGATCTGCCCATTGAATTTAGACCACTTTGCGAGGCAGAATATAGTGGACGTGTGGAACTTGACGTAGACGAATTCGATCCAAAGAAACTGCAACTCAGAAAATGTACTTATGAATTTGAGAGTATTCCATATGCTATTGATGCTTATCATATACTGTATGATGGCGAACTGATTGAACTTGAGAATTACTATTCATGGAAATATGATGAGGATGACGTTAATGAAGATCTGTTCTTTGAGATAGAATGATACAATGTTTTAAACATCACATGTTTGAAATAAATCGAACGTCGATGTTCTCACGAATGTCGACGTTCTGTATAAATTTTAATTATTAATTATTGTCAACATCAAAATTATGAATCATAATCATCACGATTACATACATAATATGTAATGATTAAATAAAATATTCAATCTATTTTTGTTAAAGAATGTATAATTTTAGGGGTGTATTGTTAATTTATATTACATTTTATACATTTGATATATTTTTTCAAAATAAAATATAACAAAAGTATAATATATAATATTTTTTTATTAATTTTGTACTATTAATATTGAATAATTTAATAACGATTAGTATGTTAATAGTATGAAGGCAATTTTATTAGTAAGGGTATCTACCCAACATCAAGATCTGGTGCAGCAAACCGACAAAGTGAAGGCAGAAGCACTGAAAGATGGATTCTCATCTGATGATATCATTATCATAGAGGATAAGGAATCTGCAGTAAAGTTAAGTGAGGAAGAACGAAACGGACTTAACAAACTTAAATGGCATGTGGAACATGATGACATATCAACTGTATATGTTTATGAGATCTCTCGTCTGTCACGTCGTCCGTCAGTAGTGTATAGCATAAGAGATTATCTTATAAAACATCATGTTCAACTGATAGTGATGAACCCATATATGAGAATGCTAAAAGACGATGGTACATTATCTGAAACTGCAAACATATTCTTTGGGATCTTCGCATCAATGGCAGAAAATGAGGGATACATAAGACAATCAAGAATGATGAGGGGCAAAGAAAAGAAAAAAGAACAAGGATTCTTCGTAGGTTCACGAGTACCATTAGGATATAAAGTTGTAGATCATAAACTTCAAATAGATGAGAATGAAGCACCAATCATACGTCGCATATTTAAAGATTATGCTAATGGGATCTCTCTTCGTAAACTAGCAAAGCAACTGAATGCAGAAGGGTGGAGAAGAGGGACAACAGTTCCAACATTGCAATGTACCATAAGAAACATACTGCATAGAAAATATTATTATGGTGATAAGACTCATCCTGCTATCATATCTAAAGAAGAATATGATAAGACACGAGAACAGGCAATAGCAAAGACAAGCTATAAGACAGATCGTCCTAATGAAGCACTTCTTAAGGGTCTTATTAGAGATAAAGACACTGGATATAGATTATCTTCTAATCAGGCAATAAAACAATATTACTGTCGTGACGTGGGCAAGACAACTGTAACATTTAAAGCTGCACATATGTTCGTATGGGGAGTAGTTAAAGAATGGTATAGTAACATATATATAGTTAAGAAAGACGAATATGTGAACAACATAAAGGAACAGATTAGACGAAATGAAAATATAGTAAGGACAATGGAAAATAATATCATTGCTAATCAAGACAAGATAGATCGTATAGAGGAACGTTATATAGAGGGTAAGATAAACAAAGAGAGAGCAGACATTCTTGAGAAGAAAACATTTGAAGATATGCAATATTATCGTAAGGCAATGAATGAGGCAAACAACGAAATAATAAGACTGACTAATTCCTTGAATGATGAACATATAGTTGGGATAAATGACAACATGACAGCACAAGAAAAGATAGAGGTAATAAGAACAATAGTAAAGCAAGTAGTGGTGACAAGACTTGAAAAATATATATTAGAGATGATGATAGAAAACAAGGTCACAGGAGAACAAAGAACACTAATCATCAACACAAAGAAATGCGAGATATTAGACATGAAGGTAAAGACAAGACCAACATTGTCATACAATAAATGACCCATTCTCACGAACAGGTCATCTGAGTAAAATCATTAGATAAAAAAAATAGATATGTTCTAATGAAATGTATACATTCATAATGTATATAAGTCACTTATCATTGTCACAATCAATTGAACCCCAGGGGATGTCCTTGCCATCAATGATTGTGATACTCCATCCGTCTATATTCTTGTTCTTTAAGAATGAATACTCTACTTGTGTACGCTGCTTGTTTAGATACTTGCTTATTCTATATAATGATGTGAAGTAATGATGTTTGTCTCCACGTGCTATTCTGTATAATTCGTTATTCTTCATTGGTGTCCTCCGTGTCTTCTTTCTTTATTTTCTCTGCTTCTTTTATAAAGAATTCAGTATAATTGTTTTTAACCATATCATACTTAAAATAAATGGTGATTGCCTTTTTAATGCATTTGTCCCATAATACAATTGTGTCTTCTTCTTTCAAGTCTAAATCAACTTTAGCAGCAAATATTTTTTCTGCAATGTCATTAATAGAATGCAAACAATCATCTTCTGGTGTATTATTATAATATATACTACCATTTCTCATTCTATCTAATTTATTGCTTATTTCTTTAAGTGCATTAACTATTTTCTTCATAATTCAGTCCTCCTTATTTTATTTATTTTAAGTTTTGCATTAGTAATATATTCTATATAATCTTTATTAGAATTAATAAGGTCTTGTTTACTAAAAAATATATTTTCACCAAAACATTGTTTTAATTCATCTAAATCTATTAAATACTTTGGATTAAATCTATCTGTCAAATCACAATATATAATATGGTTGTCTTTTAAATTTTTAATAAAATTATTTAAAAATTCTTCTTTTAATTTGCTCACATTTGGTGTTTTATTAAATAATCCCATAATCAGTTCTCCTTATTTTATTTATTATATATAATAATATATAATTTTTATAAAAGATAATTCAAAAAAACAGGGCAACTTTTTTGCTGCCCTGTGTAATTTTTTATACCTCGTAAGTAAGATTTTCTAATTGTTTAAATTCTTGCTCAAAAAACCAATCATCATGACAAACTTTTTCATACTCTTTATTTCTGTACTCACAGAATGCCACTACATGTTTCCATCTATCAAGAACCTTAATCATTTCTTGTCTTTGAAGAACAAGTTTACCTGTCTCGCGATCATAATATTCAATCAATATCAATGACCAATCATTTCCAATGTTTTCAAAAATACGACTCATTTTGATGATCACGTTATCTGCGTTAAATTTTTTAGTTGCCATAATTTTAAAATTTTTGATTGTTAGTATTTGTTGATTTTTGTATTTATAATATTTAAATGATGGGTAAAAAATTCAATGTTGAAGTGTTAAATAATTGTTAAAAAAACAGGGCAACTTTTTGCTGCCCTGTGCAATTATTTTTACCAATCAAGAAGTTTCTTCCATTCGTTATATTCTTCTGTACTCATTTTTCCAAATTGATGCAAGTGCCATATTCTGTCAAATAATTCTTCTTTGCTGTTGTCATCTTCAGGAATCTCGCAGATGTTGTTCATATTTTCCCAAACAATCAGTTCGTCTGTGAAACGTTTCTTCAGTGCATCCATTGAGATTTCATTGTCGTTAAATTCCAACCAAGTGTTATTATAATGTCTTATTTCAATGTACCTTGAAGGTCTTCCTGTAGTACAGAAATCAAAGTTCATACGAACAAGAATGCATTCAGCAACCTTTCCATTATGCGATACCTCACCTGCTTTGATGTTCAACCATTGGCAATCAGTACCCCACTCATCTGGAGTTGTTGCATTCATAATGTTGATTAAGTTCTCGAGATCGATTGTGTTGAAATTAAGTGTCATAATTCTAATGATTTTAAAAGTTATTTTAATTATTGATTTTGTATATCTAAAATATAAATGATGGGTAAAAAATTCAATGTTGAAGTGTTAAATAATTGTTAAAAAAACAGGGCAACTTTTTTGCTGCCCTGTGTAATTTTTTTAATAAAGATATAAAATCTTTATGATTTTATTAATTAAAACTTCTTCTTAAATAATCTTCATCACTGTCAATCAACCATGCATCAATGTAACCTTGAATCTCATAGCAGTCTTTAAAATGATTGATTACATCAATAATGAAGTTGTATGAGTCATATGTATTACGATATTCAGCAGGAGTTCCATCATCATACCATGCAACTGCCTTTTTATCTACAATATAATTATCAAGAATTGACCAACAATAGTCAATGAGTTGCTTTCTGAAATAAACAAGATCAGGTATTGACAAAGAAAGTTCATAATACAATACGGGATGTTCAAATTCACCTTTTGGACTCATGTGATAACTAGCACAGTTGAAGAAGTTCTTCATAAAAATGTTACTTGGTTCAGCATAATTTCTGATGTCAATGTTGTTGATTGGTTCGTAGGTTGCGTTTGTGTTGTTACCCAAGTTCTTGATGTTGTTGATTGTTGCCATAATTTTAAATTTTTTGATTGTTAGTATTTGTTGATTTTTGTATTTATAATATTTAAATGAAGGGTAAAATATTCAATGTCGTTTTGTTAATGATTGTTAAATATTTATTAACTTCTTAACATTTTTTAGGAATATTTTTTATGGTAAGTAGATCTTTTGTAAATTTGTCTAACCTGTTAAACAACAGTACATTACTAATTTATAAACATTTACTATCATGACAAAGAAGAACCAACCAACCGAGAGTGCTAACCAGAGTTTAGATCAGTCAATGGCAAACAAGGGACTGATGAACAGATTCAAGAAGATACTTGACAGTGACTGGATGGATGAATGGACTGCCAATGCAATGTCAGAACTTCTTGATGAATGGCATAACACCTACAAGGAACGTGCACTTAAGAAACTTGATGAGGAGATCGCAAGACTGCAAGAAATGAGAAAACTCGCATTGGAGGACATGTCCCGCGAGAGTGATTAGATTACGGATCACCCTAGACCTTTGACCAACACTTAAAAATGGATGAAAGCGGAGGGTAAGAGAGGTACTTAGGTACCTCTTTTTTAATAGAATGGCATGAGATTTATATTTTTAAATATAATAAATATATTGATGAAGAAAAATAAGATGCCGCTGAAGAGAAGTAGAAACGATGAATTTTATACGACATATGAAAGCATAGATAACATTTATAAGACAGGATACATTGATTTGGATTATTTTAAAAATAAGAAGATTTATTGTAACTGTGATGATTATAGGACGTCGAATTATGTTAAGTGGTGGAAAGATAATTTCTATGAATTAGGGATAAGTGAATTGATTGCGACGAATTATGACATAGGTGAAGGCGCATATGTGTATAGATTTGATGGAATGACAGAGAATGTTGAGAAAGGTATAAATGATGGTTCGTTTGAAAGATATGAACACTTTGTTGATGATAACACCGTGATAAGCACGAACCCGCCGTTCTCGAAGAGCAGGGGATATTATGATTTTCTTCATAGGACGAATTCAAAATATTATGTTCATAACACGATACTTAATACGATTAAGTTTTGTAAGGATATTAATTTAACATATTTTAACAAAGTAGGGTCAAAGAATGAGATATTATATGATGTACCAAGCTGGGATAAAAAGAATGTTTTTGTGACAGGAAGTGGCATAGCAAGTAATGTTGGGTTCATTAAGACATATAGCAAGATTGAATTAACAAAGACATTTGATGAAGTTCCGCATGATTTTTACTATGAAGATGACATATATGAGAAGGGACCTTGGAAAGGCAAGATACTGAATGTTGATAAGATTAAGGAATTGCCGATTGATTATGATGGATATATGGGAGTCCCGATCTCGTTCATTTGCTTGCAGCCCGAGTATAGGGATATGTTCGAAATATATGACATTATATTTTACGGAAACAAGTTTTATAGATTAAGAATTAGAAAAAAATGATGAATTGACCAAATATAACACTTTTAGTGCAGTTCATAACACTGTAAATATTGAATTTAGACATAGTAAAGTTATATTTTTAATATATAACACTAATTGATTGACTTCGTCTTGCGGTAAAGAAGTCGGAACAAAAATATCACAACCATAACGGGGAGGGTGACCGCAAGCACCTGAACTGTTGTGGTTGATTTTTTATATATTATGAGAAAGAATATAAACATTTACCTAGCAGGTAAAATTAAAACACATTGCTGGAGACACAGTATTGTAGGTATGAGAGACAATTTTTGTGGTGATGATTATCACGCATGTAAAGAAAACGTACAAAAATTAAAAAATGCAAAAATGCGGATTGAGGATGAACCGTATGATAATGTGTATGTGACGGGACCATTCTTTTTATCATGTGATCATTCATGTTATCATGGAGAAGGCAGCCATGGATTGGGCATTGGTAGTTATGATTGTTATGGATATGAACGCACATATACGGAACAAGAAGTAATAGATATATGTAAAGCACAAATTAAAAGAGCAGATATTGTTATTGCATATATCAACGATGATACATGTTACGGTACATTGTTTGAGTTAGGTTTAGCAAAACAAATGGGCAAACAAATAGTTACTATTTTTGATAACAAAGAACGCAAGAGAAAAATGTGGTTTATTGCTGCAAATAGTGATTATAGTACAACTGTTGATGAAACAGATACTTCGTATAATTATTTTGAAAGTATTTATGAAGCAGATTTAATAGAATACATAAGAAATAAAATTAAGAATTATAAATGGTATCGTTAATATGAACTTGTTAGGTAAAAGAACAGGAATTGGTGACCACTTTCGTGCTGATAGACGTACACGTATAATGTTTCCTGATGCTGTTGAATATGATGACATTGTAAATAATGAAGGAGATATAGCAAAATGCATCAAGAACAGATACGTTACTGATGAATGGTTGAAGACATGGATAAAGTGTCCTGCTAATAAGGAAATTGGCAAACCCAATGCATTTTATGTATATAATATTGAATATGACGGAATTGATAAACCTGCAGAAAAGTACATTAATGAAGAAGACATAATAAAACAAGAATGTATTCTTTATGAACGTGCAAATGGTGTAATGTACATTGACTTTGATAACATTGATAAGAAAATTGTTGAAGTGATAGAAAAATGTTTTATTGATGTTAGTGAACACATAAAAACATTTCAATGGTTTGAACGATCATGGAGTGGTGAAGGTTGTCATATAAGAATAAGTACTGAACTTAAACTTTATCATAAGGTAGAATGGATGTTCATATATATGTATCATCTTAACATATTATTAAAAGAAATAAATAAATATATTGATACAAGTATGTGGACAACTAATAACGTGATTGATTGGAGTTGTGCAAGTATATCACGAGGATTTGCCATACCTTATAATGAAAACGGTGTGGTGGAAAATATACATTTTGATAAAAACAAGTTTGTTGAATATAATAATGCTGATGAACTTAATTATATAGCAAATTACTTTATGCAGACGTGGGATGAAAATATATATAATAAGTTCCTAGCAAAAATAAATAAGAGACAACATAAACAGTCAAGAATAAGCAAAACATATTCGGTTAAGAATATACATGAAAAATATCATCGTATGGTTGATGGAGAACAATTTGATTATAACTGGAGACTGAAATGTGTAACTACATTAATGGCACTTTATGATAATGATAAGGATAAGGTAAGAACAGCATGTGGATATATTTATAGTTTCATTAAACCTTATAAGAATCATACTTATGTTGAGATGATAGGCAATGAATTGGAGAACAAGATATTTAGAAATGCTGACTTTACTTTAGGAATTAATCATATGATAATAAATGATCTTGAGAAACATTTTGGGTTTGAATTTGAATCTCATTATAAGACTAATGACATATATCTGTCTGAGTTTCATAATGATACATTAAATTTATAAATATATTAAATATTAATTTTATGAAAGAAGAAAAAAAATTTAACAAAGCTGAAAAGACTGTTGATTTAAAATCTTTAATCACAAAGAAAGAATCAAACTGGGAAGACAAGTTGGATAGAAGTAAACAAGGTAACATTGTTCCAACTTACAAAAATCATGTGTTGTTCTGGGAAAATCATAACGTATTTAAGAATAAGAAAATGAAATACAATGACTTCTTACGAATCGTTGAGGTTGATGGATTACCTATGAACAATGTGATGCGTGCACAACTTAGAAATGATTTAGAAACATTTGCTGGGTTTAGAAATAAACAGACGACTGATGATTTTGTTGATGGTTATTCGTATAAGTTCAAATATAATCCTGTAATAAATTATCTTGATAACATAAGAGATAAGAAAATGGATGACATTAAATGTAAGGATGTGTTCTTGAATTGGTTTGACATTGAATATGATAATGATATAGAAAAACATATCATTGAAGAACTTACGGAGAAATGGTTCGTGAGTGCTGTTAAACGTATATATGAACCTGGTTGTCCTGTTGAAGGTATGATAGTGCTTGTTGGTAAGACAGGTATTGGTAAATCAACATTCGTTAATCGTTTAGCAAAGGGATATGCTGTTGAAGCAGCATTCAATATTGAAGATGAAAAGAAGAGTGCTGAAACATTAAATCGTTGTTGGATCTGTAACTTTGACGAATTTAAATCATTGCAGAATAAGGATCCTCAAGTAGTAAAGGAATATCTAACAAAGACTGCTGAAACAACAAGACTTGCATATCGTCATGATGCTGAAGAATATACTCGACACTGTGTGTTCATAAGCAGTACTAATGATATGAATATCTTAAAGGATTACACGGGTGTTGAGGAACGTAGATTCTGGGTATTGAAAAGCAAATTATGTGACAACACAAAGATATTTAATGGATTCACTGATGATATTGTTGACGCTGTTTGGGCAGATGCACTATACATATATGAAAATAATAAGGATTATAATATTACTCGTAGTGACTTCTCATTAAATGAAATGAGTACATTCATTAAGATGCAGCGTAACTTCAAAACATTTATGCGAGATGATGCAATGGACCTCATAAGGGAACTGCTTGATAGAAAATATAAACTTAACATAAACGGTGAGTTCAATACACTTGAAGATTTTAAAGATCAAATAAATAGTCCAAGAACAAATGCATGTGACACAATTAACAGAATTCCAATTAGCTGGGTGAATGTAGTTATGCAAACATTATATCATACAAGTAGAAAGAATGATAAGATTGCTGCTGCTTTAAGTGATGAATTTGAATATAAGAAGTTAAACTGCACAAGTGGATATTGCATGTGTTTAGTTAGAAAAGGTACATTAGGTCAATATAATTCGCTTTTTGATAGCTAAAAATACCAATATACCAACATTTGTACTTATTTTATGGGTATAAATTTGGTCTATAATAGTTACAGATTATAACAAATATATTAAATATTATTATAATCTGTAACTACTTTTTATAATAATGATTACAATATGTTATCATATACCAGATATACCAATATATTTACTAAACAAATATTATAAAATATTATATATATATATAAATTAATAGTTTTTATATATATATTTGTTAGATGACAATTGGTATACGAAAGTTGGTATATGAAAGTAGTAGTGAAATACAAACAATACTACAATGTTTATATTTTTAATTATATAGGGTAATACCCTATGCATTAATGCAATTAATATATACTAATTATTATGCGCAATCTATTATACATAGTTATACTACTCATATTACCAATGTTCATATCTTGTAGGTCAACACAACAGGTAGTTGAGAGAACAGATAGTTTGATTATAGCTAAACCTGTTGTAGTCACTAATACAGTCAATCAACATACAGTAGATATAGTTAGAGATACGGTAAAGCAGAAGGATAGCATATATATAGTACAACGTGGTGATACTATATACCATCACTATTACCACACTACTAATAACATTAGTAGAATATATAGAACAGATACACTACACGATACCATTGAGAGACCAGTAATAGATACAGTAGTTAAGGTACAGACTAATACTATTATAAAAGAAGTACCACGACAACTAACAAGGTGGCAATCAATAAAGATGGATGTTGGTGGTATAGCAATGGTAACAGTTGTAGTATTATTGTTGACATTAATATTATATAAACGTTATGGGAAACGTTAACATTGACCATTATAAACGTTATGGTAAACGTTAACATTGACCATTATAAACGATACGGAAATAAATTATAATTGAATTGTATGGAAGTATACAACACTATCAAACTACCAAATGGAGGTATGATACAGATGGATCAGTTAGCATATGAGACCTTTCAAGGTGTATGTAGTTCTAACTACAGAAGAGAGTGGACAGTTACATTGGACTTCAAGGATGGTAGCATTGAGACTGCTACCAAACCACAACCAACCAACAACATTGAGTTACGATAAATGATAATGTAATTTCATTTCATATTAATAAAATGATATTCAAGTCAACGATTATGCCCTACATTCGCAAACTTTCTCAATCACCAAAGTCTCATTCACATACTCACTCTAAGTATAGAAATAGTAATAAGTGGCAGAGGTTCTATGGTACTAAGGTGTGGAGAGACTTAAGAGAACAGAAGTTAATGGAACAGCCATTATGTGAGGAATGTTTGTTGTTTGACAGGATTACACCAGCAACAGACGTTCATCATAAGGATAAATTTGGAGATTACTATCCTGATGAACAAATGATGTGGGAGAAGTTTTTAGATTGGGACAACTTAGAGTCCGTATGTAAGCAATGTCATAGAAAGATACATGCTAATAAGTAGGATAGCTAACTAGCTAATTAGCAGATAACTTACCTTATATTTATAATAAATATATATATTTTTTGACAAATAACATTGCAATTGGGGTATATATCAGCATCCATCATCCAAAATAACGGGGGACAATGTCATTATAACTACCCAAACTCAAATAATAAAGCGGACCATACCAGTTTTATAAAATTCAAATTTACAGAGCTTGACAAAGTCCCTGAAATTTTTCTAATAACTTTTATATTTTTATATAAAGGAACAAATATCCAAAGTAATACGATCATGAAGACAGAGACAAAGTTAAAGAACAGGTATGCGAGCAAGCCCCAAGAGGTTCGCGAGTATATGAATGATTTAATAGATCAGTTAGTTTTAGATTACGGAAGTATCAATCCAAGTTGGTCATTAAGTTTAGATATGATCAGTGATTGGTACGATGTATATGTAAAGGCAAAGTCAGAGATTGCTGAGACTGGAGTAAGTTTCATGAGTAGCAGAGGTGATTTCAGAACGCATCCTGCGTTCAATGCCATGAACACTTCATCAAGTCAGATTCAGCATTTGCTTAAGTCATTTGCTGCGAGTCCATATCAGAAGAGCAAGATGAAGGCATTGGACAAAGACATTTCAGACAGCAGTGAGTATATTAAGTCAATTATGGAGAACGATTGAAAAAGTTCAAAGATGCTAGAATGACGCTAGATGACCTCAAAATAGCGGATCGTATAAATATATGATTCTTAGATTTGACATTACTAGAAGAGGATCTAGGGACTAAAAAGTTGCTATATTTAAAACTATTACGACTTCAATTTTTAATATTCTTTAACAGTATTTTAATACTTTAAATATATTACATAAATATATTACATCTTTATGTAGATGTAAGAACATAAATATATATTTCAAACAATGAATAAGATTATACAAGAACAATCACAGCCCCAGACATTAAAGATCTGTTACGGTAACGATTTCAGTCTTAACGTATCGGTCAATATATGGGACGCTGATACGAGTGCTTGGAGTAAGTTAGATCTAAGTGCAGCGAGTGATGTTGAGTTATTCTTGGTTTCGCAGAACGGTAAGCGTATCAAGACTACTTCAAGTATAGAGCAAGATGGGAGTTTAGTTGCGCAGATTCCCAGTACCTATTTATCAAAGACATTATACAGTATAGAGATCACGTTCAGAATGGACGGTAGGAACAGACGTACTTACAGCCCGTGTATGATTCAGATTGTGAACAGCACAGATGAAGCAGGTGCAAGTGTTACAGATTATGTAACTAATGACGCATATCATTTTGATATTATGATCAAGAACGATATTGCTTGGTTAAATATTGGTTCATTGCCCAAGGAGTATGTCACAGAAGAGGAGTTAGGTAATGTGTTAGTTTCATATGTCAAGACAGAGGTGTTGAACAGTACGTTAAGCAATTATGTAACTAATTCATCATTATCTACTACATTAAACAACTATGTGACAGATAATGAACTAAGCACCACATTAAACGACTATGCTACAACGCAGTATGTAGACGATGCAGTATCCCAGATAGATCTATCAGATTACTACACATCAAGTCAGGTAGATACGATGTTAGACGATTACGTTACTAATTCATCATTATCTACTACATTAGGAGATTACGCTACAACGCAGTATGTAGACGATGCAGTATCCCAGATAGATCTATCAGATTACTACACATCAAGTCAAGTAGATACTATGTTAAGTGATTACGTCAACGATGCAGAGTACGACAGCACCAATCATAACATATTATTAAAGAACGGAAGCAACACTATTGCTACTATAGATGCAAGCCCGTTCATAGTTGACGGTATGGTAGACAATGTTGAGATAGTCAACGGCAACTTAGTCATATCATTCAACACAGATGCAGGAAAGCAAGACATCAGTATTCCAATCAGTCAGATCTTTGATGCAAGTAACTATTATACATCAAGTCAGGTAGATACGATGTTAAGCAGCTATGCTACTACTAATTATGTAGACGAAGCAGTATCGCAGATAGATCTATCAAGTTATGTAACTACAGACGATTTATCAAGTGCAGGATATGTTACAGAGTCATATGTAAGTTCATATGTAGATTCATTAGATTCACGAGTAACATACTTAGAAGAGCATCAAGGTGGTGATGTAGATTTAAGTGCTTACGTCACTTATAATGAATTAGACAATTATACATATACTATTGCTACAGCACTTACACGAGACAGATATGATATTTTAAATACATATACATATTTTAATAATTATTATACAAAGACAGAATCAGATTCTCGTTATACTACGCTTACAGATCTCAAAAATATATTTATAGAGCAATCATCATTTAACGATGCAGCTTATACGACAGCTGCAGGATTATGTGACCTTGATAGTAGAGTGTCATATTTAGAAGAGCATCAAGGTGAAGGTGGAGATGTAGATTTAAGTGCTTATGTCAAGCAGACAACACTTGACACTACTTTGGCAAGTTATGTCGCATATGTAGATTGGGACAATTCAAACGAGGCGATAGCATACGAGTTACTTAGCAACAGGTTAGATCATATGTCAATCAATGACAACTTTTCTAATTATTACACCAAGACAGAAGCAGATTCTCGTTACGCATCAACAAGTTGGGCAGATGGTAAGTTTGTGAAACTAACAGATGATGTCAACAGACAGCAAGCGATAGCATATGCCATAAGTTATCTTAACGACAATATTGGTCAAGGCGGTGGCACTCCAGATCTTTCAGCATATGTAACTACAAATACAGTCCAGACGATAACTGCACGTAAGACATTCAGTGACGAAGTAGCGTTCAGTAGTGCCGACCAAAGTATGTCATTTGTCGATAATGCTAACGGTATACGTAAGACAGGCAAGATGGCACGTGGCGCATTCAATCAAGCGGTCATCGGTCAGATCTGGGCACCATCTACAGCAGCATCAGATAACACTTGGAACTGCACCAATCAAGTTAATACAATAAAGTTCCAATATGTAGATGCTAATGGTAGTGATATTAAGAATCCAACATTACATCAGTTAGCAAAGATAGATACTACAGGTATATATGAAGGTACCACGTTGCTTGCTAACAAGTATGTTCAGTCATCATATATCAGAAACATCGTTCAGATATCACAAAGTGATTATGATCTGCTTACACCAGATTCAAATACACTTTATATAATATTATAAATAAATTCATATATTAAATAATCATGAGCAGATCAAAATACATTAATACATTCAATACTACAGCAGAATATGATGCTTATATAGAGTCAGCATATCCAGAGTTTCCAAATGTCGGTTATGACAAAGAAGCAGGAGTAGTTAACATAAGAAGACAGTCACCAAATGATTATCAGATATGGGGAACGACAACAGCAACAGAGAACTTCAACATTAAGTTAAATGGTCAAAATGTAGAGGTTACTGTGGATCCTGATTTAGGAGAGTTTTATCTTACAGGATGGACAGGAACATTAACAAGTTTAAAGAACTGTTTTAATGAAGCACGACATATTACATCTATAAAGAAGTTTGCACTTGATACGTCAAATGTCTCAAGATTTGATAATGCGTTATATAACTGTGTTAATATGATCACACTTAATTTTAATAATGTTAATGTTAAAAGTGATTTAACTACTTCATCATTTAGCTATATGTGGTTAGGAACAAACAACTTAACAGATATATATTTAAGTGAAGAGTCAGCATTAATGGCATTTACAAATAATTTACATTCACAAGGTGATAATTATATTAGATCATCAGCAACGATACATTACAATGATGTAGATTACAAGTGGCAGAACAATGCTTGGACACCACAATCATAAATATATTTTATATGAATCATGAAAAGAAATAAGTATATAAATAGTTTTGATACAACAGCTGAATACGATAATTATATAGAGTCAGCTTTTCCAGAGTTCCCTAATGTTAGTCTCACCAAAGATAATGGAGAACTTCATTACAGAAGACAGTCCCCAAATGATTATCAGATCTGGGGTACAACGACAGCAACAGAGAACTTTAATATTATGTTAAATGATAGATATGTAGAGGTCACAGTGGATCGTGATTTAGGAGAGTTTTATCTTACAGGATGGACAGGCACATTAACAAGTTTACAAAGTTGTTTTAAAGACATAACACACATTACATCAATAAAGAAGTTTGCACTTGATACGTCAAATGTAGGAAATTTTACCACTATGTTCATGTCTTGTAGATCATTAAAAGAAATACACTTTGAAGAATGTGATTTTTCAAATGCTTATGGTTCTTTTGTTTTTGCGATAACACCTTCATTAACAGATGTTTACATCACAGTAGAAGCAACATTAATGAAATTAACGAACAACTTAGCTTCACAAGGCGATGTTTATATTCCATCATCTGCAACTATCCACTACAACGGTACTGATTACAAGTGGCAGAACAATGCTTGGACACCACAATCTGTATAAATATACATTATACATATAGTTATGAAAATTTCAGAAGCAAGTAACATATATGTAGGAAACAGTGCTGCGAGTGCTGTATATTTAGGAGCGGATTTAGTTTGGCCTACTCCAGATGTTCATTTTGATTATTCCATTAGTTTGCACGGCAACTGGGGACATCATGTGCCTAACGGATCCAATCTTAATTTGACGGGCAATTATTGGGTAGGATTATGGGACAGCAGCGGCACTAATATCACAGGAGATTACAATTGGAATGCTACAAGCAACATCACGCAGGTTGATATAGATCGAATGGACAATTCAGATCCTACCTCACGCGTGTTGAACTACAAGTTAAATATATCAGGTCCAGCAACACTTACTATCACAGATAAGAATGACAACACTAATGTTAAGTTTAAAGTAAAGTTTAATTCATGAACATAGAACCAAGAAAATATGAGTAAATTTATAGATCTAACACCAAAATACCATGATAAAGATCCTGAATATGACATTCATGGATATGTAGATTATGTGAAGGGTGTGTTAGATGGATCTATAGTTGCTTGTGAGTACATACGACTTGCATGTCAAAGAACGCTTGATTTTGACAATAGAGATGATATGTATTTTGATGTAGAAGATGTGGATTCAAGAATTCGGTTCATTTGGAAACTAAAACACTCAACAGGACAGCATAATCATAAACACTTTAGGTTATTGCCTTGGCAGTTATGGTTGATAAGTCAGATCTTTGGATGGAAGTGGAAGGACACAGGATTTAGAGTCACAAGAAAAGTATTCTTGATGATCTCACGTAAGAATGGTAAGACAAGTATAGCAAGTGCGTTAAGTCTTGCTGCAATGATTGGTGATAAAGAGTCAGGGCAAGAAATAGATCTAATTGCTAACAATTCACGTCAGGCAGGAATTGCATTTGAGCAGATAAAGAACTATTGTGAGTCAATAGACCCACAAGACAAAGTTTTCAAGAGATATCGTTCAGAGATTCGTGTACCAATGTTAAAGTCAAAGATACAGGTATTGTCATCTGAGTCAATGGGTCTTGACGGTTATAACTCAAGTGTTGTGCTTTTCGATGAGTTTCATGCGCAGAAAGATTGGAACTTATATAATGTGATGAAGTCCTCACAGGGTGCAAGAGAACAGCCGTTAATGATTGTACTTACAACTGCAGGTTTCCTAATTGGAGAAACATACCCTTGTTATTCAACATGGGAAACCTGTATTGAGATATTGAGACGTGAGAAGCAGGATGACACATATTTTTCTGCTATCTATCAGTTAGATCCCACTGATGATTGGGAAGATGAAGATGCTTGGATAAAGTGTTCCCCATCTTTAGATCAGACAGTATTCAGATCATTTATGCGTGATGAGATTGCAGCTGCAAAGAACAACACAGCATTAGAGAATGGAGTTCGTACTAAGACACTAAATGAGTGGAGACAGGCAGAGAACGTATGGTTACCACACGAGTTGATAAAGTCACATATGCAACCATTATCAATAGAAGAAATGAAGAACTTACCAAATGTTAGTATGGGATATATTGGTGTCGACCTATCTGCTGTATCTGACCTTACTGCTCTCACGTTGATGGTAGAGTCAGATGGCAAATTTTACTTTAAGTCATGGGCATTTGTGCCTGAAGAATGTTTACAGGGTGGTGTAAATGCTCAAAGATATAGAGAGTGGGCAAACAACAAGTATATAGATATCACTCCAGGCAATGTTCAAGATTATGACTATATATTGGACAAGATAGTTCAGATAGACAAGATCATACCAATTGCAGGAATCTTCTACGACACGTGGAATGCCATTCAGTTTGCGGTCAATGCTACAAACTTAGGTTTACCAATGTTCCCATACAGTCAAGCACTTGGCAATTTCAACCGCCCAACAAAGCAATACGAATTATTATTAAAGTCAGGTCGTGTAGTGATGGACTACAACCCTGCTGTACTTTGGTGTTTTGCGTCATCAACGTTAAAGCAAGATTTCAATGGCAACTGTAAACCCATCAAGGCAGACAAGAACAATGGTAAGATAGATATGGTGATTGCCATGTTAGAGTCATTAGGTGGGTATTATTTAGACAATGCACCTGATGTTGAGTTGACTGCAATTTAATTGTAATTCTTTGTTTAAAAATTATATTTTTAATATATAATGTTATATACACAAGAACATGAACATACTAAATATTTTTAAGAGGAATGAACCTGATCCACAACCAATAGGCAAGGTGTTAAAGTCTGAGTCTACAGTGGAGCAGTCATGTACCTCACCATTACTATATCATTCATATGACCCAATTGATGCACTACAGTTACCTGCTGTGTATGCTGCATTGTCTATCATCAGTAATTCAATTGCCACACTCCCAATATATGTGAAGCAGTACAAGAACAATGAGAGAAGCATAATACCAAACCACAAGATACAGAAGTTGTTTTATAACATGTTACAGTCAAAGCATACAGTAATAAAACAGTTGGTTTTTGATCTCTTATTATATGGTAACAGTTATGTATACATCAAGAGAACGGACGGCAAACCCGAAAAGTTAATATACTTACAGTTCGGTGATGTACAGGTCAACTATAAGAAAGAGGAAGACATTGTTGAGTATCAATGTTGCAACCACAATCAAGTACCTAAGTTAGTCAAGCAAGAGGATATGTTGCATTTTGCTCGTGATACACGTGATGGTATAATGGGTAGAGGTTTCTTATATTTTGCTGCTGAGGTTATCAAGCTTGCAGGGTACACACAACAGGCAGCAGAAGACTATTTCAGATCAGGATGTTCGCTCACAGGCATCTTAAAGTTCAAGAATGGTCTTCGTGGTATTCAGCAGCAAGACATACGTAATCAGTGGATGCAGATTCACTCACATGGTGCACGTGGTGCAGGTCTTGGAGTATTAGGTGGTGATGCTGATTATATTCCTATATCACAGAACAGTGCAGACTCACAGATGTTAGAGACACGTGAGTTCAACTTGACAGATATAGCAAGATTTTTCAATATATCACCAATATTGTTAGGTGACTTATCACATAACTCTTACAGTTCCATTGAGGACTCAAATATAGAGTTCATCAATCACACACTTCTTCCAATCATCAACTTAATGGAAGAGGAGATTAATCGTAAGTTAATCACAGTAAGTTCACAATATGTTGACTTTGATGAGAACTCATTATTGAAGGGCAATCGTGCAAGTATAAGTAATTATCTTGCCTCACTTGTCAGCAATGGTATTATGACAACAAATGAAGCAAGACAGCAGATAGGGATGAATCCTGTTGATGGCGGTGATTCCTTAATAATACCCTTTACGGACATTTCCCAGAATACCATAGGTGGTAATGGTGAAGAACAAACTGATGATAATCTTTTAACAGATTAATTATAAATTTATATTTTTATATATACAATGAATAAGGAGATAAGATCATTCAATATTGCTAACACTGATGATTCACGTAAAGTTGGTGGTTATGCAATTGTCTTCAATTCCTTATCATGCGACTTAGGAGGATTTCGTGAAATTATTTCACCAAATGCTGTCACTGAAGAATTAGTAAACAACAGTGATATTATTTTTAATTACAATCACGACAATAACTATATGTTAGGTCGTTCACGCAATGGAGAGGGTACATTATCATTACGTATAGACGATAAAGGTTTATATTTTGAGTGTGAACTCCCCAATTCTCCTATGGGTGACAACATACGTGAGAGCATAAAACGTGGAGATCTGTCTCAATGTTCATTTGCCTTTGCGTTAGATCCCGATGATGAGTCAAGTGAGACATGGGAACATAGAGATGATGGTATTTATCGTACTATCAACAAGATAGCAGGGTTGTTTGACGTATCATGTGTCACTTTCCCTGCGTATGATGAAACATCAATATCTGAGAGAGCAAAAATATTACTTAATGATATGAAAAAGCAAGATATAGAACTTCGCGAGGACGAAAAAGATCCTGAGGATGAGAAGCAAGAGGAGCAGATGGAAAAGACTCCTAATGAAGATCCAAAAGAGGAAGAAAAGTCTAAAGACGAAGAGACTAATGAAGAGGATCGTTCTGAAGAAGAACCTGAAGAGGATGAAAAAGATACTGAAGAAAAAGATCCTGAAGATAAAGAGGATGAAAAAGATCCTGAAGAAGAAAGACAAAATAAATCTAGATTTAATACAATGGAAAAACGTTTCAGTTTATTGACAGCAATCCGTGAGGTTGCTAATAATCAAAAATTAGACGCTGCTTCTCAGGCTGTTGTAAATGCAGGTGCAGAGGCAATGCGTAATGCAGGTCAACCATTCAATGGTCAGATTCAAATTCCTGTTGGTGAGGAATTACGTGCAGATCCTGTACATTATACTGTAGAGGCAGACGGTGAGCATGTAGTTGTTACCGATTACCTTAACATTCTTGAACCACTTAAGGCAAAGAACGTATTGGTTGCTGCAGGTGCAAACTATTTAACAGGTCTCAAGGGTAACATTCAGATCCCAAGCATGACTGCTGAGAATGTATATTGGGAAGGTGAGATCACAGAGGCAGACAATGGTGCAGGTTCATTTGACCATATCAATATGGCACCACGTCGCTTGAGTGCTTACATCGACATCAGCAAGCAATTCCTTGTACAAGATACACTCGGTGCTGAGAACCTTATCCGCAAACTCTTAGTTGAGGCAATCAACGACAAGTTGGAAGCAACTATCCTTAGTGATGCTGCTGCAAGTGGTAATGTTCCTGCAGGTATCTTCAATGGTGTTACACCTACTGATATTACTGATTTTGCAAGTGTTTGCGACTTTGAAGCAGAGCTTGATGAGAACAACTTTATTGGTGATTTCAAGTATGTCATCAGTCCTAAAGCTAAGTCTTATCTCCGTGCTTCTATTAAGGGCACTAATGCTACAGGTATGATCATGGAGAATGACGCAATCGATGGTACTGCATGTGAGACAACTACTCACATGGCACAAGACACCCTTGCTTATGGTGATTGGTCACAACTTTATATCGGACAATGGGGTGCAATCGATCTTACCGTAGATCCTTACACTAAGGCAGCAAACGGTCAAGTTCGTCTCGTCATCAATGCATTCTTTGATTACAAAGTTGTTCGTGATGGCGCAATCGTACTTGGTCAGATCGACAGAGCATAATATTCTTAGAAAGATCCATCGTTGTGAAACGGTGTTTGCCATAATTTATTAATTTATATTTTTCGTTATTTATTATTGTTTTGTTTTCAGTGGGGCGAGTTGAACCCCTTGCCCCACTTTTTAAAATAAAAAATATGTAAAGTAACAAATGAACTATCTTAACCTTAACATATTAAAGAAGCACCTGAACATTGATGATTATTTTCATGGAGATGATGAGTATATTATTCAGTTAGGTACGATGGCAGAGCAGATGGTTGCATCAGATCTTGATGCTGACCTATCTGAGATAGTAAATGACAATGACGGTCAGTTACCATTACCAATTCAGCACGCAATGATGCTATTAGTGGGTAACATGTATCAGAACCGTGAAGGAGTTGCGTTTGCGTCTGCTACTGAGATACCACATTCTTACGAGTACTTACTCAGCAGATACCATGACTATACTAAATTTAAAGGATAAAGACAATGAGAGCAGGAATCTTGCAAGAAGAGATACAGATACTTAAGTTAACGCATGAGACAAATGAGTTTGGAGAACCATTTGATCTTTATACTCCATGCTACAAGACACGAGCAGAGGTGACACCGCTGTCTGGAGGCAGACAGGATGTAAATAGCGAGGTCTTTTATGCGCATACATACAGATTCATTGTTCGCAGATATGTTGATGTTAATGATTTTGATAGAATATTATGGAAAGACAATCAGTATAGGATATTGAATATAGATGACGACAGACAATATAATCAAAAAATTATAAATTGTGAACTTGTGAACTTATAATGGCGAGAAGGATAAGATTAATAGATGCCAATGAGCAGTTAAAGAACTTTTTCGGTGAGGTGTTCAATCTTACTGAGACAAGAATAATGCGGGCAGCACGACATGGTGTCAGCAATGCATTGAATCTTATCAAGGACAAGACAAAGTCAAATATAGCAGGTTCATATTTTAGATCAGCAACGTCACAACATTATCCTGTCGGTCTTATACAAGGTGTGAAGGCATATCTCTATCAAGGTGAGCCAACAGGTTTTGTAGATATATTAGGCAATACCCGTACTAACGACGGCACATGGAGATTACGATTCTTTGAGGGTGGCACAAAGCAACGTAAGTCAAAGAACGGAAGATCCTATGGAGCATTAAGAGGAGCATATTTCTTTGGAAATGCTTATGCCTCTATTGGCAGTGATGCCTATGCTACGATACAGCAAGCAGTCAATGAGGCAGTAGACGAAATAAATTCAAAAGACATATAATATGACCAATTCACTTCTAATAACTAAGTACCTAAGAGAAATATTAAGTAAGGATGATGAGTTAATGAAGATGGTTCCCATTGACAAGATCTTTGCTATTGATGCTAAGTTAAGCACAAAGTTTCCTTTTGCTGCAATAGAGAGAACCAATATTACATCAATAAGATGTAAGGATGGTCAGTATGAGGACAACGTAAGTGTTACCATATATGTTGCAGACAACACATATATTGGAAGTGTAACTATTGCCAATGAGATACGTCATTGGTTAGAGGGTCACAGATATAAGGATGACACCATTAGGATTAGTGATGTCAGATTAAGTGGAGCAAGTGAGGTATATGCCAATGACGCATATATTCATAAACTCGACTTTGAAATTA
>Ga0310694_10000892_pt1 | contig 36687 bp, 32 predicted proteins | sample 174DNAGHGhighgp2_FD_203884 | JGI IMG/M metagenome (GOLD analysis project Ga0310694, IMG submission 203884) | Sheep rumen microbial communities from Palmerston North, Manawatu-Wanganui, New Zealand - 1742 DNA GHGhigh gp2 (v2) (version 2) | ecosystem: Host-associated > Mammals > Digestive system... | reverse complement strand
CAGAACCAGTTGCCATCCGCCTCGTGGAAAGGCCGCCACAGAATGGGAACGCCCCGGTCCCGGAAAGGCCGCAGGATGCCCGCCATACAGTCCAGATCGGATACGAAAGCGCGGTGCTCCGCCGTGCCCTCCTGCAGGGCCTTCCGGGCGTCAAAGCCGGTGTTCTGCGCGAAAAAGGATTTCCCGTGCCCGGAAAGGGGCGAAAACCAATGCCAGGTGAAGGTGATCAGGCCCTTTTGCTCAGCCCATTCCCAGGCGCGGCGCAGCGTTCCGTAATTGCCCATCACTTCATCCATGCATTCCTGATCGGTGTCCATGTAATTGATGTTGGGCGAATAGGACAGCAGCTCAAATCCCAGCAGCGCCGGCCGCTGCCCGGTCACCCGCTCGATATGATAAAGCTCTTCCAGACCCATGGTTTTCGTGTGCTGGCCGGTAACGATCCCCCGGCCGCTCAAGGCCGCCAGATACCGGTACACGTTCCGCGCTCCCTCCTGGGCGTCGGGATTGCAGGGATAAGTGCTGAATGCCATATCGCGTTCCCTCCTGATGAAATATGCAAGCCGCTCCTCCGGCATCGGATGCAGGGACCGCCGCGGGCGGTTTCCTCTGCCCCAGCGCTTTCCCCCGCCCTTTCCTTTACCGGCGCATCCGCCGCAAAAGAATATTGACATGACGTCAGCTTTGTGCTATGCTTTGTCTTGCTGACACAATGTCACTTTAGCTTGCAGGCGGAGCGCCCATCGGCTGCCTGCAAAAAGCCGCGGGAAATCCTTTCTCTCCGGCGTCGGCATGACGGGGAATGGAAAAACGCTTTAGCCGCGGCAAAACAAACGATCAATCGAGGAGGATCAGCCCATGAAGGAAAAAATCGTGCAGACGGCAGGCAGGCAGCAGCTGGGGGAATTCGCGCCCCTGTTCGCTCATCTCAACGACGACGTGCTGTTCGGAGAGGTATGGAACGAAGAGGCCATCGACGTAAAAACCAAGTGCATCGTCACGGTGGTTTCCCTGATGGCTTCCGGGATCACCGATTCCTCGCTGACCTACCATCTTCAAAACGCCAAGGCCCACGGCGTGACCAAAGAAGAGATCGCGGCCATCATCACCCACGCCGCCATGTATGTGGGCTGGCCCAAGGGCTGGGCGGTGTTCCGGCTGGCCAAGGAAGTCTGGGCCTGAGCCGAAGCCGATTAAGCGAAACGCACCGCTCCCGGCAAGGCAGCGGAAGCATGCGTCAGACAGAAATCGTCCGCCGAAAAGCGGACCTTTTTTCATTTGCGTTCCGCTTCTTTCCCGGCTGAAGGCAGAAAGTGAAGCCCCCGTCCGCGGAACCTATCCCGCAGCCGCGTTTCCCGTCAATGCGTACCGCCGTAGGTGTTGCTCAGATCGGCGACCACGGCGTTTGCGGGATTGCTTTCCTTGCGGCGGGAAACAGCGATACGCTTTTTGAGCTCCGCATAATAGAGTTCCTCGTCGATGGGCAGGGTCACTTCCCTGCAAAGGAAAGCCGACAGATGCATGGCGTTGCTCAGCGTCAGGCCCCGGATGCCCTCCCGGCCGTCGGCCACCAGCGGTTCGCCCCGCAGGATGGCGCCGCCCCAGGCGTTCACTACGCCGGTATGCTGGGGGTTTTGCCCATCCGTTTCCACGATGCCCTTTTTCGCGGGCATGCTGGCGAAGGGCTCCTTGTTCGAAGCGCTCCATTCCGGCTCGGCCACGCTGTACTCCTCCAGATACAGCTGATTGTTTTCAACCAGCAGCTTGGCCCGGTCCATCTGGATTTCAAAGCGGTTGGAGCCGTGAGCGTCGCCGGTGGTGGTGACGAACACGCCGGTGGCCCCGTTTTCGTATTCCACATAGGCGGTCACGTCGTCCTCCACCTCGATATCATGCCACAGGCCGAACTTCATATGGGCATCCACCTTCACGGGCATCCCGCAGATCCATTGCCACAGATCCAATTGATGCGGGCATTGATTCAGCAGCACCCCGCCGCCCTCGCCGGACCAGGTGGCCCGCCAATCGCCGGAATCGTAATAGCATTGGGGGCGATACCAGTCCGTAATGATCCAGTTGGTACGGCGGATGCGCCCGAATTGGCCGGACTGCACCAGCTGACGCATCTTGCGGTACACGCAATTGGTGCGCTGATTGAACATGAGGCCAAACACCACTTCCGGATGCCGGTCCGCCATTTCGTTCATTTCCCTGACCTGCCTGGTATAAACGCCCGCGGGCTTTTCCACCATCACATGGATGGAGCGCTTCATGCATTCCATGGCCAGCCCGGGATGGGCATAATGGGGCGTGGCGACGATGCAGGCGTCGATGAGCCCACTGTCCAGCATTTTCTCAGCTGTTTCAAAAAACGCCACGTTTTCTCCGAGCCGTTTTTGGGCCCATTCCTTCCGAGCCGGGTTGATATCCGCCACTGCCGTCAGAACAAAATCGGGGCATTCCCCGTCCACCACCCGGCAGGCGTGGCCGCTGCCCATATTGCCGATGCCGATAATGCCCAAACGAATCTTTTCTTCCATGTTCATGCTCCTTCTTTACAGCAGCTTTTTCAGCGCGTCGCAGGCCGCGTCAAAGGCCGCGTCGCTGCTGGGATAGCAATAAGCGTCGATCCTGGTTTTCTGTTCGGTCTTTTCCAGGCTTTTCAAGCCGTCAAATACGCTCAGATGCGGCTCCACCGTAACGGCGCTTCCTCCCAGCAAGCGGAAATCCTTCACGATCTCCGGCACATGCCCGATGCCGCGTCCGGAGGGCACCACCCGGCCGTCCGCCAGCGCGTCCTTGATATGCAGGTATTTGATCCGATGCTTCAGCAGGGCCCACGCCGCCAGGGTGTCCTGGCCGCACTGCACGAAATTGGCGGGATCAAAGATGCCGCCCAGGGCAGGGAACGTATCTAGCAGGCAGCGGCAGCGATCCGCCATATCTCCATAAATGCCCTTTTCATTTTCATGGCACAGGGTGACGCCGCTTCCCTCCGCCGCGCCGAGCATCTGCCCCATCCAATCCATCACTTTGCCGCGGAACGCTTCCTTTTGCCCTTCGGCCACATAGAAAGAAAACATCCGCAGGTTTTTCGCCCCCAGCGCATCCGCCAGTTCCAGCACGTGACGCAGCTTGTCCAGATGGGCGGGAAAATCCTCCGTTTCAATGGAAATCTTGCCGATGGGCGAGCCCATGGACCATACCGTCAGTCCGGCGTCATCCAGCTTGCGGCGCACTTCCCGGGCCTTGTCCAAAGAAATGTCGGCGATATTCTGCCCATCCACCCCGCGAATCTCCAGCCCGCTCAGGCCGTTGCGCAGCAGTGCGGCGATCTGCCCGTCGATTTGCCCGGAGGCCTCGTCGGCAAAAGCGTAAATCCGCATTTCGTTCACTGTTTTCTCTCCTTTCGTTTGATACGCCTCGCCGGCTGACGCCCGGCTTCAGCCGTCATCTTCGTCTTGCCCGCGCCGGTAAAACAAACGGGCGCTGTATTTTGCCTGCGCGTATTCGCTTTCCTTTTTTTGCCGCCACGTTTCGATCTGCATTTTGATGGCCAGCATTTCATCCACGATCATTTCAAGCGACGCAGGATGCGCGTGATGGATGTACGCCGTAAGCCGGCTGATCCCCTTGGGGCTCCCCAATTCCCGCGCCAGTATATCGGCCAGATCGGCAGGATATCCCAGAGCCGTCACCGCATCCGCCAGATTGTCCCGCGCTTCAGACCACTCTTCCATCCAGTCTTCTCCCGTCTATGGATCAGATATCTGTATTATAACGGAAAAAGCGTTTTGAATCAAGCACGGATGAAGAGGAACGCGGAAAACGCAAAAGGAGCGGCGCGGAGAGACATCGCGCGGGCAGGCCGAGTTTATATCGGGAAAAATATATCCCCCAATCGCCGTATGCAGCGGCAATCGGGGGATGTTTTCTTGCGATCCGTCTTTGTTTTTCCGCCGGGCAGCGGCTGCCTGTCAGATTCCGGCAGTCTGTGTCCGAAGAGGCTTCGACGGGTTTATTCCGCCACGCAGTCGGTGATCGCGTACACGGTGGGCTGGTCGTAGGGCGCGCCCATCTGGGCGGCCATTTCGCTGTAGAAGCCTGCGCCCACGATGTCGCCGATGCCGGAAGCATTTTCCCCGGCGTTAATGACCACGTTTTTGGTATTGCACCCAGTGAATTGCGTAACAGCCACGCCAAACGCGGGATCCTCGTAGCCGCCTGCGTATCCGGTGATGCCGCCGATCCAGAAGCAGTTGTCCCCGGCGGTGATGGTCACGTTTTCAGCGGTGTTGCCGGTAAATTCCTCCGCGCCAAAACCGCAGCCGGAAACACCGCCCAGGCCGTAGCAGTTGCTGCCCGCGGTGACGGTGCCCGCGGCGGTGCAGTTCACCACGCTGGTCTGCTGCAGGCCGCCGCCCACGATGCCGGCGTTGGCCGTACCGTCGGGGATCACGATGTCCGCCTGGGCGGCGCAGTTTTCAATGCGGCTGCCCATGCCGGCGCCCACGATGCCGCCGTACATGCCCTCGGCGCTCATTTCGGTATAATGAGCGGTCACCTTGCCGTTCAAAAGGTTCACGTTGGACACGGTGGACCGGTAAGCGTAGCCTACTGCGTCGGCAGCCATGACGCTGCCGTCCACAGAAGCGTTTTCCAGGGTGAAATTGCCCACCGTGGTTTCGGAAATCACGCCGAACAGCCCCAGCGCCCAGCCCTCGGGCTGGTTGATGGAAAGGTTGCGGATGGTGTGTCCCCGGCCGTCAAAGGTACCGGTGAAGGCAAAGGCGGCGGCGGGGATTTCCTGCTCCTCCTCGCTTTCACCGGAGGGCATGTACGTGCCGATGGGAGTCCATTCCATGCCGGACAGATCAATGTCGGCGGTGAGAACGTAATGCCCGGCCAGATTGTCTTTCATGGCGGCCAGCTTTTCGGCGGTGTCGATCTCGATGACCTCAGCGGTCTCCCCCGCCTTGGCCTCCTCCACCGCTTCGCCCACGTTTTCATCCACGAACAGCTTGATGCAGGCCTTGATCAGCTTTTCGCTGTACCCATCCTGGGTGCCGGCGGCCAGCCAGTAGGCATAATCGCCCTGGTCGTAGCTGCCCATGTTGTCCAAGGACGCGCCGTAGCGGAACTCGATGTGCTGGGTGTCGGCCAGGGTATCGTCGGCAAAGGCGAAATAGGTGAACATGCCGGCGTCGGCGTCCTCGGTTTTGTACACATGCAGCTGCGCGGGGATTTCCTGGCCCATGAAGGTGCAGCCCAGATCCTCCGCAAAAGCGTAGGTATGGCGGAAGAGCTCCTTGCCCTCCGCATCCACGGCGGAAATCTCATTGCCGTTGACCGTCAGCTTCGCAATACCGTTTTCAAAGAAGCAGTCAAAGGCCATTTGGGTGGGATCGGTATAGGTTTCCACGGCTTCCTGGCCGTACAGGCGGCCCAGGAAATTCTGCGTCAGGTAGGTGTAATAATATTCCGCCGTGGCGTCGTCCAGCCCGTAGGCCTGAATGCACTCCAGCCAGTAGTCCTTGTATTCTTCCCTGGCAAACTCGGGGAACAGCTCAATATAGACGCCGCTGAGCTTTACCAGCCGCTGATCCTCCGCCACCTTCAGATCCGCAGCGAAGGAAAAGTGATCGGCGGCGGTCAGGTATTCGATGGCCGTGATGGTCTTGCCCTTGAGAGCGGCGTAGGCAACGCTGTCCAGATTGAAGCCCAGCTGCGTGCCCCGCCAGATGTTGGCGATGTGCCTCAGGCCCACCTTTGTGCCGTCGTCGGCGGTCAGGATGATGCCGCTGATCTGCTGATCCTTCAGCCTATCCTCCAAGCCGGAAACGGCGATCACCACGTCGGCATGCCTGTCGTACACGAACGCCGCCCGCGCTTCCGCCTGGACTGCCTGGGTGTTAACGGCGCTGAACGCCGGGCCTTCGGCCAGGGTCAGCGTCTTGTACTGGGCAGGCGCTTCCGCCAGACGGTACCAGGAATAAGCGGGCGCTTCAAACAGCGCGTCGCTGCCGGTATACGCGGCGGTGGTTTCCTGGCCCCTGTTGGTCACAGTGATTTCCACGCTGCTCTCGGCGGTGATCTCCACGCCGCCCAGGGTTTGCAGCATCGCAGCGTCCTCCACGTACACCGGGAAGATCACGCCGGAAATATCGCTGCCGGCCGCGTCCACATGGAAGCTGCCGCCGGCCAGGGCGCCGGTGCGGGGCTTCATGAGGGTAGCGGAGGCCACGGCGTCCAGGCCCGAAGCGTCTGTCACTTCGGCAGCGTAAAATTGATCGTAGGGAATGTTCATCAGCACATACGCGCCGTTATCCTCCGCCAGGGAAAAGGCGCTGAAGGCCACCAGCAGGATCATGGCCAGCGTCAAAGGAAGCAGCCTGTTCATCGTCCGTTTCATTTTTTCTTCCTCCTTGTTACGCGATCGCCGCGCCCAGCTTTTTGCAGTTTTCGATGGCTTCATCGTCCGGCGCGTTGTTGGCCTTCACGCTGCCAGCCGCCAGGGAAATGCCCTTTTCGGCGCAACGGGCCTCCCAATTCTCCAGCCATTCGCCCACGCCCCAATCGTAGCTGCCAAACAGCGCCACCTTTTTGCCGGGCAATGCAGGCTCGATGGACTCCAGCATGGGCAGAAATTCGCCGTCCTCCAATTCTTCCGAGCCCATAGCCGGACAGCCCAGCGCTACGGCGTCAAAGCCGTCCACCGTTTTCACCTCGCCGCAGGAAAGCAGCGACACCTCCGTGCCGGCGGCCTTCGCGCCCTCGGCCACCGCGTTGGCCATGGCCTCCGTATTGCCCGTTCCGCTCCAATAGATCACCGCAACCTTGCTCATAAAAGATACCTTCCTTTCCAAATTTGGTCTATTCCCATCCCCTTTGGGGACAAGCACAGCAAAATCATTCGGCCACCGCCAGCCGGTCCAGGGAATATCCCCGGGCGTAGCAGCGCAGGTAGACCTCGGTGCAGTGGCGGCATTTTTCAAACTGCCGCACGGCCCCTTCCACGTCGTCATACACCTTCCACAGGCCGCAGAGCTTGTAATGCTCTTTCCTGTGCATGAAGCCGTCCACGTCCTTGGGCGGATACCCCAGGAACAGCCCCACCTCATGGGGAAAATCCTCTTCCCTGCGCAGCCGGTCCATGAGCCGCGCCAAGCAAAGATTGGCGCTGCCATTTTCATAGCCGCATTCCGACAGCAGCTTTCTTGCCAACGGATCGCGCAGGTCGCATTCCAGAAGCCTGGGCCGGTACAGGTAAAGCAGCGTCTTGCCGCCGCGCCACCTGAGCGGCAATATGCGCAGCCCCTTCCGCCGCAGCCTCTGGTTCAGCTGCCGCAGCTCTTTGAGCATCTGCTCCCGGCTGTCAAAAGCGCAGGAAAACATATTGCCCGTTTTCAGCCGGGCCATGGTGGGCGCGCAGCACCGGATCAGCGTCTCGTTGGACATAGCGGCCTCCCGACAGTGAAGTCAATTTGTTAGATTATACTAACCATCGTTTCTGAAAAAAGCTCCGGCAATGAAACAGGCAGCTCATGGCGCAGAGCTTCAGTTAGCCTTAACTAACGACGATATCTTATCATATTCTTTCCTGTCCGTCAAGTTCTGATATATACCTTTCCGCTTTCACAGCGTTTGCAGATACCCGAGGCTTTTCCTGAGGCAATCGAAGGGAGAATCGCCGTAGCACTCGTCCTGCTCCACCAGGGCGTATTCAGTGACGCCATTGGACCTGAGCAGCGCCAGGATCCGGGCAAAGTCCAGATTGCCCCTGCCCACGGCAGCCATGCGCGCCTCGAACCTCCATGGCGCATAATCCTTCAGATGCACACAGTGCAGCCGCCGGGCATGGTCCCGCAGCCAGGCGCACACGTCCATGCCGCCAAACTGCAGCCAGTATGTATCCGCCGTCACGCCCATGATTTCCTCCGGCAGCATGTCAAGCAAATGGTCCATCATCGTTTTTCCGTCCTGCATGCGGGCAAACTCAAAGGCATGGTTGTGATACATCAGCTTTATGCCGGCCGCCTTCAGCTTTTCCGCCGCCGGGCCGAAATCCTCCGCAAAACGCGGCAGCCAATCCGTGCTGTGGTAGCGATCCGGCAAATAGCCCAGCCCGGCGTAACGGCATTCATACAGGCGATGCCGCTCGATCAGCCCGTCGATGTTGGCAAGAAAATCGCTTTCCGGATTATGGGTCAGCACGATCTGCAGGCCGTTGTCATCGCACAGCGCCTTGATCCGTTTGGGCTCCACGGGCCCCAGCGCCGAAAGCTGCACCGCCTGGCAGCCCATTGCCGCCACGCTTGCCAGGGTGCGGCCCAGGTCCTTTTCATTCTGGCAGTAAGCGCGGACGGTATACAGCTGCACGCCGATTTTCATATGCATAAGCCTCCTTCTGTTGTCACGGAATTTTTTGATTCGCCGGCCCGGACGGAAAATCCTTTTCCCGAATAAAGAAATCAAATCCATCCCATTTTCCGGCCGCCGCAAAAAAGCGCTGTTTTCTTCCGCAAATTCCGGGGAGTTCCGTCCGCCATCGTCAGGCGCTGCCAAATCTGCATAAGCAAAACCGCCCGAACAGCGTCAGGCGGTTTTCGATTTCTGATACGGACCGCATCACCGGTGCGCAGGCCGGCCATGCCGGAAAATCTTTCCCGCGCTCAGTACCCGCAGGGAATCCCGCAGGCGCTGATGGCGGATGGCGGTGGCGTCAAAGCCCACGGTGTGGAAAGCAAGCTGCATAACGGGCCCGGCGCAGAAAGCGCTGATCAGGGTGCCCACGCCCACCGGCCCGCCAAGCAAATAACCGATCAGGGTAGCAGCGCACAGCAGCGCGATGCTCACCGCGCCAATGGGTATTCTGCGCACCCGCTTGGCCAGGCCCACCATCAGCGTGTCCCGGGGGCCGCAGCCCAGGGAGGCGATCATATACAGGTACTGGGTGTACGCCATGACCACCAGCCCCAAAAACATCATGGGCACGCCGGCCAGCATGGAAGATGCCTTGGGCACGGCGCCGATCCGGTTGAAAAAGTCCACCGCCTTGCCCACCACAATCGCGTCAATGAACATGGCGATGCCAATGGGCTCCCGCAAAAGAATATCCACCGCCAGAATAAAGCAGGAAACGGCAATGGACGCGGTGCCGTAAAGAATGCCCAGCGTGTTGGACAGGCCCAGATTCAGCACGTCCCACGGCCCCGCGCCGATATTGGCCTGAATGGTCAGATACACGCCAAACCCGTTGGCAAACAGGCTGACCGCCGCCAGCAGGCTGTTAAGGAACAACGCCCCGGGCGTTCGGTTTTCACGCAGATCGTTTTTCGCCAGCATGAAAAATCCTTCTCCCATCCCCTGCCGGCGCGTACCTTCCCCTCGGGCAAATCGTCCGCTTGAAGGCGCCGGCCGTTTTCGGAAAGCGCTTTGGCATGCGCCGCCTTGTCTTCCCGGGTGATTTTATCACAATCCGTCTGCCTGAGCAAGATACGGTTTGGCCTGTTTTTCCATATGATTGTCCATCCTGCCGGCCGCACGGACTGCCGGGAGCCTATCCGCTTTCCCACCGACAGCATCAGGGTTTGTCCACGCGCTTTGGCAGGCATGAATTCAGGGAATTTCCTCCGTTCCAGCGCGTTTCTCCGCTGCATGGAAGCATCCAAGGAAGCGTACGCCATCCATGCTGCCCACAGCGGCGATTTGCTCATCGGTTACGCCTTCAGGGCGCTCGCACTCGACTATAAAGTGATATTCCCCCAGGGCGCTTCCTTCCGGGCGATCATGCAGGGCCACAAGCTCCAGCCCCGTCTCATGGACAGAAACGATGATATCATCGATCCTGTCCGCCCCGCAGGTGACGATAAACGCGGCCCTTGTCCATCCTTCCCCGTCCAGGGGAACACGGGAGAGCACATAGAAGCGCGTTTTGTTTGCGTCTGTGATCTGTACATTCTCCGCCAGCACCTCCAGCCCGTACAAAGCGGCGGCGCCGGGAGCCGCTACGGCCGCAATGGATTGGTCACGCTGCTCCGCCACATAGCTCGCCGCGGCGGCTGTACTCGGCATTTCCATAACCGCAGCGCCGGATAAATGTTCCTCCCGCCATTGAGCGCTCTGGACAAGCCCCTGGGCATGAGAGCATACGGTGCGGATGCCGTCCAATGCGGCGCCGGGCACGCCCATCAAGGTCTGGCTGATGGGGATCACAACCTCGCCCACAACATAGACGCCTTCCGCGGAAATGAGCGCGTCCAGGTAGTTGGCGACGGGGCCGCCCACTGTATTCTCCTGAGGAATAACGGCATAGTCCGATCTCCCTGACAGCAGATCCTCAATGGAAAGACCCACAGTCTCCCTCGGGATCAGCGCTTCTCCATCGGTGAAAAAGAACTGAGCGGCTTCCTGCGTGTAAGTGCCTTCCGGCCCAAGGTAACTGACGCAAATAACGTCCGGTTTTTCTTCCGCGCCTGCAATGCCGAAAACCATACACAGAAGCGCGAAAATCACGATCATTGAACAGAGCCTTGTTTTCATGCCTTTATGCGCAGCAGAATCCATCAGGTACATCTCCTCGCTTATACATTCTCTCACGGGCTGAAAGGCGGTTCGCAAGCGCGCCTTTCAATCCGGCAGACCGAAGCGGAGCCGGGCGCTTCCCCGGGGGCGGCTACTGATCCGCTTCCCGCAAAACCGCGCTGTCTGTCCCGGCCTATTTTTCCAAAGCGGCCACCAGGGGCGGCACGTCGCCTCCCTTCCCGGTCGCCTTCGGGATAAAGATCAGGCAGCGCGCCGCCGCCATATGCCGGGAAACTTTCCCGGGCATCCTGCTCCGCCTTTATTATCCCCGTCAGTTCCGCCAGGCTTTCCTCCCTCTCCGTACACCCCAGGATGATTTCGCCTCCGGCAAGCTCTTTTCATACGCTCTTTCGCTTGATCAGTTGGGTAAACACTTCGATTTTCAGCGGCTGCTGGTCTTTTTCTTCGATCAGCCGGATCATGCGTTCAGCCGCCGTTCCTCCCAGAAAAGCCTTTGGGACCAGCACCGTGGTCAGTGCGGGGCTTATATACTCGCAGGCCGGCAGATCGTCAAAGCCTACGACGGCGACGTCCTCCGGAATACGGAATCCGGCCTCTTTCAGCGCTTTCATGGCCCCGATAGCAATCAGATCGTTATCGGCAAAATAGCAGGAAGCGGGCTTTTCGCCGGCGGCAAGCAGCCCTTTCATATCCTCGTACGCCCCTTCCTGGGAGGGCGTCAGGCGCAGAACAGGAGATTTGGCTGTTGACATGCCGGCTGCCCGAATCGCCTTGTAGAAGCCATCCGCCCGCTGTTCAAAATTGCTGATGGAATAGGCGGAGCGAAGATACCCCGGCTGGCCGCGGCGTTTGCGGATCAGGTACTGCGCCGCAGTGAACGCGCCTTGCACGTTATTGATGAGAACAAAATTGTATTGCGGCTTTTCAAAGTAAGCGTCCAGAAACACCAGCGGAGTTTCCAGCCGGTCAAAGCTGCGAAGGGTGGCTTCTTCCATTTCAGTGGCCAATACGATGATGCCGGAAAACCGCGCCCTGCCCAGCGAATAGATCTGGTCGTCCAGATCGTCATCCTCATAGAAATAGCGGATCACACAATCATAGCCCTTCCGGCGGCAGGCTGTGCTGACGCCGTCCGTCACAGCGGCAAAAAAAGGCGTGTCATCCACCACCGCGCCGCTTTTTTTGTATACCGCAAAACAAACCGTTCCTTTCTTTTGGCTGTCGCTATAGTTCTTTTTTGAAAAATCGTACCCGTGTTCCTTGGCGGTGTCGATCACCCGCCTCCGCGTTTCGCGGCTGACGCCGGGCTTGTTGTTGAGCGCCAGGGAAACGGCGGATTCTGAAATGCCAAGCAGAGCCGCCAATGCTTTTGCTGTGATCGCCAATTGCATCACCTCGATTCCATTATACAGGATTGAGTGAATTTAGTCAATTATTACTCAATTATTTATTGAGATTCAGTTCCCGTCCTGTTATGATCCAGGCAGAAAACAACGCGGGAGGGAAGAACATGACTGCGAAAATCAAATTGGGCTTTGCGCCCACCCGCCGGGCCATTTTCAGCGCACCGGCCGCTGTGGAATACCGCAAGCTGACCGCCGATCGGCTGCGGGAAATGAACATTGATTTTGTGGACATCGACGATATCAACGAAGAAGGACTGCTCTACGACGACGCGGGCCTGGAAAAGATCATTGAGAAGTTCCAGCGGGAAAAGGTGGACGGGCTGTTCCTGCCCCATGCCAATTTCGGCACGGAATACGAGTGCGCAAGGCTTGCCAAAGCCCTGAACGTGCCGGTGCTGCTGTGGGGCCCCCGGGACGAGCGGCCCGATGCAAACGGCATGCGGCTTCGCGACAGCCAATGCGGCCTGTTCGCCACCGGCAAGGTGCTGCGGCGCTTCAGGGTGCCCTTCACCTACATGAACAATTGCAATTTGACGGACCCGGAGTTTGAACGGGGCATCCGGGATTTCCTGGCCGTGTGCAACGTGGTGAAGGTGTTCCGCCATACCCGTATTTTGCAGATCGGCCCCCGGCCCTTTGATTTCTGGAGCACCATGTGCAACGAGGGTGAATTGCTGGAAAGATTCAATATCCAGCTGGCTCCCATCCCGCTGCCCGAGCTCTACGCCGAAATGAAGAAGTGGCGGGCGGAAAAGAATGAGGTCGCCAAGGTCGTCGCTTACTGCAAGGAAAACATGACCTGCAGGATCGAGGACGAATACCTGGCGAATGTGGCGGAGCTGAAGGTCGCCATGAAGTCCCTGGCTGAAAAATACGGCTGCAACGCCATCGCCATCCAGTGCTGGAATGCCTTGCAGGATGAAATCCACATCATGCCCTGCGCCGCCAACAGCCTGCTGAACGAGGAGGGCATCCCCGTGGTGTGCGAAACGGATATTCACGGGGCCATCAGCCAATTGATCGCGGAGGCCGCCAGCATGAACGAGCGGCGCGTCATGTTCTCCGACTGGACGGTGCGCCATCCCGACAATGACAACGGCGAGTTGCTCCAGCACTGCGGCCCCTGGCCCATTTCCGTCGCCAAGGAAAAGCCCACCATCTGCGTGCCGGTGGCCTTCCCGGAAAACGGTGCGGTAAGCGCGGAAGCCAAGCACGGCCCCATGAGCCTGGTACGTTTTGACGGCGACGAGGGCGAATACAGCATCCTGCTGGGCCACGCCCGGGGCATCGACGGCCCCTGGACCCGCGGCACTTATGTGTGGGTGGAGGTCAATAACTTGAAGCGTCTGGAAGCCAAGGTGGTGGAGGGCCCCTACATCCATCACGTGGCCGCCATCCACGGCGACGTGGTGCCCGTGGTGTACGAGGCCTGCAAATACATCGGCGTGAAGCCCGATCTGTACGATCCCATCGAGGACAAGGTGAAGGCCTACCTGCACGGGGAAAATGTGGCATTTGACGAAGTGTGAAACGGAGAGGTAAAGCATGAATGCTTTGAAAGTGAAAGCCTATGATCTGCGCCAGGACGTGCTGGACATCATCGTGTCCGGCGGCGGCGGACACATCGGCGGCGACATGAGCAGCATGGAAATCATGCTGACGCTGTACAGCCGCATGAACGTATCGCCCGACAGGCAGGATGACCCAAGCCGTGACCGCTTTGTGCTCTCCAAGGGCCATTGCGTGGAAACGCTGTACGCCGTACTGGCGGACAAGGGGTTTCTGGATATTGAGGAAGTCAAAGCCCAGTTTTCCAAATTCGGCAGCGAGTACATCGGCCATCCCCACAACACCCTGCCCGGCATCGAAATGAACTCTGGCTCCCTGGGCCACGGCCTCAGCGTGTGCGTGGGCATGGCATTGGCCGGGAAAATGGACAAGCGCGCTTACCGCGTCTACACCCTGATGGGCGACGGCGAGCTGGCCGAGGGCTCTGTGTGGGAAGGCGCCATGGCGGCGGGGCATTATAAGCTGGATAACCTGTGTGCCGTCATTGACCGCAACCATTTGCAGATTTCCGGCAGCACCGAGGACGTGATGGCCCATCACGATCTGCACGCCCGGTTTGCGGCCTTCGATTGGCATGTGATCGACGTGGCCGACGGCAACGACGTGGACCAGCTGAATGCTGCCTTTGACGAAGCAGAGCAGACGAAGGGCAAGCCCACCCTGATCATCGCCAACACCGTCAAGGGCAAGGGCGCGTCCATCATGGAAAACAAGGCATCCTGGCATCATCATCTGCCCAATGCCGAAGAATATGCGGCCATCAGCAAGGAGCTAAAGGAACGGAAGGAGGCGCTGCTTCATGAATAAGATCGCCAACCGCGCCGTGATGTGCGAGGTGCTGAAGGAGGCTGCTGCAAAAGACAAAGACGTGGTCGTTCTGTGCAGCGACAGCCGGGGCAGCGCGTCCCTGACCTCCTTTGCCGATACCTATCCGGAGCAATTCGTGGAGGTGGGCATTGCGGAGCAGAACCTGGTCAGCATTGCCGCCGGCCTGGCTTCCTGCGGCAAGAAAGCCTATGCCGCTTCTCCCGCCTCCTTCATCACCACCCGCAGCTATGAGCAGTGCAAGGTGGACTGCGCTTATTCCAATACCAACGTGAAGCTCATCGGCATTTCCGGCGGCGTCAGCTACGGCGCTTTGGGCATGACCCACCACTCCGCCCAGGACATCGCCGCCATGAGCGCCATCCCCGGCATGCGGGTGTATCTGCCCTCCGACCGGCACCAGACCCGCAAGCTCTTTGAAGCGCTTTTGCAGGATAATCAAACCGCTTACATCCGCCTGGGCCGCAATCCGGTGGAGGACGTATACGAGGAAAACAACGTACCCTTTGAAATGAACAAGGCCACCGTGCTGTCCGAGGGTACGGACGTGCTGCTGGTGGCCTGCGGCGAAATGGTGAAGCCCATCCAGGATGCGGCCAGGCTGCTGAACGAACAGGGCATTTCCACCGGCGCGCTGGACATGTATTGCGTCAAGCCCCTGGACAAAGAAGGGCTTTTGAATGCTGCAAGGGGCAAGAAGCTCATCGTCACCGTGGAGGAGCACGCGCCTTTCGGCGGCCTGGGTTCCATGGTAGCCCAGGTGATTTCCGCTCACGATCCGAAAAAAGTCATCAATCTAGCCCTGCCGGACAGTCCCGTGATTACCGGCACCTCCCAGGAGGTATTCGATTATTACGGGCTGAATGCCGCGGGTATCGTGAATACCGTCAAAAAAGCACTGGAGGGCTGAGCCATGGCGAAGTATGTGCTGTCTGTGGATCAGAGCACCCAGGGCACCAAAGCGCTGATCTTTGATGAAGCGGGCAAAATGCTGGCCCGGGCCGATCTGCCCCATCGGCAGATCGTGAACGAGTTGGGCTGGGTGTCCCACGACCCGGAGGAGATCTATCAGAACACACTGAAAGTCGTCCGCATGGCCGCTGAAAAGGCGGGCATTGATCCAGCCGACATCGCCTGCATGGGCCTCAGCAACCAGCGGGAAACCACGGTGGCCTGGGACAAAAATACCGGCAAACCCGTCTGTGACGCCATCGTGTGGCAGTGTGCAAGAGCCGCGGACGTATGCGCGGCAATCGAAAAAACCGACATCGGTGATCTTGTGCGGGATCACACTGGCATTCCTATTTCGCCTTATTTCCCGGCGGCCAAGATGGCATGGATACTGCAAAACGTACCGGAAGCCAAAGCGCTGGCGGAAAAGCACCAATTGGGCCTGGGCACCGTCGACGCATGGCTTTTGTGGAAGCTGACGGGGCAGTATAAAACCGATTGCTCCAACGCCTCCCGCACGCAGCTTTTCAACATCCGAGCGCTGCAATGGGACGAGGAAATCTGCGCGGCCTTCGGCGTCAATGCTGGTGATTTGCCCATTGTCACCGATTCTGATGCTATTTTTGGCGAAACCGATCTGGGCGGCTGGCTGTCCAAGAAAATCCCCATCTGCGGGGTGCTGGGCGACAGCCACGCAGCCCTGTTCGGCCACGGCTGCCTGGAAAAAGGCATGGCCAAGGCCACCTACGGCACCGGCTCCTCCATCATGATGAACATTGGCCCGGACTTCGCTACGTCGAAAAACGGCCTGGTCACCTCCCTGGCCTGGAAATATAAGGGGCAGGTCAGCTATGTGATGGAGGGCAACCTCAATTACACCGGCGCGGTGATCACATGGCTCAAGGACAGCCTGGGGCTGATCGCCTCCGCAGGCGAAACCGAAGCCCTGGCGAAAGCCGCTCATCCCGCCGACACCGCCTGCCTGGTGCCCGCCTTTACCGGCCTCGGCGCGCCCTACTGGAAAAGCGACGCCCGGGCCATGCTCTGCGGCATGAGCCGCACCACCGGCAAAAACGAGATCGTCCGGGCGGCCCTGGACAGCATCGCCTTCCAGATCCATGACGTGATCGCCGCCATGGAGAAGGACGCCGGCATTCATTTGCCCGTCCTGCGGGTGGACGGCGGCCCCACCCGGAATGGTTATCTCATGCAATTTCAGAGCGACATGCTGAATACCCCCGTCTCCTGCCCCGAGGCGGAGGAACTTTCCGGCATCGGCGCGGCCTATATGGCGGGGATTGCCTGCGGTCTCTATCCCGAATCTGTGCTGCATCATCTGCAATATCAAGCATATCGGCCGAGCATGGATCCAAAAGAACGCGCCGAAAAGCTGGATTTGTGGGAAGACGCCATTCATAAAGTGATTCCTTCGTAACCTGAACACACCGGGATGGATCAAGCCGTTCTGATTGTTTGCAGGAATGTTTTCGCGTCTGTACCAGTTTTTCTTTGTCCACTCACCGTTTGCTGAGCTGTTGGAAAACGTATGGGTTGACGGCCAGGCCCGGGGCTTCCGTGGTGACGCGGGCTTGGATAGCCAGAAAGCATGAATACCGTTGAAAGATGGGGACTGTTTCATGCCGGGATCAAAGGTCCATTGAACAGCAGCCCATTTATTATTATGAAAAGGGCAGTATATTAAGCGTTCTCTGCAATCATACTTTCATGTAATATAGAAATGTCATATAACTATATTTGCATGAAAATTTCTTCAATGTTCTATATCTGTAGGCTTGTCAAACATATTGGACAGAAAAGTAATTAAAGGCCTCCAAGGGTGAAAGCCAATGGAGACCTTGAAAGGTACTGTCAATAGTTATACGCAAATTTGTCAGCAGACCCAGTAAACGAAGCCGGTTATCCCACAACGGAGGCGTTGTTTTCCAGCGTCTCCCTTTATCATTCCATTTTCTGTTTTCATCTAAAAAATCTCAATATAGATACCCCGTGTCGCTTTGTACGGTGTTCCCCCCAAATTCCTTCCTCTGTTCCTTCCCTTTGACCCGCTGAAAAAATTTTCGGAAAATATTCCTGCCCACTGCCACCTCGTCCCGGTGCTGCGTATATACAAGTGTCAAGGGTAAACAAAACACCCTGACAAACAAAAACAAAACGACGCTCACAGAGCAGGAGGAGATACATCATGACTACGACAAAGGAACTGGGCATGGACTGCAAACTGGACCTGAACGAACTGGAGCAGGTGAACGGCGGATTCGTACTGGCCGCTTTCATCGTAGCCGGCATCGGCGGCGCGATCGCAGGCGCCATCACGTACTACGAACTGAAACGGTAACAAACTGAAATCAACGAAAAAATAACAGGAGGATATGAACATGAATACTGAAATGAATCTGAATGAACTGGAACAGGTAAACGGCGGAGACTTTATCGACGATGTGAAGGATGCTCTCAAGAAGCTCATCCCGAAGCCCTTCGCTCCCGAGGAGCCGATCATCCCGCCGGTGATCGCTCACACCAAGTAATTACCCCGAAACCCATTCCCCTGGAGGGCTGCGATTGCGGCTCTCCTTTTTGCATCCTGCACGGGATAAGACGAACGGTAAGCATCAAGACAACCGCGGATATTTGGTTTGATCAGATTGCTGCATTTTGATATAAACATGATAGCGTCGGCTATCATATCGAACACACCCTTGGCAGCCCTCTCTACAGACGACAGATACGCTCAGGCTGAGTTTGTCTGCAATCTGCGCCGCCAAATCAGCCTTCGTCATGCCACATCCTCCAGCCATTGTTTGTTTTTTCCCTTGTGACATTTGCCGGTCTTGCCAAACCAGCTGGGCGTTGCATGCACCGTCACCACGGTATCAGCTGTGACAACATAAAATCAGGCTTTGCGGCCCCTGTGAAACGCCCCAGATTGATCGTTTTTTTGATTTTGGGCGGCGAAAAACGGCATGAGTCCTTGGCAGACCATCCAATGCGTAACAATCATGTAACAACAGATGCCCAAAACAGAAGAAAACCCGCCATTTCTGGCAGGTTTTTCTGGAGCTGATACCCAGATTCGAACTGGGGACCTCATCCTTACCAAGGATGCGCTCTACCGGCTGAGCTATATCAGCAGGGGCAACGATAGATATTATACACGAAACCGAAAAAAAATCAAGGGGAAAAACGGAGATTTACAAAATTTTTTTGCGGTTTTTTATTTTGAGTTTTTTATTTTGGTCTGCAGATCGGTGCCTTTAACCGGGGGTTGGGGAACGGTACGGATAAAAAACATCCTTTTTTCAGGCAAGAAATGGAAAGAAGAGGTTGTTTTTGGCTCCGTTTTAGGGTAAGCTGTAGATGCCGCCTCCGGGGCGCGCGAAAGGAGCACATTATGCTGACTTTGAAACAAATTACCAAGGAGTATTCCACGGGCGACACCAAGGTGACCGCCCTGCGGGGCATTGACCTGCAGTTTGGGCGAAGCGAGTTCGCCGCCATCCTTGGCCCGTCCGGCTGCGGAAAAACCACGCTTTTGAACATCATCGGCGGCCTGGACCAGTATACCACCGGCGATCTGATCATCAACGGCCGGTCCACCAAGCAGTACAGGGACGGGGATTGGGACACCTACCGCAATCATTCCATTGGCTTCGTATTTCAAAGCTACAATCTGATCCCCCACCAGTCGGTGCTCTCCAACGTGGAGCTGGCGCTGACCCTTTCCGGCGTGAGCCGGGAGGAACGCCGGAAAAGAGCCAGGAAAGCGCTGGAAAAAGTGGGGCTCCACGACCAGATGAAAAAACGCCCCAACCAGTTAAGCGGCGGACAAATGCAGCGGGTGGCCATTGCCAGAGCCCTGGTCAACGATCCGGACATCCTTCTGGCCGACGAGCCCACCGGCGCTTTGGACAGCGAAACCAGCGAGCAGGTCATGGAAATCCTCAAGGAAATTTCCAGGGAAAAGCTGGTCATCATGGTGACCCATAACCCCGATCTGGCCGACCGCTACGCCAACCGCATCATCCGGCTGCTGGACGGCCGGGTAATCAGCGATTCCAGGCCGCCCGAAGCGGAGCAAGAAACAGTCCAGACGGAAAAACAGCAAAAGAAGCCCTCCATGGGCTTTTTGACCGCCCTGTCCCTGTCGCTGAACAATCTGCTCACCAAGAAGGGACGCACCCTGCTTACCGCCTTTGCCGGCTCCATCGGCATCATCGGCATCGCGCTGATCCTGTCTTTGTCCTCCGGCGTGAATCTTTACATCGACCGGGTGCAGCAGGACACCCTGTCCTCCTATCCTCTGGAGCTCGACGAACGCACCATGGACATGAGCGGCACCCTCTCCAGCCTGATGGACCTGGACGTGAGCGGCGCCAATCATGAAGAAGGAAAGATTTACTCCGGCGGCCGCATGACCCAGCTGATGAGCGCCTGGATGAGCGGCATTACGGAAAACAATCTGACCGCCTTCAAGCGTTTCCTGGACAGCAACGAGCGCATCCAGGGATGGGTCAGCGGCATCCAATACGAATACGACACGCCCCTGACCCTTTACCGCGTGCTGCCCGACGGCACGCCCGTGCAGGTGAACCCTTCCACCACCCTGGAATCCACCGGCATGATGAGCATGATGCAGACCGCCTCCTTGGGCGGCATGCAGGAAACCATGATGAACGCCTCCATGCGGCGGATGAACGCCTTCCAGGCGCTGCTGGACAATCCGGAATTGCTGGCCTCCCAATACGACGTGCTTGCGGGCCGGATGCCGGAAAAGATGGACGAAGTGGTAATCATCGTCAACAGCCGGAACGAATTGAGCGATTACACGCTCTACACGCTGGGCTTAAAGGACCAGAGCGAGCTGAAGGAACAGTTTAATCAGCTGATGCTGGGCCACCCCATCGAAAGCCAGGACATGGAATTCACCTATGACGAGCTGATGGACCTTCGCTTCCGTCTGATGATAAACACGGATTATTATGAAGAAAAAGACGGCGTCTGGCAGGACAGGACCAAGGATGAAGCCTTCCTGGCCCAGAAGCTGAAGGACGCCATGGAAATCAAGGTGGTGGGCATCCTAAGGCCCGCGGAAGGCGCGGTGGCCACCTCCATCAGCGGCGGCGTGGGCTATCGGGGCGAACTGATGGGCTACCTGCTGGATCAGATCCAGAACAGCGCCGTTGTGCAGCAGCAATTGGCCAATCCCACCGTGGACGTGTTCACCGGTCAGCCCTTCGACACCAACCAGGTGGATCTGCTGGCTGCCCTGGACACCATGAGCGTCAGCGAGTTCTTTGAAACCTACAGCGGCGTCATCGGCCTCAACGCCGATCTGCAGCAGCGCCTGAGCCAGGTGCCCGCCTTTGCGCTGAACATGGTAAGCAAGGAGGACATCAAGCAGGTGCTGCGCACCGTGCTGCCCAGCGAAACCGGCCACAGCCTGGAAAAGAACCTGAAGACCCTGGGCGTCAGCCAGGCCGACTCCCCCAGCGCCATTTTTATTTATCCCCGCAGCTTCGAGGAAAAAGAGAAGATCACCGCCGAGATCGAGGCTTACAACGCCGCCGCCGGCGAAAAGGACGCCATCCACTACACCGATTACGTGGGGCTGCTCATGTCCTCCGTCACCACCATCATCAACGCCGTCAGCTATGTGCTGATCGCCTTCGTGGCCATTTCCCTGGTGGTTTCCTCCATCATGATCGGCATCATCACCTACATCAGCGTGCTGGAGCGCACCAAGGAAATCGGCATCCTGCGGGCCATCGGGGCTTCCAAGCGGGATGTTTCCCGGGTGTTCAACGCCGAAACCCTGATCGTGGGCTTCGCCGCGGGCGCGCTGGGCATCCTGGTGACGCTGCTGCTGGTGGCCATCGCAAACATGATCCTGCTGCACGTGACCGGCATCCCCGGCCTGGCCGTGCTGCCGGCCCGGGCCGCGCTGATCCTGGTGGCCATCTCCATGGTGCTGACGTTGATCGCCGGCCTGATCCCCTCCCGCATCGCCGCCAGGAAGGACCCGGTGGTGGCCCTGCGGACGGAGTGACGCATGGATACGCTGCATTTGCGCCCCCTGGCGGAACAGGAAGCCGGGGAGATTTACCGCCAGTATTTGGTTTTGGATTTCCCGCCGGACGAAACGAAGCCCTGGAGCCGCATCCGGTCGCTGCTCAGGCAAAGCCGCTACCTGTGCCTGGGTCTGTTTGCCGATGAGGCGCTGCGGGGCTACGCGTTTTTCGCGTCCATACCGTCCGCAGACGGCCTTACCGACTATCTGCTGGATTATTTCGCCGTGCTCTCCCCCTATCGGGATCAGGGCCTGGGCGGAGCGTTCCTTTCGCTGCTTGGGCAGTACATCCCCCAGGCCGGCCTGATCATCCTCGAAGCCGAAAACCCCGACGACGACCGGTTCCCCGAGGAAAGAGAAACCCGCCTGCGCCGGCTGCAATTCTACCTGCGAAACGGCGTGACCGACGCCGGCATCACCGCGCAGGTGTGGGGCGTGGAATACCGCCTGCTGATTTTCGGCGGCCAGAGTCCCCCCGATCCCGACGCCGTCCGCGCCCTGTACAGCGCGTTCTATCATTCGTTCTTCCCGCCCAAGGTGTACGGCAGCAAGGTGCTCATCCGGTAAAGCTAACCGCGGACATCTCTCCGCCGTTCGCCCCATACAAAAAACGATTCCGACGCCCTTTCAAGCGCCGGAATCGTTTTTATTTGGTTAGATGTTCTGTTATTCGCCCCGGTCGATGATCGCGTTTTCGCAGCCGGCAAAGGCGTCCTCCGCGAATTCCACCTCGGCGGGCACGCAGATATAGAGCAGGTTGGGGCAGCCATCAAACGCGCCGCTGCCGATGAACGTGACTGTGTCGGGGATGAAGAATGCCTGGAAGTCCGTGCCGGCAAAGGCTTCGTCCTCGATCCGGGTGAGGCCGGCCGGGAAAGCGGGATGGGTCAGGCCGTCTTTGCTCACCACCTGCACTTCCACCGCCGCGCTCTTGTTGGTCGAGGAGACGGCGGTGATGGTGGCCGTGCCCGGAGCGACGCCGCGCACCAGGCCGGTTTCGCTGTCCACCGCTGCGACGCTTTCATCGCTGCTGGCAAAGGTGACCAGATGGTTTTCGCAGGTACGGTCGCCGGCCGTGACCAGGGCGGTCAGCTGCATTTCATAACCGGCGATCAGGACGGGCTTTGGCGCGGTCAGCGCCACCGCTGTAACGGGACGGTAGAGGTGCAGCTGGCACGAGCGGGAAACGCCCCGTTCGGTGGTGGCGGTAACGGTCACTTCCCCATACTTGAGGGTGATCACCCGCCCGTTTGCATCCACCCGGGCCAGCGTCGCGTCGGAAACGCTCCAGGTGATTTCTGCGGTGGCCCCGGCGGGCTCAATGCTCGCGACGCTCAATAGCACAGGATTCGAAGCCACCTCCCACACTTCCGCAGCCGAAAGCTCAAAGCCGGTGGCAGGCAGATAAACCTCCACCTGGACGGAGGCCGAAGCGGCGCCGACGGCGGCCGTTACGGTAGCGCTGCCGGGGGCCACAGCCGTGACCAGGCCGTCAGCCACCGTCAGCACGCCGGGATCGCTGCTGGTCCAGGCAACGGCGCTGCCGTCATTGGGGAAGACAGTGGCGGTCAGCTGCCGCGAATCGCCGCAGGCCAGCCGGAAATCCCCGGGCAGGGAAACATCCCGGATGTCGTCAAGCCCGATGTTTTCAAGAAGAACGACGGTATACCCGGTGCCGTAGAACTGGCTGTAAGGCGCGGTATACATATGGCAATAGATGGTGGGATTGGATGATGAAAAGATGCTACTGCCAAAGCTGATTGTCGTATTTTCATCTTCAATCAGGAATACGACCTTATGCAGGTTGTTGCACCGACTGAAAGCATTGCCGCCAATGCTGACTACGTCTCCCGGAATGATAATTCCCGTCAGGCTGCTGCAGCCATTGAAAGCAGTCTCTCCAATACTGGTCACGCTGTCTGGAATCGTGACACCCGTCAGGCTGCTGCAGCCACCGAAAACACTCGCTTCAATACTGGTTACTCCGGCCGGAATCGCGACGCTTGTCAGTGCTCTGCAATTGAGAAAAGCACCATAGCCAATCCTGGTTATGCTATCGGGGATCAAAATATTCGTCAGGCTACTGCATCTTTCAAAAGTGCCGCTGCAAATACTGGTCATGCTATCCGGAATCACAATGCTCGTCAGGCTGCTGCAGTCTTGGAAAGCATAATTGCCAATACTCGTAACACCCTCCGGGATTGTGATATTCTCAAGACTGCTGCAGCCGCAGAAAGCAGCTTCACCAATACTGCTTACTCCATTTTCAATTAACAACGCTTACCGCGCTCGTCCCCCAAGGCGCATTCGTGTAGTATTCTCCATCGTCTGTCCAATTCGTATCATAATCCTTCATCGCCCCTGTCCCACTGATGGTCAGCAGGCCGTTGTCATCCAGCGTCCAGGTGATATTGCCGTCGGTGCCGCTGTCCGCCGCCATGGCGTGGACGCAAAGCAACGCCGTCAGGCACAGCGCCAGCAGGACCGCTGTCAGGATATGCTTTTTCATCCGGAATGCCCCCTTGAAGTTGCATATGCATAATGCACGAAAACCAAGTTTTCGGAAAACGTAGCACAATTTTCCAAATAGCAGTATAGCACAAGCCGGCTTCAAAGTACAGCCCGATTTCGCAATTTTCAACCAGCGCCGCGGCTGTGTCTGAGCAGGAATTTCGTTGACAGAAGCGGGCGGCAATGCTATAATGTTGCCAGATCGTACGAAGCATGAAAAAGGCTTTTGTACAGAGATATACACGGTTTTTCATCTTCCACGCACGTAAAGGAGGAGAATCCCATGAACATCCTGCCCGTATCCGATCCCGCGTTCAAGCCCTACGGCCGCATCGTGGAGGGCTACGACGTGAAAGGCGTGCTGGCCGCCCTGGCCAAAACGCCCCTGCCCGAAGGCACCGATTACGTGCCCACCGACGCCACCCTGGAAGCCGCCCCCGGCGCCGACATCCTGGGCGACGCGCTCTACGGCGGCATGCCCTATCAGCTGGGCTGGTGCAACGGGCACAACACCAGGCTCAACTGCCTGGAATATCACCGGGACAGCGAATTCAACCTGGGGTGCGAGGATTTCATCCTGCTCATCGCCACCCTGTCCGACATGGAAAACGATCAGCTGGACACCGCCAAGGTAAAGGCCTTCCGGGTGCCCGCGGGCGTATTGGTTGAGGTATACGCCACCACCTTCCATTATGCCCCCTGCCACACCGATCCTAAGAAGGGCTTCCACGTGATGGTGGCCCTGCCCAGGAACACCAACACCGATTACCGCCCAGCCGCCGGCCCCAATCATCTGGACAGCACACTGTGGGCCCGGAACAAGTGGCTGCTTGCCCATCCCGAAAGCAACGAAGCCAAGGCCGGGGCATACGTGGGCCTGGTTGGCGAAAACATCGACATCGCCAAGGACCTTTAAACCGTTCCCTCGCAGGAGATGCCCTCCTGCAAAATATAATAAGGAGTGATTTCTTATGGTGAGCAACATTCCCCAGGTCAAGCTGGGCATCATCGCCGTGTCCCGCGACTGTTTTCCCATTCAGCTGAGCGAAAAGCGCCGCGCCGCCATCGTGAAAGCCTTTGGCGAAGGCATCTATGAATGCCCCGTCACCGTGGAAAACGAGCTGGATATGCAAAAGGCCGTGGCCGACGTGAAGGCCAACGGCATCAACGCCCTGGTGGTGTTCCTGGGCAACTTCGGCCCCGAAACCCCCGAAACCCTCATCGCCAAGTATTTTGACGGCCCCTGCATGTTCGTGGCGGCGGCCGAAGGCGACGGCGACATGATCAACGGCCGCGGCGACGCGTACTGCGGCATGCTGAACTGCTCCTACAACCTGGGCATGCGCCACCTGAAGGGCTACATTCCCAGTTATCCCGTGGGCACCGCGGAAGACATCGTGAAGATGATCCGGGATTTCGTGCCCGTGGCCCGCGCCATCATCGGCGTGAAGAACCTGAAGATCATCACCTTCGGGCCCCGGCCGCAGGACTTCTTCGCCTGCAACGCCCCCATCAAGGGCCTGTACGAGCTGGGCGTGGAAATCGAGGAGAACAGCGAACTGGACCTGCTGGTTTCCTACAAGGAGCATGAAAACGATCCCCGCATCCCCGAAGTGTGCGCCGATATGGCCAAGGAAATGGGCGAAGGCGCCTATTATCCCGACATGAGCGCCCGCCTGGCGCAGTTTGAACTGACGCTGCTGGATTGGGCCGAAAAGCACAAGGGCGACCGGAAATACGTGGCTTTCGCCGACAAGTGCTGGCCCGCCTTCCCCAGCCAATTTGGCTTTGAGCCCTGCTATGTCAACAGCCGCCTGGTCAGCCGGGGCATCCCCGTCAGCTGCGAAGTAGATATCTACGGCGCCCTGAGCGAATACATCGGCCTGTGCGTCAGCGCCGACCCCGTCACCCTGCTGGACATCAACAACAGCGTGCCCCAGTACATCTACGACGAGGACATCAAGGGCAAGTACGACTACCTGCTCACCGATACCTTCATGGGCTTCCACTGCGGCAATACCCCCGAATGCAAGCTGTGCGCCGACCGCGCTGTGAAATATCAGCTGATCCAGCACCGCCTGCTGGAGCCCGCCGGCAGCGAGCCCGATTTCACCCGCGGCACCCTGGAGGGCGACCTGGCCGCCAGCGACATTACCTTCTATCGCCTCCAGTGCGACAGCGACGGGGTCCTTCGCTCCTACATCGCCGAGGGCGAAATCCTGGATGTGAAGACCCGCTCCTTCGGCGGCATCGGCGTGTTCGCCATCCCCGAAATGGGCCGCTTCTACCGCCATGTGCTGATCGAAAAGCGCTATCCGCATCACGGCGCCGTGGCCTTCAGCCATGTGGGCAAGTACCTGTTCGAGGTGTTCCGCTTCCTGGGCGTGAAGGACATCGCCTACAACCAGCCCAAGTCTCTCCCCTACCCCACGGAGAATCCCTGGGCCTGATAACAGGATAAACGCAAAACGGCGCTCCGCAATTCTGCGGGGCGCTTTTTCAGATACTTCTCCGGGAATTGTACAAACCCATCATCACGCGGAAACGGGGAGAGGAACGACGGGGCGTACTTTTCTGGAGCCTTTTCTGGGCTCTGCCCAGACCCGCCGGGCGGCATGGCCTCCCCGGACCCCTCATCCCGCGGATGGAGCAAACCACGGAATCAAACATGGTTTCCCGCCGATGCTTGGGAAACGTGAGATCGTCGCTCCCTGCCTTTTTCCTTTGCCCGGGAGCTGGCATGCAGCCAATTAAGCTGTTTGCTGATCCCCGGCAAAAAAGATTGTCGCCGCTAATGGCTGTGCTTGCGACACACAAGCGTGCTTTTCAACCCAGCCGCTATGCTGTCCATTTACACCACTATGTCATCTCGAGCGAAGCCGAAAAGAGGCGAGGCAAAGTCGAGAAATCTGAAACGCTGGAATGAACGAGCTGCTTTCAGCTCCCTCGATTCCGTTCCGCTTGCGCTCCACTTCACTCGGGATGACAGGATGGCGGTGCACCTTTACAATTCCATACGCATCAGGTGCACGCAAGATAGGGCAGCGTTTGTCCTTTGCTCGCCGGGATGGGTCCGGGGGCTTGCCCCCTGGCGCAGAGCTCGAGGCCGCAGAGGCCTCGAGAAGCGAAGAGCCGCCACAAAGGTGCGGAGGTTTGGATGCCGCAGAGACCTCCAAAAACAGAGGCCTCCCAAAAGGAGGCCCCGAGAGTCCGTGTTTACTTCTCCGGCACCTGCTCCGACGCGCCGAAGCCGATCAGGCTGTACACGCTGCGGAGGCTGTTGGCGGTTTTGTTGATCCTCTCCCCCATGAACAGCAAGCAGCCGGTGCCGCCGCCGTCCAGGTTGATGGCCTCCTGCACGCCCTTTTCCAGCATTTTATCCGCCAGCCAGGTGAGGTACGCGCCGGCGTTGTTCTTTTCGGGCATGCGGCCCTCCACGCACAGCACCTGGTAATGGTACGGCGCGATCATACCGATTGCCATGCGGGGCTCCTTGTAGGAATAGTATTCCTTGCGCTGCATGTACTCGCTGAGCTGACCGTTCTGCACCAGGATCGGGCCAAAGCAAAAGGTATGCACAGCGCCCATATCCAGGTATTCCTGGGCGGTGTGCTCCTTGTTAAGGAAGGTTTTCATGCTGCCGTCCTCAAACACAGCCAGCACGTTCAGATTGGGGAAGGACGTATCCTTCTCCCGGGTCTTTTCCAGGATGATCTGGCCGTTGCGGATGATGATCCCCGGCGGGATGCCTTTCCCGTCGCCGTTGTTGATGCGGATGCCGAAATGATCGTCGGTCATGGCCAGCACATAGCGGTTCTCCCGGGTAATATCCACGGGGCTTCTGGCGCTTCTTCCGGGGGTTTTCCCGTTGAGGTACGCCTGCAGCGGCGTATCCGGGCCGCACCGGATGTCCGCCTCGTACCACACCAGCTTGTTCTGTTCGTCGGTCCAGCGTTGCAGGTCGATCGCCAGATCGGCGGACAGATAGATCCAGTGCCCATCCGAAGGGTCAGCGTGGATAAATTCCTCCATGCCGGCGTCGACGGAAAGGAAGCCCTCCTCCGTTACCCCGGGCGTTTCCACCGGCAGCAGCGCGCCGTGGGCCGGCTGGGGCGTGGGCTTGGGCGTTTTGGTCGGCTTGGGCGTCCGGGTGGGCTTGGGTGTTTTGGTGGGCTTGGGCGTTGGCGTCGGCGGCGGCACAGGGGACGGCGACGGCGCGGTATCCGTCGGCACGGCCCGGCCGGAGAAAATCAATTCCTGCAATTCCGGATCGGCAACGCCGGTTTCCTCCAGGCCGTTGTTCTTTTGCAGCTGCATGACGCGCTCGGCCATCAGGCTGTTGTACTGGTCGTTCACATTCTTGTCCTTGAAGTACCCCAGCCAGTACATGGCGGTTTTCAGCCGCTGCACGTCGCGGCCCTCCATGCCCTTTTTCAGCGTGCGGTATTCCTCCGCCTGGGCAATGGCGCAAAGGCTGATGAGCATTACGCACACCAGCCCCGCGCAAAGGATCAGCCATCCTTTTTTATTTCGCATTCTTGACCTGACCCCAGAACGTATTGTAGATCGTCAGTTTGTCGTCGGGAATATCGTGGAAGAACTCGCAGCTGTCAATCACTTCCTTAGGCGGATTGATGGTGGGGTTCTCGGTGTAATCTTCGCCCATCATTTCAATGGCCGCGGTGTTGGGGGAAGAATACCAGATGTATTCGCAGTTCCTCTGGGCAATTTCGGGGCGGCAGAGGAAGTCGATCAGCTTTTCGGCATTTTCCTTATTCTTGGCGGTGGCGGGGATCACCATGGCATCTATCCACACGTTGCTGCCTTCCTTGGGCACCGCGTAGGCCAGGTCTTCATTCTTTTCCATCGCATAGAGGGCATCGCCGCTCCACATGAGGGCCAGAGCAGCTTCGTTAGCCACCATCTTGTCTTTGCTCTCGTCCACATAGTAGGCTTTCACCAGGGGCTTTTGCTCAATCAGTTTGTCAGTGGCATGCTTGAGCTGGGTCAGGTCGCGGGTGTTCATGGAATACCCCAGGTATTTCAGGGTGACACCCATGGTGTCGCGGATGGAATCCAGCATCAGGATGCTGTCGCTGTATTTTTCATTCCACAGGATGCTCCAGGAATCCACAGGCTCATCCACCATGGTGGTGTTGTACAGGATGCCCACAGTCCCCCACATGAAGGGCACGGAATACTTGTGTTCGGGATCGTAATCCGGATTGGTCATCCAGGAGAGCGTGTTTTCAAAGTTGGGCACATTGTCAAAGTTGATTTCCGCCAGCAGGCCGTCGGTGATCATGCGCTCCACACAATAATCAGAGGGAAACACCAGGTCATAAGCGCCGGGGCTGACGCGCACCTGCACCATCATGTCCTCATTGGTGGTGAAGTACATTTTGTTCACATGAATGCCGGTTTCCTGCTCGAAAAGATCGAACACTTCTTCATCCATATAGTCGTACCAGTTGTACACATTGACCACTTCCTGGGCGGCAAACGCGCCTTCCAGGGGCATTACAGCCAGGCAAAGCACCAGCGCCAGGGCAAGAGATACGGCTTTTTTCATCGGTTTGTCCTCCATTTCCTTGATTGCGTCAATTTTCCAGCTTGTCGGACCGTTTGTTGACCAACAGCAGCAATACCAGCAGGACCACGAACATGAGGGCGGAAAGCGCGTTCATGGTGGGCTTGATGCCCTTGCGGGCCTGCGAGTAAATGAGGGTGGAAAGATTCTGCACCAGGGGCGACGTGGTGAAATAGCTGATGGTGAAATCATCCAGCGACAGGGTGAAAGCCAGCATGGCGCCGGTAATCACCCCGGGCATCACCTCGGGCAGGATCACATGGAACAGGGCGTACATGGGCGTGGCGCCCAGATCCAGCGCAGCCTCGTAGCTGTGCTTGTTCATTTGCTTGAGCTTGGGCATCACCGACAGGATCACATAGGGCACGTCGAAGGTGATGTGGGCCAAAAGCATGGTCACATACCCACGCTCCACCTGAGTGAAAATGAACAGCAGCATCAGGCTGATACCGGTCACGATGTCCGGCATGGTCATGGGGATGTTGTTCAGCGTCATCATCAGCGCCTGGGGCTTTTTGCGCATAGCATGAATGCCGATGGCAGCCAGCGTGCCCAGCGCCGTGGAAAATAACGCGGCCAGGACGGCGATGCTCAGGGTGATCCATAGAGAATGCATGATGTTGGGATCGTTGAACAGCTTGCCGTACCACACGAAGGAAAAGCCTTCCCACTTGGCCCGGCTCTCTCCGGCGTTAAAGGACTGGATGATCAGCACCACAATAGGGATGTAAAGGAAAGCCAGGATCAGGGCCAGATAAACACGTTTCAGCGCTTTCATTATACGATGCCGCCTCCTTCCCCTTCCGGGTCCACCTTGCGCAGCAGCCCCAGGGATACCAGGATCAGGATCATCATCACCAGCGACAGCGCGCTGCCCACATTCCACTCATTGAGCGAGGTGGAAAGGAATTTGGCCTCGATCAGGTCGCCGAACAGCTGCACTTTGCCGCCGCCCAGCAGCCGGGAAATATAGAAGGTGGTAACCGCCGGCATGAACACCATCGTGATGCCGCTGACCACGCCGGGCAGGCTCAAAGGCAGCGTGACCTTATAGAAGGTCTTCCATTTGTTGCACCCCAGGTCCATGGCCGCCTCGGAGAGCTTGTAATCCATCTTATTGAGCACATTGTAGATGGGGAATACCATGAAGGGCAGGAAGTTGTACACCATGCCCACCTGCACGGCAGTCACATTGTTGAGCAGCTTTTGCTGCCCGAAGCCCAGCCATTCCAGCACGGTGTTGATCAGGCCGTAATCCTCCATCAGGCTCATCATGGCGATGGTGCGCAGCAAAAAGTTCATCCACATAGGAACGATAAAGAGAATCACCAGCGTGGAGCCCAGTCTGAACTCCCTGTCCGCCATGATGTGCGCGGCAGGATAGCCCAGCAGCAGACAAAACGCGGTGCAAAGGAAAGCCATCCACAGGGAGAACACCAGGGTGTCGATGTTAATGGAATTGCGGGCCATGCCCAGATCCTCCAGCGTCAACCCCATATCCAGGTACATTTGCAGTTCTTCCTGGTTCATGGCCTTGCGGGCGTTGTAGCTGCTGTCCCAGAAGTTCTTGAAATTATCCAGGGTGAAGTTTCCCGCCGGATCGGTGAAGGAAAAATACGCCACCAGCAGGCAGGGGATCACCGTGAACACGACCAGCCACAGGACATAAGGAGAAGCGAAAATGGGCCGTTTGAAGCCCCGGTTCTTCCGGATGTAGATGACCAGAAGCGCCAGAAAGGCAAGCAGGCCGATGCCCATGATCCAATATCCCCAAACGGGTACCTTGAAATTGGTCATTGAGCATTCCCCTCCTTGGGCGCGTCCTCCGCCATGGGATGCATGATGTGGATGTTGAAGGGCACCACGGACAGGCCCACCCGGCTGCCTTCGGGCTGCATGGTGGTGGAATGGACCTTCCAGATGGAATGGCCCGCGTCGATCATCATTTCATAATGCACGCCCTTGAACAGCACCGACTTGATCACGCCGGTCACCTGGCCCACGTCCTCGCCCACCAGCAGCACGTCCTCAGGCCGGATCACCACGTCCACCGGCTTGTCTTCGCCAAAGCCGGAGTCCACGCAGGGGAAGTCCACCCCGCAGAAATGCACCAGCTCATCCCGCACCATGGTGCCGGGGAAAATGTTGCTTTCCCCGATAAAATTGGCCACAAAAGCGTTGCTGGGCTCGTCGTAAATGGATTTGGGGGTGCCGATTTGCAGGATTTTGCCGCCCCGCATCACCACGATGGTATCGCTCATGGTGAGGGCCTCTTCCTGGTCGTGGGTCACGTAGAGGAAGGTGATGCCCAGGCGCTGCTGCATGGATTTGAGCTCCAATTGCATTTCCTTCCTCAGCTTCAGGTCCAGCGCGCCCAGAGGCTCGTCCAGCAAAAGCACCTCGGGCTCGTTCACCAGGGCCCGGGCGATGGCGATGCGCTGCTGCTGGCCGCCGGAGAGGGAATCCACGCTGCGCCTGCCAAAGCCCTTCAGGTTCACCAGGTCCAGCATGTAATCCACCTTGCGGGCGATTTCATCCTTGGGCATTTTCTTGAGCTTCAGGCCAAAGGCAATGTTGTCCTGCACGTTCAGATGCGGAAACAGCGCGTATTTCTGGAACACCGTGTTCACCCGGCGCTTGTAGGCGGGCAGGCCGGAAATGTCCTGGCCGTCAAACATGACCCGGCCGGTATCGGCGTTTTCAAAGCCGCCGATGATGCGCAGCGTGGTGGTTTTTCCGCAGCCGGAGGGGCCCAGCAACGTAACAAATTCCTTCTTGCGGATGTAGAGGTTGATGTTGTCCAGCACGGTCACGCCATCATACTGCTTTGAAATGTTTTCCAGGCTGATGAGCCGCTGCTCTTCCATGGCCGAATCCCTCCAAATCTTAAAAATGCGGCGGGGTGGATACCCACAGGAACCGGGCTTCCCGCTTCCCGTCGTTTTGCAGGAAGTGAGTTTCACTGGGATGCAGACAGAAGCTTTCGCCGGTTTTCACCTTTTGCTTCTTGCCCCCCGCCAGCAGCGTCACCGTGCCCTGCAGAACAAAGCCGAATTCCTCCCCCTCATGGGGCGGCATATCCTGGGTGCGCCCGCCCGCGCCCAGGCTCACCAGGATGGGCTCCATTTCGTTTTTCTGCGCCGTGGGCACCAGCCAGGTGATGCTGCCCTTCAGGGTTTCCTCATCCTCTTTTACAAACATGTCTCCCTGGGCGAACACCGTTTTTTCATCGCCCCGTTCGGAGAAAAACTCCGTCAGGCTGCTGCCCAGGGCTTCCAGCATATCGGTGAGGGTGGCGATGGAGGGAGAGGCCAGGTTCCTTTCCACCTGGGAAATGAAGCCTTTGCTCAATTCGCACCGGTCTGCCATTTCTTCCTGGGTCAGGTCGCGCCGCAGCCTGAGCGTGCGCAGCTTTTCGCCAATATCCATTCTTCTCCCCCTTTCACCCGCGGTTTACTTTCACTAAACCAATTCCGGAACAGAAAGTTTAGAAACACTAAACTTTCAAGCAGGAAACATTAAACCACATACCGCCCCGCTTGTCAATAGGCTTGGCCCTGTTTTTTCGACAAAAACGCAGAAAAAATACGCCGCCCGTTTTCGTCACATTTCACGAAAACAGGCGCACGCAAAAAGCCCGCGGTTCCCGCCGCGGGCCTTGAAAAAAGAATGCTTACTGAATGGGCCGCAAATAAGGATTGAGAATGTAGCCCACCAGGCCGTTGTAGCTCACCTTGGTGTAGGTGGTCCCCCATTCCAGCACGGTCACGGTGGTGTTGCAGGGAATGTGCGCGATCACGTTGCTCAAATTGGAGCTGGCCTTGCTGGAGCGCAGGTTGATATAGGAGCCCCGCTGCTGATAGGTCTTGGCGTAGCCGGCCGTAGGCGTGACCGGCTGCACCGGCGTGATGGGAGCGGCGGAGGGGTCGGCCAGGAACCGGGTCATCATATAGCCCAGCACGCCGTTTATCCGCACGTAGGACCATCCATTGCCCAGGTCCTTGGCTTCCAGGGTGGCGCCGTTGGGATACAGGCCCAGGGAACGGGCCGCGGTGCTGGCAAATTCCCGCAGGTGCAATTTACCGGTGTTGCCGGTGCGCACCACCTTGATCACCGCACCGTCCAGGGTGGGCGTCACAGGCTGGGGCTGGGGCTGCGGCTGTCCCGCATCGGTGGTGAGGAAGCGGCGCATCATATAGCCGTTCATGCCGTAGAGCGACACGTACACCCAGCCGTTATGCTGGTCTACGCCCTTGAGCACCGTACCATTGGGGAACAGGCCCAGGGAGGGCGCGCCGGTGGAGGCGTACATGCGCAGGTGCAGTTTGCCGGTGTTGCCGGTGCGGATCACGTACTGGATCGCGCCGTCCATGCTGGGCGGCGTCACAGGCTGCGGCTGAGGCTGCGGCTGGCTCACGCCGGCCAGATAACCGGTGTACATATAGCCGGTCATGCCGTACACCGTCACCAGCGCCCAACCGAACTGAATGCCGTGCACCTTCACCTGGGTGCCGTTGGGGAACAGCCCAAGGGAAGCCGACGCGGTAGTGGGCTGCTCCCGCAGGTGCAGTTTGCCGGCGTTGCCGGTCTTGACCACCATGGTCACGCCGCCCTGCAGCGCGGGCTGCAGCGGCGTGGTGGGCACGGTAGCGGGCTGCCCGCCCTGTTTGCCGTCGCCTTCGCCCGATTGGGTTTCGTCCTGCTTGGGTTCGTCCTGCTTGGGCTCATCCTGATTGGGCTCGTCCTGCTTCGGTTCGTCCTGCTTCGGCTCATCCTGCTTCGGTTCGTCCTGCTTGGGCTCGTCCTGCTTCGGCTCGTCCTGCTTCGGCTCGTCCTGCTTGGGCTCGTCCTGCTTCGGTTCGTCCTGCTTCGGTTCGTCCTGCTTCGGCTCGTCCTGCTTCGGTTCGTCCTGCTTCGGCTCGTCCTGCTTCGGCTCGTCCTGCTTCGGCTCATCCTGATTGGACTGCGGCTGTTCACCGGAGGATACCACGATCTGCCCTTCGTTTTTGTCCGCATCGCCTTCCATTCCCTCTTCAGCCCAGGCGGGAATGCCGGCGCTGAGCATCATAATCAGCGCCAGGGCCCAGGCCAGCAAGGCGCGCATCCCTTTCTTTTTCATAAGAACAAACTCCTTTCTTTCATCTGCATTCACAGAATTCAGCATCTGTATTATACCGCTATTGTTATGCGCTGCCAACCCTTTTCAGCGCATTTTACAATCGTAAAATTTCTGTTTCTTTCCTTCATTTATGTAACAAACCGGCCATTCATGCCGTTGCAGTTCATATAAAATGCCTGCGGAAAGTTGCCTTTCCGCAGGCGAGAGGGGTGCCCGACGTATTACTTAGTCAGATAGCCAGAGACAATATAACCGGTTTTGCCGTCATATTGCACCTGGGAGTACCACTGGCCATAGCTGATGACCTTGACCTTGGCGCCGCTGGGGATCTTGGCGATCACGTTGGACAGGTCGGCAGTGGACTGGGAAGAACGCAGGTAGACAAAGCTGCTGCTCTTCTGCTTCACGATCATTTCGCCCGGCGCGGTGCTTTCGCTGGAGGATTCGCTTCCGCCTTCGGTTTCAGTGGCAGCAGCGGGCATGGCCTTGAGGAACTTGCTCATCATGTAGCCGGTCTTGCCGCCTACGGTCACCTTGGCCCACTCGCCCTTGTGGCTGTGCACATCCACCACCGTGCCATTGGGGAACAGGCCCAGGGACTTGGAGGTGATGTCATCCTTTTCACGCAGGTGCAGCTTGCCCCAGTTGCCGGTTTCAACGATCATGTTGCCGATGATGCCTTCGCCGCTGGCGCTTTCACCGGACGCGCCCTTCTTGACGGTCACTTTGCAGGTGACGGTCTTGGTGGTGCTGTCCTTGAGGTTCAGGGTCGCGGTGATGGTGGCGGTGCCTTCCTTTTCCAGGGAGGTCAGCTTGCCTTTTTCATCCACCTTCACGATGGTTTCGTCGCTGGAGCTCCAGGTCACGCTGCTCACCTGCTCGGTGTTGGGCGCGGCCAGCTGAGCGACCTGCTTGAAGCCCATGGTCTTGTCAGCCATGCTGGGAGCGTATACATAGATCTTGGCAGACACGGTCTGGCCTTCGGCATACAGGGTGATGGTAGCGACGCCGGCGGCCTTGGCGGTCACCATGCCGTCCGCATCCACAGTAGCCACGGCGGGGTTGCTGCTGGTCCAGGTCTTGGTCAGATCCGCGCAATAGTAGCCGACCAGGCCCACGGTGCCGCCCACATCCAGGTTCACCGCGTACACGTTCAGGGCGATCTTGTAGCTGCCGCTGACGCTGATGTAGAAGGGCACGTTCTGCGTGGTTTCATAGCCCTTCACAGAAACCGTATAGGAGCCCTTATCAATGTTGGTCAGGCCGTAGGTGGCAGTGGTGGGGCCGCCCTTGGCGTCCAGATATTGCTCGTACTTGGCGCCGGGGATCGTGCTCCAGGTCTTGAACCGCAGCTCGTCCACCTGCACTTCAGCGCCGTTCTTGCCGGTGTGGTTATTGTTCACCACGATGTTCAGGTTTACGGCGTCGGTCAGCAGTTCCACAGCCCGGCTGGCGGTGGACGTACCGTTCAGGGTTCCTTTCCTGGTGAACAGGAAGGAATTGTTCTCATCCGCGGGGCCGGCCAGGGCCGTGGCGGACAGGCTTACCAGCAGCACGGTGAGCGCTGCCAGCATCAGGATTTTCCAGGTTGCCTTTTTCATGATTTGCTACTCCTCTCTTCGTGTGGAGAATGAAGGCACCCCGCACTCTGCATAGCGCATTTCTTCATTCTCACGGTCGGTTCACTTGGCACCCTCTACCTGCTCTTTGCAGGATTCAGCATGGCCATGATACATCGGCTTTCAAGGAAAATCAAGGGTTTGCGGGCCCTGAGCGTCCTTAAATAACGGTTAAAAACGACGCATCCGTGAAACAAATGCAAGCCCCGGAAAAAGAAAAAGAAACGGCCTCCGTAACAATTTCGGAGGCCGGAAAACTTGCTTTTTCAGGAATTATCTGCAATCAGGCACGTTTACAAATATTTCAATTCGTTGATTTTTCTTTACAGAATCGCATCAATGTTTTTATTTTGCCGTGCCCGCTTTTTTCACTTTTTTACGCTGAAAGCGTAGACCGTGGCGCTTTCAAAGGTATCCCCGGCTTTGAGCAGGGTGGTGGGAAAACCGGGCTTATTGGGACTGTCGGG
>Ga0310694_10000891_pt1 | contig 36690 bp, 24 predicted proteins | sample 174DNAGHGhighgp2_FD_203884 | JGI IMG/M metagenome (GOLD analysis project Ga0310694, IMG submission 203884) | Sheep rumen microbial communities from Palmerston North, Manawatu-Wanganui, New Zealand - 1742 DNA GHGhigh gp2 (v2) (version 2) | ecosystem: Host-associated > Mammals > Digestive system... | reverse complement strand
ATGAAAATATATTTATAGATTATTTTAAAATAAATTTTAAAAAAATAATAGAAGAATTAAAGAGAATAGAAAATATAAATGATAAGAGTATATTTAATATAATATATAATTCATATATAATAGATTTTTATGTAATGAGATATAATAAAAATTTTATAAATACAATAATAAAATTAAAAGAATTAAATAAATATACAAAAGAGGAAAAAATAGAAATGATAAATGAATTTATAGAACATTATATAAAATTTTATAAAAGAGAGATAATATATTTTATAAAAATATTTTCAATAAATGGAGAAGAAAATTATGATTTTACAAAATATATAACAAATGATATAATAAAATATATAAATAATAGAAAAAATATATATGATAAATATAAAATTATTTATATAATATTTGAAAGATTAAGATTACCAATATATTTAAAATATCTTTATAATAATCATAAAAATCCTTATAATAATATTTTTTCTATTTATACAAATATTATTAATATTAAACAAATTTATAATGAAATTCCAAATTATTATTTTAATAATATATCAATTAATAATTTTTATTATAATTATATAAAAGATATTTTAAAAAATATACATAAGAATAATTTTATTTTTGAAAATAAAATATTTCTTGATTTTTATAATTTTTTATTTTTATCTTCTTATTCTTCTAATCTTAAATCTATAACTTTATCACATTGTAATATTAATAATATCAATAATTTATTTTGTATTTATATTAAAAATAATAAAACATTAACATCTTTAAATTTAAGTTATAATAAATTATCTAATATTGATAATTTATATGAAAATTTAAAATTTAATACATCTATTAAATCTTTAATTTTAAATCATAATAAAATTGTTAATATAGATAAATTAAGTGAAATGTTAAAATATAATAATTCTATTTCTTCTTTAGATTTAAGTTTTAATAAAATTTATGATTTAAAAACTTTTTCTAATTATTTAAATTTTAACTCTTCTCTTATTGATTTAAATTTATCTTTTAATAATATTAGTTATATTGATGATTTAAGTAAAACTTTAAAATCTAATTCTATTTTAACCTCTTTAAATATTTATGGTAATAATATTTTTAATATTGATGTTTTAATCGATTGTATTAAAATTAATTCTACTTTATCTAATCTTAGTTTAACTTTCTATAATTTTATATCTAAAGCAGATTTTATTAATTTTATTAACGCTTTAAAATTAAATTCTTCTTTATCTTCTTTATATTTTAAAGAAAATCTTTTTACTAACATCGAATTAAAAGAAATTATCGATAATTTACTTATTTTTAAACCTAATCTTTCTATAACTTATTTTTAATTTTTCTTTATTCTCTTATTTATTTTTTTTTTATTAAAAAAAATAAAAAATAAAAAATAAAAAAAAATAAAAAAATAAAAAAATAAAAAATAAAAAATAAAAAAATAATTAATAATGAAGTTCAACTAAACAGATATTATTTTTTAAAACAGTTTCGAATTGATTAGTTTGTTGAATAGGAATATCATTATTTTCTCTTATATCTAAATAATAAAGATGTTCATTATAATTTAAACCATTACATAATGGAGTTATATTATGAATTTTATTATAAGAAAGAGAAAGTTTAGATAAAGATTTATTAGTTTTAAAGAATTCTTCTAAACAATCGATATTAGATATATTATTATCATAAAGATTTAAAATAGATAAAGATGAATTATTTTTTAGATTATCAAATAAAGGGTTAATATCAGTTAATTCTAATCCACACATATATAAGACACCTAAAGAATTATTATTATTTAAACCATTACAAAATTTAGTAATATTAATAGGGTTTTTAATATTATTTTGATTTCCAATATTTAATTCTTTTAAAGTAGTATTATGACTAAATACATTTTCGAAATCATCAAAATTATGAATACTATTATGTGATAAATTTAAAGTTTTTAAACTATTATTTTTACTTAAATATTCACATAATATATTTATATCTTTAATATTATTATTACTAAGATTTAAATAATTAAGAGTTGAATTATTCATTAAACTATAAATTAAATTATCTATATTATCAATTTCATTATATGATAAATCTAAATATTGAATATTAATAAAACAATTTTTAAAAATATCAACTAATGGAATAATTTTTTCAGTAGTTAAAAAATTACTATTAAAATTTAAAGAATATAATGAAGTGTAATTTTGAAAATTATATCTTAATGCATCAAAAAATTCTTTATCTTCACTAAAATTAAGTCCAAAACAAAAATAAGATCCTACTTCACCATTTATTAATTTTCTTTTTGTTTCAGGAGAAATAAGATCACTTTTTTCTTTTTCACAATATTCTTCATTAATAAATTCTATACCAGATACAAGTTTATTATTTTGTTGTTCTTTTGATTTCATAAGAAGAACTAAAATAATATTATTCATTTCATTAAAATAATCATTAAAATCACTATTTGAACCACTCATTTTATTCAAATTTAATTAAATATTAAAAATTTAATTAATTTATTAAATTTAATTAATTAAAAAATATTAAGAAAAATATTTAATAATTATATTATATTTTATTATTTTAAAACTTATTATTATTAATTTATAATTATTTTCAATTTTTATTTTTTTATTTTTTCATTTTTTCATTTTTTATATAATTAAAATTTTATTATAATGATAATATAAAATAAAAATATTTTTTTTTGAATTAAAAAATATTTTTTAAACATAAGCAATATTACCAAAACCACCAATAATTCTTAATATATTATAATTAACAGCATAAACATATAAATTATAAGGGTCTTTAGTATTTTCAAAATAAGGATTAATATTTAAAGTTAATCTAATTTCAGGAATATCAGACATATTACATTCACCGGATGGTTGATATTCATTAGGCATTAAAGAAAACCAATAACTATTAATACCTTCAGCAGGAGAATTATTAAAATGTTGATAAGGTTGAAGATAATTATAATAATTATTAATATTTTCTTTACATCTATCTTTATCATTAAAAGTTAATAAAGAGGATAAAATAGGATTAAATTTAAAGGAAGATTTATTAATTTTATATAATTTTTTTTGTTCATCAGTTAATTCATCTATTTCTTCATCAGTTAAATCATCAAAATAGAAATCATTAATATTAGAATTTTCTAAAGTGAATTTATCCCATAAACATTTATTTTTATTATTAGTATTTAATAAATCTTTTTTTCGTTGAATAACCCAAACTAAACCTTTAACCGGATGATTAAAATTTAATTTTATTGAATGTTTTTTTTCTAATAAATCAGTTTCTTGATTTATTTGTATTTGTTCTATTAAATATTCGTGTCCCGCTCGTGCAAATTTTAATCTTTCATTTGTATCTAAATAAATATAATCAATTAATAATGAAGCTTTTAATTGTTTATTACTATTTGTAAGCATATTATCTAAAGAACCTAAAATATTAGTAAAAGGTTTATTAATATAAGATAATTCTTGAAAACTTCTAAATTTAAATTTTAATTGAACATCATTATTTTCTAATGCAACTAAAGGTAATGATAATCCTATATATTTATTAAACCAAAATTGAAGTGGAATATATAATGTATATTCCGGTTTTTCTTCTTTATTATATTCAGTTAATTCTTTTATATCTCCTATTAATTCATTAAATTTTTCTTCTAATTGTTTATTTTTTGTTAATTCATACCATATATTCATCCATTGACCATATTGTTTATCTATTTTATTTCCACCTATATTTATTTCTATATAATCTATTAAAGCATATCCTATTCTATTAACCCACGCAAATTTATAATTATTATTTAATACATCATTATTTAAAATGTCTTCATAATATTTTATTAATAAATTATATTCTTTATCTATTAATTTTATATATCTTTTTATTATTTCTATAAAATTTATTACTTTTAATAAATTCTTCTCATCCATTTCTCTATCATCATCATAATCTTCTTCTTTATTTATAATTGTATTATAATCATTTAAATGTTTTATATTTTCTATTGGTAAAGGTTCTATACTCTCTTCACCAACAATAATTATATCATTTTTATTTAATTCTATTTGATAAATTTTAAAAATATTAATAATATCTGTGCTTTCATATTCATTTGATAAAGATATATTTTGATCTAAATTATAAATTCTACTTTTTTCATTTAATTCTTTTATTATATTTAATAATAAATTTTTATATTCTATATAATAATTATTATTTAAATTTAATTTTGTATTATAATAACTACTTATTAAATTATTTATATATACTAATATATTATGTGCTGAATAATCATATTCTAAATCTTTATTTATATTAGATATCTCATTATATAATTTCATAAATAAATTAAAATAATCTTTTAATATATCATAATTTTCATATAATTTTAATATTTTATTTCTTAATAATGTTTCTATCGGTATTTTTATATTATTATCTATTTCTTCTATATTTAAAGTATTTGGTGATATTGTTATATCATTATTTTCTTCACTTATATTTATTTTTTCTATTTCTTCTATTTTTTCATCATTATTTAAATCTTCATCAATTAAAATATTAATTAAATCTTTTAAATTTATTGTTTCATAAACTTTATATTTAGAGATATCTGTATCTTTAAATGAAATTGATGGTAATACTACCTTTAAATATATTTTATTTATTAAATCACCAATTTTAGGTATATTTATCATTGATATTTTATTAAAATTAACATAATTTAAAAAAGGAACCTCAATTGTTTCTATAGAGAAATTTGTATGTCTTCGATATACACATTTAAAAAATGTTATCTCCGGATTACCTGTTAAAAATAAATCTCCTGACCCATTTGTTATTAATTGTATAATCCCATAATTATTACTCATCTTTATTTTTTTATTTTTATAAATATATTTATTATTTATAAAAAACTTTCTTTAAAAAATAATATTATTTTATTATATTCATTAATTAATTAATTTATAAATAAAAAATTATAAAATAAAAAAATCATTAATTATATTTTTAATTTATTAAAATTTTAAATTTATAAATTTTATTTTTTATTTATAATTAAAATTTAAAAAATTAAATTAATTTTTTACTTTCTTTTTTGGTTTTATTTTATATTCTATTTTATAATTTAAATAATAATTAAATTCTAAACATTCTTTTAAATTTTTTATTTTTTTTATTTTTTTATTTTCTATTCTTAATTCAATTAATGAATTATTAAATCAACTAAAGAATTATTAAATATTAAACTTTCTTTTAATTTATCTGCATTTTCTATTTTATTATCATTTAAATATAATTCTTTTAAAGAAGAATTATATTTTAAACTTTCTGCTAATTTATCTATATTTTCTATTTTATTACAACGTAATATTAATTTTTTTAAAGTAGAATTATATTTTAAACTTTCACTTAATAAATCTATATTTTCTATTTCATTTCCACTTAAATCTAATACTTCTAAAGAAGAATTATATTTTAAACTTTCTGCTAATTTATTTATATTTTTTATCTTATTTTCATATAAATGTAATTCTTTTAAAGAAGAATTACATTTTAAATATTCTGCTAATTTATCTGTATTTTCTATTTTATTATTACCTAAATATAAAAATTTTAAAGAAAAATTATATTTTAAATTTTCTCCTAAATTATCTATATTTTCTATATTATTATTACTTAAATCTAATACTTTTAAAGAAGAATTATATTTTAAACTTTCACTTAATAAATCTATATTTTCTATTTTATTTTGTTTTAAATATAAAAATCTTAAAGAAGAATTATATTTTAAATTTTCACTTAATAAATTTATATTTTCTATTTTATTATTATTTAAATTTAATTCTTTTAAAGAAGAATTATATTTTAAACTTTTACTTAATTTATCTATATTTTCTATTTTATTATTTCCTAAACATAATTCTTCTAATGTTGAATTATATTTTAAACTTTCTGCTAATTTATCTATATTTTCTATTTTATTACTATATAAATGTAATATTTTTAAACAAGTATTATATCTTAAATATTTTCCTAATTTATTTATATTTTTTATTTCATTGTAATATAAATATAAATAAGTTAAAGATGTATTATATTTTAAATTCTCACTTAATAAATCTATATTTTCTATTTTATTATCACATAAATATATTTTTTTTAAAGTAGAATTATATTTTAAACTTTTCCCTAATTTATCTATATTTTTTATTTTATTACCAATTAAACTTAATTTAATTAAAGAAGAATTAAAATATAAATATTTACTTAATTTATCTATATTTTCTATTTTTTTACTATTTAGTATTAATTCAGTAATTTTATTTTTTTTCAATTTATTATATAAATTATTATTCATTTTAAATAATTATTTTAAATAATTTAAGAATAATTAATTTTTAATAAAAATAATTATTTATAAAAAATTTTTTTTTCATTTTTTTAATATAATTCTTTCTTAATTTTATAATAAATTAAAATGATAATTAATAAATATAATAATTAATAAAAATAATTAATTAAAAAATAAAAAAATAAAAAAATAAAAAATATTTTTTCATTTTAAATTAAAATAAAATTATATTTTCAAATAATAAATATTTTTATAATATATTATATTTATTAATATCATTATAAAATAATAAATTATCTTAAATTAATTTTATATTCTAAATTTTGAATTAATTTAAAATCTAAATTTTTATTATATATCAAAAATATTTTTTCTAATGAAAAATTAAAATTTAAACTTTCTATTAATTTAATAATTTTATTATTTTTTATTTTATCATATATTCATCCATTTTAAAATAATAATTAATTAATTATTAATAATAAATATAATTTAAAAAATTATAAATTTTTAAATTATTTAATTTATATTTTATATTTTATATTATTTTTAATGTAGTATTATAATTTAAACTTTCACTTAATTTATCTATATTTTTTATAGAATTTCCCATTAAACGTATTTTTTTTAAAGTATTATTATATTTTAAGCTTTCACTTAATTTATTTATATTTTCTATATCATTATTACCTAAATATAATGAATTTAATGTTGTATTATAATTTAAACTTTCACTTAATTCATCTATATTTTCTATATTATTCCAATTTAAATTTAAATAAGTTAAAGAAGAATTATATTTTAAACTTTTCCCTAATTTATTTATATTTTTTATTTTATTATTTTCTAAATTTAAATAAGTTAAAGAAGAATTATATTTTAAACTTTCTCCTAATTTATCTATATTTTCTATTTCATTTCTATTTAAATATAATTCCTTTAAAAATGAATTATATTTTAAACTTTCTGCTAAATTATCTATATTCTCTATTTCATTTCTATTTAAATATAATTCTGTTAAAGAAGAATTAAATTTTAAACTTTTCCCTAATTTATCTATATCATTTATTTTATTATTACATAAATCTAAAGAAATTATAGAAGAATTATATTTTAAACATTCTGCTAATTTATCTATATCATTTATTTTATTATTACATAAATCTAAAGAAATTATAGAAGAATTATATTTTAAACATTCTGCTAATTTATCTATATTCTCTATTTCATTTTTTTTTAAATCTATATGTTTTATAGAAGAATTATATTTTAAATATTCACTTAATTTATCTATAGTTTTTAAATTTCTATCACATAAATATAATTCAATAATTTTATTATTTTTTATTCCATTATATATTTCATTCATTTTTTAATTAATAATATTATAAGTATAAATAAATATATTATAAATAAAAAATATTATAAATAAAAATATTATTTTTCATTTTTTATTCTATTTCATTTATTTTATTATTTATTAAAAAATAAGTTTATCATCATTATTTAAAAATATTTTTTAATATTATTTTATAATTTAAATAATCAATAAATTTATGTATATTTTATTTTTTTAATTAATTATAAAAATTATTTTAATTACAAATAATTACAAATAATTAAAATATATTATTTAATAAAAAATAAAAAAAAATATTTATAAAAAATTTAATTATTTTTTTCTACAAAATCAATACTTACAATAATATTATGTTCTAAAACATCAGCTAAAATATTAAGTGGATTATTTTCAGGATTACGTTCATCTTTTTTTATAGGATTATCATTTATATATAAATTAGTAAGAATTTGATTATTTTTAAGTCCTTCACACATATTTTTAATATTACTTATATTATTACCTTTAAGATTAAGAATAGATAAACTTTTATTTTTTTTAAAGAATTCATCTAAACAATCAACATTAGATATATTATTATTCATAAGATTTAAAACAGATAAAGTATTATTATCTTGTAAATTATTAAATAATGGTGTAATATCATTTAAACCAACATTATACATATATAAATCACATAGTCCTTTATTTTGACTTAAACCTTTACAAAAATTAACAATACCACTTGCTTTATCACCGTTTATAAAATAATTATCACTAAGATCTAATTCTTTTAAAGTATGATTATGATAAAATACTTTTTCAAAACTATCAATATTTTGAATTTCATTATTTGATAAATTTAATGTTATTAAACTTGTATTATCATATAAATATTCACATAAAATATTTATATCTTCAATTCCATTATCAGAAAGATTTAAATATGCTAAAGTATTATTTTCTTTTAATCCAATACATAAATTATCGATATTTGTAATATGAAATGCATTTTTTGATAAATCTAAAATTTGTATATTTGAAAAAGAATTTATAAATGTTTCACCTATTTTATCTACATTAATATTTTCAATTGTTCTTAAAAATAATTCACTTAAATTTGTATATTTACTAAAATTTTCTTTTAATGCTTTATAAAATTCATCATCTATATTATCATTTTTAAAATTATAATAAGCATATACCTCTCCATTTTTTAATTTTTTTATAATCTCTTTTTTTTTATCATTAGTCATAATTTCAGTATTTATACATTCTAAACCAGCATGATCATCTTCAAATGGAAAAAAATTTTTTGTTTTATCAAAATCTTCCATTTTTTATTTATTTATTTATATTTTTTTTATTTAATATTAATTTTTATTAATTTATTCATAATATTATTTTTCAATTTAATAAAATATATATTTCAATTTTTTTATTTTATTTCTACATAACTATAATAATTTAAATTAAAAAAGAAAATTTATTTCTTAATTTATCTATATTCTATATTCTATTTTTATATAAATATTCATATAAAGAAAAAATAAATTTTAAACTATCATATAATATATCTATATTTTCTATTCCATTTTTAATTAATAAATTAATAATATATTTATTAATTAATTTTTAATAAAAAATTAATTTTATTTTTAATAAAAAAAATTATTATTTAATTTAATAAATATAATTTTATATAAAAATTAAAATTATTTTATTATTTTTTATATCATTACCATATAAATTTAATATGTTAAAGAAGAATTATTTGTTAAATATTATGTTAATTTATCAATATTTTTTATTTTATTTTATTAAAATCTAATATGTATAACAGAAGAATGAAAAAATTGTCTTAAATTATTAAATTTATTTATATTTGTTTGAGTTATATTATTATTTTCTAAAGATATATAAAATAAAGAAGAATTAAATTTTAAACTATTACTTAATTCATTTATATTTTCTATTATATTATCATTTAAAAATAATAGATTTAAAGATAAATTATATTTTAAACTATCACTTAATTTATTTATATCTTTTATATTATTTTCACTTAAATTTAATTCTTCTAAAGTCATATTATATTTTAAACTATTACTTAATTTATCTATATTATTTATTTTATTATGTGTTAAATCTAATTTAATTAAAGTAGAATTATATTTTAAACTATCTCCTAATTCATCTATATCTTCTATATCATTTCCTCTTAAAATTAATGTTCTTAAAGTATTATTAGATTTTAAATAATCACTTAATTTATTTATATCTTTTATATTATTTCCTGCTAAATTTAATGAAATTAATGAAGAATTTAATTTTAAATTTTCTACTAATTCATCTATATTTTCTAAATTTTTATAACATAAATTTAAATTTGTTATTTGATTATTAATTAATTGATTATATATTTCTTCCATTTTAATAATTTATTATTTTAAAATAATTAATAATTATAATAAAAAAATTATATTTTCAATTTTTTAATTTTTTAATTATTTAAATATTTAAATAATCTAATGGAGAACTATTTTCAATATAAAACATAATTTTATCTAAATCAAAATCAAAATCTAAATCTAAAATTTTTTTATCAATATAATAAGATTTACTATTACAACACTCACCATCTACATCTATAATTTTTTTAATATAAATTTTATTATTATTCTTATTAAAAAATATATCATAAAATACCACACCCATCATTTCTTCATTATAATCTAAGTATAATTCTTTATAATCTAAGTATAATTTTCTTAAATAATAATTATATTCAAAATCTTCCTTAAATTTATCCTTCAATATTTTTTTTAAATTTTTTATTCTAATAAAATATCTTATATTTAATTTTGTTAGAGAAGAATTATATTTTAAACATTCCATTAATTTATTTAAATTTTTTATTTTAAAATAATCATCTATATGTAATTTTATATCTATATATAATTCTTTTAAAGAAGAATTATATTTTAAACTTTCTCCTAATTTATATATATTAAATTGTAATGATGGAATTAAATCTAATGTTTTTAAAGAAGTATTAAAATATAAATATTTACTTAATTTATCGATAATTGTTTGATTGAAATATATTAATTGTATTTTATTTATTGTATTATTTTTTAATTTATCATATATTTCATCCATTTTAAATAAATAAAAATATTTATTATTATTAAATAAAAATAATATAAATTTTCAATTTTTTAATTATTTTTTTTTAAAATTAAAAATATATTTTTAATTTAAAAATTTTCTTCTAAAAATTCTTCACCATAATCATAATAATATATATCATTATTAACATCATATTTAATTTTTGATGTATAAATTTTATTATTTTTTAAATTATAAATTAAATCATAATTTATTGAATTTTTAAAATAACTTAATTTTAAAAAATCTAATGAATGATTATATTTTAAATTTTTTGTTAATTTAATCAAATTTTCTTTTTCATATACATCTAAATATAATTCTTTTAAAGATGAATTTATTTTTAAATATTCACTTAATTTATCTATGTTTTTTATATTATTATTTTGTAATTTTAAATATTTTAAAGTATTATTATATTTTAAACTTTCAGCTAAATTATCTATATTTTTTATTTTATTATTACCTAAATATAATGAATTTAATGTTGTATTATATTTTAAACTTTCACTTAATTTATCTATATTTTCTATTTCATTACATCCTAAATTTAAAATAGTTAATGAATAATTATATTTTAAACTTTCAGCTAACTTATCTATATTTTTTATATTATTATTATGTAAATATAATTCAGTTAAAGAAGAATTATATTTTAAACTTTCAACTATTTCATCTATATTTTCTATTTCATTATAACTTAAATCTAATATTTTTAAAGAAGTATTAAAATATAAATATTTACCTAATTTATTTATATTTTTTGATTTTCTTATTTTTAATTCATATATTTCATTATTTTTTAATTTATCATATATTTCTTCCATTTTAATAAATAAAAATATTTATTAATAATAAATAAAAAAATAAAAAAAAATTCAATTTTTTAATTTAATATAAATAAAAATAAATTATATTATTATCTTTAGATGAATGAATAGTAGATAAGAAACAAAAGAAATTATCTAATTTAATATTTATTTCTTTTTGATAATGATAATATTTTTTTAATTCATAAAATATTTGTGATAATTCTAATTTATTCGAACTTTTATATAATTGTTTTATATTATCATCATCTATTTTTTTCTTATAACATATCTTATGCATTATATATTTATAATCTTTACATAAATCTATTCTTATATATTTATTATCTTTTACTCCTTCTTTTCTTATTATATTCTTATTTATTATTTGTATTAAATTCTTAACTGTATTATTCACTTTTTCTTTATCTATTATTTCTATCTGTTTTATTTCTTTCTTATTATCTTTCTTTTCTTTTATTTCTTTCTCTTTTATATTTTTATCTTTTGTTTCTTTTATATTTTTATCTTTTGTTTCTTTTATATTTTTATCTTTTGTTTCTTTTATATCTTTACATTTAGAATTAGAAGATTTTATTGTAGATTTTGTAGATTTTTTAGTAGGTAATTGTTTTAAATCACCTTTAACATTTAAATCATTTTTATCTTTAGTATCTTTAGTAATTTTTTCTTTTTTATTTTTATCAATTTCTTTAAAAGTTTCATCAATAATTTCATCTTCCGATGATAAAGAAATAGTATAAGATGAATTTGTTGTTGATGTAGATGTAATTGTAGATGTATTAGTTAAAGATTTAGATAAAGTAGAAATAGAAGAAGAATTATTTAAATCATTAATATCATTATTAATTAAAGAGATAACAGAAATATTATTATTTTTATTAATAATAGAGAAAACATTAATTAAAGAAATATTTTTATTAATAGTATTAATATCGATTTGGTCTTTTAAAGAAACATAAACAAAAAAATCATTAGATTTATAAGGTTTAAAACAAATATCATCTTTAATAATTTTAGAATAATTTTGAGTATTTAAACAATATTTATTATCAAAATATAAACTTATAATATAATGTTCTAAATAATCAATAGTTTCTTTAGAATGTTTAACTAATACAAATAATTCTTTAAATCCTTTAGTTTTATAATGTTCTTTAAGTCTTCTATCGGGTTCATTAGTTTGTCCAATATAATAATATAGATTTTTACTTTCAATAAAAGAAATAAAAGATTTAATATTTTTAATAATTTGATTTTCTAATTTATCTTGATAAGGTTTTTTACTCATTATAAAAAATAATATTAATAAAATTATATTATAGAATAAAATAATTATAATATATTATATAAATATATATTTAAGTAAATCAAAAAATAAAATGGAAGAAAAAACAGATAATAAAAATACAACTATTTTATTATATTTATCTATATTATTTATATTAAGTATAATATTAATAACAATTAATTTAACAAATTTAAATAAACAATGTAAAGAAAAAATAATATATAGATATATACCTAAAAAAATGATAGATCAACAATTTAATGATAATATGCCTACAGAAATATTTAAAAATATGTTTACCGAAACTTCTCCTTGGGTTTATTCATCTATGGAAAAAGACCATAATAAAGAAGAATTAGTTAATAAATATTTTATTTCTCAAATATAAAATTTATTTTTTATTTACTAATAAATATAAAATTTATTTTTTATTTATAAACAAATATAAAAAAATATTTTTTAAATATAAAAAATTAAAATAAAAAATTTTAAAATATAAAAAAAAATAAAAAAATAAAAAAATAAAAAAAAAAATATAAATTTTTTATTATAATATAATATAAAAAAAATATTTGATTATTATTTTATTATTTTAATTTAATTAATTTTTAATTTTATATAAAATGAGTTTTTACCCCCCTTATGGATTTTATGGACCATATCCTGATCCTCGTTTTAATCCTGAATATGGATTTAATAACCACTATAAACCTGTTCGTGTAGTTCCCGAACCTAAATTTAATATGCCTATTCGTCCTTCAATAAGTCGTCCTCAAGATAAACTTATCTCATCTCTTACAAAACGTGTCACTGAATTAGAACATAAGCGTCTTCGTGCTTTCAATACAAAGGCTATCGCTGAACTTAAAACAAAAGGTTATTCTGTAAATAATTCACAAGTCACCGATGAAAAGGCCTGGGGTGAAATAGATGCCACAACTGGTCTTCTTTCTGAGGGTGCCACTGGTGTTCCTATCTCTGTCGTCAATGTCTTTAATGGACGTGAAGGTTTCCTCGCACTTCCACCAACATCAATCACAACTGCGGTCAATAGAACGGCTATGACACTTGACCTTTCAACTGATGTCTTCCCTGCTACTGATGGAAAATATTATGAACCTAAAGCACCATTTAGAACTATGATCGTCGACCGTTATGCCTTCAATGTTCATATCTGTGGATGTGGAAATAAGCACTGCTGCCATCACGGCTGCCGCGTCGTCAAACTCGTCGCATATTTAAGATGTGAAATTGAAACAACTGAAGGAGAACAACCAACAACTACAACAACCTGGAGCGTCCTTATTCCTAATATGGCTTATCTTCCTGTTGGAACTCTTATCCCCTGGATTAAATTTAGATTTATGACTAAGGATAAATTCGAAATAACGGTCGAAAAGGCTACTGCTGACGCTTCACCCGTTGAAGCTGATAGTAATGGTAATGGTGAAAATGGAAATGGAACAAATGGACAAACTGGAGAACAAACTGGTGAACAAACTGGTGGAAATGGACAAACTGGAGGAAATGGACAAACTGGAGGACAAACTGGAGGAAATGATGGTGGTGATGGAGATGATACAAACACAACTCAAGAGCCATAAATTTAATATAATTTTTATAAATAATTTAAATTTTTATTTTATTAATAATTTAAATTTTTATTTTTTTAAAGAACATAATTTAATTTTATATTTTAATAATTTATTATTTTTATTTTATATTTTATTAGAAAAAAATTTTTATATATTTAAATATATAAAAAATATAAATTAAAATTTAATTTAAATATTATTTTATTTTATAAAAAATATAAATTAAAATAAAATAAAAAAATGTTTGAACAAACATTAAGAATAAAGAAATTTGATTTAAATACAATGTGCGATCATCCGACGATAGTTATAAATGCGAAAAGAGGAAGTGGGAAATCTGTCTGTATAAAACATTTAATGTATTTTTATCATACGGTAAAACATTATCCGATCGCAATAGTATGTTCAAATAGTGAAAAAGTAGATCCATATTATAAAAATTTTTGTCCGGATTTATTTATATATGATGATTGTGTTAAGGCTTTTAGTAAAATATTAATAAGACAAAAAAAAATTAAATCTAAGAATGAAAAAATTAAAGCTGGTGAAGAAGAAGGACAAATTGAAGATGGAAGATTATTATTAGTTTTAGATGATGTGCTCGCAAATGCTAAAGAATGGTCAAAATGCACTGAAATGAGTGAAATTATATTTAATGGAAGACATTATGATATAACATTAATTATCGCGGTTCAAGATATAGTCGCGTTAGGTCCGGGTGTTAGAAATAATATAGATTATGTATTTTTATTTAATAATGATATAAAAGTAGAAGTAGAAAAAATGTGGAAATATTACGCCGGAATTTTTGATAGTTGTCGGACTTTTCAAGAAGTTTTAAACCAAGTAACTGAAGATTATGGGATTTTAGTTATTATTAGAAGAAATGCTATTAGTAATAATTTAGTTGATAAAATTGGACGTTTTAAAGCTATTTATAATTTACCTCCTTTTATGTTTGGTTCTGAAAAAACTATTCGTTATGCTAAAAAATATTATGATAAAAATTGGTTAGATCGTCAAAATGAATTACAAGAAAAATATAATATGATTGGTAAAAAACTAAATCACACGATAGTCAAATTAGAAAAATAAAAATTGATTTATATTTTTTTATTTATTTTTAATTATATTTTTAATTATAATTAAAATTATTTTTATATTTTATTATGAATAGTGAAAAAAATACAGATAGAATATTTTTAAATTATTGGAATAAAATTTTTAATCATATTTATAAAACTAATAATAATAGAGATTTATTTGATAAAAAAATCCCAGATGGATATGATATTATAAATAAAAATTTATTTATAATAGAAAATAAAAAAGATTATAAAGATAAAATTAAAGCAAAAAAATCAATTAATTAAATATTATAATTTAGTTATAGATAAAGATGAATATAATTTTGATGAAATATATTTAATTTTTGGTTTTGGAGATGATGAAACAAATTTTAATTATGAAATTTATATAATAAATAAAGATGGAAAATTAATTAAAATTAATAAAACATTAGAGAATATAAAAGAAAAAATGAATATAATTAATGAATTTGATGAAAAAGAAATACATAAATTTAATCAATATATGTGGAATAATGGAATTATATTAAATAAATCACAAAAAACTTTATTCGTTGCTTCTATATTATTAAGTTTAAAAGTAGATATTAATTTTATAAAAGACTATGATATTGATAAACCTGGATTTATTATTGCGGATAAAATGATAGAATTAATTGATAAAGGATATAATGATCCTATTTTTACAAATCAATTTAATTTTATAAAAAAATCTTTAAAGAATAAATATTTATATGATTTAATAAATAAGATATATATAAATATTAAACAATATGGAAAAGACATATTAAATAAATTTTATAATGAATTTTGTAAATATGATAAAAATGACGATACTAAATTAGGTGTAGTTTTAACACCACACGATATAATAGAATTAATGATAAAAGAATTGAATATAAAAAAGAATGATAATATATTAGATTTTTGTTTTGGAACTGGTAGTTTTTTATTAGAAGCTGGAAAATATACTAATAATTTAATAGGATGTGAATGTAATGAAGAAAGATATGCTTTATGTAAATGTAATTTTATATTAAATAATTTAGATTATACAAATTTATATTATAATAATTGTTTCAATAAACAATTTCAAAAAGTAGAAAAAAGTATAATAAATCCACCTTTTAGTTGTAATTGTCCTGATGAAGAAGTAGAAGAAAATATAACAAATTGGAAATCTTTTAATGAAGAACAAAAATTTTTATTATATCAAATTCAATATCTAAAAATAAATGGATTAGGAGCGTGTATTATACCTCGTAGTAATTTTAATAATTCAATGAAAAAAACAAATGAATTTAAAAAAGAATTATTAAAACATATAGAAATATTAAAAATTATTAATTGTAATAATAAAGTTTTCTTACCTGTTGCTTGTGTTGAATGTGTTATTATAATATATAAAAGAATAGAAAGTTTAAAAGAACCTAAAATATCTGAAAATGTAAAAATAATAGATTATTCAAATGATGGATATGAAATAAGAAAAAATATAAGAATAAAAATAAAAGAACCTGAAATAAAAGAACAAATAAGAGATTTAAATTTTAATGATGATTGGAATTTTCAAAAACAATTAAATACATCAATTAATAATATAATGAATGATTTGATTTTATATAATTTTAATTATATAAATTCATTAATAAAATTACAAATAAATAACATTGATTTTTCAAATATTAATTTTATTGAAAAAGAATATAAATTAACTGATTTATTTGAAATAATAAATATACCTACTTTTATAATAAATAAAACTAATGAAGGTAATATTCCTTTATATGGTGCGAAACAATTAAATGAACCTGTAAAATATATAAATAAATATTCTATTGATACATATAATTCTAATGATGATTTAATAAAAAAATATGGTATATTTTGTATAAATAAAACTGGTGACGGAGGTGCTGGAATTTCTTTTATAAGAAAAGGAAAATTTGCTGTTAATTCAACTGTTTTATGTTGTAAAATGAAAAAATATATATCTATAACTAATGCCGGTTATATATCAATACAATTACATAATATTTTTAATCATTCAAATAATTTAAATTTAACTAAATTTAATTCTACTAAAATAAAATTATTTGATGAAAATAATTTTAATAATATTGAATTAAATGGTTTTAATAATATTCTTCATAATTTATTAAATTAAAATATTATTTTTATTTTTTTTATTAATAATAATATTAATAAATAATAATATTATTTTTTTTAAAAATATATTTTTAAAATTAATTTTTTTATTTTTATATTTTATTTAAATTATTAAAAATATTTCTAATTCTTTAAATTATATCTAATTATTTAAATTTACATCTAATTTTTATAAATTACATATAAATTATAAACTTACATCTAATTCTTTAAATTACATATAATTCTTATAAATTACATATAATTCTTATAAATTACATATAATTCTTATAAATTACATATAATTCTTATAAATTACATCTAAATCTTTAAATTTACATTTAATTCTTTAAATTACATCTAAATTATAAACTTACATCTAATTTTTATAAATTAATATCTAAATATAAAAATTACATCTATTTTTATAAATCACATCTAATTATTTAAATTTACATCTAATTTTTATAAATTATATTTAAATTATAAACTTACATATAATTTTTTAAATTAACATCTAAATATAAAAATTATATCTAATTATTTAAAATTACATATAATTCTTTAAATTTACATCTAATTTATAAAAATACATCTAAATTATAAACTTACATCTAAATTTTATAAATTATATTTAAATTATAAACTTACATATAATTTTTTAAATTTACATCTAAATAATAAACTTATATCTAAATTATAAACTTACATCTAAATTTATAAACTTATATATAAATTATAAACTTACATATAATTTTAAATTTACATATAATTCTTTAAATTATATCTAATTATTTAAATTTACATATAATTTTTTAAACTTACATCTAATTATTTAAATTACATCTAATTATTTAAATTACATCTAATTATTTAAATTACATCTAATTATTTAAATTACATCTAATTATTTAAATTACATCTAATTATTTAAATTATATCTAATTATTTAAATTACATCTAATTATTTAAATTTACATCTAAATCTTTAAATTTACATCTAAATCTTTAAATTTACATATAATTATTTAAATTTACATATAATTATTTAAACTTACATCTAATTCTTTAAATTACATCTATTTTTTATAAATTTACATCTAAATTATAAACTTACATCTATTTTTATAAATTAACATCTAAATATAAAAAAATTATATCTATTTTATAAATTACATTTAATTATTTAATTTATATTTATATTTTTATTTAAATTAATTTAAATAAAAATATATATTATTAAATATAAATAAAAATATATAACAATTAATAATATTTATAAATTAAAATGGATACAAATATATATTGTGATTATAATTATAATTGTAAATGTAAATGTCATGGACATAATTTAGATGGAGATATATGTTTGTGTATATGTTCGTGTAATAAAGATTGTAAAAAATTTTGTAGAAAAAGAGATTATGATAAAATAGAAAATTTAAATATAAAAGATAAAGAAATAGTTAAATTTAGACAATATAAAAAAGAAAGAGATGAATTAATAAAAAATTCTAATAATCCTAATAATTATAAAAATAATAAAGAAAATAATTTAAATGATAAATATAATAAATATAAAGATTTATCATATTATCAAAATATGGATTTAGAAGAAAGATTACAATTATATAAATTAGAAGAAATAGATTTATTTGATAGTTTAAATAGAAAAAGTAATTATGATGATAAATTACATAATTTACAAATAAAATATTATGGTTATTATGAAGTTTAATATAAATAATAATAATTTTTTTATAAATATTAAAAATATTAATTATATTTTTAAATATATTTTTAATAATTTAAAATTTTTTATTTTTAAAATTTTTTATTAAAATATTAAATTTATTTTTTTAAATTATAAAATATTATTTAAATTATGTATATGTTAATGATTGATATTATATATTTTGAAAAATAAAAGAAATTATAGATGAAATAAAGAAAGATTATATTAATAGATATATTTAATTAAAAATATTAAATTTATTTTTTTATTTATTTTTATTTAATAAATAAATAAAAATTAAAAATAAAAAAAAATTAAGTAGGAATAAATTTATCAAAATCAATTTTATCTGTATTTTTTATATTTATTTTATCATAACCTCGATATTTATTTTTTTTAAAAATGTAAAAATTATTATCTATATCATTAACTATAAAATTATTATCATCATCAATATAATAACTAAATCCTTCTTTACAATATGATTTTATATAATCTATTGGATCATCACAATCAAATCTATATTTTTGTTTAATATCTGCTATATATCCTGTTAGACTTTTAGGTTTTCTAATTATTAATAATTCAACATCAACATTTATATATTCTCTAAATATTTTATCATTTTTAATTTGATGTATTTTAATTAAATCATGATATTCTCTACAAGCTTCATTAACATTTTTAGAAAATACTCTTAAATAATATTCATAATTATTAGAATATTCAATATTTAATTCTTTAACATCAAATAATTTATTATTAAGTTTTATATAATTTAAATCTTTAAAATTTTGTATTAAACTATTTTTAATACATATATTTAAATCTTCATCTTTATAATCATTATAAATAATTTCTGAATTATTTATTATTCCAATTTTTATAAATTTATGATAAGAAAATTTATTATTTATTTTATTATTTTTTAAAATATGTTCATAATATGTATTAGTTAATGTTGGTTCTATTTGTCCTGGTAATCTAAAAAATCTATATTTATGATAAACAATATTATCTATATATTTACAATATTTATTATATTTTACATTAAATAATAATTGTATTTTTCTTAATTCATCTATGTTCATCATAATAGGAAGATAAATATGATAAGATAATCCTTTATGTTTTGAATTTAAATTTTGTGTTATAATAATTCTATCATCATTATTATATTGTAATTTATCTGCTTTACAATATTTAATAAAATCATTTATCATTTCATAAATTATATTTGGATTATCTTCTGGTATATTTTCTAAATCAAAAAATACTCTAACATATTGACTTAATATTTCGCATAATGTATTTGTTGAATTCATATTAAAACTATTATTTGATATTAAATTTATTGTATCATCTAATGATAATATATTTAATGGAACTGGATATTGATATTTTTTATTTATTGTAATATATATTTTATTTTCAAATATATCTTTCTCTTTTTCATAAATTAATAAATCTTGATTATTAATTATATTTTCTTTTATATATTGTATCATTTTATCACCTGCCTTTTCAATTTTTCCATTATATATTCCATTATTTTTTGTTTCCATATTTATAATATTATATTATTTTAAATAATTAATAAAAATATAATTTAATATTATTTTTTTTTAATTTAATTATTTATTTTTCTTTTTTTAATTTAATTTTATTTATTTTTCATTTTTTTATTTTAAAATATTAAAATAAAAATATTTAAATTAAAATTAAAAATATAATATAAATAAAGATTTATAAATATAAAAAAAATATTACAATTATATAAATTAAAATAAATAAATTTATTTAATAATTTAATAATTTAAATAAAAAGTAATAAAAATAATTCATTAATATAAATAATAAATCTTTTAAATATTAAAAATATTAATTATATTTTTAAATAATTATTTTTATTAAAAATAATTAATTTATTTTTATCTTTATCTTTAATTTTTATTTAATTATTTATTTTTTATTTTTTTATTTTAAAATATTAAAATAAAAAATTGATTTTTATTTTATTATTAATATTAATTATTAAATATTAATATATTAGTAATTATAATTTAAAATAAAAATATATTCTAAAATGGAAAAAAATTCCAAAAAAAAAATAAGAGAAGAATTAAATAATAATAAAATATTAGAATATTTTAATAACTATAAAAATAATTATATAGAAAAAGATAAAAAAATTTTAATCGAAAAAATTAATAATGAAATATCAAAATATTTTAATAACTATAAAAATAATTATATAGAAAAAAAATATAATATATATTTTATGTATTACATTAATAAAAATAAAGAAGAAATAAATAATATTATTTGTAAATTTTTTAATATAATTAATTTTGATAAAATAATCACTGAAATTTACAACAAATATTTCGGTTATATAAAAGAATTAAAAGAATATAATAATGAATATGATGAAAATGATGATGAAAATGATGATGATAATATTAAATTATTTTTTGAAACTGAGATAGAAGAAATTTTAAATGAAAAGAAAATATTAGAAAAATTTAATGAATTTAATGAATTAAATAATTATTTAGATAAAGAATTTATTAATTTTTATAAAAATAAAAACTTAGAAGAAAAAATTGAAAAATTAGAAAAAGAAAATTATGAATTAAAAGATAAAATTAATGATAATTATTTTTTAACATTTTTTATTGATAAAGAAATAATAAATGAAATTAATCAACATATATATAATTATATGAATGAATATATTTTAAATAATTATTTAAATGAATATATAAAATATAAATATAATAATGATTTTTATGAATTTATATGTAAATCAGAAAAATTTAAAAAAAAAACAATAGACATGTTAGAAAATTATATATTTTATAATATTTTAGATATATTTAAAGATAATATAATAGATGATATTATAAATTATAATGATTTAATTAATATACATATATATAAAAGTGAAGATAGTAAAATTAAAATACAAAATGATTTAAATAAAATTAAAGATAAATATAAAAATTTAAAAAATATTTATTATAATTTATATAATAAATATTTAAATGATGAAAAAAAATTATGTAAAGATTTATATATTGATTTAATTAACGAATTAATAAAATTAAATATTATTAATAATGATATAATTACTGATGATTATAAAGAAATTGAACAATATTTAGATAATGAATTTATAGAATTTAATAAAAAAGATAAATTAAAACTTAAAGATTTTGTTAAAAAAAATTTTAAATAATAAAAATATATTTTTATTTTTTTATTTTTTTATTTTTTTATTTTTTTATTTTTTTATTTTTTTATTTTTTTATTTTTTTATTTTTTTATTTTTTTATTTTTTTATTTTTTTATTTTTAAATAAAAATTAAAATATTAAAAAAAATTAATTTAATAAATTTTCTAAAGGTTTAATACCTTCATTATAAACCCAATTAAAGAAATCATTTTCAAATTCAATAACATTTTCAGCATCTTTATTTATAACTCCATGGCCTATATTATGAACATTATATTCTAAAATTTTTAATTGAAAATCTTCAGTAATCATTAAATCAACACCTAAAACATCAAAAGCATTACTAACTTTATCATAATTTTTTAAATTATTTTTTTTATCAATTTGAACAGTTATATTACCAATTATATCCATTTGTTTATATAAATATTCTATTATATCATCATTTATTTTTTTATTAGCATATTTTTGTAAATCTTTAGGAAAATAATAATCTTTATCAGTAGAACCGATATGAGTATCGTGAATATCGTGATTTAAATAATCATTATTAATATAATTATCTTTAGCAGTTAATATTTTAGCTTTTTTAAAATAAGAGAAAGATATATTATTATTAAATAATTTAATCATTAAATAACTTCTAAGATGAAATTTTTTATTATTAAATAATAAAGGATTATTAATATATTCTTGGATAATGATTTGTTTAGAAAAAACTTTTTCAAAACTATCTAAAGGAATATTAAAATATTTTTCATAACATTTTTTTAAATCTTTATTTTTATTTATATATTCTATTGTTTTATTATTTACATCTATATTTTTATATCTAATATTTCTTAATTTATTTATATGTTTATTAATTATATTTATATTATTTTTATATTCATTAAATTCTTTTTCATTTGTTATTATTTTAATTCCGTATCCTTTCCAACTATTAGATGGTTTAATTATATATATTTTATTTTTATCAAATTCTAATTCTTCTTTTTTTACTTTAAATATATTATCATATGTTTTTGGTAAAAATAAATCTACTTTATCATTTATTAATTCTTTAAATTGTTTATATATTATATCTTTATTTAATATTTGTTTATGTAATTTTCTATCTACTTTATTATTTATAAAACATTCTATATTATATAATTCATTATCTTTTAATAAATTATATTTCCCACTTAAATAAAATAATCCTAATCCTTCTTTTTTTATTTTATTATATAATTCTTTATTTTTTATTTTTTGTGTTTCTATATCAAATATATCTTTATATAAATACTCTTTCCATCCATTTTTATTTAATATCTCTCTAAATATATCTATATCTATAACATTATCACATTCTTCATTATTATATATAGTCTTACAAGATATTATTATATATGTCTTTTTCATTTATTTCTATTTTTTTCTATGTATTTATAATATATTATATAATGAAAAAATAAAAAAAATGAAAATTATGTAATATTATTAAATAAAAATAAATATAAAAATTAAAATAAAAAAATAAAAAAATAAAAATAAAAAATAATTAAAAAAAATGGAAGAATTTATAATTAAAGATAAAAATATAAGTAAAGGTGAATTAATTAGTTTATTTAATACACAATATAAGAAAGATTTAATAATATTATTAAAAAAGATAGATGATATAATAAAGAATGCTGAAAAAAATTATGGATATATATATTTTGATAAAGAAAATAAAAGTAAATTATTAATTTATAGATTTGATAAAATTATTCCTTTAAAGAATATGATAAAAATTAATGAACAATATTTTTATAATGCTTCTTTTATTCCTACACAATATTATAATTATTATGCTTCTCATTGTCCTATTTATAATTTTGATAGAAAATTAGATAGTTTATTATTTATTCAAATGTTATATGATAATGATATAAATATAGTAAGTATTCCTGCAAATTTATGTGATATATGTGATGATGGAAAAAGTTATCAATGGTTTCCTGATAAAAAATTAGAAACTATAACTTATACATCAAAAAATAATAATATTAATTTTACTTTAAAATGTATAAATATAAAATATATTGATTATGGTTATGAAAAAATAAAAATAGTTAAATTAGATTTAATTAATAATATTACAAAAAATAATAAAGATTTAATTATTTATCAATATATAAATTGGCTTGATAGAGATTTTCCTAAAAATCAAAATCTATTAATTAAATATATTAAATTAATCTATAATAATTTAAAAACTATTGATAATAAAAAAATTTTAATTCATTGTAGTGCTGGTATTGGTAGAACCGGAACGGTTATTTGTGCTTTAGAATTATTTAATTATATTAATGATAATTTCATTAATATTAATTCTTTAGTAAAATTTAAAAAAATATCTGATAAAAATTTAATCGAATTATTTAATTTTATTATTAATAAAATTAATTTTCTTAGAGATTTTAGGCCTATGATGGTTGAAGACCCTAAACAATTCTTAGGTTTAATTAATCTCTGTAAATTTTTCTATTCTTTATAATTTTTTATTTTTTATTTTAAATTTATTTTTTTTATTTTTTTATTTTAAAAATATTTTTTTTATTTTTTTATTTTAAAAATATTTTTTTTTTATTTTTTATTTTTTTATTTTTTTATTAAATAAATAAAAATTAAATATTTAAAAAAGTTTTAACATTATTAATATTTTTTAATAAATCATTATTAGATTTATTTAATTTATTAATATTCAATAATATATAATATGCGTCAAAAGAATTATTATTTAAAGTAGAATTAGAATTATTTTTAATATCAAATAAATTTTTATTCATAATTCTATTATATTTATCAATTAAAAAATTATAATAATTAATATAAAATTGATTTTGGATAAAATTTTTAAATTTATAATTATAATAATTTAATTCTAAATTTTTATCATTATTATTAGAAATATAAAAAAGAATTTTAATTTTCATTTTATTAAAATAAGAAATATTGATATTATTATCATAATTAATTTTATTAAATTTATAAATTTGTTTTAAATCGATAATATTATTAAAATAATTGAATAAATCTTTTTCATTTATATTTAAATTATTATATTCAATAATATCATCGTATAAAGTTTGTTTAAATTTATTATAAATTTCATTAGTTGATTTATTCATAATTTCTAAAGTATCCCAATTAAATAATGTATCACAAAATCTACACCACATATCTTTACAACCTTCATTTTTTTCAATTAAATTATAACAATTAGGACATCTTTTAGATTTTTGAAATAATAATTTAATAGTTTCTAAATCTTCATTTTTACAAATATGATTATTAGAAATTTCTTTATAACAATATAAACAATATTTTTTATTACATATATTACAAATTAAAAAATTATTATCTTTATAACAAAAACCATTACAATAATCACAACTTATAATTTTTCTTTTTTCTAAAATTTTTAAATTAATATTATTAATATCAGTTAAATTATTAAAATATTGTAATAATAATTTAATATAAATTTTTTTATTTTCTTCTTTTGAAAAATCTTTTTTATATTTTTTTAAATTTGTTAAATCTAAAATTTTATTTCTATTATTTTTTTTATTACAATCTTTTATTATTTTCATAATGCTATTATTTTTATTTATCCAATATGATTTAAATATATTATAATCATTATTTTTAAATATATCATTTATTATATAATTATATATTTCTAAATCATCAATTATATAACTATATAAACAAGTAAAATATAAGAATAATTTAATATTTTTATCTTCATAATCATATTCTAAATATAAAATAGAAAAACTTTTTTTTAAAATATTAAAAATATATAATGTTATTTTTAAATCATCTATATCTAATAAATTATTTAAATCTTTATATGTATATAATATTATTTTTAATTCTTCTTCTTTTAAATCAAATATTAATTTAATTCTATCATTTATATCTTTAATATCATTAGAATATATTTTTATTATTTTAAATATATTATAAATATTTTTATAAAATGTTAATTTATATTTTAAAATATTAAATTCATCTTTATCTTTATTTATTATTTGTTCTAAATAATAATCTTTTATTTCTTTTAATTCATCAAAATTTAAATATTTATATAATATCTCTATTTTAAAATTTCTTTTACAATTTAAACAATTTATTGTTTTATTTATTTTTGTATTTTTTATAAAGCATTCTTTACAACACATAAAATTGCATAAATAACAATATATAAATTCTTTATCTTCTTTTTCTTCTAAACATATTCTACATATCATTTATATTATTTATATTATTTATTATTTTTTATAATAATTATTTAGATTATTTAATTTAAATTATTACTTATTATTTTATTTTTCTTTTTTTTTTTCTATAATTAAAATAAAAAAAAATTAAAATAAAAAAAAAATTAAAATAAAAAAAAATAAAATAAAAGAAAAAAATAATATAAATAAAAAAAATAAAAAAAAATAAAAAATGGATAATAATTTTAAGATAGAAATAAATAATAAATATTATTATAATCATCATATAATAGCTTCAGGAGTATCAGGGACTACAATAGCATTATGTTATGAGAAATATAATATACCTACATTAATAGGGAAGATATATAAAAAGGAAACGAATTTAAAGATAAGAGATATAAAAAAAGATGATTATGATATATTAACAGAGAATAATATAGTTCCAAAATTTATAGGAAGATATAAAATAGATAAGAATATAATAATAAAAGATGAAAATAGAGAAGATAAAACATATGAAGATTATATAGATGTATATAATATAGGTGGGGTGATAAATTTTAATGATTATTTAGAATTATCAGAGATATTAATAAATTATTCGAATTATGAGAATATAAAGAAGATAATTAAATTAATTTTAGATAAAATGGAATATATGGTGAATAAAACGAGGATAATACATAGAGATACACATAATTTAAATATAATGATAAAAACGGAAAATTCGATAGATTATTTTGATATGATAACATATTATAAAATATTATTAGATTATAAAAATAAATTTAAAGAAAAAGAAGATCAAGAGAGAATAAATAAACAAATAGAAGATATAGAAATAACAATAAAATTATTTTTAAATGGTAATAATAAAATAATAAAAAAATATTCTAAAATATTAACAGATGAAGAAATAAAAGAAAAAAATAATTTTGATTATATAGTTCCATTAAAAGATAAAGAAATAGATATACAATTTATAGATTTAGATTTATGTATGAATTTAAAAACAATATATAAATTTACAAAAAAATATGATTTAACAAATAAAAATATAAAAGATATTATTGATTTAATATTTTTAATTATAATTCAATCAGATAAATTTATATTTTTAAATTATACTTATAATTTTTTAAAATCAACTAATATTAATAATATTAAATTAACTAATTTTAAAACTTTTAATAAAAATGATATTAAAAATAGTATTAATTATATTGTTTCTTTTATTGTTAATTCTAAAAAAGATATTTATAATAATATTATTAATAAATCTTCTATTTGTAAAAATATTAATAATGATTATATCAATATAATTTTAATAAATAATATTATACAATTAACTCATTATATTTTTAGTGAAAATAATTATATAACTCAAGATTTATTTAATTTTATGTTCTCATTTATAAAAAATAATTTATTTTCAAATGATGAATTAAAATATTTCTCTTTTGATAATAATTTATTCTTATCTTTTATTATCTCTAATAATATAAATATATCCTCTTTAAATTATTATAATGATAATTATAATAAAAATATATATAAAGATAAAGATAAAGATAAAGATAAAGATAAAGATAAAGATAAAAATGAAGAAATAAGATTAAATAGATATTATAAGGAAAATAATTTAAAAGAAAAAAATAAAAGGAAATATTTATTATTAGAAAGAAATATAATAATAGATAAAAAAATATTAAATAATAAAATTTTAAATTATAAAAATCATTATAATAAAAAAAATAATAAAAAAAATAAATAAAATTAAAAATTTTTAGGAATATTTATTTAAAAATTTAAAAAATATAAAAAATAAAAATAATAATTTAGAAAATAATAATATAATAAAAATAAAAATAAAAAATGATAAAATTTAATTTTATAAAAGAATATGATGATATAAATATAAAAAAACAAAAAAGAAAATTAACAACATTTTATCAAATATGTATTCATCCAAATCCACAAATAAATAATACTCGTCATATGAAAATATTTTATATAGATGAATATAATAATATTATAGATTTTCAAAATGTATATTTAAATAATACCGGTTTTAATGAATTATTACGTAATATTCCTCAAAATAAATATCATCTATATTCTACTTTAGATTTAAAAACTGTTCCTTTTCCTTCTAATGCTGAAATATTAATCTCTAAAAGTTCTATTATTAATTAATTTTTTTTCCTTTTTTATTTATATTTTTAATATAAATAATTAAAAATATATTTTTATTTTTTTTATTTTAAAAATTTTATTTTTTTATTTTTATTTTTTAATTTTTAATTTTTAATTTTTATTTTCATCTTTTAAAATTTTTAATTTTTATTTTTATTTTTTAATTTTTAATTTTTAATTTTTAATTTTCATATTTTAAAATTTTTATTTCTTTTTTTTTTAAATTTAAATTTAAATCTAAATCTATCATTTTTAATTTAAAAATATAATAAATAAAAATTTATTATAATTATTAATAAAAAATAATAAAAAAAAATTAATAAAATAAAAATTTTAGAATAATTAATAATAATTAATTATTTTTTAATAATAAAAAATATTTTTTAATAAATAATAAAAATATATTTAAATTTGTTATAATAATTTATTTATCATCTTTTTCTACATTATTTATAAAAATTTTATATTGTTCATCTAAATAATCATTTAATTTTTTAAAATTTTCAAAAATATTTAAATCATCATAAAATTTTTCTATATAATCAAAAATTTCATAATTATTTTTTAAAATTTTACATAATGCATAACGTTCATCTTTTATATATTCTTCATTATATTCTTGAAAAAAAGATTTAATATAATAATTTGAATAATAAGTATCTTTATCAATATAATCAGATAAATTAAAATAAATTGATACAATACAAATTAATTGACTACCTTTTAAATAAGTATCATATGTTAAATTACATAAATAATTAAAAAATTTTTTATTATTGTATTTTTTAAATATATATTCTTCTAATTTATTTATATCTTTCTTATCACCATCAACAAAATTAAAATTATAATCAACAATATCATCATCATATTTAAATTTATTATGAGTTATATAAGATATAAAATAATAATCGTGAACAATACCATCAGCTTCATTTATTACTTGTTCATATAAATTATCTAAATATTGTAAATCTTTTTCTTTTTTTAATTTTTTATATTTTTCTTCTAAATCTTTATATTTTTCTTCTAAATTTTTATATTTAGTTTCTAATTCTTTATATAAATCAAACATTTTTAAAAGAAATATAATAAAAATAATTTAAATAATAAAAAAATAAAAAATAAAAATCAATTTTTTAAAATTATAAATAATAATAAAAAATAAAATAATAATATAAATATAATAAAATAAATGAGTTCAATAAATATAAAAAATCAGGTATTTACGAAAAAAACAGGAGGAAAAGAGAAACCATTAAATGATGAAGAAATAAAAAGTCAAAATCACGCATTATATTTAAATAATGAAAGAAATAAGAAAAATATACCAAAAAACAAACAATTAAATGTATATGATGATGGATTAACACAAATCACGAATAGTCAGAATATACATGATAGAAATAGGAAAGAATATATAGAAAATCATAAGAAAGAAAATATAGATGAAGAGGAATATAAATTATATAATCCGATATTTGAATTACAGGAGAAATATGGACAAATAGATGAAAATTTAACAAAATATAATAAATATGATATACATATAGATAGTAATTTTAGAGAGAAGAATATATCAGTAGAAACAGGAGAATATTATATATTAGAAAAAGACCCAATAATATTAACAAATAATGATAATAAGATATTTATAAAACAAAAAAATCATAATTTTAAAGTAAATGATAAAATAATGTTAGAAGGTATAACATCAAACGATTTAAATGTATCATATGTATATTCATATGTAAATAATAATGATAATAAATTAATATTTACAAGAAATTCGAAATATATATTAGTAAATTTAAAACATAATATAATAGATAATACGAATGATTATTATTGTGAGATATTAAATTTTACATCATCGAAAGGGAATAATTATATAGGAAATATACCGATAACATTAATAAATCAAAATCATAAGATATTATTAACAATAGAAGATGAATTAGACCCGATAAATGATATATATGAAGATATAGAAACAAAAGAGAGAAAAATAAATGTAAAAGAATATAATCCAAATAGATTTTATATAGAATTACCATTTAAATATATAAATAAAGATGAGAATTTTACAGAACTCACAGGACAAAAAAATTTTACAATAAAATTTTTTTATTATTATAATATACCAATATATTATTTAAATGCCGGATATCCAAATACAAAATATAAATCATTAAATTATCATACAATAATAGAAGTAAATGATGAAGGATATTATATAAAGATACCAACAAAGATATATTTAGGAGAAAATAAAAAAATAGAATTTGGAGGAGAAAATATAAGAATAACAGAGATAAATAATTTTACAATAAATTATCCAGAACCAAATGAATATAAAATAAAATTACATAATGTATATAAAAATATAGTAAAAGTATCATTAAAACAATCTATATTTCCATATACAAATAATAATATATATAAGAATATAAAAAATAATGTAATAATAAATGAGAATACAAAATTATATTGGCAGAATGAAGCAGATGGGAATTATACATATTCAATAGAATTAGAACAAGGGAATTATACAATAGAAGAATTAGAAGAAGCAGTAAATGAAAAGATATATAATACACCAAGATATTATTATCAAAATCAAGATTTTTCCACACAACCATATACAAATCATAATAATATAAAATTAACAATAGATAAAAATAAAAATTTATCAACATTTACATCAAATATAGAATATGATTTATTTAATTCAATATATGGTATATATTATATAGATAATGATAAGAAATTTATAAGAATAAATGATGAGAATAATAATTGGATAACATATAATAATATAGGATTATCAAATAAAAATAATCCAGATAATAATTATTTTCAAAATCCAATATTTATATTAATAAAATTAGATAATAATACATTAAAGAAGAATAATTATTATACAAAAAATATAAATGAAGAAAATATAAATGGTGATATAATAGAAATAGATAATATAAAATTATTTTATGGGATAGATATAAATAATATAAATGGAGAATATGAAATATATAAAGTTAAATTAGAAGATGTATATAAAATAATAGATATACATTTTGAGAATTTAAATATAGTAAATGTGAAAGAGAAAATATTTAATGAAGAAGAAAATGATGATGATTATTTTATGATAAAATTAAATGGAATAGATATAATAAATGATTATAAGAATAATATAATATCAAATGTATTTAAAATGTATTGTCCTAATAATATAAGATTATTATTTACAAGTGAAGATACATTTGGGAAATTATTAGGATTTAAAAATCCAGGAAAATCGACCTCAATAACAAAATGGGGGAATAAGATAAATAATAAAATGGATTATGAAACGGATATAGGATATATAAATGAGGATGATGATATAAATAATGGTGATAGTGTAAATATAAAAGGGAGTAATTATATAATAATGGTATGTGATGAATTTAAAGTTATGGAGAGTTTAACGAAAATAAAAGATGTATTTAATATAATATCATTAAATAAAAATAATAGTGATATAAATGATGATTATGTATATGATACATTTATAAAAATAGATAAGATATATTTAAATCCAATAAATGAAATAAATGAATTAACATTTCATTTTTATAATCCAGATGGAAGTTTATATGATTTTAATGGATTAAATCATAGTTTTACAATAGAAATAACAACAATAAATGAATTATCTTTAAATGTAAATGTATCAAGTATAACAGGAAAACAAATTTAATTTTATTTTTTTAATTTATTAAAAAAATTTTTTTTAAATTTATTTATTAAAAATAATAAATAAAAAAAAATAAAAAATAAAAAAATTAATTTAAAGAAAAATAAAATTATTAAAATTTATCTAAATATTCTTTTAATTCATTATAATTTTGTTCTTCAAAGATATTATTTTTAATTAAATCTTCTTTAACGATATCAATAGATTTAAAAATATTATTAGATAAATTTAAATTATGAATAATATAAGAAGAAATATTATTGATATTGAAAGTATTATATAAATTATCAAATAAATCATCATTAATTATATTTAAATTATAATCAACATTATGAATATTAAAAGAAGAGTTATTAATAGATAGAATATTTTTATTAGAGTTAAATAAAATTTTATTATCAATAATATTTTTATCAATTAAATTTTTACTATTAATTAAATCATTGAATTTAATTTTATTACTTTTATTAAATTTAATATATAAATATTGTTTATTTATATTAGTATTATTTAAAATTTTATCTTCGAAAATATCTTTAGATTTATTATTAATATTATCAATAATATTTTTAAATACTATATTTAATATTTCTTCTAATAAGGTTTTAATGATATATTTATTTTCTTTTATATTAAATTTAAAGGAAAAATTTAAAAGATCATTTGATAATAATATACTAAAATTATCATTAATAGTAAATAACTGATCAAACATATTTATTAATGTATCATTATCTTCATTTTCTTCTAAAAATTTTGTCATATCATCATTAGACACATAAAATTGATTTAAATCTGTTTTCAATTGTTCTAATTTTTTTTTATAATCTTCAATATTAATATTATTTGTTTTTAAATATAATAAAAAATTTTCTATATCAATAGAATTATTTAATAATTTATTTTTAATTTTATTATATATTAAAATATTAAATGCTTCTTTTATATCATTTAAAAATTGATTTAATCTATCAACAATAAATTTATATTTATCATTATCATTATAATCTTTATTTAAAGTAAAATTTTTAATTATTTTTAAATTTAAATTATTATCTTGTGTTATTTTATTCCAATATTTATTAAATAAACTTTCAAATAATATATCTTTTTCTTCTTTTTTAATATCTGCTAAAATTTCTTTTTTAACAATTGAATTAAAGAAATCAATAAATATATCAATCTTATTTTCTTTTATTTTAATTATTTCTTTAAAATCTACTCCAAATTTATCAAAATTAGGATTAGGATTATTATAATAATTAACATATTCATCATATAATTTTTGTATATTTTCTTTATATTTATTTAAAATATCTTTATTATTTTTTTGTAATATATCATTTATTTTAATATCTTCATTATTATATATAGCTTTTTTTAAATCATATTTTATATAATCAAAAATAAATAATTTAAAATTATTTTTTATTTGTGAGATGAAATTATTATTATAATCAATAATTAATTTAAAATCATCATTAGGATGTTGTTTAATAAATTCATTAATATTATTTATATTAATATAATTATTATTTTTTTCGTGTAAAATATCTTTCCAATATAAATTATCAAATAGATAATTAAATATATATTCATCATTTTTAAATTCATTAATATTTTTATCATAACTATTAATTACAAATAAATTAGAAATTTTAGGTAATAAATTATTTATAAATTCATCTTTAAAATTAAAATATGTTTTTATATAATCTTTACAATTTTGTAATGAATTATTATTTAAAATAAATGATGTATAAGAAGATAAATAATTAATACATAATTTATTAATATTTGTATTTATATAATTAATAATATCATCATAATTATTAAATAAATTTATATGTTCAATAATAAATAATAAAATAAATCTTGATAAAGAAAAATGAGAAATATTTATATTAAATAATTTAATTTGATTTAATGAAATATTAATAATTTTAGAAATAAAATATTTTAAAGAATTTAAATTAATATCTAAATTAATATTTGAATTAGAAGGTATAAGATAATTTATTTGTATATTTAAATCAGTAATAAAATAAGATTTAGAAGTATTAATTATAAAATCATCGTCAATTGTATTATATTGATAAATATTTTCAAATAAATCAAATATATCTTTATAATATTTAGTAATATCTTCAATATAATATAATTTATTGAAACAATTTTTAAAGTCAGTAATAAATTTAAATAATAAATTATTATAATTAATATCATTATCTATAAATTTTTTTAATGATATATTTTTATGAAGGAATTTAGTATAAAAATAAATATAAAATTTTAATAAATTGAATTTTTTATTATTTATAAAATCTTGACAAAATATATTATTATATTTTCGTATAAATTTAAAGAATTCATTAAGTTTTTTAAATATATCTATTTCAAATATATTTTCTTTTAATTTATTAATTATAAAATTTTCTGATAATTGATCAATACTTATATGATAATTTTTTTTATCATCGTTATTATTAAAATATGTTAATAAATCTATTTTATTAAATATAATACTAATTAATTCTTCATTAAATATTAAATCAAAATCAATATTATTTAAAGATAAATCTAAATCATTTATTTCTCTTTTTAATTGTTGTAATTTAGAATATTTAGTTTTATTTTTTTCATCGTTTATTTTTATTTTATCTAAAAATTTATTTAAACTAATATATTTTTTACAATTATTTTTTATAATATTAATAATTTTTGAAAATATATTATTTAAAATAATATCTTTATTATCTTCATTTATATTATTTATATCTTCTTTAGAATAATATTTTTCAATATAATCTAATATTTCTTTATTAAAAATATTTTCTTTCTTTTTAGTAATATTATTTAAAAAATTATTAAAATCTTCTAATTGTTTTTTTAATATATTTACATTATTTAAATCTTCTAAATATTGTTTAATATTTAATAAATTATTATTAAAATCAGAATAATAATAATAATAATGATTTATATTTTTATTAAATTCTTCATCAGATAATTTAAATTCTTTTTTTATTATATTATCAAAATTTTCTTTAACCATTTCTTTATTATCTTTATTTATTATATATCTTTCATTATATTGTAAATAAATAAAAGGATTATTATCATTATCTTTTATTATAGGATATATATTTAATTTATTATATAATAAAGCACATTTTATAGTTGATGAAATATTATAATATTTTTCATTATCATATACTAAATTTTTATTGTCATCATTAAAATTAATTATACATAAATAAAATGGTGAAAAATTTTTTTCTTCTTCTTCATCAGTTATACCAGCAGAATTATTATATTGTAAAAAACAAATAATATATTTATTATTATCTATAAAACTAATATTAATAAATATATTATACTTATTTATTTCATCAACATTAAAAATTCGTTTATATTTATATTTATCTTCATTTTCATATTTATCTTCATATTTATTATTTATAATATTATCAAATAATTCATTTAAATTTTTTGTTTTTTCTAAACAATCTAAAGAAATACAATTAATAGATTTATTACATATAAATTCTTTTATATTTTTTTCATTATTGGGATCTGAAAAATTATAAAATAAATATTCATTACAATTATCATAAATGTCTGTTTTAATTTCATCTTTATTTTTTATTAA
>Ga0310694_10000890_pt1 | contig 36692 bp, 34 predicted proteins | sample 174DNAGHGhighgp2_FD_203884 | JGI IMG/M metagenome (GOLD analysis project Ga0310694, IMG submission 203884) | Sheep rumen microbial communities from Palmerston North, Manawatu-Wanganui, New Zealand - 1742 DNA GHGhigh gp2 (v2) (version 2) | ecosystem: Host-associated > Mammals > Digestive system... | reverse complement strand
ACCCGCCCCTTCAACAACTGGTACGGACTCCAAGGGTGGTGCACCGTGGGAAAGTGATGATCTCAATTTTGACGATCTGATGAAGGATCTCTGATACTTTAAACTGATTTAATGCCGGTTTTGCCCACTCCATTTGAAATGGGGTGGGTTTTTTGTTATAATAAGGTATGGTAAGGCCCTTGCCTTAAAAATGAGGAGAATGCATGGAAAAACAAATTGATGGAATCCCTGTATACCGTGAGCCACTCCAGCTCAAGGCATATACATTTGTGGCATATACACGAGGTAAACTGTTTATTCGCGGTATTGATATGAGCGGAAAGCGCGTTATGTTTTACAGCGATTTCCAGCCAACGGTATGGGTTCCACTTGAATTTAACTATACGAAATTTAAACAGGACATTGTCAATATTGATTTCAACAAGTGGAAGACGCTTATTGGAAATAAGCCCCTCGTGGGATTAAAATTCAAAAATATATTTGCGTGCAATGCCTTTATACATGCAAATACGGTTGTTAGCAAAGACCAATATGGCGAAGCCTATCGCAAGACGAACATTTTTACCGCACCCAGTAACATGTTTGTCAGCCAATACATTGCGGAAAATTTTCCGGGTGAAGTCCATGTAACCGGCAAACAACTTCGCATTCTTACGTACGATATTGAAACCGAGGTGGGACATCGCCCAGTCGATGACCATTTTGTGATTAGAATCCGCAACAACGCAACAAATGCAGAAAAGCAGGTTTCAATCGGTGAATATGAGGATTTGTATCGCGATGGCGAATGGGTTATTTGGGACAACGTCGCGAATGAATGGGTAACGTACGACAATTATCGTAATAGGTTTGTTGGATGTTTCCCTGAACCATCTGAGGCGACAGAAAAGATTACCCTAATCACCGTCAAAAATGTCAATGATGATAGGATTGACACATTTGGACTAAGCTCATTTGACAATGATAGACCGGAGGTGCATTACCACCAATACGAAACAGAGGCACAGCTTCTCAAAGGGTTCATTGACTTCATCCAAATGGATTATCCTGATATTATCTCAGGATGGAATACGAGCTCGTTCGATAATACGTATGTTGCGACCCGCATCAAACGCGTTTTGGGTGAGGAATTGATGAAGCAACTCTCTCCAATGCGACAGGTCAACTTCCGCAAGGTTGAGCATAACGAATACGGTAAGGAAACCATTGAAACGAGTTGGATGGGGATTAGTGATCTGGATTACCTAAGACTGTATCGCAAATACACGTATGGTAATAAGGAAAGTTATCGACTGGATGCCATTGCCGAGGAGGAAATCGGTATAAAGAAGGTACCTAATCCTGTTAGTAATAATTTTAAGGAATTTTATACTGGCAAATTTGACGTTCGTAGTGTTGATGACAACGATAACGAAATCAAGAAACTAGGCGCACTACGCACGAAATTAAGGAAGCATGCGCAAACCGACGAAAACATGCACGAAAAATTCACAAGGCTTGATAATAAAATTGTGAATATGTGTAAACAGCTGTTCGTCGAATATAACATCCGAGACGTGGAACTTGTTGATAAGATTGATCATAAGCTTCGATTCTTTGATTTGGCACTTACTGTCGCATATTTGTCGCATTGTAATTATGAAAATGTGTTCAGTCCTACAACCACATGGGACTATACGATTTACAATACGCTGAATTCTGATCATCTGGTCATTCCTATCAAAAAGCCCGGAATTAAATCCGAAAAATATTCCGGCGGATATGTGAAGAAGCCTCTAGTAGGCAAGCATGAATATTGCGTAAGTTTTGATCTTGACAGCCTATACCCGCACATTATTATGCAATATAATATTGGGCCGGAGACCATTGCCAGAAATGCAAACAATATGCCTGTGATTGAACCTGTTGACATGTTGGATCTTATTAATAAGAAACAGGATACGCATTTGGCGCACGAAAAGAATTACAGCATGAGTTCCGCAGGGGTTTGTTTTACAAAGGATAAGCAAAGTATTTTAAGTTATCAATGCGAAACATTGTACTCGAATCGTAAAACGACGAAAAAGAAAATGCTCAAGGTTAAAAACGAACATGAAAAGATTGTCGAGGAATTACGCCGGCGTGGAGTAGCAGGATATTAGTTGGTAAATAATGTCATTGCATAATTTATATTACGCAATGATCAATACCCTTTATTAATTTACCGGCACCTATATGAACTGCTAAATTAGCACTTGCCGGTTTTGTGAGATTTTTAAGATATGAAAATTGTAGCAATTTGTGGTCTGAAAGGTACCGGTAAGGACACCGTGGCAACAATAATTTCGGATATTCTTAACGAAAACGATATACCATGCAGGAAACTGCAGTTTGGCGACTACGCCAAACACATCATTTGTCAGGCATTTGAACTTCGCGACGATCGTGAATATAATCAATTTATTCGATCAGTGATCACCTTGCCAAACGGTAGGGAAAGAACCGGTAAATTGATTGCGAAATGCATACAGGCCAAGCTTCGCCAAGGTAACGCATCACAATTTATTGATAAGATCGAGGATGCAATTATCGAATATAAGGGGTATCATCCCGATCTTTATGACCACACTGTGTTCCTTATTACTGATCTTCGGTTTAAGGAAGAACTAAAGTGGTGTAAGAAAAATAATGTTACCATTTTGAAGGTCAAGCGTGAAGGCGGTTATTATGATCCATTGGCCGACGAAATTGAGATTGATGATATTTTTGCCAACGCAATTATCCATAATGACGGCACTGAGGCCGATTTGAAAAAGACCATTTTGCGCGAACTCCCTGGTTGGTTGTAAATTGTCGCACAATATGGTATAATACTATTTGCATACAATGAATTTTTGTGAAAAGGAATGAACTATTATGCAACTCTCCGCGAACACCCTCACGGTTCTTAAGAATTTTAGTGAAATTAATAGCAATCTTACGATTCAGCCGGGTAATGCACTCAAAACCGTGCATCAGCCTCCCACCATCTACGCAACGGCAACAGTCGAGGAAGTATTCGACAAGACTTTTGGCATCTATGACCTGAAGAATTTTCTTGCGACCCTCGCCATGTTCCAGGATCCTGAGCTCACCTTTAATGATAACTACGTCGATATCATTGACAAGAGTGATAACAGCATCCGTACAAAGTATTGGAATATGGATATCTCGGTATTGACGAAGGTACCGGCTCTTAAGGCGTTTCCTGATCCTGTCACCACGTTTAAGATCACGAATCTGAATTTCAAGCGTATTCAGCGTGCTTGTGCAACCCTTAAGTGCCCCGATGTCGTATTCGAAGGCAAGGATGGTGTGATTCAGGCCATTGTGTGCGATCTCTCCAACAGTTCGCAGAATAAGAACAGTTTTACCGCGGTACTTCAGGAGGAATATAGCGGGCCTGAGTTCTCCGTGCATCTCAAGCAGGAAAAGCTTATGATTATTGACGGAGATTACAATTGCGATCTTATTGCCAATAAGATTATTAAGCTGTCCCATACGGAACGTGCGGTTGAGTATGTGATTACACTCGATGCTTAACGCATTAGGGTGATTTGCAATATTGTGTGATGGTGATGTGATATGGATATGAATTCAGTGAATAAGTCCGAAAGCCTGTGGGTCGAAAAGTATCGTCCACAAACTGTCGATGACTTAATTGTACCTCTTAAGATTAAATCGACTCTTCAGCAGTTTGTCAATAAGGGTGAAATCCCTAATTTGATTCTTGCTGGAAAAGCCGGTGTTGGAAAGACCAGTACAATTTTGGCGCTCGCGAAACAACTCGACATGGACGTGATGTTTATCAATGCCAGTCTTGAAAATGGTATTGATATTCTGCGCACCAAAATTGCAGAATTTTCCGCATCCATGAGTCTAACCGGGAATATGAAATGTGTTATTCTTGACGAAAGTGATTATTTGTCTGGAAGTGCACAACCCGGCTTTCGTGCATTTATTGAAAAGTTCAGTCGCACCACCCGCTTCGTTTTTACCTGCAATTATAGCAATCGTATCATTGATCCCCTTAAGAGTCGTTGCACCGTAATTGATTACGACTTTCCACCCGAGGAAAAGAAGGATTTGCTTAAGCAAATGATCATCCGGGCCATCTCGATTCTTAAGAATGAGAATGTGCAGTTTGACCCGAAGGCAGTTGCCAAGTTGGTTGCAAAGCATTATCCGGATTTTCGGCGCACCATTAACGAATTGCAGACAATTAGTAATGCAGGTTCGGTGAGTGATGATACTATTCAGGCCGTGACCGGAGACGACTACGCCTCCCTTATTAATTCGCTAAAGACGAAAAATTTTAAGGAAATGCGCCAATGGGTTGCCATCAACAGTGATAATGTCACCGACAAGATTTATACGTATTTTTATGAAAACGCGCATAAGTTTATGGCCCCGAGTTCTCTACCACAAATGGTGATCACGAGCGCGGAATATCAGTTTAAGGCGAATTTTGCTGTCGACCCTGAAATCAATACTGCAGCGTACTTGACTGAATTAATGGCAAATTGCGAGTTTTTGTGATGAAGAAAAAGGAAACGATTAAAAATCTGACATATCTTCTTACTGAAACTGGTGATATTGATACTGGTGAAAATGTTGATCCTCTCGACGAATCAAATTTCGTACAAACCCGGGAAAAACTAAATCCTTTCGATTTTGTCAATGCCATTAATTTTAGTAAGGTGGATTTATTTCCCCCAGATGAGTCGAATTCCATCAGGGAATCACACAGCGATAGTGAATACCCCAAATTTATCATTAACAAATCGTTAAGTTATTTTGCTGACACCATATTGTTCGCCAACTTGGCCAATATGCATTTAAATAATGTACCAAATATGAATCATTTTGACTTTTATCGCTTATCCATTCCGCGCAAAAAGCGTTTTAGTAAATGGGCCAAGCGCGTTATTAGTCCAGATGTTAAGATGTTGGCTGATTATTATAATTGCAGTTACGGTAAGGCGATTGAATATTGTAATGTGCTAACATCAGAGCAAATTAACGATATTAGAAAAATAACTGATCATGGTGGAATCAAATAAAAATGAGGTATTTCACGATAGATTCGCCAATATTGCATCCCATGCAGTAGAGATAAAACTATCAGATGAAAGTAACTTTTTAAAGATTGTCGAGGTTTTGACCCGCATTGGTGTGCCTTCCTATAGAACACATTCATTATATCAAACAGCACATATCCTTCACAAGCGCGGACATTATTATATCGTGCATTTTAAGGATATGTTTACGTTAGATGGGAAACAATCTGATATTAATGAGGATGATATTGACAGAGTCCATGCCATTGCAAAATTATTGCAAAAGTGGGGCCTTTGCTCTATAATTGATGATTATAAGGAAACTGGTAGTTCTCAAATCCTTGTAATCCCAAGAAATAAATTGGCAGAGTGGAAATTAGTGCCGAAATATAATATTGGTAAGCCCCGTAGAAAAAATTAAACCATTTTAACAAAGGTATATTAGTATGACTGATAATAAGATTGAATTGAGTGATGATTGCGCAATTAAGGTTACGCTTCCTAATAATCAGTGGAATGTCGTAATTGATTGGCTCGCGCATTGCCCATTTGTTGAAGCGAAGGAAACCCTTGAGGCGATTAACAAGCAGATTGATGCACTTGACGATGAAGGCCGTAACGCGAAGGAATTTGTGTGCTCGCTCCCGATCAAGACTTATAATATGTTGATCTTTGCCCTGGGCCTTGCTCCTTATTATACTGTGGTGAATACTATCCAGGCGATTTATGCGCAGGGACAGGAAGGTATTCAGAAGTTGCGTGACGAGGCAAACACTCTTCCTGAGGCCGTGCGCGCAACAGAAGGTGCAAAAAAGAAGAAGACAACGGGTGCAAAATCCGGAAAGAAGCCCCATAATAATAATGAACAGGTCGAAACGGCCAAGTAATTATATTATTAGAAAGGATTTATACAAAAATGTCATTCAAGGACAACGTGAAGGTAGAGTGTGTAGGTGAGTGCGCGGATGGTTCGTGCACACCAGTATGGCTCAACGAAAGTCAGTTTGTGATTGTGGTGCCGTCAAAGGCAAAAACCACAAAGGATCTCGATGTCACGTTTGGTGCAGAGTCGGGTGATTATGTGATTCGTGTCAAGGAAATCACGGAAAGAAAGCGTCCCGAACAGGAACAGCGTGCCATTGATATTCTCGCAAATTCGCGCTTTAATATGCTGGCCAAGGTCGATACACCCAAGGATCGTATCCAGATTGCAGAAATTCGTATTTCACATCCCAAGACGGTTGTGATGGAAGCGAAGGGCGATTTTGTGGATGGCAATGTGGTTGTGCTGGTTCAGTGTTCAGAGCGCGCAGAAGCCAAGGATGCGGATGAAGCCCAGCGTAAGCGCAATACGCCCGTGGTAACTGCCAAGAAGGAAAAGGTCCCAGCAAAGGCTGATCTTCTTAATGATGATTTTAAGTCAGAGACAAAATATTACGTCAATGGCAAGGAAACAAGTAAGGAAGAGTATGACAAGGCGTTCAAGTCCATGAGTGAGGATTTTGACTGGGGCGATGATTGGACAAATGAGTTTGACAGTTTGTTCGGTCGCAACCGCAACCCCATTCGTAAGTGGATGAACGATTTCTGGCATCGCTAAACGCTAGTATTTGATTAACTAACACCCAAAAAGCCCCGTTGCATTTTGCAATTTAGGGGCTTTTATATTATAATAATAACGTGGAATATCGATTCATATGTCTTAGGAGAGACAATCTTGCAATTCGAAGATAAAATTATTGAGAATGTGTTGTTTGATGAGCATTACGCCAATCGTGTACTACCGTACACAAAAAGTGAATACTTCGAAGGCAATTACAAGATTATTATTGAGCAAATTGTCAAGTTTTATGTTCAATATAACACCACACCAACACGAGACGAATTAAAAATTGAAATTCAACAGTGTCGCGGATTGACAGATTCCCAGCTTCATGATATTGAAGGTTTGCTCGACGAATATAAGCGGGATGATAGTGATCGCGATTGGTTGGTAAAGAAAACCGAGGATTTTTACAAGGAAAGGGCCCTGACTGGCGCCATCATTAATAGTGCCGGTATTTTGGAGAAGGGTAACCAAAACACGAGCCAAATCCTTAAATTGGTACAGGATGCGCTTTCTGTCAGTTTCGATAGCAATCTTGGCCACGATTATTTCGAGCACGCCAACGATCGCTTTGAAATGTACAGCGTCAAGGAAGACAAGGTGCCTACTGGCATGAAGACCTTCGATGATATTACTCGCGGAGGATTCAGTCGTAAAAGCCTTAATTGCGTCATTGCATCGTCGGGCAGTGGTAAGTCACTGTTCATGGTCAGCGTCGCGTGTAATGCGCTTAGAATGGGCTTTAATGTGCTATATTTGACGCTGGAAATGAGTGAGGTGCGCATTGCAGAGCGTATGGACGCAAATCTCCTCGATATTTCGATTCCGTCATTGTCCACCATCACACTCAAGCAATATACTGATCGTGTTGATGAACTTAAGAAGAAAAAGCACGGACGACTTCTTATTAAGGAATTTCCGACATCCACGGCATCCGTGTTGCACTTTAAAAATTTGTTGAATGAACTTAAGCTTAAGCAAGGGTTCATCCCCGATCTTATTTGTGTCGACTATGTTAATCTAATGATGAGTAGTCGATACAAGCCGGGTCAAACAAATAGCTATGGCATGGTTAAGGCAATTAGCGAGGAATTGAGAGGTTTGGCCGTTGAAACAAACACCGCCATTCTTACTGCGACCCAAACGAATAGAAGTGGCTTTAATAATAGCGATATCGAGATGACTGAGGTTAGTGACAGTATTGGCCTCATTTTCACCCTTGATATGTTATTCGCCTTAATTCGTACCGATGCCCTCGATCAGGCTAATCAGGTCATGTTTAAGCAGCTTAAAAATCGATATTCAGATCTGAATTTAAATCCGATGTTCCAAATGGGAATTAATCGTGATAGAATGATGATTTACGATATGGATTCGCCTCCTCAGGCAAGCGCTGAAAACTTCAATACTACTCGCAAGGTCGTTGATCATAGAGTCGTCAATGTTGCGCCGAGCGTTACCCAAAAAGTCCTTGTTCAACCACAAAACGATTTTAGTAGTTTCACCTTCTAAAATTAATTGTAAGTATTGTCATAAATTGCGATGTTTTATGACAATACGTAATGGCAACTGAAACACTTGTTAAGGATGCGTTAAACAAGCATTATACGTTCCTCGAACGAAATACCGGTGATACTGATGATGCAAAATTGCAGCACTATGTTTTTAACAATGACATGGTGCTCGCAAATAATCGGCATTTTATTGCGGAAACGCGCATGGAAGCGCAACCTAATGGTGATGCCACTACTGAAGGACAATCCCTTCAAATAATTGGTGCTGCAATTGCATATCTGGCAACAAAGGATCAAAAATGGCTGGATATGGCTATTGCCTGTTATAATGCATATTTGAAGTATTTTTATCGCATCGCCGAGAACCCGATGCCGAGTCCAGCTGCTCCTTGGTATTGTAACTGGATCATTAATGGTAAGGAACCGGTTCTCAGTGATTGGCCAATTGATTGGCAAACACCCACGCATTCCGGATTCAAGTCGGTTGAATTATATTATACTAGTGGTTTAACCGTAGTACCCCATGGTGCACCATATTATGGTGAATATCTTGATCTGGCAACTTTTGCTTTTGACGGGCATTTAACGTGGGATGCAATAAATGCGCGCGTACAGGCACTTAAACCGAATGGTGATACGGATTGGGATAATCCAGGTGAGAAATATGAGGTTGAATGGGCCATTTTATGGACGCGCAGGAAAATCGATTACAACGGAGATCCCGTTGATGACGTGATATATCCAGAGTCCTCAATTGGCACGATTCAATTAAAAAATCATAATATTAACGGATCTCACAAAACAAATTTTGCCTGTAGGGTACCCGTTGCACAAGGCGGCAGATTTATAGGGAGAAACGAACCACAGCATAATCGGCCGTGTCATGTTCCTATTAATGTGGCCAATCAGAGTAACGCGTCTGACGCAGAGGAATGGTTCGGTGAGGCAGCATTTCTCCTATGGAAAATCACCGGTAACATTGAATATTATAATGCATGGCAATGTGTATTGGAAACATGCAAAAATTATTCTGACATTGATTTGTATGACAGATTTTTCCGTCGAACGAAAAATGCCACGACACCATGGACCGATGGTATTAGCTATGACTGGACATATCCAAATGACCGTGAAGTAAATTATGGCAGGGATGAGAACGGATATATTACCGTTAATGTTCCTGTGAGTAGCGACGATGAGGACACTGGTGTTACAGTTTCAATGGAGCAACAATCCATATGGTTTCGAGTTAATAAAGATTCGATACTGAGTATGGATTTGGGCGGAGCAGAAACGAACGGAACGCCACTCACCTTTACCTCATCCATGCATTTGTCGCCCGAAAAAAATGAGGATACCACAGTTGAATATTATGTGCCTATAGGGTATTCTGACAATACGGACATCCATAATGTTTCCGTTAGGCTCGGGGATTTAACCGAGGTAAAGGATCGAATAACGGGCAAAGCATACGTGATTGCCGATGCCCGCATGTTGGTATCATGGAATGGTGCCACCCACAACGTAATCAGCTCAAATGTCGATATTGGCCAAGGATTAAAACGAGTCGCAAACGTCGCGCATTTTACATTTCCTGGCAATAGTTACAGTTGTGGTGGGGAAATTGGGTTTTGGATGCAGGATGGCAAGCGTTTAGACGTCAAATCAATCCTTATAAAAACAAATCATATCATGAGGATTAATCTTGACGATCCCAATACTGGTGTTTCCTATTATGGTATTATACCATCCACAAACGAGAAATGGCATGTTGTTAATATCACAAAGGACATGTTATTATCCGAGGCTTGGGTAGATGAGCACGGTTATACTGGCGTTGATACAAATCCAATTAGTTCACTTAATGTGGATGGTATTTTTATTAAGCCATATGATGCGGAAGTCGAGTCATATTTCGATCTTTATTGTGTAAACGATATTCCTCCCCAGTTTGATTCTGATAGCGCATATACGATTAAATTCACGTTGAATATCAAAGGTAATAGCGATTATACTGCGTTGGTAGGAGATTGCACAATTAAAAATTATCGCTTGGATAGTCTTGCTTATACACCAGGTACAATCCCGTTTTCCAACAATTTATTACCGGATTCTGATCAATTTGATGCATGGAGAGGTTTGCCATACCCAGGATACCAACATCCGTTCATTTACACGCATGAGAGAAGCCCCGGTGAATGGGACACGCGTTTGAATAACATGGTGAATTTCCTTTACGATTCACAACAATGGTATAAAAACAAATTTAATGTATTGGGCCCGGGAGCTAGTGCCTATATTTGGAATCGTTGGGATTCCCTCGGATATGGTCCTGCCGATACGTGGACAATGTATCATTGGGGTAATGATACTGCGTGGAGTGGATATCAACCCCGCGCGTTTAATTCTGCAGCAAGAGCGTGGTATGAATTGGTATTGGAAGGAAAAGAGGTACCTTCCAAACTAATACAATACACGGAAAACTGGATTAAATTCCTCGTTAGTTTTGTTCCAGAACATGGTGGAAGAACCCCAACGGAGTTTCCTATGGAATCACCACCTATCGCCGATCCTAATGATTTTACAGGCCATATGGCTGGACTTTTCCTTTCAGGAGCTTGTTTCGCGAAAATTGCAGGATCCACCGTATCAGGTCTGGACAATTTGATAGAACAAATTGCCGACGAAATTTTAAGAAATCAAGTTTTGGAAGGATCCTTTGATTCATTCATTATGAATGGTGGATGGAGTCCTGCAATCCGCAAATCAACAGGATCTGGCGTAGAAAATAATGGTATGTTCTTTGGTTTTTGGTCAGGCGAAATTTTGCGTGGCCTCGGGATGTACATCCTTTCAAAAAACATAGGTGTTGGCCAATCCATATATGGCGACAATGATTATGACGATGACGAACGGCCAAAGGATTGCAATCCGGATAATTTACCAAATCCGTCCGCAAGCCAACCCGAATGGAATCCACCTAATGGTTCGGTTTCCCATCTCGAATTCACATCTGGCACAACTGGAAGCGCGACGCTTATTGATGAGGAATTGCATGAATGGAGAATTAGTAAAATTCTGGGATATAAAACATCCACAGGATTTTGCTTCCGCGATATGCGATACAATATACCCAACGTTAAAACGTTTACCTATGGAAGCGAATTCGCGAACGCAGTTAATAGATGGCTTTATTTCACGGTTCTTGCCGATGATTCCAAATCATTAACCTATCATAAGGTGAATAATTTTAATAAGTTGCCAAAACCGCCTAAAAGATACGATAACATATATCGCAGCGATCTTCCCGATGAATCGATGCAGGTTACCTTTTATTTGGAAGGCACCCAGCGGGAAGGAACCGAATATAGTACAGGGAGCGAAGATTCGCCTGCGACAAGTATACGTTGGGGATCATGGCAACCCTGGGTAGGAACGTATACCATTAATATAACCAGTAATTTAGAAAAGCATTGCGCATTATTGGTAGAGGCGTGTCGAAAACAAACATTCGCAAGGAAGGCCAAAGAATTTGATCCGTCATTGCCCTAATAATAAATATTATAATTGCATGCACATTAGATAAAAGATGACTGGAATACTTCATCTTTTATATCTTTTGTATTATACAGAAAGTAAAAGATAAAAAGATAATGGAAGCAATAGCATCAATTATCAGCATTTTGAGCGCAGGTGGATCCGCGGCAGTAATCGTCATCCTTGCCTTAATTGTTGCGTATTTTACGTGGGAGCATGTCAGAATGCTTCGCACCATAGACAAATACCAACAAATGATAACAAATAATCGTGACCAATATACTGATAGTATAATTGAGATAGTCGATCGATATCATAAAGGCAATATTGAAATGATTCAAGCACTAAATGAGATAAAGGTCGTCCTCGCTGCCCTGCATAAATCAATTACGTAGTGGAATAGATGATGTTTTTTCGGTCACTTAAGAAAAAGATTAGCGACGCGCTGGATGATAATCGGTATTACCAAACGCAATACCAGTTAAAAATGGACGAAGTTGGTACCAGTTTTGGTAATCTTAAGGAAGCGGCTACTGATTTAGTTAAACAAGCGGGTGATATTACATCGCTTTTAAAACGAAGGGTAGAATTATACGAACGCAGAATGCAAATCATTTCCGATAATGTAAATGACCTTATTATCATTGAAACCATTAACCAACAATGGACGAGTGTCAATGAATTTGCATGCGCGTTGTTGAAAATTGATCCAGAAAAATGTGTTGGTAAATCCAACATGGAAATTGCGAAAATTTATCCTCAATTGGAAAAATTATTGACCTTGTTGTCCGAAGGCGAAAAGGAATGTTGGGAAACGCGCTCGGTGAAACGTTTAACAACTGTCATTGAGCACGATGGTGAGTCCAGCAATTTTGAAATTATTATTAGTCCGGTGGAGACACAGGATCACGCAGCACACGAAATTATTGTAATCGGACGCGTTATAGTAAAGAAAGATGAATAATGTTGCAGATTTTTATTTGGATCAAGGTGCCGATTTTAACGGCATTGTCCAAATTAAGGGGGTTAATAATCAGCCGGTTTGTCTGCACGGATGGCATTTTGCGTGTCAGGCAAAATATGCAAGAAACCCCAAAATTAAAATTGATATCCATCCAGAAATAGATCCATCCCATAAGGGTATTTTGATTCTAAGAATCCCTTATTTCGACACGGATAAAATGCCACCAGGAACATGGTTGTATGATATCGAAATGTGTTATGACGACATGCATATACCAGTAAATAAGCGCATGCGCGTCGTAAGTGGCAAAATCATCGTAAGCGGACAAGTAACCACAAGTTGGTAAAATGACTACTATAGTGGGAAAAGATTTTTCGGACGATTATTTCACAATAGACGGCGATATTGATGATGAGGTGGATTATTGGCCGTTTAATGACAATAATAAGGCAGTGTTGTTGTTTTCTGATGGTACAAAAACCGACGTTGTGTATGATGGCGTTTGGAAATTCCCCATAATTAATCGCGGTTGCGCCTTAAAGGAAGTGGTGGCAGAAGATCCTGATGAGGATATTGGTGAACGCCTCGTTTTTGACTCCACGCTGCAGTGGGTAGAATTTCAAATATTTCGAAATGGTGTTTTGCAAAAGACTCAAACGTTTAAACGGCAATAATAAAAAAGGCACCAGCTGGTGCCTTTTTGTTTGTCCGTTAAATGTGATTAACCACTAAATTCTACTGAGCCACTACGGGAATTACCGCCGTATGCATTACTTCTGGTCGAGAAACCAGCTGTATCATAACCTTCCAACGTGTCGTTAATTTTTTCACTTTCGTAGAAGTTATGTGGCGCGCCACCTGTTGAGGCATTGCGATCATACGTAACCTCAAAGTAGTCATAAACGAAACTAACTTCATAGGTTTCAATTTCTGAACCGGTGGAGAAGTCGAGGTCGATTTGTCCGATCGAAGCAACATATGCACCGTACAACGTGTATTCGCGCAATATTGAGTTATTGCGATCCAACTGTTGTATAATGACTTGTCCCTTATATGCGGAAGGCATGGTCAATCCGGCAATCACGGATGGATGATGGATTACGTTATCCCATTTTTCCAAAACGCGACGGATCCTAAAGCCCTCATCATTATAAACATTGCAAGTCCATTGCTCAAATTCCTTTTCACCTGCTTCATGTACCTTACGGCCTCGGTAATTCACCTCGATATCGCTTGTACGGAATTGAGGGATTGAAGCGCGATGTGTCAAATACTTGACCACGTGTGTCGCAGTTTCGGGTCTTGCGCCGTATGATCCAGTAATACCTGCATTAACAGAACCATAATCCCGTGATGTAACACTATTAAGAATTCGCGGAAATATAATATTGACAGCAAACTGATTAGCGCGTGCCGATGCGCTCAGAGCAGCTGCAAAATCCATAATTGTTGTCATGGTTTATTTTTTCTCATGAAAAGTACTTTTCAATCCCTTATTTATATTAGGGGATTTTGGACCACGTATATCCAACGATGGGCATCGACACAACCCAAATAAATAAATCCGTCAATATTAGCAATATTTCGGGAATTCTTAAAATATGTACAGATCTCCGCGTAGGACACTCGCGAATTGCAATAATGTTGTCAGTGTTAGCCTTCCATTAACGGAAATTGACTTGACTGTTATTGCAGATCGTGTGGTGGAGACAATCGGGTTAAAATCATTGGAAGACCTCGGAAACGTGGATACTGAAACATACGGCGTCGAAACCGGCAGTATACTCGTTTATAATAGCGAGATTCAAAAATGGCAGAGCACCACCCGATTAATATATCAGCAAATTGATGCAGGTGAATATTAAAATTCATCTGCCTAATTTAAATTAACGTTAGTTTTAAACAGTAGGACATATTAATATGCCTGATAATGAAATTTTAAATCCTAGTACAATTATGCAAATCAAGCGTTCTCTGGGAGCAGGTGCACCTTCGAACCTGCGTCCTGGTGAATTTGCTTATGGTTCAGCAGAAACGGGTAATACCGGCAGCACATCGAGTGTGTTGTATATTGGTGGCCCCACCGTCGACGAAAACGGTAATAGCACGTCGATCTATCGTATTGGTGGTACACGTTATACGAGCAAAATCGAAGACGTTCTCGAAGGTGTGGAAAAGGGTACATTCACCGCAGGTAAGGCCCTTATTGTTGGCACAGATGGCAAAATCGACCAAATCGTAACTAACACAGTTAAAGGTGTCGAGACCAATGGTGAATCCGTTCTCGTAATTGGTGATCCTTCCGCACAGGATCAAAAGGTCGTTATTCACGATCCGTATTTCATAAAGGACGTGGTGGATCCTGAAACCGATCAGGTTACTCAGGAAGAGGTTGCCCTCGACGAGTACATCACGGAACTCGTTCAGGATGGCATGATTACCTTGGTCGCTGGCCTCGGAATCCAAAATATCACCAATAACAATGGCACGTATACCATCGCCCTTACCGAAATGGATCTCGGATTTGCCGAGGGCGAGAATACGAAGACCTTTGGTAGCACCACAAAGATTCCGCAGATCACTGTGGATAAGTCTGGTAGAATCACAAATGTCCAGGAAAAACTTATTTCCACAACGCTCAGTGTCACGGACGGTGCTGAACAAAATCCTGTAAATGCTCCAATTGACCTCATTAATGGCGGTTTAACGGTTGGCGATGGCCTCGCCCTCACAGCGACCCGTGCCCAGGAAGGTCAGGGTGATACGGACTCTGCAAATATCGCGGTGGACAATACGGTGGTGCGCACCTTTGGTAATCAGGAAATTGCTGGTACCAAGACCTTTACCACATTGCCGCAATATACCTACACTGGCGACAATAACACTGCTGTTACCGAGACTTTGGCAACTCAGGAATACATTGCCGACCAGATTGGTGAAAATGTACAGGCCCATAGTGACCAGCTCGACAATCTCGCCGCCCTCGATGACGCTGGCTTAATTGCCCGTGCAGCTGATGGCACGATTTATGCAAAGACGATCACCAATGTTACCGGCGATACCAGTATTGATATTACCGATGCTGGCGAGGATGGTTTCACCCTCAAGCTGAGTAACACTGGCGTTACAGCTGGTGATTATACCAAGGTTACTGTTGATGCGCAAGGCCGTGTAACTGCAGGTCAAAATCCGACGACGCTGGCTGGCTACGGTATTACAGATGCCCTCCAGATCGCGGTCGATGAGGATAGTGTAACGCAGGATTACCAAGGTGACGCGGTTATCACTCATCGTCTGAAGTACGCCAGCGCAATTAACAACGAGCGCGAATTTGACGACGATACACTTGTTACCAAGAAGTACGCCGATAACGTTGCATTTGGTTATTCCTTCCATAAGGCCGTTAGAACTGGTACCGAAGCGAATGTTGCTGGTACTTACGCCGCTGGTGCAGATGCCAATTATCCTGGTATAGGTGCAACGTTCACGACCGATATTACCACGCTTGAGGGTGTTACCCTTGCCGTTGGTGATCGCGTTATGTTTGTTGGTCAGACCGACGCAACACAAAACGGTGTGTATGTTGTCCAGAGCATCGAAAATGGCCAGACTGTTTTGGTTCGCGCTGAGGACATGGATGGCCATCCCCAAATTGCTTATCGTGGCGCATCCTTCCTGATCGCTGATGGTGCCAATAAGGGTGAGGTGTGGCGTGTTGCCAATGAAGGTGTTATCAACTTTGGCACGGACGATATCTCGTTTATCCAAGCATTTGCTCCGACACCTCTTTCGGCTGGCGCTGGTATTACCATTAACGGAAGTACCATTTCGCTTGCCGAGGGAGACTCCGTTGGTGTGGTTGGTGGCAAGGTTGAAATCCTTACCGAGGTAGGTAATTCTGGTAAGGCGTTGTTCACGGACGCCACAGGCAAGGTCGTATGGAAGAGCGTTAGTACAGGCGACGTCCTCGACGGTGTGATGCCGTTGTCCAAGGGTGGTACCGGAGTTGCCAATTCAGATGCCACCCCATACGAAGTTACCATCGGTAATATCAAGCTTAATGGAGCACAGACCGGTTCTGACGTCAATGTTCCCGAATCTGGCACGTTGGCAACCTTGGCTGGTACTGAAACGCTTACCAACAAGACAGTTAGTGCGGCAAGTGCTGGTGGCACTGCACTCGCTGTGGCAGATGGTGACGTGGTTGCGTCCTCCTACACGGTTGGCGAGGGTGCGAATGCACAAACCGTACAACCTAAGATTGTTGGTTTCGTTATCGACTGCGGCGTGTATTAATATAATCTAATATAATCACGCAAAAAGGGCCTTCGGGCCCTTTTATTTTGCCTTTAAATATTCGTTTTGCTATACTAATACAATGACACCATTTCTAAATTGGTTTGTCCCCGTATTTGTGACGTTATTTGTGATTGCACCTGGATACGGTATATGGCAAACATATAATGATTATAAGACAATTGCACACGGAAGTCGCAAATTTTGGCTTTGGATTGTTATAGTTTCAAATGCAATATTGTGGTCTTTTACCTTAATTTTCAGTTATATTGGCGCATATTATCATTGGTTTGCGTGAAGCAACGCCATATAATAAATACTAAGACCTTAAATCGAATTTAAGAATTCTTTGCAGAGGAAAATTAAATGGCAATTTCTCTTTTAAGTCCTCAGGTTGATGTAACGGAGATTGATAATTCGCAATATGTCGTTCCCGCATCTACCTCTCGAGGCGCCGCAGTTATCGCGGCTGGTTGGGGCCCTGTTAACTCCCCACAGCTGATCGATAACGAAGGTACATTGGTGGATATCTTCGGCAAGCCGAATGATCAAAACTACAAAAACTGGTTGGCCGCTTCTAACTTCCTTTCGTACAGTGGCCAGATGTTTGTGGCACGTATGGATACGCGTAACCAGTTCAATGCCAACTCTAAAGGTGCAACCGGTTGGAAGGCCGAGTTGGTAAATGATAAGCCGGTTTATGATGAAAACGGTGATCAGGTTATGGCCCAGGTAGGCCTGAAGATTGGTAGTATCGATGACTATACTGCCAACCATGAAGTAGGCAGCTCCGAGGCATTTGGTGAGTTCGCAGCCCGTTATCCTGGTTCCTTGGGTAATAGTCTTTTTGTTACCTATGCCGATGCGGCTTCGTTTGATAACTGGACGTACACTGATGAAAATGGCGTATTCTACGATTGGCGCCTTGAATTTGGTGGTAAACCGGGTACAAGCGGATACGCCCGTGCTCGTGGTGGTAAGAATGATGAGATACATCTCCTCGTTGTTGATATGGGTGGCCGTATTACTGGTCAGAAGGGTTCCATCCTTGAAAGGTATCAGTACCTGAGCAAGGCAACTGACGCCCGGGATAATGATGGCGCCAGCGCATACTATAGACGGGTTCTTCGCGATCAGAGTCAATATGTGTATTGCATATCTGAACCAGAAGCGGACAACCTAATTCCTTCGTATCAGCAAACAGTTCTTTCCGTGGTCGCAAACGCGGAAGCTGCACAGGCCTTCATTGAGAACAATGAGGTTAAGGCCGGCGATAAAATTATCACGTCTGATGATAAGAAGGTGATGGTCGCGACGCGCATGACTGTTACCGAGGAAGATGGCGACCAGTATATTCGTGCGGTTAAGACTGTATTTGTTGAATTTGCAGATCTCGAACAGTGGGTTGGTAGTAGAGTTCTCCGTAAGGACGAAAATACCGTTTACGCTGTTAGTAAAAACAACGACACAATCGAATTTACTGAGGTTGCGTTGGATGAGGATGCGTCGTGGACAAAGACCGCAACTGATCACACTTTCCAGAGTATGTTGAATCCGGTTGCCTCTCGCCTTTCTGGCGGTACCGACGATTTTAATTATACTGAGGGCGATGAGCTCGCAACGTGGGACAAGTTCGCAAATCGTGAGCAATTTAACGTCAGTCTTTTGGTTACTGGTGCGGCTACTGCAACCGTGGCCAAGTATATCATCGAAAACATTTGCGAAAAGCGCATGGATTGCGTAGCATTCGTAAGTCCGACGACTGAGGATCGCGGGCCAATTTTGGGTTCATATGCTCCTTCCGAGGCTGATATTGCAACACTTCAGGCTCTTGATGAACAAATGCGTGGTGGTTCTGCCATTGGAAGTACCACTTCCTTGACCAGTAATGCTGAGTTGAAGATCCTTAGTAAGACGTTGGAATATCGTCAGCGTGCAAACTTTAATGTCAACAGTTCGTATGGTCACCTTGACAGTGGTTGGAAATATCAATATGATAAATTCAACGACTGCAACCGTTGGGTGCCATTAAATGGCGATATTGCAGGACTTTATGCCCTCACGGATATGACCAATAATCCTTGGACTGTCGCTGCTGGCTATAACCGTGGTCAGATTCGTAATGTCATTAAATTGAATTACAGCCCGAACAAGGCACATCGCGACCTGCTGTATCCGGCCCAGATTAATCCTGTGGTTACCTTTACTGGCGCCGGTACCATTCTTTATGGTTCCAAGAGTTTGTTGACCAAGCCAAGCGCATTTGATCGTTTAAATGTTCGCCGCTTGTTCATTTATCTCGAAACCACGATCAGTGAAGCCGTGAAGTATCTGTTATTCGAATTGAATAACGCAAGTACCCGTAGCTACGCAGCCAGTATGGTCGATCCGATTCTTCGCAACATTTGCGGGGAAGGTGGTATCTACTCATACCGTGTAGTTTGCGATGAGTCGAATAACCCAGCAGATATTATCGATAACAATCAGTTGGTTATGGATATCTACGTTTCTCCGGCCAAGAGTATCGATTTTATCTCGTTGCACTTCGTTTGCGAACGTACGGGCGGTTCATCCTACTCTGAGGGTTAATATAATAATCATTTAACCCGTTGATAATAAAAGGGCCTTCGGGCCCTTTTTAATTGTTAAATAAAGTCGAAACTATAAGGGTATTTTCATGGCATTCGAGATTTTTGGTTATAAAATAGCGAAAAGTGATAAGAAAAATAAACAAAATACGGTCATTCCTACCCCAGTAACACCGTCAAATGATGACGGTAGTGCAGTTCTTACAGGAGTCGGCAATAGTGCACTAATGTGCGGCCATTACATGTACAATTTTGATATTGACGGAATTGTACGCAATGACGCGCAAATGATTAGCCAATATCGCGCATGTGCGAGTTACCCAGATGTGGACACTGCAATTGAACATATCGTCAATGATGCAGTAATTGTTGACCAAAATAATCCGCCGGTTAGTATTAATCTCGATGCGCTACCTGAAGAATACAACGCCATTAAGCAAACCATCACAGATAATTTCCAGCACGTTCTCGATGTTTTGGAATTCAATGATAATTGCCATAATATTTTCAAAAGATGGTACGTTGATGGCAAATTATATTATTTTGTTGTCATTGATCCAAAAAACACAAAGCGAGGCATCATCGATCTCAAGTATATTGATCCTCGCAAAATACGCAAGGTAATTGAATATATTAAGGAAAACCGCGACGGCGTTGATGTTATCGTCGATAAGAGGGAATATTACCTCTTTAATGATAATGGACTGGATCCAAGCACCAATATGGGCATGCAGGATATTCGCATTAGCACCGATAGCATTATTAATGTGCGTAGCGGTATTATCGACGCAAATAGTGGTGAAGTCGTAAGCTACCTATACAAGGCAATTAAGCCCACCAATCAACTTAAAATGATGGAGGATAGCCTCGTCATTTATCGAATTACGCGCGCGCCAGAACGCCGTGTTTTTTATGTTGACGTGGGTAATTTACCCGGCCAGAAAGCGGAACAGTATGTTCGTAATATTATGAACAGGTTTCGTAATAAGGTGGTTTATGACGCCTCAACCGGCGAAATTAAAAACAACAGAAATTACCTCAGCATTACGGAAGATCTTTGGTTACCTCGTCGAGAAGGCGGTAAAGCCACCGAAATCCAAACCTTGCCAGGTTCACAAAACCTAGGCGAAATCCAGGATATTGAATACTTTCAGCGCAAACTTTACCAATCATTGGGCGTGCCGCGTCAAAGATTACAGTCCGAGACCATTATGTCGATCGGTAATAATAACGAGGTCACGCGTGAGGAGGTAACATTCGCGAAATTTATACAGCGTCTTCGTAATAGTTTTAATATTCTGTTTAAGGAAGCGTTGCGTATTCAATTATTGGCGACAAATACCATTAAACAAAGTGATTGGGAAACGATACGCAACAATATATTTTTCGAGTATCAACATGACAACTACTTCGAAGAATTAAAGAGAATCGAAGTGTTTAATCAACGCATGAGTCAATTACAAACTGCTGACGGTTTCAAAGGTACGTATTTCAGTAAACAATACATTATTAAAAACGTCCTTGATATGACCGATGAAGAATGGCAGGAGATCAAGCAGCAGATTAAGGATGAGCAAATTGAAGATGAGATGATAGCGGCCGAGGCTGCAAAACGCGCGTCCGAAGTCGAAAGTGGTGGTGATGCAGGCGAAGATGGTGGTGAATCTGGCGAAGAGGGTGGTGACGCTGATTACGACGCATTTGTTGATGGTAACGAATCCGGAGCCGATGGAGGTGAAGGCGAAAGTGAGGAATCTCCAAACGAGGTTGATCAAACTGGGGATAACACGGAAACCATGGACAATGAGGCCGAACCAAATCCAGGTGAGGACGAGTTTGAAAGAGCCGCACAACCGGGTTTGACAGTCTCCAAATAATATGCCTTATGCGATCTAAATAAATTTTATGTAACACGATATACGTGTTAATTAGATATTAAATGACATTACACCAGCTAGTACGTGCGTTTTGTGAAGAGAATATGGGATTACTCGAGCAATACTTTGCTGAACATGATTGTTATTACGAGGAATAAAATGGAAGTCGATTATAAGAAAAAATTTGACGACAGCATTAAGAGAGCAATAACCGCAGTTGTGAATGCAGATATTAAGGAATTTCGCACCGGTATGCGCGACGCACTTAATGCGAAAATTATCGATAAATCATACGGAATTCGCAATCAAACAATGCGCGATATGGGCTTTGTGGTTAATGCCTCTAATAAAGGATAATTCACATTATGGCAGCAATTATTAAAATTCTGCAGAATTCGGAACAGGATGCCACCATCAAGGTTAAAACCGACTCCTCAGGTGGCTCCGCGACGATAACCAAGGAAATGCTTTGTTATCGCCCTAAACCCCATAGTTGTGAGCCCAGTACGGACGCAAAGGATAGATTCCAGGACTTCAACGAACGGAGTTGTTTTAGTATTCGTGCAGCGCAATGGGGTTCGCGCTCCCAGGATGGCACAGGTGGCGTGATCTATAGATCGGATACGCATGACCTTGAGCACGAAATTACCGCATTTTGCGCAGGGGATACGTGCCAGTATGATTTCCTCGGGCAGGATCTTCCCGCCGATTGTGAATACGATAATGAGGATATGACTGTTGAAATTGAAGGCGAGCTCACCATGTATTTGCGTCTTCGCAAAACTGGGTTTATCAATTACGCCGGCGAATATGCAACATATGGTGCTTTTGAAGACGACACGAAGCTGGGCCCGAAGAATTAATTTTATAGGAAAGTAACATGAAGTTAATTTCAGAACAACCGGTTGTTCTGTCCCCAGTAATCGAGGAAGCGGCCGGAGATAATAAAGAACCAGAGTACTTCCTTGAGGGTATTTTTATGCAGGCCGAGATCAAAAATCGAAACGGTCGCATTTATCCCCTCGATATCATGAAGCGCGAAGTTGCCCGTTATGATCGCGAATACGTTCAAACACATCGCGCATTTGGCGAACTCGGACACCCAAACGGGAAACCGGATATCAATTTGGATCGTGTTTCCCACATTATCACCAAGATTTGGCAGGATGGCAACTATTTTAAGGCCCGTGCAAAAATTCTCAATACCCCATGCGGCAAAATAGTACAGGAAATGATCAAGGCGGGATGCCAACTTGGAGTAAGCAGTCGCGCTCTTGGTAGCACCACGGTAAAGGAAGGTGTCAGTTATGTTAATAGCGACTTCCATCTAATTACCGCAGGCGACATTGTTTTTGAACCAAGTGCGCAGGCTGCGTTCCCAACCGGCATTATTAACGAAGAAGTTGAATGGGATATTGATCCTATTACAGGACAATATGTCCAAACAGTAAAGGCCGATGCGTGTAAGTGCGATGACACCAATCAAGGCGATTGTTGTGACGCCCAACAGGAAAAATCCGTTGAGGTATTGTTGGGAGAACTTGAGGCAGCTAAAAAGACAATTGCAACCCAGCAACAGGAACTTAATGAGTTAAAAAACAAGTTGGTGGGACTGAAACAGTTGAGAGAATTTGATAAATTGTTGCAAAATATCAAATAATAGTTAAATATCACAAAATAAATATAGATTTGATTAATTTGACAGGTTTTTGATTCATTTGTGCACATTTTGGTTGTATAGCATTCAAATTGTTGAATGGCACAATATTGATTGGCATTTGAATAACCCTCGTTAAATGAATCGGATTTAAATAACATTGATTTATAAATCATTCACGGAGAACATTATAATGTCTAATAGTGATTTTGTTAATCTCCTCGAATCCAGCGAGGGTTTGACAGAGCAGTTTAAGACAAGCGCTTCTCAGTTGTTCGAACAGGCAGTTGATACCAAGGTTGAATCCATTATCAACGAACGCCTCGAAAAGCAGAAGAAGGAGCTAGCTGAAGAGGCTGCAACGTATACGCACGAATATGCAGCTGGTAAGATCCAGGAAGCCCTCGAAACCCAAAAGCAGGAGCTCGCTGAGGAAGCAGCAGAGTTCGTTCGCACGTATTCTGACACGAAGGTTGCCGAAGCAGTTGACGCGCTTAAGGAAGAATATGGCGATCGCCTCGACGAAGTCATCGCTGAGAAGATGGATTTGCAGGAACAGCTCGAAAAGCTCGATGAGCGTTTTGATGATGCTGTTAATTACGAAGCAGCTAAGCTCGCAGAGTCCGAGGTTCAGGACATGCGTGAGAAGCTTGCCGCCTACACTGACTATGTTGCCGAGCAGTTCGTCAATGAACATCGCGATATGATCGTTAACGAATCCAAGGTTTGGATGGCAGAAGGCATCATGGAATCTGTTCGTAATCTGTTTGCCGAATATGGTATTGGCGCAGAAGAAGCAGATCAGTGCTACGAATCGAAGATTGCCAAGTTGACGAAGGAACGTGACGAGGCTTACGAGCAACTCGCTGAGGCCGTCGAAGCCAAGTTTGACGCCGAGCGCAAGCTTGAAGAATCCGCACGTAAGGATGCATTTGATGAACTTACCGCATCGTGCACCGAAATTGATCGTCAACGTATTGCGAAGCTGATGGAAGACGATTCGAGTAGTCTTGATCAGTATCGCGAAAAGGTGAAGACCCTTGCAGAAAGTATGGTTACTTCTGTCAAGCCGGTTGTTGGCTCCCCAGTTAACGTCGTTTCCTCCACGGCTCCCAAGGCGCCAGTCGAAGAAAAGACAATCGCCGAGGATGTTGACCCCGAGGTTGCATACCTTGCAAAGATTCTCGAGTCTGGTAAGGCCCGACATTATTAATAAATAACAAAACTATTGAAAATAATAAATAGTTTTACAAACCTATTAACAGTTTGAAGGAATATTTTCCAAAATGGATAACACTCAGAAAGTTACAAAGTCTCTAACTGAAAAGTGGGAGCAGGTTCTTAACCTTGAATCCGCACCGAAGATTACGGATCACTATCGTCGTCAGGTCACTGCACAGTTGCTCGAGAATCAGCTCGAGTCTATGAAGAGTGACGCTAAGATTCGTGCCCTTAATGAGGACGTTCACGCCAACCAGTCCGGTCTCGGCACGACTCCTTATGGCATGAATGGCTTTGATGGCGCCACTGGCGACACGGTTGCTCCAGCCAATATGCACATGGCTGGTTACGATCCGGTGTTGATCAACCTCGTTCGCCGTGCTATGCCTCAGCTCATCGCATTCGATGTTTGCGGTGTGCAGCCTATGTCCCAGCCAACTGGTTTGATCTTCGCCATGAAGAGCAAGTATGCTTCTCAGGACGGTGCTGAAGCCCTTTACAACGAGGCTAACACTGGCTTCTCTGGCAAGATCGATGGTGAGCAGAAGGCCAATTGGGCTGACGTTGGTGAAGAGGTTGATCCTGATGGCAATCCTGTGTTGGATTACGCCGTTGGTACTGGTATGACCACTGCCGAGGCTGAAAAGCGTGGTACTGCTGGCGCTGATGCTTGGAACGAGATGGCATTTAGCATCGAGAAGACGAGTGTGGTTGCCCAGAGCCGCGTGTTGAAGGCCGAGTACACCATGGAACTCGCTCAGGACCTTAAGAGCGTTCATGGTCTTGATGCCGAGGCCGAGCTCAGCAACATCCTCGCAACCGAAATCCTTGCTGAAATCAACCGTGAAGTCGTTCGTGACATTTACGTTACCGCCGAGTGGGGTGCCCAGTCTGGTACGGTTCGCAAGGGTATTTTCGACCTTGATGTTGACTCCGACGGTCGTTGGTCTGCTGAAAAGTACAAGGGTCTGATGTATCGTATCGAGCGTGAAGCCAATGCTATTGGTCAGAGAACCCGTAGAGGGCGTGGTAACTTCATCATCTGCTCTGCAGACGTTGCCTCCGCTCTTCAGATGGCTGGTATGCTTGATTACGCCCCAGCAGTTCAGAACCGCTTGAACGTTGACGACACGCAGCAAACGTTTGCTGGTATCCTTAACGGCAAGTACAAGGTCTTCGTTGATCCTTACACTGCCAACAGTGCTGACAACCAGTACTTCGTGGTTGGTTATAAGGGCACGAGCGCCTACGACGCTGGTATGTTCTACTGCCCGTACGTTCCGTTGCAGCTTGTTAAGAGCATCGATCCTAACAGCTTCCAGCCGAAGATCGGGTTTAAGACTCGTTACGGTATCGCGTTCAACCCACAGGTTCAGATCGACGCCAAGATGAACGTTGGTGGCCAAGTGAACATTGCCGATATGGCAGGCCGCAATTATTACTACCGTAAGGTAATTTTGCGCAATCTTTGATTTTCCTAGTAAATAGGATACGAGCGAAAGCGAGTATCCTTTAGGAACACAAGATCAAAAGCCCGCGAAAGCGGGCTTTATTTTTGCCTCAAAATATCATATAATATCACTATGATGGATGAACGTGAACAAAAATATTGTAAGAATTGTGGTAAACCAACCACGATACGCAAGGATTATACAAAATTAGGATACTGTGATTTCTGTTGTCAAAAATGTCGAACAGAATATAGGGTTAAACATAGTCCATATTATGATCGGGTTAGCAATTACGCATGGTTATATGATGCTCGAATAACAAGGAAATTATCAAAGGAAAATATTGCCAAGGAACTCGGTTGCAGTGTTACCGTGGTTGATAAATGGTTGGAAAAACACCATATAACCAAGGTCAGGTATAACGAGTCTCCCAATAAAGTAAAACAAGCCCTTAATGATAAACAATTAATGGAACGATTGTATATTGATGAGCGGAAGACCTGTACTCAAATTGCCGGGGAACTCGGTAGCTCCCTTCCCACCGTTGCTGTTGCATTAAAAAAGTTAGGTATTGAAGCGCGCAATTCCAACGAATATCCAAGGTCATTTCATAGGGTTTCGAATGGCGAACAAGAAGTTTATGAATACGTTTGTTCATTGGTTGGAAAGGATAATGTTGAACAGTGTAATCGAACATTGTTAAAGGGAAAAGAACTGGATATCTATATCCCATCAAAGAATCTGGCAATTGAATTTAATGGGGTATTCTATCATAATGAGGTATCCAAAGGCAAAACGTACCATTTGGATAAAACCCTTCAATGCAACGAATATGGCGTACAACTCATTCATATATTTGATGTTGATTGGACCATTCGCAAGGATTTGTGGAAATCGTTTATAAAGAATAAACTTACACGAAATAATACGGTCATTTACGCGCGCAAGTGCATCATTAAGGATGTTGACACCGCCCTTAAAAATGCGTTCCTTGATGAAAATCATTTACAAGGTCGCGACCGGTCCCAATACAAATATGGGTTATACTATGATGATGAGTTGGTGGCATTAATGACGTTTGGCCATCCAAGGTTTAGTAAAGCATACGATTGGGAATTAATACGATATGCGGTGAGGAAGGACACGAGCGTAGTTGGCGGGTTTAGTAGACTATTGGCCTATTTTCGAACAAATTATCCAGGTTCGATTGTTAGTTACGCAAATCGGCTTTATAGCAACGGAAATGTCTATGAAAAGAATGGATTTAAATTGGTCAAATCCAACCCTCCAGCATACTTTTATTACGACGCTAATAAGAACGTAATCGTTAGGCGGTATGCAGCACAAAAGAATATGCTGGCCAAAATTATCAAGGAAAAATATCCAGAAATTGAATTATCGGATCTAAGCGAGGATGATATGGCCAAAATAATTGGTCTTCATAAGGTTTATGATTGCGGAACTTTGGTGTATGTATTGGGGTAAATGAGGGAAGGAACCAATATCAAAACCCTCAATAAATCGCGTTAAATCGCGCAATATTGAGATGTTATCATAGAGGTGAAGAAAATGCATCATTTGCGCGATTGATTTAAATTTACGCGCATTTAAAAAGGGGCGAAATGCCCCTTTAATTGTTATGATCCCGCTATTTCAGTTTTAACTGAAGGATTTAAAGCACTGTGTGACACATCAAACATATAACTTTCCTTCATAAGCTGCATATACGCAACGTGTTTTTCGCCATTAACGATATGTCTAATGGAAGTAACGATATAGTTACCAGATGTCAACAAATCGCGCTGAATTTCAGATGAATTTGAAATTGGTGCATTTTTGGGAACGAATAAATTAACCAGCATACCAGGATAATAATCGCAGCGGCCATGCACCTTGATCGCGGCTTGCGTCGTTTTAAGTCGACTGAAAAATTGATGTCGTGACATTCTGAACGGAATTTCAGTATCCTGCACCCCACGATTTTGTCCTGTAAAATTCTGCGTAACGAAAGGAATATATTGCATATAGCCTCTTTCCTTGCCGAATCCGGTGGATACAGGTGCAGGATCAAACGCGTTTAAATGATTTTCGCGTTCAAAGTCGTGACCTGCAACCGTGTGAATATATTGTTGAGTGTTTACGTCCATGGCGACAATTTCGCCACCAAAAAACCCTGTCGACAATCTTTCGAAAAAATCGAAGCCTGTGCTATAATTAACTTGTAATATGGTCTTGTAATCTGCGTCGATATTACCTGGTGACGTACTGTTTTCATTGGCCGCAGGGGGCGTTGCATAATCATTCACATAAAAATCCTGTTTAACGGGATTTGCAAACATTTGTTCGATACTTTCAAAATGAAAGCCGTCGTTTGCCTCGAAAAATATGAATGATGCGCAATAATTTGAATTTACAGCATGCTTCGACAAATAATCCAAACATTTTGTCGGATGCCACCAATTACTAATAAACACGACATCGTTAATCGCGGGTTTTGTTATAATATTTTTATTTGTTTTCAAATAATTTTTAATAATATCATTCGCGATGTCATGGGGTTTGCCCCTAAAGGTGTGCGATACTCGTGTCGTTTTATCTAAAATTGCCTCGAGCGATATAATACGGAGCTGATACATGGCAGATCGCCCCGTCGTGTATATTTTGTCGCTACAGTTATAAATGGCAAAAAGGCGCTTATACGCATACTTGTCCTCAAGACTCGGCGTATTAAAGGTTAATTCCAGTACTTCGTTTCCAATTAATGGAAATATGTCGAGTGCATCGATACCATCATTTACAATGATATTACCCGTTGTAAAAGGCTCAAAAATATTCTCAATTATTTCGATATCAACAACCTGCGGGGAAATATCGTGCACAGTGCCATTTGTGCTCGTAATGATGATTGAACCGAGTTCAACATCACCGGCTCGACGTAACGCCTTTATATCACTCATTTTGTAAGATAATCCTTAATCATATCGTTGATGCGTTCAGTATATTCCGCCTTGATGAGTTTAACAGGCCGTTTCGACTCATTTTTACGCATTTCGTATTCATAATTGGTAACGGGGATTACATTTTTCGGGGGTGACATATCATCAGGATCACCATCTTCCTTATGAATGCTATCCACCTCATTTCCATTAACATCCTCGTAATGATGAACATCAAAAGGATGCGCGTATTTTTCGCTAATATAGGAGTCAAAAACAGTCGGTCGAACTGGATTATCCTCACGCCAATCGAATTTATCATTGGCGAGCATAACAAGGTGGTGATTGGATGGTGTGTTGTAAACAAGATCGCTTAAAATCTCTGGCGTATCGCCATCATTACACATCCTATAATCATAATTAACCACGTTGTTAATGGTTTCGGATGTAAGACGAATATTCGTCGTAATGTCGACTAAAGGTTTATAAACAACATCGTTGTTTATTTTAACTGCGTATAAAATTTTCGGATATTTTGAATAAATCATTTTTAATATCCATCCTTAATATTTGCACGACTAAGCACAGCGAGTTCGACGAAATCCAAATGTAATTTGATAATGGTTGGACTACCATCATCACGCACCGTAAAGGTGTCGCCGCCATAATCAACAGTAATGTCACGAAGGACACAGGTGGCGTGTCGTGGCATATGTAAATTAATTTCGTGATGAAAATAATGCACGATATCAAAATGGGCAGGATATATCCATAACCAGTTACCTTGCGTTAATTCCGGATATGCGTGATATTTGAATACCCGTATAATTGATTCGATATTTTTTAATTCATCGGCGGATCTTGCGGCCAACGTCCATTCCATCGAAAACTCGCGGAAATGCACATCCTTGAACAACTGCTCCTTACGTGGATTCGATGCCTTACGTAACACCGCCTTTATTGTGCTGCCGATACCTGCCTGCAATGTACCCAACATCAAGGATTCGGTTGCACCCTTTATATCTTCAGAAAGCGTCGCGTTTCTTTTACCAGCGGCATTTTGTCCATTTTCCTGTCCTCGATTGGCTACAAATTGTGCAAAACCCGCGCCAACAGCCGTACTCTCATCAGACCACTCCAATTTGTGGGAATCCTTGATTACAGGAGTCGGTAATACAATCGCAACCTTTAATTGGTTATATTGTGTGTTATTTTCGAAGATATTAACATCATTTGCAAGACTGGTGGCAAATCCAGTGGCTCCAACCGCTATGGGGACCGCTTTTGATATAACCTCCGCGGCAAGCTCTGCCTTTGTATTCCTAACAGAAGCTCCCGTTAGTCCGATCCCCCTCATTGCTTCCTGTGCCAGTTTTGTTACAACTGCACCACCTATAAAACCGGTAATACCCTCACCGTAATTTGCGTATGCTTTATCCAGAATGGAGCCAGGGGTAAACATATTTGCGAGGCCGCTGCCGGCTGCGTTGGTCAATCTGGTGGCATGCATCGATCTTAATTGACCCGCATCGGATTTTGAGTGTTCGCTTATAAAAAAGGCAGTATAACACCCGCCATAATTATCGACCCCATATCCATCAGACGCAGCAGATACTAAATCGCTTGGATATACTAATGCTGACAACCCGCCACCATATCCGCCAACATTTCGTGTCAACTCGTTAATAACATTTTCACCACGTACGGTATTTCCATACACGGTGTTCATATCATTAAGCAATTTTCCATAATGTTCGGCTTCGAATCTGGCTTCCTCTGCGACTTGAATCGATGATTTTAATTCGCGAACCAATTGCTGTATTTTTGCGACAGTCTCCTTTGCGTCATCCAGGTCATTGTCATTATCGATATCAATTACGTTACATTCAAAAATACGGGTGTCGCCGTTTTTCTTCACTTGCCAATTCACATGATCGTTTTTATTTTCGGCAATAATTTTTTCAATTTCTTTTTCAATCTTCCCCGTACTGCATTGCATCGCTTGGACACCTGCGCGCAAGCTTGCCTCGTCCAAATCCGCAGAAACAATAAAATGGGGTGCCTGTGCTTTCGCGACCTCTTCCTTACTGAGATTAAAGGCTTGTGATGATCCGCGAAAAACCTCGACACTACCTTGATCGTTAGTTTTGGCAGTATAAGTATTATTAGCCATCTATAAACACAATATGGTGCATTACAGTATTTAATCCATGCCAAGAGCATATTATCAAGGGAAATATAAACTAAAACACCCAGAAAAATACGTTGGCGATCCCAATAATATTATCTTTCGAAGTAGTTGGGAGATTAGATTTAATGTATTTTGCGACACCAACCCAAATGTGATACAATGGGGGAGCGAAGAAATTTGCGTGAACTATATTAAACCCACAGATGGCCAAGTTCACCGATATTTTCCTGACTATATTATGAAAATTAAAACTCGGGACGGAAATATCGAAACATGGGTGGTGGAAATTAAACCATATAGTCAGAGTGTTCCCCCGGTTATTACGCCGAGGAAACACAAAAAGACCATACTGGAAGAACAAACCACGTTCCTGATTAATCAGGCAAAGTGGAAAGCGATGAAGGCTTATTGTGATAAGGTTGGATGGAAGTTCAAGGTAATTACAGAAAAAGAACTCGGCCTTAAAGTGTAAGGTACTATTCCGCCTTCCAGGAAAGGATCCGATCCTTATTAATCGAGCGCCAAGCCCCTAGATCGACATCATAAACACGCTGTACTGTGGTGTTGTTATACTGCGCATTCGTATTCTTGGGGTGCTGCTCCTCAGGTACCTTCTCGAGGTTAAGTGTCGCCTTCATGGTGCGTTCCGTGCCATCCTTCTTTTCAAATTTGAGCGAAACGACACCATCAAGAAGATTCTTGGTCATGTGATCATTCCATGTGATATAACGATTTTCCATACTTGCGCTCCTACAAGTTATTTGCGATATTGTTATTATATCACACATTTACGTCATAGTCAACACAAATACACAAAAATTCCACGATATCCAATGGGTTAAATACATTCGTACTAATTCGCTTGTTAAGATTCGGTAATGGCTTTTCTAACATATAGAGACAGCAATAAACACGTCACTGAGGCACAAAGGGAACATCGTGATGTCATTCTTGGTGTTCCTTTGTCGATCCAGCATATTGATGCGAACTTTGCAGCATTGAATCGCGAAGTTGTTGATGTCACCAGAAAATACGGTTTGGGTACAACCTGGGGCGGAGAGGTAATTACTCTCGGTGAATTATTCCCCACCACAACCTACGGTGATAATCTTAACGACGATCTTAATAGAATTACACGAACAGGATTTTATCGTATTGCAGAAAATGCGAAAAATACGCCCAAAAACGGTCCGGATGACGAATTAGGTCGTCGCATTAACGGTGTATTGCTTCATATTCAACGCGCTGACGGAGCTCCGAACGTGGATAGTGGTGAAGCCGGAGGATCATCTGTACCGTATATTACCGCATTACAAATCACAAGCAGCATTAATGATCTGGGTACACAGGAATTTCATTTCCGTGTTAATGAGGATAATGGTTGGCGCGAATGGACAACCCTTGCTCAATTAAGTGACCTCAACGAATCAAGCGACCAAATAAACGAAATACTCGCAACGTGTGTAAAAAACACAGGTGGCACCATCAACGGTAACCTGGAGGTTACGCAAACATTATCGTTGTCGAATATTAACAACATATTCAGTATGAGTATGGCGAATGGCGCCATTCCTACTGTTAATGCTGCAGATGGTTTCCATTTTTATGATAACACCAAATCAGTAAACCCTGCAAATAAAACAGGCTTTATCGGTATTCGACAAACTGAACAACAACACTTTAGTGGCGCAGTGTTATCTGCAGCAGATCCACAGGTACAACCAACTGGCGCGGAAGGAAGTGCGAATGTTCGTTTCGCTGAAATTATGGTGGGTTGGCGCCATGATGCGAACGGTAATTACAGGGAATACACTTATGCCCCGGCTCCGAACGAAGATGCACTCTTGCCGTCCGAGGATAGGCCAGCAGGATCAGGTAATCAAATCGCCACAACCGATTGGGTGCTCCGCGCAATAGATAATGTCGTCACCTCGGTAGATTCGTTTACGACGAGGGGTGGTACCATTACAGGTGACGTAGTCATTGCCCCAGGTGAAAGTGGCTCACATAGTAGTGGTAATCTCGAGGTAGAAGGCAAGACCACCCTTTATGGCGATACCCTCATTATGGGTTCATCAATCTTTGATGATGATACCTGTGTTGTATTGGGCATACCGAAGGGGACGAAGGCGCAACCTAACGAGGTCGAGGAGGCGGGCTACTATATTGTTGGTGTGGCAACTGGCGATATGAATACGCAAATCGGTGGCAGTCTAACTGGTGAGGTTAATAGTGTTGGTACATTTACCACATCAATGTCCGCGAGTCAGTGGAAGGCCAACGCAGACAAAGAGGCGTCCATCTCTGTATCAATTAGCCAGAATGGTAATGAAGTTACCACAAGTGCGCCGACACCCAAAACAGATAGTAACGATAATAATATCGCAACAACACAATGGGTGCGTACAGTGGCCACAAACATCACCAATACTGCATTGAACGCGTACCAAAACTCAACCGGTTATAATCCCACATCCATGACGTGGGATCTTGGTGAGTTAACCTAAGCCTACGCATTAATTTGCTGATAAACGCACCAATCTGCGACATAATTTACCAAAATTTTATTGGAGATCGTGGTATTAGGTGCGTTTTCGTTTGCCCATTCCCAAACCATTTGTAGTATCGCAAACGGAATATTCGTGTAATTCTGACAAAGATCTTCAAAACTTGCGCAGTTACAAAGATCAAACACCTTAATGGGATAAGTGCCCTTATCCTTATTTTTCGTGACAATGATTACATACGCGTCTGAATCCGCACCCAAACATTCCACAACCGCCTCATAATCATCCTTTATGGGATACCTTTTTTTGGCGAGATTAATATTACCAAAAATGGCATGTATTAGAACGATGGTGCCTTCGTCTAAATCCGTGTAGGTTTTATTAAAAATCGGCGCGCCGTGATCATCATAGATGACACAATTAACTAACCACGCCTTCTCATCACCGGGGCGTTTCATAATGGTGATGATTGGCGTGGTTAACGTGTCATATTTCCCTATAAAATCCACATGCCTGTCATTTACAATATGTGCAAAATAATTGCACTTATCAGGCTCATAAACGTAATCATGCAGAATGGTGTAAACACTGCTTTCTTCGATATATTTCTTATCGGACATTTTTATGAATGTTATATTATATTCGTGTGATGAATTATTATACAACAGTTATTGTAAAATGTCAAGAAATATATTGAAACTAATTGAAAATATTACCGTTTTTCGTAGTACTCACCTCAATCCACTGTTTAACATTGGAAAGGCGTTGTATAATTCTCTGGGTGGCGGTAAAGTACTCATCGGGAATTTGATTATATGATTCTATTAATCTGGTTTCCTTGATTATTTCAAAAGCACGCATGGCGTCCTCAATTGCACGCAACGCTTCCTGTTTGGTAGGAACAATCATGGCATCGATATTTTCATCCACATGATATGCCCTGTCTGGGAACAAAACTGTGCTTAAAATATGGCCCAAATCATTCGCGCGCGTAAGATGATAATGCGGATCTCTTATAAGATTATGGGCAACGACATCCGCAGATTCCCTGGTATGAATGCCCATACACATGCGCGCATTATCAGGGTATTGCGCCATCCATACGCCACCAGGTTTTCTGGTATTCCTGATGTATTTGAGATAATATCCAAAATCGCGGTAATGTTTACGAAGTGTATTCAGATCATTGGCGTTGTCGTATGCATTAATATCACCATCCCATACCACATATTCGGTAATATATGCTTCATGACTATAATCCCATTTCGCGAGTTGTCCAGAACAATAATGCCATAATTCTTGAAACCAATGCCGTTTAATAAGATCGGTATCAATTTCAAAAGTGCGATTCGTATAATTGGACGAACCAAGGGTTTTAAACGCGATATTAAATTTTTTAATCATTAGACTATGATACTATCGAGCCATTGCATTACTTAAGAATTGCGTTGTGTAATGAGAAGGCCAACAAACAAAACTGATGTTTTTTGAACCGCTTTTTACACCTTCAATCGTAAAGAAACTTAAATCAACGGACTTATTTTTCGCAGTGATTGTCATATAATACAGGCGAATATAAAGCTTGCCTGACCAATTTGGGATAGTGACCATGTTTTTCTTGTCAATGTCTGCCTTCAATTTCCGTTTTGCCGTGGAAACTGCAACGAACGCGCTATCACATAATACCGTACCAATCGATTCAATCATGGATAGAGTATCGGATGTGATATAGTCACTCAGTTGTTTAAGTGTAAGGGGATATACGTCGTATTTGGGTACATTGTGAGACCAAATTTCAACATAGCCCCTTATTGGCGGTTCCACATCATATCTTTCGGCTTCTGCAAAAAATTCAGGATCAAGAATCGAAACATCTTTTCCTGTAACGAGAACAGTTTCGAATGTATGTTCCCTCGTAAATTTAAGGTTGAAAATTGGTTTTGTACGCGCCATATGCAATTTACCTCCATCTTTAATACCACCATCTCATTATACATCAAAAACATCACTGTGAGGTAATAACACTAAATTGTTCCTTCTTTTCCACAGTCAGGATTCGATCAAAATCCAATTCCTGCACGCCTTCCCTGTGACTAATGACGAATATATGACTATTGGTAAAGCTGCGGAATAATTTCATCACGGATTCGATCCCGGCTGCATCCAGACTACTATCCAATACCTCATCAATAAAAATATTTGAACAACTGCAGCTATTGCGCAATTGCGCGATATATCGCCATGTAAACAATATGGCCATATCCAAACGGCGCTTTTCCCCTTGACTCAAATTCTGGTACGTAATGTCGTCGCGGCCTCTGGCCTTCAACGTTTCATTAAACTGATTGTCAATCTCAAAAGATAGGAAGAAATCCATATCAGCGAGATATTTGTTAATCATTTGATTAATAACGGGAAGATATTGATTAACGACGGCCGCTTTAATTCCTGTGTCGCGAAGCAAAACCGCGCACGTCTCGTAGATTTGTTTCTCGTCAGTCAGCGTATTCCGCTTTTGCATCAACACCTTACCAACTTGCACAATGGATTCGATATTGCGCTTTTGTTCCTCGAGTTGGGCGCCACTATTCACATTGGTCAATTGCTTATCAATATTCGCAATTTGATTATTCAACATGGTAATTGCATTGTTGTGGGTGCGAATATTATTTTGTAACTCATTGTGCTTTTCTATCAACTGTGTAAACTTTTGTTGATTATCCTGCATTTTTTGAAGTTGCGCCTCGACCAATTCGAGTTTTTCAGCTAATGCGTTTTCATGTTCCGTGTTGGAATTTGTAATGGTTTTTCTATACTCATCATTAATTTGTTGATGACATAGCGGGCAAGTATCATTCGTGTTAATAAACTGTTGATCCTGTTTAATTTTACGAATTAATCCCTTTATATTCCCATGCTCGTTAATCACTGCATGAAGACTATTGCGAAATTGATCGTATTTTGCGATAACAGGAGTTAACTTATTAATCCTGGTGTTAATCGAGTCAATTTTATGATTATGATCCTCGATTTGATCCTCATATTCCTTTCTTTGTTGCTTAAGGGCATCAATGTTATTTTTTTGATTTTCCACCAACGTATCATAAATCATCAACGCGCCCTTGGCCTCAGTTTTTTTGATGTTAATCTCGTTGGACAACGTATCGATTTGTTGGTTAAGATTGGCAATATAGGTTTTTACCAAGGTATTCATCGTGGTAAAAATCTCAACACCTAGCAAATCCTCGACCACAATTCTCCGATCATTG
>Ga0310694_10000889_pt1 | contig 36725 bp, 48 predicted proteins | sample 174DNAGHGhighgp2_FD_203884 | JGI IMG/M metagenome (GOLD analysis project Ga0310694, IMG submission 203884) | Sheep rumen microbial communities from Palmerston North, Manawatu-Wanganui, New Zealand - 1742 DNA GHGhigh gp2 (v2) (version 2) | ecosystem: Host-associated > Mammals > Digestive system... | reverse complement strand
TATAAGCTACAAAAAACTGGCAGCAGCCGTAAGAATTCTCATCCAGACCCGCTATGGTTTCTGGTGTAAAACCTACCGCTGCTGCCAGTTTTTTGTAGCTTATATCGCCAAATCCCACTGTAGCCATCTGTTGTCCACCAACGCTTGGAAGACTGCTTGAGGTTGGTATTGCGTATGGATTAGTGTCTATGACTACTTGGAAAGTTGCTGTTGTCAGCTTTACATCTGTGCTTCCACCGCTTGGAGCTGGTTTCTGCTTCTTGTTAATGCGTGGAATGTTTTCATTTATGCTCATCATTGTTGCCAGTCCTCCAAAAGATAAGGGTCTATTTGCCTACGGTTTAAATCAGGAGCAACAATATTTGCTGTGCACAAATGGTCATAATTTCGGATGATAGTACCCATCAGATACAGGTTCAGTTCATAGCTTCCGTCGTATCGATAAATCATTACCTGTACTTTGTCACCTGCTTCAGCTCTCATATCAAGCATTGCTTGCTGTACGTTGATACCTCGATATTCCCAAACCTCGGATTCATCACCAGTTTGTCTGATAAAACTAAGAACGGAGTTACACAATGCTTCTGTTCCCATTGGATTAGACATTTGGAAGCGTGCAAACACTCGGTCTTGTGCAGTGTGTGTACACACATGGTCATTACCATCTGCACAGTCAAGCATTGCAACATCAAAATACTGTGAGCGAATAACATCATCACCAAGTGACACTGATGCAAAGCTTGTACCAACATCAAAGTAATCTCTGTTCCAATTGAATGGAACAAACTCTAGATATCCTCGCTCCACATAGTCTACGTCTGCTTCTTCTTTCTTTGCCCATCTGATGCGTGCGTTACAACCACATGCACCTGCAGCGTAACGGATAATATCTCTCATTGTTGTGTCATCATCTGGACGTGGTAGATGCATGCCGCTCATCATCTGGTCTGTTGCAGTTGTAGTACCATTTAGACCCATGAGCTGTGCTATATCGCCTATTACGATTACAAGCTGTTCCTGGTCTGTTGTTCCGTGGAAGCAGTGTCTACCGTAGGAAATGTCTCCGTCTTCTGCTTCGATAATCTTCATGTATGGTGAATCTGAGCGTGTCATTGCGTCAGATGCGTACACCGTGAGAATGCCAGTCTCAGGTTCATAATGCCTCCGGTCCTCAAGGAATGGACCGATATAATGCCAATCAGTTTTACGGTTCGGTTCGTGCGACTTCCAGCATCTTGTTGCTACCCATACTTCACGTACATTTCCCATATAGGTTAGTGTTGAGTATGCTCCAACAGAAACCTTTGCTGTAAGAGTCTTAGCAACCGCAGCACCAATACACGGATTCGAGTCATAGACTGAATCCGTGGTTTGTAGTGAGATTATTTGGTCTTCATACAGCCAGTGTGTTGTGAAGTCATTGCCGTAGCAAAAATCTTCCATTGATAGCGTGGTATGTCCTACATCACAATATGGACCGAACTTTATAGCAGTCTCGTATGTGTATGCTCCGCTGTTGACTATCTCTGTCATTAGCGCATCATCGTCGTAATGAATCATGTCACTGCTCCCTCAATTCCATCGTAAAACCCGCGTAATAACGGTTTCCGTCAACGCTTTTGAGTAGAAACTTTGTCTCCCATTCGTTGGCTATCCTCATTGTTTTGGTAATTGTTTCGCCACCATTGGTAGGGTCTCTGTATGTGACTGTGTACCAAACCACATCACTGAGAGCATCTAACCAGTCATAGATGCTTTTTAGCTGTGCTCCTGTGAGTGGCTTGAATGCAACTTTGAGCACGTGCTTTCTATGTGCTGAGCCTGCATATTCTGTACCATCAAGCGATACGAAAGTCTTTACGTTTCGTCTCTGATAACCAGGCGTGAGAGATGCTACGTAGCTTGATAGTGTCAGTGTTGTGCTCCCATTGTTAAGCGTGAGCGTGTAATCTGCTAATGCCATGTTTCATCTCCTTAATAGCCGTATTGCCATGATTTACGTTCTTCGTATTGGTCATCTGTTTCACCAAGCACTCTGCCGTCAACCATCACTATGACTTTTTGTGATACAGCTTCATGTGTATCTTTGGTCTCATATCCAGACTGACCTTTGCCTGTGTATACGTAATCTTTTGGGTTCATCGAGTTTGTAAGCTTGAGGTATTCATCCTCGCTGATACCACCAAACTCTTTATCAACCCATCTACCCATTTTGAAAAGCTCATCAGCGGTAGGAGCGTCAAGATGGACATTCTCATCCCAAGACTTATTCCAATCCTCTTTCCACTTTTTAAGCTCATCCTCACTCATGGTTCCTTGTAATGCGAACGCAAACACTTCACGTAAACCACCACCGAGCAAGTCACCCAAACCATTGATTATTCCTGTTGCAAGGTTTGCACCTAGTGATATACCAGCCGCCAAAATGCGTGATAAGTTAAAGTCGCTTGTAAGGTGTTTAATTATGTTGTCAATGAGTCTTCCTGCAGCAGTGATTAATGAAGACACATCATCATCCAAGCCGTCTGATAGGTTGTTCACAAGCTCAATGCCTGTATCAATCATCTTGTCTAGCTGCTTTTGTTCTGTGAGCCAGTCAACAAAGTTAGTAACAGCCTTAACAACGTTCTGTCTGATTGTGGTTACTGTTCCTTCTTCTGCAAGCGTGCTAAAGCCATTAGTAATCGCTGTAAGTAATTCTGTTCCAGCGTTCTTCAACTTTTCAGTGTTCTCTTCATTAGTGAACTGAGTTGTAAGGCTAGCAATAAAAGTACCAATTGCTGGTATTGCTGTTTCGATAGCCGGAGCTAAGCCGTTCACAAGCTGTGTAACTGCGTTTGTGCAGAACGTAACAACGCTTTCAGGATTAAGACCTGTAACACCATCAAACAAACCACCAAGGATAGTGTTCAGTCTTTCGCCTAATGGTGATGTGTCAACGTTATCAAACCCGCCATTAAATATGCTTGTGATAACGCTTCCCACTTGTGGAAGTATTGAGCCTATGAGTGATGCAGCACCACTTATTATTGCTCCAAAGATGTTTACGCACGTTTGAACGAAGCCTTGAGGATTCTCCTGGATTCTGTTCAATGCTGTGCTTATTACTGTGTTGAGTATTCCAAACATACCCTCGATAATCTGCGGTGCGTTTGTAGCAAGAATCTCTACAACATCAAGCCAAATATCTGTGAATGTTGCAGCTATCTCATTTATATCCCCGTTCTGTAGCATCTCTGAGAACGTGGTAATAATCTGAGTAGCTATGTTCTTAATACCAGCTCTGATTTGACCGCCGTTAGCACGTATCGTGGAAAGTGCTTTGTTGATGATTCGTGGTACATACCTTGTAGCAGTACCAACAATACGAGTAGCCAAATCTATGACAGATGCCACAACAGTGTCACCATCAACACTATCAATCAAATCTGCAAGCGTGCTTGCTGCAGTCTCAACTATGTAAGCTATTGTGTCTACGATAGCTTGAGGATTAGCTTGTATTGTCTCAAGCCCTTTAGTAATGATTCTTGAAATAGCACGTGTAGCAGTGTTGGTTACTCTTGTTGCTACATCCACTACTGAATCAATAATTGCGTTACCGTCTGCTCCTTCTATGAGTGAAACAACCGTATCAACTGCGTTATCTACCACATCTGGAATCGTGTTTAGAACAACACTACCAGCCGTGGTCATTAATGATGTTGCAGCACGTAACAGAGAAGGGGCTGTGTTTTGTACTAGTGAGGTTACTCTTGAGCTTAGCTTTGGAGCGAACTTAACAACAGCATTACCAGCGCTATCCAGAATGCGTTCAACCGCTGGTAAAGCATTCTCTTGAACAGCATCAAGAGAAGTCATTACGTCATCAACAAGCTTGTTCAAATCTGCATCAGGATTCGCAAAACCCGTTAACAGATTCTCCCAGGCTGCTTTGGTCATGTTAATGCTGCCCTGGATTGTTTTAAGAGCTTCTTCTTGACTTGTGCCAGCCATGCCGAGGCGTTCCTGAATTACGCCGATAGCATCGATGATTTTGTCAAAGGGTATATCCTTGACGTTTTCGGCTGTTGCTTCGATTTCGCCGTTCATCACGCCCGACTCATTGACAAGCCGTGCCATTTCACCAGCTGTACCGCCGAACCCGAGTTTTAGGTTGTCCAACATGGTGAAGTTGTCTTTTGCGAAACCCTTGTAAGCGTCCGTCACGCTTGACATCGCAGTACCCATCTTGTTGCTGTTGTCTGCGATTTGACGCAATGCCTGGTCTGCCTTGTCAGCCGCCGCGTCCTCATCCAATGACTGCAACAACGACGCTGAGAAGTCTGTCACTGTCTGCATGTACTGGTTAGCCGACATCTGGACGGTTGCGAATGCATTATCAGCGTAAGTCATCAATGCTTTTGACGCTGTGCCACCCTCACCAAAAAGAGTATTGATACCGCCCGCAAGCTGTTCATACTCACCGTATGCTTCAAAAGCATCTTTACCCATCTTGGCTGTTGCAGCACTAGCAACACCTAAACCTGCAGCACCAACACCAGCAGCAATCTTGCCGACATTAGCTACAGCACTTGTGAGCTTGCTTGTAGCGGATATTGCTCCGCTGATTATTTTCTGTGTTGCGTTTGTTGTAGATGTGACAATGCTCTTCACACCACTTGCAACGTGTTTTACTGCTTCAACTGAGCTTGAAGCTACAGTTGTTGCAGCTTTTGAAGCAGTTTGACCGCCTTTTTTCATAGATTCACCTATGGAGTCAGCGGTCTTTTTGCCATGTGCTTCTGCACTGTCTAACGAGTTTTCATATGCTTTAGTGTCTAAAGTCAAACTCGCATATAAATCTAGAAGGTCTATCGTCTTCACCTTCTCTCTTAGATAATCGTTATTCCTGCACGTGCTGCAACTTCTTCAACAATTTCCGCAGCGCTCTTTGTCTCAACGTGTGGATGTAACATGTCATGGAACGTTGGCTCTAAGAACTCACCACCAAAAGCATTAGCGGTGTTCTTAGATACCATCTGTAATCCTGTTGTGACGTAATACTTGAGAGCGTCTTGTTCTGAGTCTTCGTTTGCACGTGCTATTGCGTATCTGATGAAATGCGTTAAGCGAGAGTTAGAGGTTGTTCTGAAGTCGTTGAGGTAGATTCTGATTCTGTGTCTTCGGTCTCTCCCGATGACACTTGTGAAGTAAAAAAACTTACCAGCTCAGCATCATTTAGAAGCTCTGTAACATCACTGAAGAGTTTTGCAAAAGTAAGGTTCTTCCTGTAATCGTCAACATCTTCACCAGCAAGCACAGCAAGTATTGTTATTACATCCTGCTTGTGATTCTTGATGAGCTTTGGCACATGATTCTTCAAGCGCTCGATAGCTAGAGCACGTGTATCAACACCCTCTTCTACTATTTCCTTCTTCAGAATTTCTTTGATTTCTTCATCCTGTGCAATATTTGCTACAGGCTCGATAATGTCTGCTAAAACGTCAATTACTGCTTCGCCTTTGATTTCACGCATGATACTTTCTCTTTTCTCGTCTCGTAATCGTCTCTATATATGACAAGACAGGCACAGTCGAGACGAAAGCTGTGCCTGTCGAGTCTTCAAAATAAGTTGTAGGTGCTAGTTATTAGCCGTTGTTGCTAGCGTTGGACGTACCAGGCTTGACGTAAATCTCAAAAGGCGGAGTCCTGTTTTCGTCCGTCAAATCGTAGTGTCCCTGGAAATCGAACGCGAATTGTCCTTTGTTGGCCTTCTGCGTCTGCAAACTAAAGCCCGTGACGTTCAGAGCATCAATGAGCTTGATTGCAATAAAGCCACCGTTGCCAGTCCTGTCACCGTAGTCACCGATGAACCACAAATCAGTGAAGTCAGCATCAGCAAGGTCAGCCTTTGGGGTGATTTTTCCAGACGCAGCCGTGAGAGTGGCAGCACCAACAAGCAGCTTAGCCGTGGCCTGTGACACGCTCACGAAATTACCAGTCATGTGAACGTCGTAATCGACCAGTACCTTTAATTGTTTCGTGTTTTCTGGGCAGTTGTCCACGTCAGAACCGAAATCCTCAAACTGAGGCGTAGCCGTAAACTGGATGCCACCCGTGGTCGCGCCGAGGATATCAGCGTTCTCAAGCTCACCAGTCGCAGGGTCGAAATCACTGGCCACAACGCCCGCGTTAATCTGCAACGTCTCAAAAGCGTTGGTAGGATACTTGGTGTATGCAAGAGCCATGTGTATCATCTCCTTATTTCCTAATAATTAGTCATGAACTCTACGGAGACGTTTATTAATCTCCGCTTTATCGTGTCATCGTCATGTTCCACGATTGTTTGTGCAAAAGGTGAACCAGTCTTAATCCATAACCAGCCACCATCACACGCAACAGATGCGCCACCGTAACCAATAGCATGTGCAATATCTCGCACAAGCTTGTTTACGGCTGCATCTGATTCTGTTCTGTGCCAAAGTTGACACTGAACAGGAACAGCGCCCTGTTCCCAAAAGCCAATAACAGGTTCAAACGTTAGGTACGGATACTGAGCATCATCAGGCACGTTATCTGTTGGGTAGGTAGTAACGATACTGCCAAAGAAGTTTTTCAATGCTGCTATCTCTGTCATGACTCATCCCACCTCTCCGCTGTATAACGTTTGTATTGAACGCTCATTACAGTTGGAAAAGCACGTGATTCAGAAGTGATACGGTAAGTTCTACCGAGTACATCTTTAATCACGTCATGCAGATGCAAATCCGCAACACCAACGCTTGTAGTGATGTTGAACGTATCTTTTGTATCGTCATGCTCTGCAACAATGATTTTGTCTGAGTTGTGCTTAGTGATAGCAGCCATAAAAGTACCAGCATCAGACCATGTAGGAATGTTGCCACCCTCACCATCATCTGTGCTGGTTTTAACTCTTAAAGTTACTTGCTGCATCATAGCGTCTATTACTGTGTACATCATATCTTGCGCCACCTTGCAAGCTTGTCATGAAACACATCACGCCAATCCATTACTGTTCCGTCAGCACGTGTCATGCGAGTGTATGAGTAACCATCAAATGACTCAGATTTGAGCATTGGGTTTGCTGTTGCAGATTGCTCTACAAGCTCTTGTACTTGCATTGCTATCTGTACAACAGGAGTTGGGACTGCGAGATACCAGATTGTTCCCTCAAACTCTTCATCATTTAATGAGTCATCACACATCATGTGTAGACCGTCATTGAAGATAGAACCAAAGATACGTAGATACTGTTCAGGCTCTGGAACAGGAGCATCTTCAGGAAAAGTAATTATTCCTTTGTCTATGGTGAATGTGCCATTGACCTTTTGCACCATAAACCAATTACGGAGGTACGCTAGCACCTCTTCAAGCATTTCAGGCATGTATACCTCCTCAAAAATAAAGCACGCCCCAGGATTTGAGACGTGCTGTTTTTACTCTGTTTCAAGTGTTAAACCGCTAAGGTCGAAGACTTGTTCACTCATATGGTTGTTATCGTCCCATTGCTGGATGACAAACTTCTGAGACGTGTTCGTAATCTTGAATGCGCCATCCATATCATCATCAAGCGAGACTAAACCAGAACCCTGTGAAGGACGTAAACCAACTTTGATATCAGTTACGTTCTCATCAGTCTTCTCAAACTTCAACGCTAAGAAGTTACCCGCACCCCATGTTGTAGGTAATGCACCTTCATCAACATACTTGAGCGTGCCTGTGATAGCTCCATCAGCAATCGTAATACCAGATTGAAGTGTGCTTACTCTGTGACCAAAAACACTGGCATTACCGTTCTTGGCTGCAATGGTCACATCTAGAAAGGGTTGGCTACCGTAAAGATAAGGTCTTCGGTAACAGCTTTTGTACCATAGCTGAAGAACATACCAAAAGCATAAGCATTGCTAAATGGGATTTTTGCAGCAGGTTGTGGAGTAAACAAAACAGGCTGTGCAACACTGCCCTCAACCTGCAACACTGCATCAGTACCAGAAGGAAGGTAAGTGGAACTGTCAACACGTACACCATGGAAAACGTCGAAGGACTCACCATGTGCGCCGCCGTCCTGTACCTTATCAAAGTAGATACGAGCCTTACCGTAAACAGAAGGAGCAAGAGCCAAGTGCATAACGTCACGAGGTACACCGTCCACGTAATCATTTTTCACAACCTCAAGCTTCTGGATAAGCTCTTCCAACTTGTCAGCGATATCAGTCTCAGTCAAAGAGACAGCAGTACCAGCAGTAACAGCTTCTGCGAAGAAAGCACGCTCAAGCTCGCGCTTGATACTAGCTTCATCAGAAGCAGTCTGACGCTCAACAAGACCGTCAACACCGTACAATCTAACGTCCTTGTTCTCAACCTCGCGGATAAGCTCTTTGTCAGTGTCGATAGCAACCACAACGGGCTTAGCTGTAATCTTGACACCAGCACTGCCGCTACGTGCTGTACCGTAAGCTTTGGAAGTGGTGTTGGAGAAGCGCTTTGCCTCCACAGTACCCGTGGTTGGGTCACCGCTCAAGTTGTTGTTCTTAATACGTCCAGAGATAGTGTTCTTCTGGATGTTCTGAATTACTTGACCGTATTTCTCAGCCAAATAATCGTTACCAGTAGTAGATGCTAAAATAGCTAGTGATTGAATACGTGCCATAACGTATCCCTCCATTCATTAATAATTAGTCATTTGTGTTTGATTAGAAAAAGAAGCTACCGCTTGAACCGAAGATGTTCTCACCGCTGGTATTACCTTCATTAGCTGGTGGTGTAGCAGTATCAGCGCCTTGAGTAGATGTTGTAGTAATAAGCTGTTTCAAATCACCCTCAAGAGCTTCATCTAATGTCTTTGCATCCTTTATTGCTTCACCGTCAAGCTCAAGTTCATCAATACCCGCACCAAGAGCCTTTAAAGCAAGCCCAAGAGATTTATCGCCAATACCTTTTTCCTTCAAGTAAGCACGTGCAGCATTTTCTTTTGCGTCGTGCGTCTTCTTTGCTTCGATATCTGCTTTAAAGTCCTCAAAAGCCTTATGCTCGTTCTCATACTTTTCTTTGTATGCATTGTCACCAGATGCATTTGCTTTTGCATCGTCCAACTGCTTCTGCAACTCGGTAATCTTGTCTGCGTCCACTTTAAAAGCGTCCCTCTGTTTCTTCAGAGCGTCCACTGTTTCAGTGTGTGCGTCGATAATTGAGTCGATTTTGTCCGTCTCAATTCCCATAGCTGCTAAAAACTTTCTTGTAAGTGCCATTTCTTCGTCACTACCTTTCGTCTCGGTTCGTGAACTAGTTCCTCAGTTCACGGTTCTTCAATATGAAAAAAGCGGTCTGTTCTTTGACCGCTTGAATCACTGATTGGATAAATAGAAAGCTATTAAGTCTTTGTACTCGCTCAAGTTATTCTTTACAGCGGGTACTAGATACGGCTTAGCTTTCTGTTTCGTAGTACCAAGCTCCACGTATGGAGCGTATTCAACGTTAGTACCAACAATCGCCGTATCCTCATCATGAGCGTGCGTTATTGAATTCCGTAGATTACCGGTCCTAACAGGACATAAATCCTGTGCATGACCTTCCATAGCAAGACCGCAAGCTTCCATCGCACGCTCAGCGTTCGTGTGGAGATGATTCAGTACATCTCGTTTATGACTCGTCATCATCTTCTTTCATCTCCAACCATTCGTCATAAGTCATGTAGTTAATCACGTCACCCGTGGTATTATCGATTCTTTTTGATGGGTCATTACCGTTCACAATTGGACGTAAAGCACATCTGCAGTTGTACAACTCTTCAGGTGGACCGTAAGCATCACCAGGAAACATAAGACCATTAGAAAACCTGCTGTCTACGCTTACTCTCTCACCGTCCAAGTGCTGATGTGAATCACGTGTGCGATAGTCCAACGTTGCTTGCCATTGCTTCTCAACAAGCAAGCCTGCTACCTCTGCTCTATCTAATGTTTCTTGTCTACCGCCGTTACGTGCTCCTGTTATTGCAGTACGTGCATTAGTCACGCTTGCAGCTTTAGGCATATGAGTCACGTGTGAGAAACGGTCAGCAATCTTGTCAACATCCTCACCGCGAACAATACCCGCTACAAGCTCTTGTCTCAGTCTTTGCTCAACCCACTTATCAGATTTAGCGCTGTTGTGCTTCAGTTCTGGTAAAAGTCTAGGTCTACGCAACGCAAGCCGTCTTACAGCTTGCTCATCTAATAAAGCGAAAGAGACAATACCCTTAGTAGTTCCTTCAATCAGATAAGCCGTGTAATTAGCTTCCTGTGAGAAAAACCAGGGAAGATTATCATTAACAAAATCCGCTGCAGCAATACCAGCATTAGACACATACTGTTTTGCTAGAGCAGCTAAACGCTGATATTCCTCACTCTTATAAATCGTGTCAAACAAAAACTGCTCATACTGTGCTTCAGTGATTTGACCCCAATTGAGAAGAACTTGCATCCTTCTCTCTTGTGTCTCCCATGCTGCTTTATATGCATCAGCAAGCTCTTGTAAATCCTTCTCTGCGTCAGAAAAAGTAGACTCAATTTGTGACACAACACGTGCTTCAAGACGTGAAACCTTACGCTCAACTTTTGTCTCTTTTTGCTTAGACTTACGCTTTGCAGCACGTCTCGCAATCTTCTTTACAGACATTACTCATCACCATCACCCGTATCATCTTCATGAGTCATCTCAAAACCTGTAGCATCACGCTCAGAAAGAATCTCATCAATCTCATCAGGTGTAAGCCATGGAATATGTCTAATCGCTGCTTCATCACCAATCAAAGGAGCAGCAAGAAGCACAGTCTGAGTTTCCTCGGTTTGGTTCGCAATCTGCTCACGCTTGAACGTAAACTCATCATCAACACCAGCAAGGCGCAAGATATCACGCAAGAATAACCTTACGCAGTTCTCAAAGAGCTTACTCTTACGTTCCATAGGCTCGTAAGCTGCTTCAATCTCAGTAGCCGTTTTTTGACCACCAGCAAGAGTACTTACATCAAGAGCCTGGTAATCCTTGTACATATCAGATTCAAGACGTGAGAGATACGCTTCACGTGCTTCAAATGGAACATCTTGTGTATGAGCTTCCACTTTTTGGTCTTCACCAACAACCGCTGCTCCCACTGTTTTCAACCGGTCCATAAACTGTGCTAGGTCCATATCAGACATACCACCAGCACCCTGTATTAACCAGTAGATGAGCGCAGCCTGGTCAATGTCATTAGCAAAACCGCTCTTGATAAGGTCGTAACAGTCAATATCCTCACGTATACCTACAAGCTCAGACTGTTTATATTGGTTAGCCCAGAGTGGAACAATAGGGAATGACTCGTAGTTTTCTCCATCGTAGATAGTCGTGCCATCGATTTCACTAGTAGCAACATGGAGCACGTAAGGACGTTTCTCATGCAATACCTGCATCTCTCCGTCCTGTGGTCTTACATAGTCTGTATAGCCATCTACTTCATACAAGACATAACGCCGTGGCTTCTCATCTGATACACGCCAGAAGCGAATACCTGCAGCAAGAGCACCAGATTCCTCGTCATAGAGAGGAACAAACTCTGTAACTCTGAACACGTCCATATGGTCATGGTTCCAGAAACCAAAAGCAACACCGCCGACAATTGCAGCATGTCCGCACTCCATAAGGTCTTGGTCAAAGTCCTCACCGAGCTTGTCTTTAGTCGCTTCGTTACTGAACACAACACCGTTACCTAACAAGTACTGGTTCTGTTGGTTCACAAAACGCTGGAAGAAACCAGAAGCCAACTTATGATTAGCACGCCAAGGGTCAGCATAAGCATTACCCGCCAAATCGTACAGAATTCTGACGTAGTGATTAATGGTTACATTACGTCTGCGGTCATACTGTTCAGCGTCTTTAGCAATCTGGTAAAAAGTCGTGTTCTTGTGAGCTTTAACAGCGTTCTTAATGAACTCCATACGCTCTTGCTCATCTTCACCGACTTTTACCAGGTCGTTGTATGTGTACATCAAAATAAACCACCTCCATTAAGTGGTCGTAATCCTCTACGTGCAGTCAAAGGCACGTAGTCAGGCTTTTGTTCATAAAGCCCCATAGTTTCAACGCCGTAACGCAAAGCGTCCATAGCGTGGTCATTCTCTTTTATTACCTTGTCTTTATCACTCGGCTTATCGCTCCAAATGTATAAGCCAAACTCTCTAACAGTGTTTGGAGCACGTGAAGAACAGACTTTCACATATCCTTCTGTTAAAGCTGTTGCAGTGTCCTGAATACCTTTAAGAACGTCGTTCTTTGCTTTTCTCACACTGTACTTGTGCTTCTTACGCACTAACGCAATAAAGCTGGAAGCAGAAGGGTCAACAATCACACACTCAATCGCCTTATCACCGACAAGAGCACAAAGAGCTTCGTAATACTCTTCATCAGTCTTCTGGTCTTGTGTCTCACGTCCTGAGTGATAATACTCATCAACTACGTACCAGACACCATCAGCACGCCCGAATAAAAGCATTGCTGTTGCATTCTGTATACCGTAATCCATCGCTACAAAATAACGGTCGCACGCTGTTGGTGGTTTTGCATCATATGCACCAGTAGGAGCAAGAGGATAAACAAGACCTTCTGCAAGAACCCACAAGCCACGAATGTAACGGTCATAGAACACGCCAGAGTACATGTTCTCATAGCGTGCTCTTATCTTGTCACTTAGGCTCAGGTTATCGTCCATCGTAAAGTGCAAATGTAGCGCATTCTTCTGCTCACACTGTAGAACCCACTCTTTATAGAACCAATGCTCGGGTGAAGCGGGGTTACAGTTGAACCAGAATTTAGAACCATCAACAGAACAACGTGCCATAGCCTGTTCAACAAAGCTTCGTGGTTGTAGAGCAACCTCATCAAAAAGCACACCAGCAAGAGTCATACCTTGAATCAGCATGTAAGAAGACTCATCACGTCCACCAAACATATGAAACCTGTTAGTGTGTCCAGCGTATGTGACTATGACGACGTTCTCTAAACGTTTCTCTTGCAGTTCAAACTCATCTGGTAACCACTCTCTAAGATGCAGAATCACGTTACGACGTAGTGACTCAATCGTTTTACCGCAGATAGCGAAGCTCATATTGTTAAAACAAGAGCATGCCCACGATATAAAACCAATGGACATGCTCAGAGTCTTACCGCTTCTTACTGAACCATCAGCTATTAGCGCATCTTTATCAACGTACTTTGGAACTTGCCACCACAGCATTGATAAGAGTTGTTTTTTGCTAAATCGTGAATACTGCATTATGCACCTCATCTTTTACAAAACACCGTGCAGCACTCACAGCAGATAAAATCGCGTCAGGGATAGAATCACGACACTTAGAAACGCAAGCAGTAGAAAATACGTCACACAACCACATGCCGCCAATATCATCACAGGGCTTATGGGCAAACAAACACTCTATAAAACACCAATGTTTACGCTTGCTAAGAGCCACATGTACGGTAGCTTTTTTGTAGCAACGAGGGTCAGTATTAACCGTAGTAAAACGCAAGTAATACTCATCGCGCAGAGCATCAATAAGACTGTACGCATTGTCTGTAAAGTACTCACTCTCAACAATTTTGTCACACATCTGCATCACGGCTTACATCGTGAGTTATCAAAGTCCCAATACTCGCAGTGTGTACAGATGGCTAAATCACCAGCATAACAACAGTCAGATTCATCACTCATACCGTCAAACTCACATATAACCTCAGTGTCATACATAGCTTCAAATTCTTCATCAGTCATTAGTCATCACCAACAATCATTTCACCAAGTGTGAACTTAACCGCTGGATGAATATCAAACTGAACACGCTCATGAGACAACACTTCAAACTCAATAAGCTCAGTAGACGTTCTACCATCGCCATATGCTTGCCAAGCAGGTATAAAAACCCAATCAGTACGGCTCAATGATTCCTCAGTTAACTTGTCAGAACCATCATCCAGCACAGTAATAGTTGTAGGTAAATGTGTAGCAGCATCACGCTCAATATTACAAGCAATCATTTTCTCAATCCTTCCCATTAAAAAAGCCACTCATCTGAGTGGCTAAATCCCTAAAATCATTTTCTAAAAATCGTCGTATCAGTTTCTTCTCTCGTGGATACACGTACCTGCACTTCTTATACACAGCATCATTAACAATATCCAACATCACACCAGCACAGAAAGCATCCAAGTGACGTTCAGACAGAACCAGGAACGAGTAAAACCGAGACAAGAACTTAATCATCGCACCATAAACACGAGCACCATATACAGGTAAATCCTCACCATCAAGCACAGAGACAACAACAGTCTCAATAATGCTCAACAAGGCTTCAGTGTTCATGACAAGGCTCAATCACACTAGCCGCAAGCATCGCTTCATCATTATCAAACAGGTTCTTATTGTCAAAATAACAATCACAGAACTCTTTGCATGACGAAACAAACTCTGATACACAACCTGCTTTTACTTGTATGTTAGTCATCGAGTAATCAGCACGCCAATGACCATGCGCATCTTTGCTATTACAGAGCACAGAAACAAAAGCATCATCAGAACCATCACGCAGGAAAAACGTTGTTCCAGCATGCCGACCCTCAGTATCAAGAGCATATTCAAAAAGTAAGACCGGTCCGTAAAACGTGAACCGTGTCTTGTAAAAGTGCTCTTTCACATTACGCTCACTCATCTAAATCCCCCTCCAAAGCATCAAGAGAACCCTTGATAGCGTCCAATAGATTGTTATCAGCCTTATGCTCATTACTCGTCTCGATTTTTGAGCCGTAACCGTATTTGCTCATCCAAAGCGGAGCAAGTCGAGTATTCAAAACACCAGTCTCAAACTTGCTACGTACATCCGCTTCACACTCAGCGTGAATACGCGCCACAATGTCCGAATAGCGCGGGTCTTGCTCGTATGTGTCATACCAAGCAGACTTAGCAATGCCTATGTAGCAACAAAAACCAACAATCGTGTATGAAAGTGGAGCGCTTATCTCAGTAGTAGAAGTAGAGCTGTTAGATTCATCAGCATTCTCAAACTCAACGTGCTTAACAACAGTCCTAGTGTTGTTGTCACATTCCAGCTTAAAAGCTTCCCAAGCTTCAGACAAAGCACGCACAGAGCGTATCTTTCTAGGTCTACCCATAGGCTCAACACCTCCTCTTAAAAACAAACGCATAAATCAATCCTTGATTCATGCACGGAAAAACAAATGAAGGTCAAAGACACAAACAAGAAAGGAGTCATCATGACTACAATGCCTTCAACCGTGCAAATCCTCGCTACATCTGAAACCGAAGCAGAAATCTTTACTGCAGGAGCAGAACAAGCAGGAATGCAAGTAACAGGAGCACTCATCTATACGGGAATCATCCCACCAAATAGCTATATGTGGATTGACCCATACACCCGCATGAGCACGCCTGAGTTCTTCTTCTTCAGGAAAGCCAACCAACTTCCAGAAGCAGAAGCAATTGCTCTCGGTGATGAACTTTGTGGCTACTATGCAACCAGTGCAACCAAATCAGACTTCCCCAGTTGGTATTGGGAATCCATACCAGAGCAGAGGACCACCAAAAACCTCATCAACGCCTACCTTCAGCCTGTAGCAGAAACAGACGAAGGTAAAAAGGCGCTTGCAATCCTTGCACGTGTAACAGACGGCAAGGAAATGCCGTAACAAAAAGGAGCCGCCCGAAAGGACGGCTCCCGTCTTTTTTAGAACTTCAAATCGTCAGAATCCTCAGATTCTTTCTCAGCATTAATCTCTTTAGCACGTGCTTTAAGCATCTCCCATGTAGGTTTAACAACCGTTGGAGATGGTCTTTCCTCACGCTTATAAGAGACTTTGGCACGTGTAGGAATCGGTGTTACATCTCTATCAGTAGCCTTTTTAAACTGCTCCGCAGGAGCTTTTGTCATAGGCGTAGCAATGTAAGTACCGTCACCACGTGGAACAATCAAATAATCTGGATAAGTCATTCTCATCACTTCCTTAAAACCCGTAGTTTTCCAACATTCAAAAACATGCTCACGGGACCAATAACTCCCTCACGCTCACGTTTTCAAACTTTGAAAAACTAATCAACCTCAATATCAGAACCAGAATTCATCAAATCACGCCATTGAAGATGCACGTAACACATCTGCTCATATACAGACTGCAGTATGTATGCTTCAGTTTCCTCACCTGGTTCATCTTCACCGATGAAATCCAGGATAGCACGTGTAACGTGCCAACACTCATGCGCTAGCAAAGCTAAATCACCAATAACAGGCGCATCAGGCTTACTACGAAGCACAACCACAATGTAGTAGTTACCTTCATCATCTTCTAAGAAAAAAGTTTCACCCCCACCAGGATGAAACTCAACATCTACAAATCCTTTTGACTCTAAAAACTCACGTGTAACACCATCATCGTGATACAAGTGAATCTCAGGAACAGGTAATGTCCCACAAACTGGTACTCTCATAATCTCTCATCCTTTCATAAACACCTATATTCCCATTGATAACCAGACGTGTATCCTGTCTAAAATCTTGTGTAGTCTCTTCATCTTCTCAATCCTTCCAATTGCCAAAAATACCTATAAGAACAGTCAAAATCACAATCACAATTCCAAGAAACATACCCATGCGCATCACCCTGTATATGAGATGTATTGCTTATCAGCGTGTAAAAGCACGCGAGGATAACGCTTATCAGACGGTGATAGGTTCATTCCTTCAGCGTAGCTAGAATCACTATCCAAACACGAACCGCAACAGACCATTACACGGTCAACTTGTTTAAGAGATAACGTAGGTCTATTGAAACGGTAAATTGAGTTAGTCTGAATAGAGCTGTGATGTGTATGGCCTTGAAGATATAAATCTGCATCAATAGACAACGCAGCTTTATCAAGAGCAAGAGCACGACCACCGGCAGTAGAACCGCCACCGTGACCGTGAGCAAGCCTTATTACATAGCTATAACCGTATGGAGTCTGTTGACCATTTCTTGAGCGCCTACTGTTCTGAGTACCAACACTTATCATCGCAAGCACAACATAAGGCGAGTAAAGATGACCTATTTCAAGACGCTCACATATTTCATGTGTAATATCAAAACCCGCAGAACGCATAAGCCTTTGCTCATGATTTCCAGAGACAACACCTAACACAAGACCGTTCTCAACTAGAGGTCTGAATATCTCAACAGCCTTATCAAGCCAATAACCAACAGTACCAGTCTGTGTATACACATCGCTTTTTGAGTCTTTAAGACCAACATCAAGCAAATCACCACCAAGAAATGTGTACCAATGATTCTTGATGTTCTCATCAACAAGAGCACGTACATAGTCCTCATCACATTGTGGAGACCCAAGATGTGTATCTGCAATATGTCTAATAGTGACTCCGTCCTTGCATAACGGGTCACTTCTCAAATCATGCTTCACCGTAAGCATAAGCATCAGTCCTTCCTTCAATATCTCATCCTTCAAGAAAAAAAGAAGAGCCGCCCGAAATGGACGGCTCATATGACAAAAGCACATGGTTGGAAGGACGAGAGGGAAGACCACTGTGCTTATATCAACAAATTATTCAGGTGCAGCGGGAGCGTAAACATTCAAAAGTCAGTTACATAGTACAAAGGAAAAGGAGGAAAACTATGTGTATTAGGTCTTTATCTGTCATCGTGTAAGGTTGATGCGCTCGCTCTAGGGAAGGCAGTCTTTATGCGCCAAAAAGAAACAATCGCTCAACCGCTGCACCCGTAGGGGGTATAGTGGACTGCTCAAAATCCACTAATACCATTATACCCACATCATGTATGAGTGATAATGCACGACTATGACTCAGTATGACTGCACGTATGAGCAGGAATAATGATGTAAAGTGTTTGTGTATTATCTCCACGAAAACCACACAATTACACACAAACCACTCTTTTCCCAGTTCAGCTCGTGTTTTTCGCCGCCCCAGCACAAGAAGCAGTGGATGCATACCCGTTTCTCGATTTTTCTCGATTCTCGATTTCTCAAAAACTATCAAGAATCGAGAAACAGCACGTCAAGCAATGCAAAAGGCTTCCATTTCTCGTTTCTCGATTATTTTTGAGATACTATTATATTTCTTATATTTATACTTATTATATTTACTTTATTTTTTAAAGATAATCAAGAAACGAGAAATATATACACTTTTTTGTGTGTTTACCTCGTGTTTTATCGTTTCTCGATTTTGTTTCTCGATTTTTTTTAATCGAGAAACGGGAAACGGGGAATCCACCCATTTCCTTTGCGTGCTGCGGCGGTTAATAACATTGAGTGTTTACAAGAATATAAAATGTGGTATAATAATATTAATCCCAAAGGGTATCTGCGCCACCTGGGGCTAAATGCTAAATACCAGGGTCGGACCGTAAGAGAGGGTATGGTCCAGGGTACTGGCATCAGTAAGACCAGTACACCCCCTCCGAACTTTTGCTCGTTTCGTTCGCTAGGGGGTAGTAATCATGGCAAAAGAAAAAGACAATCTATTAACAACCACGGAAATCACGGAAGATGCTCCAACTGATGAAGAGCTTGAGGTCATGGCTCTACGTCAACAAATCAATGCTGCGGATACCGTTCGTGCACCAGGCAAGCCAAAATACGAGTTTGCAACTCGTCAAATCCGTAATGGTGATGAGGTACCACTTATCTACATTGAGACAGATACTGGTGATGTATGGAGACAAGAATTCTGGCGTAATAAGATTCAAGGTGGCACTTTTAACTCACGTGTGCTGAAGTATGACAAGTCAGGTGAGGAAGTAATCGGTATCAAAGTTGCTGGTATGGTTGACTTCCTTATTGCTTATCACAATGCTTGTGAGATTGACGGTATCCCATCCTGGTTAGATTTCCCGATTGGTGACCCGCGCAACACAAATATGTACTTCCAACGCGTGCACGGTATGCGACATACCTTGATGCACTTCTATGAGGATGTAACCAGACGAGAAGCAGAAGATGTACTTGATGTTCTAACAGCTAGACTTCTTGACTATCCAGACCGTAAGTATGAATCCTCAATGGACGTCTTCACTACCAAAGATGGTACGGTTTTTAAGACAGATATTTTTGCTACAAAACCTGAAGATGCGGTACGTGTGATAGGCATGGTCAGCCCTGAACATCACATTGTTCAAGGTGATGTGCTTAACGTTACATATGACCCATCTATTACTCATAACGATTTCGTCTACGATGCATTGTATACGTGGGCAGGTGGAGATATCAACAGATTGTGGCGAATGATTGAAGCTAACTTCTCAAGCGGTCTTATTGGACCTGTCGATTTCAAACACTGGATTATCAATTATGGTCCTGCTGGTTGTGGTAAGTCTATGCCGCAGCACATGCGTGATGCTCTCTTTGGTTCATCTGCTACAAGAAACGTCGTTTACCGCCACCTTAAAAATCCTTTCACCATCGGCTCTCTCGCAGGCAAACGTTTTGCGTATTCTGATGAGACTTCTGATGCTGTTTTTGATTCTGAGAGTTGTCAGATAGTAAAAACATTGGTTACAGGTGGGACAATTGATGGTGAACTCAAGTACGAGAACAAACGTGTGCCTGTACGTGGTCAGGCATGCATCTTCTGTACAAACCACTTGCCGAAGTTTCCTCAAACAGAAGCTTCAAGCGGCAATCTTCGTAGACGTATGCTTTTTATCAGATGGAAGCACGTGTTTGATACAGGAGATATAAAGACTAGTACACACGATTCCACCTGGAAAAATAAATTTGAAGATAAAGAAAACAAACATCCAGAATATAAGTCTTACATGTTCAACCTCATACTCGAAGGTTGCAGGAGACTCCTCGTAAATCATCATTACACACCGGTCCCAGAAGATGACGCTCTTGCTCTTGAAGCTCTTGATGCAGTTGATACTGTTGCTGCATTCCTTGAGAATTACCCTCTGCTTGGTGCTGCGTGGGACACACCTCATTTGGTGCCTTTTGGCGATAAGTATAAGCAATTTGCAATAGTCTATCCAAGAGCATGGACTGATGATGAAGCTAAGAAACATTACCAGCTTCTTAACATTCATAAAGCATCGATTTTCGATGAAAGAGATGGTCTTCTTAAAGATATCCCTCGTGATGCAAATGTTGTTGCTGTTGGATTCACTTCTGAATCAGACATTGCTTATGGTGCTTATCTCGCTTGGCACACTGGTGAGGGAACAGGAAGCAAAGGTGCGCTTTCTGCTAACAGTTTTGGTAGAGAACTTACCAAAAAAGGTTGGTCGCGCTTTAAAGCTAAGAGTGTGCTTTCTGGTAAGAACAAGCTCAATATCATCCCTACCAGTGCTGGTGTTACCTCAAAGCAGGAATATGATGCTTTCATTCTCTCCATTGGTCTGAGCACCTTTAATCAAGCTCCTGAAGGATTGCGTGAGACTGTAGAAGATTTTGCGACACATGCTGATGCTAAGACTATTACGCACATGTTTGAGCATGGTCTTATCTCTGAGGATGTAAGAGACAAGGGCTTGACCCACATTGATGAGCTATCTGACACATTAGATGCTATGGGCATTGGTGACTCATCTAAGGACGGTGAGTAATCATGACTAGTAAGGAGTATTTTGAAGGTGTAAGACAATCTCGTGTTCGTGCTGATGAACTCAATACGAGAGCTGAGGAATTGAAGAAGCACGCTGGTGATGCACGTGGTATGCGTTATGAACGTCCCATAATTGGAAGACAGAAGAATGGCGCTGTGTACATTGACGCAATGTCTGATGCAATACAACGTCTGCAGAAGGCGAGTGTTGCTGCTTACAGTGCATCTGAGCTTGCTATGACTTATGTAGCAGAAGCTGGAGAAGTACTTGAGACAATGCTTGAGTCATCTGATGCAGATGTGACTGCAATAGCAATCCTTTGGGATTACTACATTGATGGTAAAACTGATGAATCCATATCTTATGAAAGAGGAATGTCACAATCTGGCGTGTGCAGAGCAAGACAGAGAGGATTACGAAAATCAGAACCATACTTGAGAAAGTCTTGTTTGCTCTAGTCAAAAAAATAAAACCTAATATAAAAAGCGACCCTCGCGGGTCGCTTTATTATTCCACAAACTATTGCATTATATACATTGATGAACCAGATTTTATAAAAGAAGTATCTCTGGTTGTTTCTGGTGAGTTCTGTGCTGCTTTAATCTCTTTGTTTGTAGCTAGTTCAGGATGCTCTTTAATGTACTTCCTCAACTCACGCTGTACATCTTGACCACACTCTCTGTAAAAGTCTTCCTGTGTGTGAGTCAAAACCTCATGAGCGATAATCTCGTTTGGCTCTGCATCTCCACCAGCGGTATTGATTTTATGGTTCAGCCAATTGAGGAAACTCTTGATTGGATGTTGGTACAGCTCGGGAACCCAACTCATCTGTACAATTGCTTTTGCAAGCTTTCCTAAACGTGCTTCATATTCTTTCACCTGTTCTTTTAACTCTTCAAAACGCTTCTGTAGCTCTTCAATACGCTTCTCCCAAGAAGCAGCTTCTTTCTTTTTCTTTTCGTTGTCTTCGTCCAACACTTTCTGTATGCGTTGTAGGTCTTGAATATCGTCACGTAAGTCCTGTAAGTCTTCACGTGCTAACTCTAATCTGTACTCTGCTTTTTCTGCTCTCTCTTCTGCTCTTTCAGCACGTGCTTCATTCTTCTCTATCTCTTTTTCTAAGTCCTCAATACGCTGCTTCTGGTCTTCTTCCACTATTCTTGCCACTTCCTGTCTTCTCTTTATCTCTTTGAGTTTTGTCGCTTCTTCTTCTCGTTCCATTCTCATCCTGTATGTCGCTACATCTTCATGTGCTGATTTGTCACCGACTAACTCACGCTCTATACCATAATGAGTCATAACTTCCTCAATGTGCTGTTTAATATCTGCTTGCCACTCTTTGATTGGATACGCGAAACCACGACCTTCAAAACCCATCTGTTTCAGTGCTTTGCTCTGTGAACAACGCTTCTTTAACCCTGTTTTGTAATCGTCGCTCCAAGGTATCCAGTCCACTGTCAAGTGGTCTGTTCCTCCAGGTTCGTCACTATGTATGACAGCTGCGACTACGTGAAGTTGTGGATACCACTCTTCAAAGTGTTCAGCTATTTCTGATAACACTAATCTTGTTCTGTCGTGGATTGGTCTTGTGTCCAGATGTTCTGCTACATACTCTGATGCTGCTTCTGGATTTGTCTTTTTCAGCTCGTGCCAGTATCTATCGTCAAAAGTAGTATCAGTTATGCCACATGTATCCCTGTTGCCAAGTTGGATTACTGTGCTGTATACAGGCTGCTCTTTTCTCTTGCCGTTGCTTAGTAATTCCTCATAGTATGAGTGTGACTTCTTACGGTCTTTTCTTCTTTGCTTCTGGTTGTATTCCTCTATGCTGTCATAAAAGAACTGGTCAAACTGCTCTTGATATGTGACAAGTGACTTGTCAGAGTTAATGTCATCTATGACATGAATGTTTTGACCCATCAATGTTGGCTCTGCACTTGAAGGACAATAGACTCTTCTTGTGTGCTGTTCTGATACGTCTCCATTTGAAACGCTTAGACTGAGCTTGTATTTTCTTTCTTGCATATATACCTTCTTTCTACTAAATAATATGTATTATCAAAGATATATATACCCATTTTTTAATATTTTATTATTGTCAAGACATATATAGCACAATATTACTTTTGACATTTCGCAAGCTACACATCAAAAGTATTGTGTAAGGGGTTCAATCACCACCCCTTAACCCGCTTAGATAGGAAAGCACGATTAGAAACATTAGAGACTCAATACGCTGTATTGTCTAATGTTTCTCATCTAGCACCAAACAAAATCATCTTCATGTTTTTCTTTGGTGGTGTATCGCTCCATCACAAACGCTTAAACGCCTTTGTGTCTCGCTAGTCGAAACCACGCATAACACTCATCAAAACGTTACTATACTTTCAGGTGTCGTAACGTCCTCGTGTTAGTGAGGTGGTTTCTTTGGCTAAGAGTAAGATGCATAAATGCAGCACGTGTGGACAAGAGATTGCTAATTCAGCAAAGGTTTGTCCAAACTGTGGAGCAAAACAAAAAGGTGGAAAACTCAAGATAATCCTTATTGTTGTTGCTGTGCTTGTTGTCATTGGCATTGTCGGTGGTGGTGGCTCCAAGAATCCGAAGAAGGTTGAGAACGCCGACAGCAGCATCACCGAAGCAACAACACAAGCCGCTTCCAATGATGAAGAAGCCAAGAAGGCTGAGGAAGCTAAGAAGGCAGAAGAGGAAAAGAAGAAGGCAGAAGAGGAAAAGAAGAAGGCAGAAGAGGAAGCGAAGAAGAAGGCTGAGGAGAAAACTACGTTTACTGTTGGTGAGACTGCTGATTTCAATGGTGTGCAAATCACACTTAAGAACGCTCTCATCTCACAGGGTGACGGTCAGTTTATCAAACCTGACGACGGTAAGGTGTTCCTCGGTTGCATAGTGGAGATTGCTAACAACTCGAATAAGGATATCAGTGTGTCCTCTCTTGCCAACATTGAAGCATATGTTGATGATTACGCTTTGAACCAAGACCTTATCGGTTACCAGTGCCCTGAGTGGGATGGTTATGACCAACTCGATAAGAAGGTTGCCGCTGGCAAGCGTCTTGGTGGTGTGATTTGCTACCAGGTTCCCACTGATTTCAATAAGTTTGATATCTCGATTTCACCTGATTTCTGGTCTAGTAAGAAGGTCGATTTTACGTTTACACATGACCAGTGCAACTAGTCTTTTACTGATATAGTAAAAAAGCCAGTGCTGTAAAAAGGCACTGGCTTTTTTTATCGATAGTTGAGCAGTAACTATTTCCTATTCTGTGCCATCATCTCGTAATAGCTCTGCCACATATCTATATCTTGAATCTCGTCTTCGTGGTCATATATTGAGTCATCTTCTTCAATGTCGTTCTCACTCAAGTAGAAGAGATGTTTCAGATTGTTCAATCTGTCTTCATATGTGCGTTGTAGCCTGTAACCGCAGTAAGCAATACCCATACTCAACATTGCTTTATCAGGTGTTTTACCGTCTAGGTTCTCCACACACTCATCCAGGATTAGCGTATCTCCATCAAAGAGCTTTATGTTTATGCGCTTACGCTTGCCCCTCCTGTACTCGTATTCTTCAATGAGGTATCTGAGCGTTATACTGCTATCGTCTCCGTATTTGATAGTAGTCCAACCATCATTGTATTCAGGTATTGCCACAGTAATCAGCTCCTAAGTACTAGTACCACCACTCGTATTTATCGCCTAAATCTTCACGTGCTTGCTCTGTGAATCGATAACAGGCTTGTGCAAGTTCTTCTTTATTCTCACGCAGCTTTTTTGCACACTCATCAAAGTATTCCGCTGCTTGCTCAATCATATCTTCTGGTAGACAATCTGAACCCTCGAAATCGAGCCTGCCTGGTACTGTTGAGAACCTAATCTCCATTCCTGTATAGCCTTCATAGAATTCTTTATCTACGTTGTGCAACACCTTTACTGATAGTGTGTCACCACCAGGTATTGGGAACGCCATCTCTGCAGTATCGGAGAATACGTAATCGTTACTGTTATCACTCATGCATTACCCCCAAAGCTCGTGCTTTTAAAGATACCTACATTTTACAGCAGGGTCAGATAATGCACCAACATAATGCACCAGTCGATATTTCACATAACATACGAAACAAAAAAAGGCCACGACCTAAGCCGTGACCTGGTCTTTTCTGGTGGGCGATACTGGGTTCGAACCAGTGACCTTGTGCTTGTAAGGCACCTGCGCCACCACTGCGCCAATCGCCCGTGTTACTGTACCAGCGTGTTTACCAGCTCTTTTATACTACTACACTAATACAAAACACTCTACTGCACCAATCGATATTGGTCATAATGCACCTGATAATGCACCTCATAATGCACAATTTAATGCACCAAACCAGCATCCACGTACTGAATCCATGCATCAAGACGCTCAGCACAAGCACGAGCAGCAGAGAGAAGCCTTTGGTCATTCCTCTTGATATAGTGTTTTGCTTCAATACTCGTAGGAGCGTGACCGTGATACATGTCGCTCGTGATAGGGTCTACACCAGCTTCAGACATTAAGCTGTTGTGAGTGTGCCGTAATCTGTTAGGCGGTATTCGTGTTACTCCTGCAGCAAACAGAACACCATCAGGACGTACAACGTTCCTTCTCACTCTCCCACCAGCACGCCACAAGTTACGCCACCGTCTCATAAGACCGCCAATAGATAACGCCCCTTTTTTACCCGTCATAAGATGACCTGTGCCGTGTATCTCTTTTAGACGTGCTGCAACATAACCAACAACAGGTACACGCCTTGCTGATGTTTCTGTTTTAGTCTTGTCTGTCAATCCGTCCGCTTCAGTAAGGGTTTTGCTTATCGTTATCCACGCCACATCTCCCACGTGCTCAATATCCTCCCACGTAAGAGCCATAGCTTCCTCACGCCGCAGCCCTGCTCCAAGCGCAACAAGAATGTAAGGCTCAACATTGATACCACGAACTGTAAGAAGAACAAGAGCCGCTTCTTCTTCATCCCACACAACAGAATCTTTTGTTGCAGATTCACGCCTATACCTAAGATGCTCTGTCATTGGTACACGTGCTAAAAGACCATCACCATAAGCTTGCCTAAGTATTGACCTCAAGTATTTAACAGCACTTCTTGCTGTGGGTGCAGTCATGGTGTCAACCCACGCTTGGAGTTCTGTTTGTGAGGGTTCGTGTAGTTCTGCTCTTTTCCATGCATCAGGCACGTGCAGCCATGCTGTGCGCAGTGCTTTCTGATTGGCTTTTGTTGTGCTCTCACGGCTTGGAATAACAACATTCTGGTAGTACTGCTCTAAAGTGTAGCCGCTGTTTTCAGTGATGTTATCTTTAAGCTCTTGATAAAGCTCTTCAGCCCTCACTTCTGCACGTGCTCTGGAACCGTAAACGGTTTCTGATTTTTGTCGTGGCTTACCGTCTGCTTTAAATCCGCATCCTACACGTATACGGTATTTCTTTCCAGGGTCAATCTCTGTAATTTGACCGTGACCTTTCGCACGTCTAAAATTAGACATGTGGTGTCCTCCTTTTCGTGAGGATATCTGATGTTTGGGAAGGCGCAGCTCTGTTTGGCGACGGTCTGCGCTTTTCCTTTTTCTAATCCGCTGTTTTCCCTATAAAATTCTTTTGCGTTACGTACACATACCCTCTTTCATCTACAAATGATTGTGGCTCTCTACCCAAAATATCGTTCACATCCATTTCTAGAGCGTCACTGATTTTGGCTAGAGTTGTTATCTTCATTGGCCTCCTTCCTAGCTCTATTGCGACCATAGCGCTGAGACCTATACCGACCCTCTCAGCTAACTCAGCCTGGGTCTGCCCAGTCCTTTTTCTAACGTCGCGGATTCGTTTTCCAACCCCCATCAACCAAGTTTTTTCATCCATAAATTCACAATCTCCACAAAACCTCCACAATTACAAAAACGACTTCCCCAGCTCATGGGTCATTTTTGCGCATTGTAACTCATAATTGTTCATAAATCAACAATGAATGTTTACAAATAAATATTTGTGGTATACTATAAATATATTAAATGATACTAAATGCAATCATTTAGTATCAGTCATGAAATCAATTAGGGAATTTTAGGAGGAATTATCATGACTACTAAGAAGAACGAGAGCACAAAGAAGAACGTCACAATCGAGGACATTAAATCTATCGTTGCTGAGATGGATGCTTATTTTGAAGCACATCCTGAGATGAAAGATGAGATTTATCGTAATGACATATCACTCAGAGATTACCAGTGTGAGCTTGTGTCACTTGTGCTTGATGGTGCACAAGGTACGTCGTTTTATGCGTTTTCTGAAGATGAGTTCAGTGCAGTCGATGAGATTGTCAACGCTGTAACAGACTCTGCAGCAACATGGAATAATCCCCTCGGACTCTATGACTATCTCAGATTCGAGCAGATTGATAGACACGAGTGCACTGGTCTATACGACAGACTCTATGGTGCAGTAATCGACTATTGGGTATACATCGTTGAGCACTGTATCACTACTCAGAAAGTTGTTGATTATCTTAATAATCATGATGAATGGCTCACTGAGTACATAACTTCTTTCTATCAGCTTGACCCTCGTGATGATGATTTTGAAGACAATCTGTTCAAGCTCTACTGCAAATATGATTGCGTAGATAAGTACAATCCACCATTCATCAACGGTTATGATACTTGCGAATGGTGCTATGACCTTAATGCTATGGTGACTTCGCGCATTACCATTTTTGCTGATGACTTAATTGATGCTTATCACGATTCTAACAGTAATATTGCTTTCAACATCATTTATAGCATTATCGATGCTGATTAATCACTAGTATCTCTAGCTCGGTGACATGCTGTGTCATCGAGCATAGGGACACTGGACCGAGTAAACCTAGACTTTGAACCTTGAAAACTGAATATTTTGATTTGAAACATGATTATTGGGAAGAGAAGAGAAAGGAATTATCATGTTAGTATTTTCGATTTTTGTCATGTTTTTAATGGGTGTTATCGCTTTTGCACGTCAGAGCAGAGTTGATGTTGAGCCAAAAAGAGACCTTACAACGTATGACTACGTTCCCGCTTGGGTCGATTGTGAGGACATAGTAGAAGAGACACACACTCGCTCTTGTGCTTTGGAAGAAGCAATAACAAGTGCTTCTAACAGCACACAGATGGTTTACAACATCTGCTACGTCTTAGCTCGATAAGTACTTACAGCTTGCGTTCTTGCGAGAGCGCAAGTATGTGAGCACTCGAAGAGAAAGGAAAAGACTATGAGTAAACAGAGTTCACAGTATTACACAGAGTATGAAGAAGAGCGCAAACAGAGAATTGAGGAGAGCGGTAAGCCCTATATTACCTTTGATGATTGTTGGCCCGTGAAGTTCCACATGTCAAAAGGCCAGATTGTTCTTGATGATGAAGATGAACCTGATGTTACGGTTGATGATATGTTTTTCGATGGTGAACCAACATATGCGTTCTCAGAGCACTGCTACGACAAAAAAGGCACGCTCAAGAAACAGTACTTTAAAGCCGAAGAGATACTTGAAGCAAAGGTTAAACAGTTAAATGAAGACATTCTCAATGGCGCAATAGAAGATGGTGAAGCGTGTCCTAACTGCAGAAAGTACTGGAATCTTGAACAAAATTGGCAGTATTGTCCATGGTGCGGAATAAAAACACCTATTGGCGATATCGTAGGAGTGAAAACACATATGGGCTATATCGTAGATACGGTGGTGTCTTAAATGAGAACCACAGTTGAGTCTCCTTGGATGAGCGCACGCGCTGCAGCATCTTATGCACACGTGAGTCCAAACAGAATCTATGCAGCAATCAACAGTGGGGAGCTTAGAGCAAGTAAGCTCCCTAATTCTAATGTTCGTCGTATCCATGCAGCAGATATTGATGATTGGCTCAGAGGATACACTTTCGTACCTACATTCAAATAATTATTACTAGGAAGGACGAGAACAATGTATATGACGAAGGATGAGAAACAAACACAGGCTCGTGAGGATGCTGAGTATTGCAAGAATGCGAGACAAAGAGCACGTAGAAGATTTTACAAGGAATTGAAGAACATGCCTACTGCACCTACATCATTACCATTCAGAACCATTACTGAATCTGAATACTTGAAAATCAACGATGCCATTAACACTGCAACAGCCAATCTTCCAAAATGGAAGAAGAATAAGTTAGCAAAGAGTATCTTCTTTGATATGCTTTCTGAGTTTGTTCAGATGAGAACCATCAATCCAAAAACAGACAGCACACGTGCAATCGTGGTTTCAGAACCAGATAAGTTTGGTAGTGACGGTTACTTTGAGCAAGTACCTCTCAGTGGTGGTATTGACATAGATGTTTTTACAAAAGAACCCATCCTCAAATACTCACAGGGTATCTACTCACTCACAAAACCTGTTAAAGACTTTGTGATAGTGATACCAGATACAGAAGAGCCTGAGTTATCACCGATAGATGAATTACTTGCCATGTTTGACTAAACCAAATGAAGAGACCCGCTACGGCGGGTCTTTTTTTATCTCAAACCAATACGCAAGAATCAATCTCTGATTCATGCACGGGTTTCAAAGCGAAGGTCAAAAGACAATCAGAAAGGACTCATCATGACCAAACAGAACCTTCCTACCCGTGTTTCTGAACAGCGTGCTACTGTTGTTGATGCAGTACTGAACACAATCCAGACTAATGGTGTGCTCCCGTTCTTGCAGGAGTGGACTGCAGGTGCTATGCCAACAAGTCTTGCTTCTGGTAAGCCGTATCGTGGTGTTAACCGCTTGAATCTCAAGTTTATTGGTCGCTATTGTGGCTTCAGTGACCCTCGCTGGATGACTTTTAAAGCAGCACAAAGAGCTGGTTATAAGGTCAAGAAAGGCGCACGCTCTGCAGTAGTTGAGAAGTGGAAGACACGGACCATCGTTAAAGAGTCCACTGATGAGAACACTGAACCAAAGACTTACACTCTCATCTCTTGCGTTGGATACTACTCGGTCTTCAATGCTGAGCAGATTGACGGTGTACCGCCATATGACCCTGGTTATGTTGACCTAGCACAGAACCAGATTCTTGACATAGCAGATAAACTCGCTGCTTCCTCACGCTGTGCCGTTGTTGAAGATGCAGAAGGTCGTGCTTATTACTCTCCACTTCAAGACCTTGTACACATGCCTGATAGGAGACTGTTCCTCGGTTCTGATGAGACCCGGTCCCAGAATTATGTACGTACTCTCGCTCATGAGATGACTCATAGCACTATGAAGCCTTTGAATCGTAGTGTTGAAGGTGGTTTTGGTTCTGAGCCTTACGCAAAAGAAGAACTGTGTGCTGAACTTGGTAGTATGTTCATCTGTTCAGACCTGCACATTCCAGCGTCTTATGTGGATGGTGATGAGCATTACATGCAGCACGCCGCTTATCTTCAGAACTGGATTCAGGCTGTATCTCATGATGATGCAGCAAGCGCTCTTTACAATGCTGCTACACGTGCTGACGAAGCCGCACGCTACATCATTGACCGATACAACCTTATGTACAACTAATAAAAAAAGCCCCTCCCTACCTGTGTGCACGTCAGGTAAGGAGGGGTTCTTCTTTTGCTAGCAAAATCTATTCAGTTGTAGGTTAAAGAAGATTGTCACTAATCGTCATCAGTTACATCTTCATCGTTGTTGTATTCAGGTATTGCGTAATCGTGAGCACATCTCCTGCAATACCAGACGTTAGCCCAATCGTGCCAAGTGATTCTCCTACGTTCTACGTAAATCAAATTATCCTGGCACACAGGGCATCGTGGTAAATCGTCTGCGTTTAATCTCATATAATCACTTCTTACTCTTCATAAGGTGGTCTCATTACATAAGCGACGTGGCTCATGTCTCTGTACTTTTCCTGTACTGCGTTGCCGACGTTACCTTCAATTGTGCTGAAGCCGTAACCGTCGAAAGAACTTGTTGATATCCCCACATGGTCGCTCACGCCGTCCATAGGGGTATCCCAATCAAACTCCACTATATCCCCAGGCTGCACGTCGTAAATATTGACGCAGTATTGCCAACCGCCGTTGTTATAGAAAAGATTGGTGTTCTGAGAGGGAAGTCCGTCCATGTACACGCCTGCGTGGTCCATGACCCAACTCACGTACATCATGCACCACCAGATTTCTACTGATGGACCAGCCATCCAGTCCTCACCAGTTACTTCAGCCATCCAGCGTCCATACTTGCTACCAGGTTCAGGGTCATCAGGTGCATAATAACCAAGCTCACCATAAGCAACATCAAGCACAGTATCCGCTGTAGTGTGTGAAGGTTCAGGCCAAGGAGCAGGAGCTATAGCGTCATCGTTGAGAGCACGTTGAAGAGCTTTAACAGTGTCATGTCCAGCGTAGCCGTCAACACCGCATTCTCCAACATCGTAACCGTGCTCAATCAACCACTCTTGAAGTTTGGTTGTAGTTTCTCTACCCCAGTAACCGTCAGTACGTGCTCCAATGAGATTCTGAAGTTCGGTAACACAAAGGCTGCCACCCTCATCAAACTCTTGCGCACAAACTGCCCAAGAGTACTCTTCATTACCTTCCCACTGTCCTGTAATCCAGGAATCAACAGGTGTACCGAGAGCTTCCTGTAGAGCTGCAACAGTTAGTGTTCCACCATAGCCGTCAACATCAAGCTTTCCTTCTGGTTCTGGTTCAGGTTCTGGTTTAGGTGGAATAGGTGTAGGAGCATCCTCCCAATACTCAATCCTGCACAAATCATAGTCACGGAAGCCGCCAGCGTCAGGATTCCAGTCTGTGTTGTGATTCCAGCCGATACCCCCTACTTGCCACATTCCGTAATAGAAAGGCATTGTTGGGTAGTCATCTATACCCCACCAAGCTACCCACTGAGCATAATCAGCAAGTTCTTCCCCGTATACTTCGTTGAGCCACCAAGAGCCTGATGTGTAGATACCTGCTCTGTATCCTCGTTCTTGCATTCTGTCACAGAATGCAATGCAGATATCAGTAAGTTCTCTGCGTGATGTTACGTCTTGTTGGTAGGAATCTTCGATATCGTAGTAAACGGGCATGTCTAAACGCACGCCGTAGGAATCTAGTAAATCCGCGCAATGGTCTGCATCTAAAACTGCATCGAAAGTATTAGTAGTGTCAGCGTAGTAATAAGCTCCAATGTGTAAGTCTGCATTGCAAGCCTGGTTGTAGAAACTTCTAAACTCAGAGTCACGATACCTACCCCCAATGACTCTCTCGTTTCCACCAACCTTTATGATTGCGAAATCCAAGTTGCAGTTATCAGCGAAGCGTGTTAAATCCAGTCCACTGTCCCAATGTGAGAGGTCAACACCCTCATAATCACCTGATGGAGTTCTTGCTATTGCTGTTGCAGGTGTAACACTGAGACACACACCGAGAGCTACAAGAAGAGTTACTAGTGCAGCACGTAAAGATTTACATATCTTCATCTGCACCACCGCCTAACAAGGCGTCTAGAAAAGCTTCATCCTCTCCTTCTTTTGGTTCTGTATATGTCAACGCAAGTAATGAATCTGCAAGTCCCTTTGTCGTGGGGTCATTAACAACGCCCAAAATAGTGAGCACAGCAAATAAGGCGTTTACTATTGCTGCCAATTGCTGATTCAAAACAACGAAATCCCACTTGTATCCAAATGGAGCTGCACAAACTTGAATCAAAAGAAGTACAGCGGGGATTAATGTGAGCCAAAATTGCTTGTTTTTAATACGAGCCAACCAGTTAATGTTTTCAATCATTTTTGTTCTCCTGTCTTTGGAGGTCTAATAAAAAAACGGCTCGTCTCTGCCGTTTTGAATAACCGCAGGTAAACGAGCCGTTCTAAGGCGTTTTAAGCCTTTGAAATTTTAAAAAGGTGTAATTACACCTAAGATTTAAGTACGTCCCTTAGATTTGGTCCTGTTAAAGCGTTTCAATCTGCGCTTCAACTTTTTCAAGTCGTTTCTCAACTTCCTCAAGACGTACTTCAAGTTTCGTAACACGAGGTGTTACGTCGCGCACATCTTCACGTACTTCTTTGAGTAACGTCTGGATGTGGTTAAGTTGGTCAGATATCTTCTGTACTTCTGTTGCAGCAGTTTTGCTTGCACTGATACGAGAAAACACGAGACCCAGCACAGCAACAATAGCCGTAACGTAAGGTGCGATTAGTGCTATATCCATTAATCAACCACCTCGGTCCAGCCGTAGACACCAGGCTCCCACACATTGTTATCAATAATGGAAATCCAGATTTTCTCGTTGTGCTTAACTTTGTCACCTGTCATGTATGGATTTGTAGAGCCTGGCTGTACCCAGTCTGGTATCACGACTGGTACAGGAATAAGAACTCTTGCCCATAATGAAGGTGCATCGGTTGGAGTCCATGAGGGTTGTGATGTGTGATTCTGCAAGCACTTGTACAAGATTCCGTCATAACGTACACGCTCATCTACAGCGTAGGCTTCAGCGTCACCGGTCCACGCTTGAAACAATTCAACTGCATCTAAAGCGTCTTCATCATTCATGTTGTCTTGTGCTAGTGATTCAATGATGGTACGTAGCTCTGTTGCACGGTCTACAATCTTACTCATCATCACTCACCCCTAACAAAATACGCCCTGCTTGGGCGTACTCATCATCTTCTGTCTCTGGTACTAGTGGTATGTCTGTCTCAGTGTATGTTCTCTGTGCTGCATATGCTTCAGGGTCGTATGCTTCTCCATATGTGACACCATCACGCATGATGTGCACGCCTGAGTCTGAGTAGGTGTGAATGAAAGTAACGTTGTTAATCTCTACAATCTCTGTTCTAATCATGTTTCATCACCTACTTAATACCCATAACGTGTTTTTAATGCTGCTGGTAAGTCATTGATTGAGTAAATCTGATTCGCGATACGGCTCCAATTCGTCGCGGCTTTGTAATCGTTCACAAGAGCATCGGGGACATATATTTTCATCGAACTAGTGATGCCCATATAGGAGGGCGTCGTTGTTATGTTCTGCACCGTGTTTTTCTGCGACCAAATGATATCCGTTAGGTTCGGGCATGAATAAAACATATATTGCAAAGCCCATGTTTGCGTGATTTTTGTAGTGTCCAACTGCGGGAAATTGATTGATTCGATGTTACTCATACCATAGAACATATAACTGATATTCGTAAGCAGCGGCGTGTCAAAATCTGCCAAATCTAGATGCGTGAGGCATATGCAATCGCGAAACATCGAATTCATTGATGTTACTTTGGTTGTATCCCACCCGCTTAAATCAACATCTGTCATCTTCTTACAGGCAGAGAACACGGAATTCATCAGCGTTACTTTTGATGTGTCCCAATTGCTAAGGTCTAGACTTGTACTATACGCGGACGGATAATTTGTATTATGAAAGCACCCATAGAACAGGCTATCGATTGTAATGCATGCGGAAACGTCCAATTGCGCGGCTACGTGTGGCACGTTTAGGCAATAACAATTATAAAACATATTTTGCATATTCGTTACATGGGACGAATCGAATGCGTTGCCGAAACTTAAATCGGTCAAATTGACGCAACCTTGGAACATGCCACCCATGCCCGTAACTGCTGACGTATCCCAATCTTGTCCGAATGTGATGGATTGTAGTCTTGCGTTTTCTCTGAACATGTCCGTCATGTCGGTGACCCTCGATGTATCAAAACTGGATACATCGAGTGATTGAATGTTCGGACAGTAATTAAACATATATGCCATATTCTTCACGTTTGATGTGTCAAAACCTGAAACGTCGATTGATGTGAAGTATGTACTTTGGAACATCTTTGACATATTCGTAAAAGTGCTTGTATCAATACCATCACAATCAAGAGCCGATGCTACCCCTGTTTTGGTTAGGATGTGGATGCCTCCTATTTGCGACCAATCAAAGCCACCACCGCCGCCGCTTGCTGTTCCCGTTTGTGGTGCACCGCTCGCATCATGGAACGTTTTACCGCTCGCAACATCAGCAGGAGCAACACTATCACCAGTCAAATCAATCAGTGTTGTGCCATTTTTGATTATTTTATTGAAATAAGTATTATTTGCCATTGTGCATCACCTTCTTATAGGTGTTGCACACTAAGAAATGTTGGCAATCGTCAAGGTCTTACCACCAGCAGCATTATCAGACTCAGTAAACATGCCCTCAACACTAGCCAAGTTCACTGCAGCAAGACCATCATACCCAGCATCAGGCTGGATAACCTGAGCGCTGAAAGAAGGATTAGCAGACTTTGTTTGGAGTGTTGCACCTTCGCCCGTGTAACTACCAGTAACACCAAGCAACTCAACGCCACTCTTAATGTTACCCGCAATCAACTTACCTTTTTCTGTTGAATCAAGCTGCACAGTACCAGAGCCATCATGATAACCAGCAGGAACAGTGATTACATCGTCCTTGTCATCGATAGTCTCATCAATAGCACCACGATTAGCCATGCTACCCGTTACTTTTGCACCACGCACATACGCAGTTTGACCAGAGAGAATGTCACCCGCCGCAGCAGTAGCATCAGAAGTATCAGAATCCTTTGTGTTTGAACCAGTGACTTGTGAGCCGTCAGGCGCGTGGAATGTTTTACCATACGCAACGTCGCTACCGTCCGTGGCTACAGTGTCACCAGTTAGGTCAATAATGACCGTGCCATTTTTGACCACTTTGTTGAAATATGCGTTATTCGCCATGTTTTGTCTCCTTTGACTCTTAGGCTTTTTTTATCTCAAGCACGCAAAGGAAGACGCCGCATTTCCTGATTTTTCCCGTTTCCCGATTTACAAAAAAGTATCAAGAAACAGGAAATAGCACGTCAAGCAATGCGAAATGGTCATATTTCCCGTTTCCTGATTTATTTTGAGTTATCTATATATTTATTTACTTATATTATATTTCTTTATTTTATAAGAATAATCAAGAAACAGGAAATATAGACACTTTTTTATGTGTTTACCTGCGTGTTTATCGTTTCCCGATTTTGTTTCTCGATTTTTTTTAATCGAGAAACGGGAAATGCTGCAACCGTCATTCCTTTGTGTGCAGGGTTTTAAATGCTGAGTGTTAAACCGCCAGCAGGATTGTGTGTTTCCATAGCTTGAATCTCAAGCACTTTTATATTATCTGAGCAGATTTTCTCATCTGTCTCTAGTGTTTGCTCGAACCATGCAGGAGTAACCACGTAAGCGCCTTCATAGTAATCATGTTCATCTGGATTGTGACCATCCTCAACAATGGAATCCTCAACGATACAATCCCATAAGCGTGACTTTGCTACTTTACCGTCTACTATCCAACGTAACTCACACCTGCCTTTTCCTGCGTGTGCTAAGTCTGTTGATGTTGGTTTCCATGTTAGAGTATCACCGTCACGAATAATCACGCTTGGTATGTAGGCTTGTGTGTCTTGTGGTCTTTGATACCTCAACTCACATGCACCTTCACCAAAGATTTCATGCATCATCTCTACTATGTCTGTAAAGTCGATTCTTCGCGCTAGGTTCTCTCCTTTGCGTCCAAGGGGTATTGGTCGATTAATTATTGGTCTGAATTTTGGAAGCATCTCTGTATCACCTTCTATCTAAGGGTTGAAAGGTTTGCGCTCAGTGATGTTTTGAATGTGCCACCGTCTGAACGCCACAAGCCCAATCCAAAACTTACCATGTTGATGTTGTTGTACGTGGGAGTAGCACTGGATGAGTACTTGTTGTACACGGTAGCTATTATTGCTAATGTGTAGTTCTCGGTGTTGATTTGCCCGTGTGATTCAGCAATTGTTTTTGTTTCTAGATTCACATCAACTACCTCGAACGATTTACCACCGCTTGACACATAAAAGCCACCACGTGAAGCGTTATACACGCCAAAATGCACGGGTAGCCAGCCGTAAGAATTCTCATCCAGACCCGCTATGGTTTCTGGTGTAAAACCTACCGCTGCTGCCAGTTTTTTGTAGCTTATATCGCCAAATCCCACTGTAGCCATCTGTTGTCCACCAACGCTTGGA
>Ga0310694_10000888_pt1 | contig 36759 bp, 28 predicted proteins | sample 174DNAGHGhighgp2_FD_203884 | JGI IMG/M metagenome (GOLD analysis project Ga0310694, IMG submission 203884) | Sheep rumen microbial communities from Palmerston North, Manawatu-Wanganui, New Zealand - 1742 DNA GHGhigh gp2 (v2) (version 2) | ecosystem: Host-associated > Mammals > Digestive system... | reverse complement strand
ATTGCCGTGCCTTCGGGAGCGACTTTGAAGAGTTCTTCAAGCGTGGTTTTTGCTTGTTTGCGATTGTTGTCCTTTAAGTAGCCGATGGCGAGGTTCCAGCCGATTTCAGGAGCATAATCGGTATAGTCGTTATAAGTTTCTTGGGTTGAAAGTTCCCAGCATAAGGACAATTCATGCAACGTGTTACCCAGGTCATTCTTGTTGGCAACATTCTCGAACAGTTGGGCTAAACGTGCATCAACCTCTGTAGCTTCTCCCGCTCCTCTTGCCAGTTGTGAGGTGCTGAATAATGTGCCATACTCCTCTCCAAGTCCAGTTGTCTTTCTGTAATCATTATAGCCAATACCAAGCCACACAACCAAAAGAATCGACGCTGCCATTGATATCCATTTGGCCATCGTTCTCATGGGTATCACCTTAGCTTTGCTCTTGGTTATGCTTTTTGTGATTTCCCTGATCTCGTTCTCATCTGTGGCAAGCATGGCGTTATTGACATCGTTGTCTTGGCTCCTGCCTGTTTCTTTCATCCCTTTGACTAATCGGGCCACAGCGATTGCTCTTGCTTTAAGTTCAGGATTATTCTCTAACTCCTGCATGAAAGCCAGTTCCTCTTGAGAAGACATTTTACCTTTCAAGTAAAGGGTAATGCGATCATCCTCCTCAAGCATTGTAGGATTGATATTGTCAAGTTCTTTTGCCATGTTTTTCTGAATTTTGTGTTAGTCAAACAATCTGCTTGAAATCTCTTTAAAGCGGTTCTTGAACTTGTCACAGCATCTGTGTTTTGTGACTTTAATTGAGTTCTCGCTTGTATAGTTAAGCATGGATGCCAGTGTTTTCATCGAAAAACCATCCCGATAGAATCCCCACAACAGTTGGTTGCAAGGCTCAGGTAGGTTCTTGACAATCTGCCTCACCAGAGCAGATTTGCGTATTTCCACTTGGTCGGAATCTTCTTCAAGTGCTAAAAGGCGGTCGATGCGATCGTCTTCAAATTCATCTTTAGTCGCGTCAGGGTACTCGTCAATGATATTCAGTTCTTTGCCACGTCCACGCAGCAATTCGTGTGCCTTGTTGCGACAGATAGCATTGAAATAGGTCGCCAGTGATGCGGTCATATTGACAAGCCTGCCATCAACCGTATGCTGATAAAGAACAATGAAAGACTCTTGAAAAACATCCTCGCAATCGGAATGTGATAACGAGAATTGACTCTTGAGGAAAGCCATTGTCTTTTTCCACTGGGCCTTTGCGAATTGGTTGAGTTGCTGATGTGAAAACGATTGCTCCATAGTGTAAACCTACTTTAAACTGGTCTCATAAACCATGTTCTGCTTCGTTAACCTTCGATCACTGTCCATCAATCTTTTCACCTCTTGCACCCACTTCAAATTTGGTGTGAGATTAAGTGTGGAAAGTGCCTTATTAATGTAGTATGAAAGCGGGCCATAGTATTTGCCGTCCTGCTTGATCTCATAATTGGACTGGTAAGAACGACATGCTTCTAAAATAACAATACTTCCCAACTTATCCCCAGAAGGAATGGTGAAGTGTCCATTCGTATTGACTCGTGGACGATAGGTCTTACCATTGGGACTAAAGGCCTGTTTTGTGCCACGACAGATTGGTTCATCATCTTCAAAATCGTCGCCACGTTGGGAGCCGCCAGCATGGCAAGCATCAATCACAACGCATAAGAAACCAGTCGTTCCTATTGCTTGACGAATGCGTTGGAAGTATCCATGTAATTCGTCGTCAAGAATATGATTGGAACCTTCGTATTTTCCTTTGATATACACTTTTGGTGCATCGTATGGTATGATGGACTCATCCCAACCATCCTCCTCGTCACCATTTCTATCCTCAAACGGTTGCCCATGACATGAGAAATGGATATAAACCACATCGCCCTTACGACAAGAGTTTGATAATGACTTTAATTCTTTTCGGATTCTTTGGGCTGTGGCATTCTTATTGGTGATCGTTGTGATTTTGAAGTGTTGTCGCTTGAGTAAAGTTGCTATGAGTCGAACATCATTTGCTCCATGAATATTACTCCATTGGTCTCCAGATGATTTTGCTGTAGCCCCATAATCAGATATGCCTACCAGCAATGCCTTCTTGGTTACAGCTTGGCCAGGTATGCAAATCATCAGCAGCGATGCTAATACTAACAATCTTAATATGCAATGAGTGGCGAGTCTCATGGAATGCAGTTTATTTTATTATCATTGCAAAATACGTAAAAAAATCTATTTCAAACAAATGTTTTATTAATTTTTATAATGTGAGAGTCAGCCATATCGTCTATTCCATCCCCTTCTCATTCTTACATTAAACCCTTATATGTAAGAGAATTAGACAACATTATTTATTAACAATTTAAACTAACATTTACAAACAAAACAGAGAGAAGACAATGAACAATTTACCAAAACTCGTCATGGCCTTGTTTGGTATATCTGCTGTATTGGACATCGCAGAGAAGATCCACAATTGGGGCCGTGACAAGAAGAACGAGAAAGAAGAAGAGAAGAAACAAGATGAACCGTCACGGGTGTAGCTGCAAAGAGATCGAAAGCAGGAAACGCTATTGACAGTATTGTGATCGTATGCGAAACTATTGCAACGATACTCAAGAATTCAAAGAAACTGGTGAAGATCCTGGAAAAGCTCCGGGGGTCCACCATGATGTGAGATGGTACTTTTGGCAAGAGGTCGTTAGGTTGTCGTAGTACTTTGGGGGTGCGGGGGTTATTGGGGGGTGGTGTTTACGGCGTTAATGTCGATTAAGCCGTTGACGATGGCATAGATGGTGAGTCCGGCAGGGCTGTGAATCTGCAGTTTGCGGGCTATGTTGCGGCGGTGTGTGATGACGGTGTTGACCGAGATTCCCAGGTGGTCGGCAATTTCCTTGTTTGACATTCCTTGGACGAGTGCGATGATGGTATCTTTCTCACGGTCTGAAAGTGTATCGGTTTGCTGATTTTTTCCTTTGGCCACCATTGTGCTGATGTTTCGGGTCACATCACCATGCTTAACAAGGTGCTCCAGACGACGTATTGCGGGGACGAAAATGTGATCCTCGACCATGGCGTGCTGCCGCAACCACACCTCGTTTTCATAGATGTCGTGCAGGGTTGCCGTCAATTGGTTGTTATGCAGTCCATCTTGTGGCAGATACTTGATAATGAGGATTTTGAGTTCATGCAGTTGTTCGTCGGCCGCATCATGATGCTTGGAGAAGGTTTCCACATTGTAGTCACTGGCGGGCTGGCCGTCAAGCAGTGTCTTGACGTAAGGGAAGAGGGTCTGTTGCTCATAGTTCATGTGGCGGCGTATCTCATGGGCATACTCGTCATAGAGCTGCATGATGAGTTGGGCCAGCGAGTTGCCCTCGATCAGCGATTCCTCCAGCTCACGACGGATATAAGGGAGCTGGAAGTCAATGAAATAGGCATGGCAGGCATCCAGATACTGCAACAGAGTGGATACAGAGATGAGTTTGTCGTTTTCAGACACTGCGATCCCGTTGATGGTATAGTTGACCACCGCCAGAAACGTATAAGTATCCACACCGTTGCTCTCACAGGTCTCGCTCACCGTCTTGTCACCAAACCCGAGGCTGATGCCGAAAGCGCCCAGTGCCTGTAACAGGTTATAGTTATCGCTGATGAGCGATATCATCTTGTCCTCGGCCTCATATATCTTCTGCTCTTTCATGATCGATTAGGAAACTCTTATACAATTGCAAAGATATAAGCTCAAACAAAGGCATGCAATCCTCATTATTTGGTATTTATAACACAAAATGCCCCCAAAAGTGATGTGAAACACCATTGGGGGCTCGCTATTATATGTTGGAGTGCAAATGCTATTCCGAGAGCATGGTGACCTCAATGCAGCGTTTGGCGGCGAGCAGGCGCTGGGCCATTCGCTGGACATCGCTTGCGGTCATATTTTCAACCATCTTGCAGTAGTCTCGGTCAAAGTCCACATCATCGTCCAGTTCGTGCCAGATGACGTAGCTCCAATAGTCATTGGTGATGGCCATCTGGGCATACTGCTTGGTCAAGTATTGCTTGATCTTGGACATGCTGGACTCGAGAGGTCCGTTATCGGCAATATTCTGTAACTGCTGATAGATGATCGGATTGAGTTCGTCGTAACGGTCGGGATCGGCGTTGTACGAAATCTTGAAGGAGGCATTAGGTTGGTCATCCTTGGCCAACTCAAAATCCACGCTCACGCCGTAGGTCCCGCCTTTCTCCTCACGCACCGAGTCGGTATAGGCAATGGAGAGGCAACGTTTCAGGAAATCCAGCTCCAGGTCGCTCTGTGCGGTAAACGGCACGTCGGCGGTGTAGAAGATGCTGACGTTGGCCAATGGTGTCGCCATCTTCTTGGAGAACTTGTGTACCGACTGGCCTCCTATAATCTGAGGGATATTGCTGTAATCGGTCTGCTCATGCTTACCTGTTGAGGGCAGCGTCGCCAGATATTGGCAAAGCGACTGGCGCAGTTCCTCCTCGTCGTAGTTGCCGATGATGACGGTCTTGAAATTGGAGGCGTCACTGAAGCGCTCCCGGTAGATTTCCAAGACACGGTCATAGTTCACGCGGTCGAGTGTCGATTGAACGACAGGCTCCATGCGTGGATGATGACCGTAAAGGATGGCCCTGATGGAGTCATTGTAGTCCACCTTGGGCGAGGCGTTCCTGTTGGTGAGGAATGAGCGGTTGCGGCTGATAAACTCGTTGAACGCTGTGGTATCGCGTCGTGGCGAGGTGAAGTACAGGTAAGCCAGTTCAAACATGGTCTTCATGTCCTTTACCGACGACGTACCATTGATTCCCTGGCTCTTGGAACCTACCGATGGCGCAACACGCACTGATTTGCCAGTGAGCATCTTGCGCAGTGTGATGGCGTCGTAGTCACCCACTCCAGCCTCGCTCACGCCACTGGAAATGACACTGAAGTTAGGGATGTCCTCGTCGCCGTAGAGCGAAGTTCCGCCTTCGCCCTCCATCTCGAGAGAGACAACGTCGGCGCTAAAATCGGTCTTGCGGGCATATACTTTCATGCCGTTGGACAGCGTGAACTCGGTAAAGCCATGACGATAAGGTGTCTCGCTGACAATCGTGCCGGGTTGTGGCAGCTGATTAATCAGGTTATCGGCCAGTTGCTGCTCGGTGTAAGGAGCGTAGTCCAGGCGCTGGGTGGCCAGGATGACCTGTTCAACCTGAGCCTCGCTGGGCAGCACGACTTCTTCCTTGTCGGGAGCATACATGACTACGACTTGATTGCGGTCAGTAATCAGGTCGCGTGTGGCAGCGTTGACGTCCTCAAGGGTGACCTCTTTGTCCAGTTTGCGGGTATTTTCTAATTCATACTCCACCGACACCAGCGGTTCGCCCGTCAGGAAATGGCTCACGCAGGCGTTGACATAGTGCGAGTTGCGGTAGTCGTCGCGCATGTTGTAGCGGCGCTCGGCAGCGTTGAGGAAGAGTTTCTTGGCACGGTCCAGTTCGCTCTGTGTGAATCCATGCTGGCGGGCCTGCTCGGCAATGCCCACGGCCGCAATGATGCCACCCAGGATGTTGTCCTGCTTGCAGCTGATGCTCAAGGCAAAGGCCTCCTTGGTGCGACTGATGAAGAACGTGGAGGCACGGCCTGTGGCGCTCTGGATGGGAGAACCCGGCTGTTGACGCAGTTCGGCAAAACGGTCATTGAGCATGGTGCTGATGAGGTCGTCGATATAGCTGTCGCGCAAGTAGGACTCGCTGTTCTTCTCGCTGTCAGGCGTGGTCTCACGTTTCTGGTAGAGGTGGCACAGCACGATAGGCTGCTCGGCATCCTTCTTGATGGCGACAATCATCTTGTCGTTGTCGCTGACGGGATAATAAATGCGCTCGGCAGGCTTCTTGGGCATGGGAATGGACGAGAAGACCTTCTTGATTTTCTTTTCCATCTTGTCCACGTCGATGTCACCCACCACCACGATGGCCTGCAGGTCGGGGCGATACCACTTCTGGTAATAGTCGCGCAGATCCTGATAGGGGAAATGGTCAACGATGTCCATCGAGCCGATGGGCATGCAGTCCTCATATTTTGTCCCCTGGTAGATGATGGGCATGACATCCTCCTGCATGCGTTGCACAGCCATCCCCGCACGGCGGGTGCGCCATTCCTCATGGATGACGCCGCGCTCCTTGTCAATCTCCTCGTCCTCGAGCAGCAGGTAGTGGCTCCAGTCGTGGAGCACCAGCAGGCAAGAGTCGATGATGCCCTCGCGGACCAGCGGAGCCGACCCGATGTGATAGACGGTCTGGTCGATTGAAGTGTAGGCATTGAGGTTGGCGCCGAATTTCACGCCGATGCTCTCGCACCAGGGCACGATACCCGGTTTCCCGTTCTTGCCAGTGAAATTCTTGGTGCCGTTAAAGGCCATGTGCTCCAGGAAATGCGCCAGTCCTCGCTGGCGGGGCTCCTCAAGGATTGACCCGACACGCTGCGCAATGTAGAAATCAGCCAGGCCCGCCTCTTTGGCATTGTGGCGGATGTAATAGGTCATCCCGTTCTTGAGGGTGCCCTTGCGCACATCAGGGTCTTGAGGCAACTGTGCTGCCGCCCACGAGGGCAGCAGCAACAGTGCGATAAGAAATAACAGGTATTTCTTCATTGTTTTTATTTGTTGAGCAACGAAGCGGGGGCTTCGGGGGTGAAGTCGTTGGTTGAGTTGTTGGTGTCAACGTACTTGCCGTTGGCGTCCTGCTTGCGGATGACCGACTTGTTGAAGCGGGTATCGTCACGATCCACCTTGCCGCAGTAGGTCCAGCCTGCATCGATCGAGGCATCGAGCACGTTCCACTCGCGCACCGACTCCACACTCAGGTTCACGCCGTCGAGAATCCAGTCGTTGGGCACCTTGTAGATACCGCTCTTGGTCATCTCCTTGGAGAAGTCACCAAACACAAACAGATAGGTGGCGTCATAGACGTAGTTTGCCAGCCAGTCTTCCTTGCCGGTCTGCATCTTGGCGATTGCCATCGAGTTGAAGCCACGGCTGTGGAACTGATAAATCGTGGCGGTATAGCAATACCACTTGTCCAGGTTGGGAGCCTTACCATCGGGATCGGTAAAGTTGGGATTGGACGTCTCGTCATAGAACTCAAAGTCGGCATCACTCAGGTCGATAGAGTTGGGCTGCTCAGCCTTGTGGTTGATGGCGTTGAGAGCCAGTTTGAGGCTCTTACCGGGCTCAACGGGAACGCTCTTGCCGTTGCCGGGAATCATGTAGCAGGCCTGTACCGAGAAATCGGTGGACATGATGTCGGGGGTATAATCCTCCTTGGCAGTGGTCAGGAATGCCGATTCCAGCACGGCGATGCTATCGGCATACAGGGTGACGTCCGAGTTGTTGGTGATGATGATGTACTGGTCACCGCTGTAGGATTTTTCTTCAGGCGTGGTGGTGCCGGTAAAGAAGATTTCGCTGATGACGAAACCACCCTGGGCCGTAAATGTGGAAACAACCATTTTCAGGTCATGAGAAGTCTTGCTGAGGGCCACATTGTCGGACCTCACCTCAAAGTCCTTCTGTCCTGCTATGCCGTTGAGTGTGAAGTCAAGATGACCAGTTACTACAATGTTATAGGTTCCGGCCTGCAGGTCATTGCACATGATTTTGTAGCCATTGCCGTCCTTGACAAACTTGGTGCCTTCAATGGTGGTGACCTGCTTGGTCTGGACGTTGGTCAGCGTGGCGACTGCATTGCTGAGGACAGTGTTCTCCAGGTTGGCGGGTACCTCAAGGGTAACCATTGAGGTGGGGATAACGGGAATCGGGTCATCACCGTTGCAAGATGTTAAACACAGGGTTGCGGTAAGCATCATCAAGACGCTTTTCAAGATAAACTTTTTCATTCTTTTTTCTTTGTTTTAATGAATTGATTATTAATTGTTTGTTGCTAAAATGTGATTCCTATTGAGCAGTGCAATGCCGCCTGATGCTCACGGGCCGAGCACAGGGTCATAGAGCCTCCCGCTTCGGCAAACAGCCCATAGCGGGACTGCTTCAAGGCGTAATCGGCACGCACCCTGGCGCCAAAATCGGTATAATTGGCTGTCGCGAACCGGTGCTTGTGCTGAATCAAGCCTGTGAAGACTGCATCCATGTTGGCAAACGGCATTTGCAATTTGTCGCCTGTTTTGGCAAAGTAGGACGCATGGGCGTTTATTGTCAGCAACCATTTGCCTGACGGCCGCATGAAACATTGCCCCTGCAGCCGGCCGTAGGCATGGCTGGCGTCCATCTGGCGGTGAGGATAGATGTATTTCTCGCTTTGCGACCTGTATCCGGCAGTGAGTCCAACAGTCCAATGCTCTTTTCCATACAGCGCACTCAGGTAACTGTCCAGGATGTGGCTCTTGTACATCGTCAGGCAAGCAATGACAGGGAAATAGCGGGCGTCGGATGTGCCGCCAATGTGTTCGTTGCCCGTGCGCCTTGTGTAATCAAGATGACCGAAAACGATCATCTTATTGCCATCTGCTTTTTTCCAGCCTATTGTCGCCCCCACGTGCTCGTTGTAGAGGTCGGTGAGCGGCATGGAGTTATATTCGGCGAGTTTGCGGTGGTAACGGTGCTCGTCAAGCGTGACGTCGGCATAGGGTCCGCTTTGGTTGACGGGGGATGCGCGAAGCATGACAGCCAGCCCTCCACCGTCATAATAGAGGCTCCGCTTGTCGCCCGAAAAACGGCTGTACTCGGTGCCCAAGCCCGTCATCTGATACTCAGGGATGACACCCTCCTCGCGGTAGAAGGCAACGCTATTGGTCTGCTTATAGATGTTGCCTTCTATACCTGCTGCAAGACGGTAATTCATGAATTCGTAACCGCCTCCGATGCGCAGGGTCAAGTCGGTGACGATACCTCTCATGCGTGGGTCATGGCCTCGGTATTCCTGCTCGGCCCTGACAAGCATTTCAGCACCCACTAGCCAGCGGTCGATGCTGGCAGCATATCCTCCCGAGATGCCATATCGTTCACGCCGTGTATCGCCCCCCAGAGTGTCGGCGAGGATGTAGGGCTGCAACAGGTCATAGTCGCTGGTGGAGTTCCACTTGACACTGTGCTGCTTTCCTGTCATGTAAGAGGCTTCGCCCCATACGGCGGAACGCTGATTCAAGGGATGGAAGGTGTTTACCTTGAGGTAAGGCAGGAGATAGCCATCACCTTTCTCAGGGACGAAGGCCCGAGACTGGCATTGCACGTCGATTCCCAGTTCAAGCTGCGAGAATGATGTCCGGTAGCCGAAGCCGTGGAGTGCGGGATTGTGCATAGCCTCCACCATCGTCAGTTGTCCTAACGACGTGTGTTCTACCAGTGCCGAATCGGCATTGGATGCTATCGCCACCGCCCTGATGGTCATGAAGATGAGTATGATTAATAATCGGCGTTTCATGTCAGTCTAGAAATATCATACTTAATGTTACCTCGTTGATGTCGCGACCGATGAATTCCTCATAGTCGCTCTGGCAACGGAATTGTCGCATGCGGATGACATTGTCGACCGTTTGACAGGTGGCAACGCCTTCTATGTCGATCTGATAAGCACCGCGCAACAGTTCCACCGTTGCGCTGGCTCCATTAAAGTCAGCAGTTGTCGTGACCTGACGGCTGTTCACATTGGTCAACTTGACCTGAGCTTGGACACCGGTGACTGGCACATCATCGCCGCCCGTGACAGTGATACGGGCAGTAGTAAAAATATCGTCTTCCACCGGAGCACAGCACGTGAACAGTAGGGTGAAGGCTATAAGTAACAGGAATAGGACGTTATGTTTCATAGCTTAATGTTCATTTCGAGTCCGAAGTAGGGGGTCACATGACGACGGATAGTCGTGCCGCGGCTGTCGTAGTCGGGCGTATAGTCCCACAGCTTGTTGCAGAACATGGCAACGTGAAGCCTGTCGTCAAAGAGTTTTTTGGTGACTTTCATGTTCACATTCATGGCAAACGGCACACGGCTTTTCTCAAACTGCGATGATGTGTAGTCGCGCACCAGCCAGCGCAGGTACAGGTCATCGGCATCGCTGTCCTGCCAGTCGTGGATGCTGCCGTCGGGGGCAATGTACTGGACCGGATAGTTGCTGATTTCCTTGCGTTGCGAAGTGGTGAACCACATGCATTGGGCAGAAACCGAGAAGCCCAGTTTGAGACGGGGCACATCGGTGTCGAGCGTGAAATTGGTGTTAAACGCCTCCCTCACCGAACCGTCATCGTTGGCATACAGTCCCACGTATTGTATCTGGCGGTTATCGATGACCTGGCTGGGGCGGTAGGAGTCCACGATGGAGTTGTCGTAGGTCGTGCGAAAATAAGCGCCGTTGATGGTCAGGCGGGTCAGGATAACGGGAAACCGCTTGGTCTCGAGCGTGTATTCAATGCCTTCCTTCAATGTCATGCTGCCGTTGGTGTAGTTACCATAGCCCGCCAGCTCATTGATGACCGTGTAAGGCAGTTCTTCGAGACGGGGTTGGGCGGTAAGGCTCGCGGCATTGATGCCGCTGGCATCATATTGCTTGTATTGATAGGTCTGGTATCGGGACTGCATCCTGAATCCCGAGGTCATCTTTTCACGGAATGCCGTTATTGCCAACCTGTTGCCACCGATATTGATGTCAAGTGAAACCTCTTTCTTGAGGTTGCGGGCAGGCTCCAATGCCGTGTTGCGCGGATTGACAATATAGGTCATCAGGTTGATGCGCCGGTAGTCGGGATTGTCATGGTAATAGTTCAGCTGGATGAAGTCGATATACAACATGTCAGGGAAGAGCTGTTCCATTGTAGGCATTTTAGTATGCTGGCCAATGCCTGCCGCAATGCGGATGAAGGTGGGCTGCCCGAAGACCGACAGCTTGGGCAGCGAGTAACCGATATTGGCGCGCGGGTCCCAATAGAGTTTGCCGTTCATCGTGTAATCCGCATCAAGGTTGAGCAGCATGGAGCCACGGATGCCTGCCGTCACTTCCAGCGAGCCGATAGCAGTTGGCCATTTCAGGCTTTCCTCGGCATAGGCCGATAGGCGATGATTGGCAGGAATATCCTTGAGGGAACGCGCCCGTGACGAGATGCCGGTATATACCGGCGTGTGGGGGTCAAACACTTGTCCACGCCCCAGATTCTTGTCCATATTCCAGTCCACGCCCAGCAGCAGTGTGTTGGAGAGGCGGTTGTTGGGAATCTGCAGTCGGGCATTCAGCTTGGCATAGACATTGAGCGGCTTGCCTTCCACCTCATGGTGCCCGATATACTTGAATGGCAAGATGTAGGCGTCGTTTTCGCCTTCTTCCTTGGACAGGGGGGCGACGGTCATCCTGGACAGTTGCACCAGGCGCGTGCGCTCAATCAGGTCGTTCTCGAGCGATGCCGATAGGGTCACTTCTGCCGACTTGAGCCATGCATTCCGCTTGCTCTTGGATTGCAGGGTGTTGAGCAGGGCATAGCGGTTATAACTCGACCGATAGGAATCCTCGGCGCTATAAGTCTGGTCGATGTCTTCCTTGTCGTTGTCGAGTGACCTTGAGAAGTCAAGATTGGACGAGAGGGTGAGACCATAATTTGTCCTCTCCCATCGCTTCTGCATTCGTGTTGAAATGGTCACGCGCTTGTAGTTCTCCAATCGGTTACGGGGGTCGGATTTGGCATCAAGATAATCGGCACTCAAGTTCAAGGTCAACTGCCTTGGAGCCCATTCAAAGTCCTTCGCAGCATAGAAGAGTTTAGAGCCCATGTCGGCCTTGAGGCGGAACTTCATGTCGTGTCCGCCACGGCGCCGTTCAATCTTGACAAGGCCACTGGTGAGATCACCGAACTCCACTGATGGGATGCCTCGAACGATTTCCACTCGCTCGATGTCATCGGTCGAGATGCCACGCATGTCAACGCCAGCATTGGTATTGTCACGGCTGGTGGCCATGTCATCCCATGCCCCGGCAAGGTACTGCATGTTGGCACCCGTCGATATGGGGGCACCGTCGATGATGAAACTGGTGCCGAGCGATGAGGTGGCATAGTTGCTGTTTCCCGTCGATATCTCACGGATGTGGATGTTGTTGGGGGCTCCCAGCGACGGGTCGCTGCTTCGTCCTCCAGGTATCAACTCCAGCAGATCAGAGAAACTGGATGGTTGCAGGTGCTCCATCGCGTGCTTTTCAATACGCGACGAGGTTGTCAGGCCACGGTTTTCTTGGGCTGTAACAACTACTTCACCCAACTGGCTCACCTCGGCTTGCAGCAGGTAGCGGCCATCGGTGGTGGGTTCCGTCACTAATGGCTTATAACCTATAGATGTTATCTTCAGCCGGACATCATCATTTTTAGGTATGCCGAAGGTACCGTCAGCTTGGGTGACAGTCAGCACCTTACCCCGCCTGGCATCGGCAACCGTGGCGCCAATGACAGGTTCCAGCGTCTCGGCATCCAGGACAATACCGCCAATAAGCGATTGAGCATCAGCATTTTGCAAGAATAAGACCGATAAAACAAGTATGATGTATCTAATCAGTTGCATTTCATTGATTTTGGAGTATAAAATTACTTGCAATCACAAAGTCGCACAATACCTAAAAATGGTAAGGCCTATTGTCGTCAATTCTCCACACAGCAGAAGCGAAAGAGCGACTGAATCATCAGATATTTCCGTAAATTTTGCATATCCCACTATCCTTGAATAAATCAACAAACGCCTGAAAAATAAATGGAGCTTGATTGTGGTATGGGATTGGGGAAAAATGTGTATTTTTGCACTTTGGATTATGGCAAGAGGATTTCTCATAGGTGCACCTGCGAGCGGGTCGGGCAAGACGACGATTGCCCGTGGCCTGATGGCCTTGTTTACGCTCAAGGGTTATCGGGTCCAGCCTTTCAAGTGCGGTCCTGATTACATCGACACGAAGTTTCATGAAGCGGTGTGTGGCCGTCCAAGTATCAATCTGGACACGTTCATGGCCACGGCAGAGCATGTGCGGGAACTGTTCGACCGCTATGGTGCGGATGCCGATGTGCGGGTTGTCGAGGGCATGATGGGCCTGTTTGACGGCTATGACCGTGACAAGGGGTCGTCGGCCGAGATTGCCCGTGTGCTGGACATCCCCGTGGTGCTCGTTGTTGATGCCAAATCAGCGGCCTATTCGACAGCGGCACTCCTATCGGGTTTCATCCACTTCCGCAATGACGTCCGCATCTGCGGCGCGATATTTAACCGCGTGGGGTCGGCAAGGCATTTTGCCATGCTACAACAGGTGTGTGACGATTTGGGTGTGGAATGTTTCGGCTATCTGCCCAAACATGCCGATCTGAAGCAAGGTTCACGCTACTTGGGGCTGGACTTCAGCGAGAATCCTGAGAACAAACTCTTGGTTGAACTGCTGGAAAAGAATGTGCAATGGCAACGGCTGTTAAAACTTTGATTGCCCGCAACGATGAGTCATTCTCCTTTATCTATCAGGAGAATATCGACCGGTTGGAGAATGTGTCATTCTTTGACCCCGAGAGAGACGTGCCTTGCCTTGACGACGTGGCGCTGCTGTACCTGCCGGGTGGGTATCCCGAGAAGCATCTTGAGGCACTTGTGGCTGCTGAGCCTACACGACGTGCCATCAGGGAATATGCCGAGCGTGGCGGACGCATTATCGCTGAATGCGGAGGCATGATGTACCTGTGTGAGAAGATTCTTACTGACGATGGCGAGTATCCCATGTGCGGCGTACTTCCCTACGCTATCACAGCTCGCACCGAAGACCGTCGCCTTTCGCTGGGTTATCGCCGCTTCATGTTCGACGGCAAGGAATACCGCGGCCACGAGTTCCACTACACGCAATTCTTGGGCGAGACACCAGAATCGGTGGCCCAGGTCTATAATGCCAAGGGTGAACCCGTACCGACGCCCGTCATCCGCTACAAAAACGTGTTGGCAAGCTACACACACCTTTATCAGGTTAATAGATAATAGATATTAGATATTAGATATTAGATATTAGATATTAGATAACAGATATTAGATTTAGATGAGGGGGGTTAGGCTGTACTGACAACTGACAACTGAAAACTGAATGAAAATGAAACAGATATACACCAAAACTGGTGATGAGGGCATGACGAGCCTCAGGGACGGGGTGAGGGTTCCGAAGGATGACCCTCGCATCGAGGCCAATGGGCAGATTGACCAGCTGAATGCCCATCTAGGCGTCGTGCGGTCGATGCTCGGTGACGACGAAGAGAATTCTCAACTCATTCTTGCCGTCCAGCGTGAGCTCATGTCCGTCATGAGCCATATTGCCACCCCAGACGGTAGCGTCAATCCCCGTGAGCTCCACACCCAAGAAATCACCACACAATTAGAACAGGCCATCGACAGCGCTGATTATCAAGGCGGTTTTGTGGTGCCTGGCGGGGGGTCGCAGTTGGCCGCTTTCATCCATTTGGCGCGCACACAGGTCCGCACGGTGGAGCGTCGCCTGTGGTCGTTGCATCGGGAGCATCCTGTCAACAACGGCATCATGGTGATGATGAACTGCCTGTCTGATTATCTGTTTGTTTTAGCCTACGAGAAAGAATGAATACCCAGCGATTGCATCCAGTAATGTTTGCCGGAACGGGCAGCGATGTGGGCAAGAGCATCGTGGCTGCTGCCTTTTGCCGTATCTTCAAGCAAGACGGTTACAGCCCTGCACCGTTCAAGGCCCAAAACATGGCCTTGAACTCCTACGCCACCCCCGAAGGCTTTGAAATCGGTCGCGCCCAGGCCGTCCAGGCCGAGGCGGCAGGCATTCCATGCCACACCGACATGAATCCGCTGTTGCTCAAGCCTCAGAGCGACCACACGTCGCAGGTGATCCTGCACGGCAAACCCATCGGCAACAAGAATGCCTATGACTACTGGCGCCGCGGCACGTCCGACATCGATTATCGCCGTGAGGTGTGTGATGCCTTTGACCGCCTGGCCAACCGATACAACCCCATCGTGATGGAGGGGGCGGGCAGCATTTCGGAAATCAACCTGCGTGACACCGACCTAGTGAACCTGCCCATGGCTCGTCATGCCCATGCCGACGTCATTCTGGTGGGGGACATCGACCGAGGCGGAGTGTTTGCCTCGGTCTATGGCAGCATCGCCTTGCAGACTCCTGAAGACCGCCGTCTCATCAAGGGCATCATCATCAACAAGTTCCGTGGCGACATGCGCCTGTTTGACGAGGGGCGCAAGATGCTGGAGGACATCTGCGGGGTTCCCGTGCTGGGTGTAATCCCCTACTACAAGGATATCTATATTGAGGAGGAAGACAGTGTCGCCCTGGCTCAAAAGTCGATGCAGGCCGAGCGAGGCAAGGTTAATGTGGCCGTTGTCATGCTGCGGCATCTGTCCAATTACACCGACTTTGACGCGTTGGAACGCGACCCTCGTGTTCACCTGTTCTACACCAACAATACCGAGGACATCAAGAAGGCCGACATCATCATCCTGCCAGGCACAAAATCGACCCTGCACGACCTGTACGAGCTGCGACGCAACGGTTGTGCCCAAGCCATCGTGAGGGCGCATCGCGAGGGAGCGGCAGTGTTGGGCATCTGTGGCGGCTACCAGATGATGGGCTTTGAGGTGCTTGACCCCGACCACGTGGAAGGCGACATCGAGCGCCTGCCGGGCCTGGGCCTGCTGCCCACAACTACCACAATGAATGATGACAAACAGACGCGCCAAGTCCGTTGCCAGTATGGCGTGGGCTATGAAATCCATCAGGGCGAAACGCACCCTGCGGGCGACGCTGCGGCCTCTCCCCTACTTCACCTCGAGGATGGACGCGATGACGGTTATATCGTTGACGGCAAGTGCATGGGCACCTATGTCCACGGCATCCTCGATAACACGCCCTTTGTGGACTTCCTGCTGGAACCGTTCAGGGACAAGATTGCCGAGGGCAACTCCCCCTTTGACTATGCGGCCTTCAAGGAAGAACAATATGACAAGCTGGCTGCCCACGTGCGCCAGTACGTTGATATGGAAAGAATCTACCAAATCCTGACCGACCATGATTGAAGGACACGGCGACGACCTGTATCGTTACAGCAATATCAAGATGAACTTCAGTTCCAACATCTATAACGGGACTGATTTGAGTGCATTAGAAACTTACCTGGGCACTCGGCTGGGCTCCATGTGTTCCTATCCCGAGCCTTCGGCGGCATCTCTCGAGCAGTTAATCGCCCAGGACTGCGGCATCAGCCCCGACGAGGTACTGGTGACCAGCGGTGCGGTAGATGCCATCTACCTGATAGCCCAGACCTACCGCAACGAGGGCACTTGCCACGTCATGCAACCCACATTCAGGGAGTATGAAGACGCATGCCGCGTGTTCGACTATCAGGAGAGCAAGGACGGCGCCCTGTGCTGGCTGTGCAACCCCAACAACCCGACGGGTGATGTGATGGCCGTCGAGGATGTGTTGGTGCTTGCCGACCGTCACAGCCTGCTCATTGTGGATCAATCCTACGAGGACTACACGATGGCTCCCCTGATGCAACCGGCCGATGTGGTCGGCCGTGACGACATCATCCTGCTGCACTCGATGACGAAGCGCTATGCAGTGCCTGGGCTGCGCTTGGGCTATGTCACGGCATCGGCTGCAGTCATTCAGCGCCTGCGGGAGCAGTACCGGCCGTGGGCCATCAATGCCTTGTCGCTCGAGGCGGGCAAGTGGCTCGTGCAACGAGGTGAGACCGCCATCCCTGACCTGACGTCCTATCTGGCCGAAACCCAGCGGTTGCGGGCCATGCTGAACGGCATTGAAGGCATTGAGGCTCAAGAAACACAGACCAATTTCTTCCTATGCACCATCCGCCAAGCAACGGCAGCCGAATTGAAGGAATACCTGGCGCATGAGCATGGCATCCTCATCCGCGACGCCTCCAATTTCACGGGCCTCACGCCGCACCACTTCCGCATCGCCACCCAGTCACCTGCCGAGAATGATGCCCTGGTTGCAGCCATTGCACAGTTAACAGTGAACAGTTAACAGTTAACAGTGAACAGAGAACAGTTAATAGTGAACAGTTGGCATCCGCGTTCTGAAAACTGACAACTTAAAACTAACAAACTATTAATGCTTAATACATTTTTAATCATATTGCCGTTGCTGCTGGGCTGGTTACTGGATTTCATCTTTGGTGACCCGTCACGGTTGCCACATCCCGTTGTGTGGTTCGGCAAGATGATTTCGTGGGGGGAGCATCGCCTCAACAAGGGCAGCCATCGCATGGCCAAAGGTGCCGTGATGGCCATCGTGCTGATTCTGATGGTGTTTTTTGTCGTGTGGGGCCTCAAGCGGCTACTGCCCAACATGGTGTTGTGGCTCGTACTGGACACCATCATCATTTTCTACTGCTTGGCGGGAACCACCCTCATTCGTGAGGTGCGCGAGGTCTTCCTGGCACTCGACCGTTCGCTGGACGAGGGGCGCCAGCAGGTGGCCCGCATCGTGGGACGCGACACCTCACAACTATCGGCACAGGAGGTGCGCACCGCCGCCCTCGAGACCCTTGCCGAAAACCTGAGCGACGGCGTGATAGCACCGCTGTTTTGGTTCGTATTATTGGGCACGCCGGGCATGCTGGCCTACAAGATGGTCAATACCCTTGACTCGATGATTGGCTACCGCACCGAGCGTTACAAGGACTTCGGCTGTTGGGCCGCCCATATCGACGATGTGGCCAACTATATCCCTGCCCGACTGACCGCCCTGCTCATGGTCATCGCATCAGGCAAATGGTCGCTCGTGAAATTCGTGTGGAAAAACGGCCGTCGCCATGCCAGCCCCAACAGTGGTTACCCCGAGGCCGCCCTTGCGGGCATCCTCAACTGCCGTTTCGGCGGCCCTCACTATTACTTCGGCGAACTCTTCGACAAGCCCTACATCGGCGAGAACGAGCGCGAACTGACCACTCGGGACATGCACACCGCCGTCCGCATCAACCGAATAGCAGAACTCCTCATGCTAGCCCTCACGCTACTAGCCACCAGCCTGCTAAACCTTACCTAACCGCATCCTCTCCTCACACACCTTTTCTCAAACAACTGATTAATCTGAAAACACTGACGAGGCAATTTGTGGATGCTAAAATAATGCGCGTCATGATAGCAAGTGGCTTCTGTGTTGGGTGCTTGCCGCACGACTATTACAGAACCTCTGTTACCTCTATGCGATACTTCTTCAGAAAACACGTGAGAAAAACAGGATTAGATCAATCCTTAACAAAAGTGATCAAAAAAGATCAATTCGTGAGATTTCTGGTTTTCAGATTTAGGGGAGTAGTGTCAGAAGAATCAGAGTGTTCAGCTGTTTGAGAAAGGAGTGCGGATGCCCTTTGTGGAATTCGTGGGAAGAATGAAAGCGGGAAGGGGTGTTGTGTTTTCGTTTATTTCATCCATTTCATCCAAGAGTACACGCGATTGTCTCGACCTGAATAACGTTGAATAGAAAAATAAAGTTTACACGTATTCATCTGTACGAAATGGACGAAATGAAAGAATAGATGAAATCGCAATACAGTATTTTATAGGTTGTGTCAAAACTTGCGACACACCACCTTGAATCCCTAGAAATACTTGGTGATGTGTGCGGTGTCGAAGTTGTTCATCTCATTGATCATGTGTACCGAAGAGGCGATGATGGGATAGGCGCACAGGGCTCCGGTTCCCTCGCCCAGACGCAGGCCCAGGTTGAGGATGGGCTTGGCGTGGACGATGTCAAGCATGCGCTTGTGGCCGCTCTCGTCGCCGCAATGGGTGAAAATCATGTAATCCTGAACTGCGGGATAGAGCTGGATAGCCGCAATGGCACAGGCGGTCATGATGAAGCCGTCAACCAGCACGACAAGGTGCTTTTCTGCTCCTCGCAACATGGCACCGATAGCCGTCACCATCTCAAAACCACCGAAGTAGCGGATGGCGTTCTCGCTGGTATTTTCCATCGTCTCGTGGTAGTGCTTCAAGGCCTGAGCCAACACTTCTCGCTTGTGTTGGATACCGGGATGGTCAAGACCCGCTCCCGCGCCGATGCACTCGTCCAATGGGATGTTGCCGAACAGGCTCATCCAAATACTTGACGGCGAAGTGTTTGCGATGCCCATCTCGCCGACACACAGCACCTGGCATCCCTCGGCGATGCAGTCATCCACCAGGTCACATCCCGTCTGGATGGCGCGGTCAAACTCCTCCTCGCTCATGGCGGGCTCGTGCAGGAAATTGCGGGTGCCACGGGCAATCTTGCGGTCGATGATACCATCGACTTGACTTAAGTCATAATCCACGCCCGTGTCCACGATGCGCAACTTGAAACCATGCTGGCGGCAGAACATGTTCACGCCACCGCCGCCACGGGTGAAGTTGATCATCTGCTGCCAGGTGACCTCGCGCGGCGACACGCTCACGCCCTCTCGTTCGATGCCGTGGTCGCCGCCCAGCAGCAAGTGACAGGGATGGTTCAGGCTAGGTGTCAAGGTCTGTTGGATAAGGCAAATCTGCAAGGCCAGTTCCTCCAGGCGGCCCAGCGACCCTTTAGGTTTATTCAGGTGGTCGATTTTCTGCTGGATGCGCTGTTCCAGCGACTTGTCGGTGTGTTGTATTTTGAATTCTCTCATTTTTTGTTTAGCTGTCAGTCGTCAGTTTTCAGTTGTCAGTCGTCAGTACAATTACTACAGCCGAAAACCCCTCATCTAATATCTAATATCTATTATCTGTTAACTGTTATCTGTTCACTGTTAACTTTTCACTGTTACCGGAATTCCCGAGACCATGAGGACGACTTCATCGGCCCGGCTGGCGATGTACTGGTTCATCCAGCCTTGCAGGTCGGTGAACCGCCGTTGCACGGCATCCACGCTGATGCCGCCACTGCCGATTTCGTTAGTCACAAAGATAAAAGTGGCATCCTGGTCGGTGAAGCGGTCAAATTCCGCTTTAACCATCTCCAAGACCTGCTGTGTGTCTTGATTTTGACCCTCAAAAAAGAAGTTGGTCAGCCACAACGTCACGCAGTCGATGACTGCCACACGCCTCGTCAAGTCATGGCGGCTCAGGTATTTCTCCTCCTCGATATTGGTCCATTGCGGACCACGCCGCTCCTGATGGCGTTGTACCCGTTCACGAAACTCCTCGTCCCACACATGGGCTGTCGCCACATACACAGGGTTATCGGCAAGGCTCAACGCCAACTGCTCGGCATAGCTGCTCTTGCCCGAACGCTGCCCACCAGTAATCAATATAATCTTCCTCATAATTATCTGTTCTCCAGTATGCGGATGCCAACTCCTAACTCCTAACTTCTAACTTCTAACTCCTAACTCCTAACTACAATAAAGTCCCCGTAGTCAGCCAGATTCTCCCAAGCATTTTTCCATGAATACAGCCCAGCGTAGAGTCCTGCGCTGATGAGCACCCCCGCATGGGCAAAGATGGCCACCCGCTGGTAAGGTTTGTCCTTGAGTTCGTCAAGGAACGCCGCCACACGCCGGTATTGCTGCTCGAAGCTCTCGCCGCCCGTAGTGGGTTGGTGGATGTAGTCGTCATACCATTCCTGCAGGTGCGGGTCCAGGATTTCGTCATAGAGCTGCATCTCCCACTCGCCCATGTTCATCTCCAGCAGCCGCTCGTCGGTCTTGGCATCAGGATAGCCGCAATAGGCTGCAAGTTTGCGGGCACGTGTCAACGGCGAGGAGAACACCTTGTCAAACGGCAGAAACGGCTCCAATGACTGGCGCGTCATTTCAGCTTCCTGCTCAAAGGTGTCACGCACAGGCACATCAGTCTGCCCGTAACATGTTCCCTTGGGCACATCAACACTGGTATGTCTCACTAGTATTATTTCCATGATGATGAGTCGTTAAGTCTTATTTCACTGTTCACTATTAACTGTTCTCTGTTCACTGTTAACTGTTAACTGTTCACTGTTAACTATTAACTATTAACTGTTGCGAAATAACAAGATATACGGCCAACTCCACCAGCAGGCACACGGCACCGCAACAGTCACCCGTGTAGCCGTTAATCTTGCGCAGCATGAGCAGATACAGAAAATACATCACCAGTGCAGGAATGAAAATGACCAGGTACCAAGAGAGGCCCGTCAGCCAAATCATCAGCACCATCGGCAGCAGGCCCTGAACCGTAAGGCTCAAGCCGGCAGCTAGCGTGGGCTTGCGGTAAACGGTCTTGTTCTTGGCCTCTTCCTCGCGACGGGCGTAAGGAAGCATATTGACCAATTGGCTCGTGACCATCTTGGAAAAGGGGTCAGCAGCCAGGATGGTAAGCGCCGCTACGGTCACGGGCATGCTGTAGAGCACTGTACCCAACAGCAGAAAGTAGATGATAAGCCCCAGCACGCCATAGGTGCCGATGTGCGAGTCCTTCATGATGGCCAGAATGCGGTCACGGTCGCTGCCGCCGCCGAATCCGTCCATGAAGTCGGCCAGGCCGTCTTCATGCAAAGCTCCTGTAATCAGCAACCGCACTGCAATAGCGGCAATGACTGCTACAGCATGAGGAAATACCATGCTGCCGAAATAGAGTGTAGCGGCCATCGCACCTCCCGTGAGCCAGCCTGTTAAAGGCCAATACTCAACGACCGTCTTGTAGCTTGCTTGCGGGGGCTGATAGGCACGCCAAAAAGGCAAACGCGTGAAGAAAATCAACGCCGCCCAAATGTTGTCATACCACCTAGTTTTTACTGCTGAATTTTCCATAGTGCAAAGGTACAAAGAAAGTTTCTAGTTTCTAGTCCCTAGTCCCTAGTTTTTGGTGATTTTCGTGTGGCTTGGTCGTTAAAAAGTAGTACCTTTGTAGCATTAATCAGATGTAATATTGAAATGAAGAAATTATTTGGATTATTTGCAGTATTGGTGCTGCTCTGCGCCTGCTCTTCACAGGGCGACAAACAGTCGAAGCAGGGCACCGATTCGATGGAAGAAGTGACCGTGAAATATGCCACAGGATTCAGTGTTCGCGACTCGGCCGACGTCCGGCTGGTGGACGTGGGCAAGAAAGACCATTTCGCCCTGGTGCATGATGCTGAGGTGGCGGTTCCCGTGGGCTATGTCAAGGTCAAGGTGCCTATCGAGCGTACCATCTGCATGACTGCATTGCAGCTGTCCAATTTCACCATCCTCGATGCCCACGATGTGGTCAAGGGCATCACGGGAACCAAGAACCTCTTCAACGAGGACATCAAGGCACGGGTGAAGGACGGGCGCATCGTCAAGATCGGTATGGAGGGCGAGTTTGACCCTGAAGTGGTCATGGCCGCCAACCCTGACGTCATCTTCATTTCGCCGTCCAAGCGCGGTGGCTATGACGCCATCAAGGAAATCGGCATCACCCTGGTCCCCCACCTGGGTTATAAGGAACTTGACCCGCTGGGCCAGGCCGAGTGGATCAAATTCATCGGCATGTTCATCGGCAAGGAGAAAGAAGCCGCCGAGATTTTCGTTGGCATCGAGAGCCGCTATAACGAACTGAAAGAGAAAGCCGCCAAGGTTGAGCAACGCCCCACCGTCACCAGCGGCGAGATGCACTACGGCAACTGGCATGCCGTGGGCGGCAAGAACTATCTGGCACAAATCTTCCGTGACGCTGGTGCCGACTACGTCATCAATGATGACGAGACCTCGGGCGAGGACTTGGAGTTCGAGAAGATGTATGCCCTCTCGGCCAACGCCGACTACTGGCGCATCCTCAACAGCTATCAGGGCGATTTCTCCTACGAGGCGCTGAAGGCCAGCGAGCCCCGCAACGAGATGTTCAAGGCATTCAAAGAGAAAAAGGTCATCTATTGCAACATGAAGCAGACGCCCTATTACGAGATAGCACCCGTCAAGCCCGACGTGCTGCTCAAGGACTTTGTCGCCATCTTCCATCCCGAACTGGTCGAGAAAGACTACCAACCCACCTTCTACCGCCTGTTGAAATAATTCTAGACTATCTAGACTATCTAGACTATCTAGACTATCTAGATTATCTAGATTCTCTAGAATATCCTGAAAACTGATAAAAAATGAGACGCACGTTGCCCTTGATGTTAGCCCTTGTGGTGGTGATTGCCGTGATGGTGATTGTCAACCTGTTCATCGGTTCGATTAAGATACCGGTGAGTGAGATATGCAGCATCCTCGTCGGCCAGGGCAGCGAGTCCGAAATCTGGACCAATATCATCCTGAGTTCCCGCCTTCCGCAAGTGCTCACCGCCATCGTGGCGGGTGCGGGCCTGGCCGTGAGCGGCCTGATGATGCAGACCATCTTCCATAACCCGCTGGCGGGACCGTCCATTCTGGGTATCTCCAACGGTGCCAGCCTGGGTGTCGCCTTTGTCGTGCTGCTGTCTGGACAGCTGGGCGGTGTGGCTTTAAGTAGCCTGGGCTACTTGGGTGATGCCGCCGTCTCGGTTGCCGCCATCGTCGGTGCCATTGCCGTGATGATGCTCATCGTGTGGATTTCGGGCAAGGTGCGGGGCAACGTCACCCTGCTGATTATCGGTGTGATGATCGGCTATCTGGCCACCGCCATCATCGGTGTGTTAAAATTTCTCAGTCCTGAAGAGGATGTCAAGGCCTTCGTGGTTTGGGGACTCGGCTCGTTCTCCCGCGTTTCGGGAGACCAGATGATACTTTTTGTCGTCCTCATGTGCATCCTGCTGCCCTTGAGTTTCCTGCTGGTAAAGCCCTTGAATGCGATGCTGCTGGGCGACCGCTATGCCGCCAACCTGGGCGTCAACGTCAAGCGGGCCCGCACTTGGATCATCATCTGCTCGGGCACGCTGGTGGCTATCGTCACCGCCTATTGCGGCCCCATCATGTTCATCGGTATGGCCGTGCCCCATCTGGCCCGTGGCCTGTTCCGTACCAGCGATCACACCAAGTTGATGCCCGCCACCGCCCTGTGTGGCTCAGCCTTGGCGTTAATATGTAATCTGATTGCCCGCGCTCCAGGCTTTGAGGGAGCCATGCCCGTCAACAGCGTCACCGCTCTCATCGGCGCCCCCATCATCATCTACGTCCTCTACCACCGCCGCAAGACCTCCTACGAATAATTATCTCAGACAACAAGGACAACATTTTTATCTTTCATTATTTCTGTCTATTAAGAGCAAAATCACACAATTATATAGCTCCTTGTTTGTTTCATTTTACCCAAGTGTATAAAAGCAGAAGTGCTAAAGAAATACAGTCACATGACAAATGACGCTATATTATTTTTGTGTCATCCTTTCATTCAGTTTTTCCATTAATCTTTCTAAATCAGATGAAAAATTATTGGTGATGAATTCGCCTGGATAAGGAACAAAATCATTTAACTCTGGACAAGACTGGAATAACTGCCATACTTTATTCTCTACATCTTTTACCTCAGAATGATATTTTCATTTATAATGAGGCTTTGCTTTTAATTCCCAGAATTCTGACTTCCGACACTCATCGTATAAATCTTGAAGTTCTATGTATGCTTGTTTTAATTCCATAACTGTTTTTTCATTATTCATTCTATTGTAAACTAATACCATACCATACCATTTCCATTCACTATCTGTTTTTTCAATCAAATCCATTGAAGTGGGATTTAAATGACTAATTGGTGGAAAATACAGAGTGAAGGTTAATTCTTGACCGAGATAAGAAAAATAGGTTTTTTCAGGAGCTATATTAATGCCTTCAGCTCGTGTCATATAATAAAACGTGCCATTAACCCTAATATGAGTTCCTTTGTCCAAAGTACACCATTGAAATCCACCAGTTGCGCTAGTTTGATTATTCGTGACAATTTCTACTGATGTGTACTCAGGAGAAAGCGTTATTTTCTTAATTCTCGTACTTTGAGATGTTGTTCTACTTACTGATCATTTATAATACGAGAGTTCCCTTGTGTAATAGTTGAAGTGTTTGAAGAAACTCCAAAATTATTAAACTAGTACGTCTGCGTTGAGCATGAAATCAAGAAAATAAAATCATCTACTTTCTTAACCTTCTCACTTAATGAAAGAGATGATAGAGTATTGTTCGCAGGCAATGTGATGCCGGAAAGTGATTCAACTAAACTATTCAAATAAGAAGCCTTAATAGCATAACCCACATTCTCTGCTCCAACATGTTTTGCGCTTACTATTCCAATTACATTTCCTTTGCTATCAAATAATGGGCCTCCGCTATTACCAGGCTGTACAGGTGCAGATATTTGGTAAGAAGAGACGTCACCTTGGAATCCTGTTTTTGAACTAATGACACCAGTAGTTAGTTTAATTTCTTCTCCCATAGTTGTAGTTAGTGGATAGCCTAAAACAAATATGTCTTCACCAACGTCGGATGTTGAAGTTTTAACTTTATAAGGTATTGTACCAAACCCATTAAACTGGCTATCAGATATTTTTAAAATTGCCAAATCATTATTTTTATCTGAACCAACTACTGAAGCTTTATATGTATTTGCGAAAGATCCCCGTACTCCTTGAATGTGGATTGATTTAGCATTTTCAATAACATGATAATTTGTGACGAGGCATCCATTTCCTATTGCAAACCCCGTACCTGACCATGTTTCCGCTTGGGGAGTAGGATTATAATTTGATGGGCTTGACGTAATCTTTAAATAGATTTCTTTTTCTCCATCTTCATCAATTGCTGTCATCATACCATTATCAAAGTTAATGTAAAAATCAGAATCAACTGATTTGTCAAGCATTATCCAATTTGCCTTGAACATTAACGGGCTAGCAGTTTTGAATAATTGAGCTTTCACCTCACCTGCTTGCCAATCATTGTACAAACTTGCACCATCTAAATAAATGAGATAGTATTCGCCATTTATTTCTTTAAGGGCTAATTTATATTTATTTTGTGTATTGTTCTTAGATGCTGTTGTACTTTCATAAATACCTTCTAATGGTGTAAAATTACCCTCTGAGAAATATTTGTTAAGCGAAGCTTCTGTAAGATTTGTATTCCATTTAGAAAGGTGTAATTGATTGCTTGAGCTATAATGGATTCTTCTATTAGTTATCGCCTTTTTTAGTGTATTGATGAGTTTACTGTCTCCGAAGTTTCCTCCATTGACAGAAAACTCAGGTATATCAAATTTATAAGTATAGTTAATTGATGCATCACTAAAAACTATAGACGCATTACACCTCCATTTCCATGTCCCACTCCATGTGAGTTCTGTAGCTGTATTATAATCAATTATAACAAATGCTTGAGAGGTCATCGATTCACTATAATCAATTCCATGTTGTGCATTTGGGCACACATCTGACATATACTGAATAAATTGATTAATCCAATAAGCATACATAAAATTACCACCTTTATTATCAGTGTGTTCAACGCCATTTTCACGAAACGAAACAAATTCCCATGCTTTTAAGCCTCCTAAGAATTGCTCAAATGTTGGTTTAGGTGATTTATCGATCTTAGTGAATTGCACATTGCTCGTTTGTGCAAATACAGAATAAGCAGAAAACAGGAATACACATAAAATAGTACTAATACGAATGGATCTCATCTTTTTCACATTGCCAATCAGTTCAATTGGCTTTTATCAATAATGAAGCGTGAACTGACATACCACACTTTGTTGGATGGTCGTAGGAAACCAATTGGCGAAGTAATGGTAAATGTAGCCCACGCATATTGCGTGAGAACTGCTGTGTCATTCTTGCTCCAATAGAAAAGTTACTACGTTTTCCAACACAAGATGAGCATACGCTTCTTTTTTAATAATGTCACATTTTGTAATCCGAGGATTACCAAATGCAAATATAATATCTTTTTTTCAATTGTGATGGAAATAGTAACAAAAAAGTGATTATTTGAGTTAATATCTGAATTTTCTTAGGTCGGTGCACCACAAAGAACTATCCCGAATGATAGCACCCATACTCTATAAAGATGATGTCAGCCTCAATTAAAGACTTAACGGGGTCTTAGCATGAGGCACAAAGATGGCGGATGCCCTTAGCTACATTAGCGTAATACGTAGTAAAAAAACAGATAAATCAGTTGTTTTGTGAGAGTGTGTAATAGATGTCACCGGTGTCGGTGATGAGGAGGATGGTGAGGTGGCCGTTGGGAAGCAGCGGGGCGCAGTAGCGGGTGCAATGGGTGATGACGACGGTGGCGAAGTCCTGGAGTTTTTCTTGGGGGATGCGTTCCCACAGTTCACGGGCGAGGGTGAGGTCACTGATGTCGATGTTGATGCCCGCCTCGTGGAGCATACTCATGACAAAATCCTTGTCCATGGTGACACGGCGGCTGTGGGTGTCAAGGTTGCCAGCGGCGAGTTTGACGGCCTTGCCAAGCATGACGCCAAGGGTGACGTTGGGTATATCCAATTCATCGGCGATGGCCAGGGTCTCACCGATATAGTTGCCGTATTCCACAAAAGCCTGCTGCGGCAGGTCGGGGTAAAGCGCTTTTACAAAGCGCTCACTCTTGCCGCCGCTGTTGATGACCACGCGGTCGCTGCCCGATGCCTGGGCCACTTGCATGCACTTGCGGATGCTCGCCACAAACGCCTCCTCGCTGAAAGGCTTGACGATGCCCGAAACGCCGATGATGCTGATGCCGCCCTCAATGCCCAGTCGCGGGTTGAAAGTGCGGCGCGCGATTTCGGCCCCTTGCGGCACGCTGATGGTAATGCTGACGTTTTCCTTGATGTTGTCGCGCATCATCCGGCGTGGAGCCTTGTTGATGGCGGGTTCTCCTGGCGGGAAGTCAAAGCCCGGCACGGTGAATCGGCCAACACCCTCGCCGCCGAGTATCTCAAAATGGTCGCTGGCCTCAACGCTTGCCCTGATCTCGATGCCGTTGGTCACATCAGGGTCGTCGCCCGACTCCTTGAACACGGCAGCATAGCCGTCACCATAAGTGACATTGACCTCGATTGTCTCGCCATCGGGAAGGGTCACAGGAACGGTAGCGGGCTCTTCACCTGTCAATAGCCGCCGGGTAGCTGCAACCGCAGCGGCAGTGGCGCAGGTACCCGTGGTCAAACCGCTGTGCAAGGGATAAAACTCAGGCAGCAGTTTCTCCACCATGCGTCGCAGGCCGTGAGGGCCGTTGACGTGATGAACGGTTACCCCATCGGCCGTGGGGTACTCGGGTCGCTCCACGACAAAGACCTTGACACCAGCTTGACGAGCCGCCTCAACTTTTTCGATGAAGCCGCCGCTCAGTCCGCTCTCCTTGGTGATAATGGCTTGAGGACGCAGTTGCTCAATCAGGGCAGCGGTATCGTCTTTTTCATAGTAAACGAGGTAATCACGGGGAAAACCTTCCTTTTGTGCCCTACCCTGCGATTCGTCGCGGTTCAAAATGCGGAACCAGCATTCATGATCTTGCCAATAGGGGCGCAAGGGGCTGATTGTATTGACGCCGGTGAGTGCCAGCAAGCGATGAACGCCATGCGATTCTAATTGGCTGATAGCATCATCATAGTCCTTACACCAAACGAAATCCTTGTCATGAGCAGGATAGATGCGGTCGTAGCGGATGACGGGCACCCCGATTTGTCCAGCAAAGGCAATGACATTGCGGTGCAGATTCACGGCAAAAGGATGGGCGGCATCGACTATCAATCGAATGTCATGCTCATGACAAAACGCAACCATCTCGGGCACCTCCTTAGCTCCAGTGACGTGGTGGCCATGCACGAGTTGGATATCCTGTGTGTCGCCACGGGTGGAATAGAAATAAGCGGCCCCCGATTCCTCGAGCACCTTCGCCGCCATGCGGCCCTCAGTCGTTCCACCGAAAACGAGAATCATGGTTTTTAGTCTCTAGTCTCTAGTCCCTAGTCCTTAGTTGTTAGAATGCGGATGCAAACTGAAAACTATTCACTATTATCTCCTTTGCGAAAAAGATGCGTGAAATGTTTGTTGTAGAGTTCTGACAAGCCTTTTCGGTTGTCGATGGCCTCACCCACGACAAGCATCGTGGTTAATGTGAGGTTGTTGTCGTGGACAATCTTGGCCAGGTCCTTGAGCACGCCGCGGTAGATGCGCTGGTCAGGCCAGGTGAGGTGATAGCAGGCGGCGACTGGCGTGTCCTCGGGGTATTCCATAAGCAATTCCCGCTGCACGTCATCGACAATGGCTGCACTCAGGAAGATGCACATCGTGCTCTGGCTGCGGGCCAGCAGATGCAGCTGCTCCTTCTCGGGCATGGGTGTGCGGCCCTCGCCACGGGTCAGGATGATGGTCTGGGTGCGTTCGGGGATGGTAAATTGGCTCCTCAGTTCGGCCGCTGCAGCAAGGAACGACGAGATGCCTGGCGTGATGTGGTAGTGCATCTCATGCTGGTCAAAGAATGCCATCTGCTCCTGAATCGCCCCAAAGATGCACGGGTCACCCGTATGCAGGCGCACGATGAATTTGCCCTTGTCATAGAACTCCTTCATCAACGCGCATTGCTCCTCCAGATTCATGCCCGCCGAACTGCGCACGACGGCACCGGGCTTGGCGCACAATGTCAATTCGCGCGGGACAAGAGAACCGGCATACAGAATCAGGTCGGCACGCTCCAACATTTTGCGGCCTCTTACCGACACCAGGTCGGGGTCTCCAGGCCCTGCGCCCACAATCTCGATAAAGCCTTCCTCATCGCGCAGATATTTGCGGTTGATGGCCAGCGCCACGGTAAAGTTCTCACCCTTGATTTTGGGAACAATCAGTTTGCCGTGATTGGAGCCAAGGATGGCAGCAGCCTCACACACGCTGGGCGTGCCCACGTGCTTGGCCACGGTGTCGCTCGGGTTGGGCACCTCGACGGCAGCCAGCTGCTCGGCCGTGTAGAATTCAACTTTCTCGTTATACCCCTCTCTCAACAGTTGCACAAACGGCTCGTCGGCCTTAACGTCAATCGTGCAGTAACGGCAAGCGCAAGGCAGGATGCCCCACTTGGCCAAGGCCTCGTCCATCTGATCATAGATGAACTTATAATCATGCGGGTGATGCGCCAGTCCGAAACCGATGGTGCCGACCATGGGCACATAATGCAAAGACAACATGCCCTCAGGTGCATAGCGGCGGTAAGGTGTCACCATGATGAGCAAACGGTATTTCTTGGGGTCGGCCTCACTCAGGTCGTTGATGATGGTGACGTGGCCGGGCAGGGTATTCTCCAGATAATCGGTGCCCTCGTCACGCACCTCCATGAACAAGGCCGTGGGCTTGCGGTTGACAAAGGCAAAAATGCAGGCATTCATGTCATCCTCGCTGGCGATGGGCCAGTTGAATCGTTCTTCCAGCGTGTCCAGTGCCCATAGACCCGCATTATCGCTTTGGGTCGTGATGACGGGGTCGGCACCGAGGATGGCTGCCACTTGTCGTGTCAAGTCGTTGGCACCGCCCACATGACCCGACAAAACCGAAATCACATGGTTGCCCATGCTATCCACGCAGATGACGGCGGGGTCATTGTGCTTGTCCTCGACAAATGGCGCTATCGTGCGCACACAAATGCCCATCGCACCGATAAAGATAAACGCGTCAAACGTCTTCCAGCATTTGCCTAAATCGGCACGCTTGAGGGGTTGGGCCTGCAAGTCGATTTCGAGGGTATGCGCCAGTTGCCGACTTTCTTCACTGATGTTGATGACGGCTATCTTTTGCATTTCAGTATCTCAATCGGGTTGTTGTCATTCAGGATGATGCGTGTGGGCGGTTCCTGGGTCAAGCCCAGTTCGGTACAAGCCTCGATAAACAGTTGGTGGCTGTCGGTATGCACCATGGGCGATGTGACGCTGTTGATCACGATGCAGCCGTCGTCAGCCAGCACCGTGAGCACCCGTGCCATGATTTCCTTGAGCTGACCGCCATGTCCCCCAATGAAGACGGCATCAGGACGCGGCAGGCTCTCAATATCGGATTGAAGGAAATCGCCGATGTGGCAATTGATGCCCGGAGTACCGAAGCGTCGGCTGTTCTCCTGAATCAGTGCCTCACATTCGGGCCTGATTTCAAAGGCCTCGACATGCAGGTGCGGGAACTGCAGCCGCGCCTCGATGGACACGCTGCCGGTGCAGAAACCGATGTCCCACAGGACGCTTTTCTGCGGTAATTCCAGGGCTTGCATGGTCAGCAGGCGTAAGGGCGCCTTGGTGATCATCTTCTCCCTGCCATCGAGCAAAGAAAAATCGCTCTCGGGAATGCCAAAGTATCGGGGTCTGGTATCATTACCGACCAGGATCAGGCAGTTGGGATAGTCAAACTCACGCACGGCAGCCTCCTCAAGCGACAGCGTCGTGATGCGCTCCTCCTCGGGATTGCCCAAGTGCTCACCCACCTGCATCTGATAGCTGTTATAGCCATAGTCCAGCATCCGCTGGGCAATGGCCGCTGGCGTATGCTCCTGATCGGTCAGCACACCGATTTTGCCGGCCCGCTCAATGAGTGCCCGGTCAAACTCGGGCCACGGCCGTCCCGTCAACGATACGATGCGCATGTCATTGTAGGGCATCACCAAGCGATGCGACAGCAGTTGCAGGGAGTTGAACGACGGGAATACGATAATCTCGGCATCGGGCATCCTTCGCTTGATGGTGTTGGCATAACCGAAGAATAACGGGTCTCCGCTGGCAAACACGATCACTTCATCGTGATATTGCTCGAAAACCGCATCCAGCGGCGATGTAATGTCTATCCACTTGGAACCTTCAGGCAAGTAGGGCGCTACAAGTCTGTAGTGCCGTTTGCCGCCCGAGAAAATGCGCCCTTGACAGATGATTTTGATTACCTCTGGTGGTAAATAAGGCCTTGGCGCGTCACTGATGCCTATTACATAAAATTTCATAAGTCTCTACCTGGTTTAAGTTGTTCGGCATCGTCAAAGGTCAAGATGGCGTTACACAGGGTCGCAGCCAAGTTGCTGCCTCCCTTCCTGCCTTCGACGATGATTTTGGAAATATTTTTAAATGGTTTAACCATGTGTTTGGATTCGCGTACGTGTACAAAGCCCACTGGCGCGGCGATGATGCCGGCGGGATGGGCCTTGCCCTTGCGGATGAGGTCGCACAGTTCCATCAGTGCCGTTGGCGCATTGCCGAAGGCAAAGAGGGCATTGGGGTGTTCCTCAACAGCAAGACGGATGCCGGCTTGAGTGCGTGTAATACCTTGTGCCGCAGCCATCTCAGCAACCCGCGGGTCACTCAAGTAGCACTTGGCCTCCATGCCCAGTCGTGCCAGCGCACCCTTGCGAATGCCGCTGGTCACCATCGTCACGTCGGTCACGATGGTCTTGATTTCGCCTTTTGCAACTTTGTTATAAAGCGTTTCCACCGCATGGTCATCGGTATAGAGAATCCGTTCCATCTCAAAGTCGGCGGTCGTGTGGATGGCGTGCAATAGTGCCCACTTGTGGTCAAGCGGAATATCCTTGTCACGCAGCTCGCTTTCGATAGTACGGAACGACTCAATCATAATTTGCTGGCCAGGCTTGACGCCCTCATCACCGCGCTCACGGTAATAGCCACGAGGAGTGATGATGCGCCTCGACTCCTCCCCCGCCTGGGGGGAGGTGCCCGTGAGGGCGGAGGAGGGGGAGTAGATATAGGATTGCGAGTTGCCGATGAGAATCACAGTGAACATGTCCACGTCCTCGGGGTCAAACTCGCCGAGTGTGGTCACCTTGATTTCCTGCTCATCGCGGCCTGCCTGCCTCACATAGCCCACAGGGGTCTCGGCCGAGCGTTGCTGCAGGAACAGTTCCACCAAGCGGTACAACTGCCAGTAGCGGCCATGGGACTTGGGGTTATAGATGGCCGCGACAAAGTCGCCCGCGGCGGCAGCCTTGATGCGGCACTCGATGACCTCCCACGGGGTCATCAGGTCGCTCAGCGAGATGATGCACAGGTCATGGCCGATGGGTGCCCCCAGCAGCGATGCGGCTTTCTGGAAGGCCGAAATGCCGGGCAATGACTCAATCTCGACATCAGAACCGCGCTCACGCTTCATCTCATAGACCAGCGGCGTCATGCCATAGATGCCTGCATCGCCCGAGGAAATGACGACGACGGTCTTGCCCTGCTCGGCCAGTTCAAAGGCCTGCTCGGCACGCTCACGCTCCTTCTTCATGCCCGTGTCAATGCACTCGCAGCCCTCCTGGACATACTCCTGGACGAACTGGAAATAGTATTTATAGCCCACAATGGCGTCTGCCGCACGCACTGCTTCGAGTACGGCGGGAGTGATGTCTTCTTTACTGCCAGGCCCGATGCCTGCTACGATGATTCTTCCCATATCAGTTGCAAATATAGTAATAAATTAAAAAATGGAGGCATTGTCTCACGACAATCCTCCATAATGATACAATATCAGGTTACTTAATTTTCAATTTCAGGCCAATCACGAGCATGCGACCCGGTGAATACAGGGCATACTTGCGGTTGGATGAGTCGATGCGTCGGTCCACCTTGTTAAAGATGTTGTCGATGCCGATGCTCGGCTCCAGGAACAGATGTTTCAAACCGTCAAACGAGTGGGTTGTGTTCAGATTCCAAACACCATAGCCGGGAGCGTCCTCATAGTCGGGATAGTAGGTCTTGGACTGGAGACGTCCGTTCACGTTCACGTTGAGGCCGTAATTGCCCCAACTGTGGTAATAATTGGCGGCTACGGTAGCGGCATTGCGGATGCTGCGCTCCAGCGGTGTCCACTTGTCTCCGCTACAGGTGCGGGCATAAGTGTAGACGTAGTTGGCCGACAGATTGAAACCCCTGAACAGGTTGGCCGATACGTTGACCTGCACGCCCTTGACATCACCCTTGTCGCTGTTCTTATAGAGCGAGTAGCGCTCGAGTTTCTGCGCCTGGTCATCGGTCATTTCAGGGAATTCGGCCTGGAGCATAGCCAGCGAGTTGGCATCCACGTCGATGTTCTGCCTGATGACCATGTCGTTGATGCGGTTCAGGAAGCCTGTCACGCTCACGGCAAGGATGTTGGTGCGGTACTCGGCATTGAGCGAGAAGTAGTTGCTCTTCTCGGGCTTGAGGTCCTTGTTGCCGAAGATGATTTGCGCCTTGCCGCGGTTGACCGAGAAATAATGGTAATACAACTCGTCAAGACCCGGCGCACGGAAGCCTGCCGAATAGGTGGCACGCAGGCGGAAGTTGCCCGGGGCATACATCAGCGTGGCCTTGGGCGTGAGGTGCCAGTTGAAAGTCTCGTGATAGGTCAATCGCAGGCCGACGGTGGCGGTGAGCCGGTCAAAGAACAGCATCTCGTGCTGGGCAAAGGCGGCTGCCGTATAGGCGTTCTGGTTGATGTTGCCCGAGGTGGCGGTCAGATAGTCCTTGCGCCAATCGGCTCCAAAAATGGTGGTGGAGTTCTTCATCAGCCCCAGGATGGCCTTCAACTGGCCTTCCATCGAGCGCTGTTTCTTGGACTGCACGTAGTCGCCGATGGCGTTGGTCTTGGTCGCCACGTCATACTGCTTGCCGTAGCGGAAACGATCGACGGTGAAGTCGGCCTGCAACGAGTTGCGGCTCGTGAACTTGTAGATGCCGCCCACATTCCAGCGCAGGCCCTTATATCGCATCTCGTAGTCGGTGCCACCGGTGATGTCCTTGCGGGTCTCGGGGCGGTCGGTGATCTTGTAGGAATAGTCGATGCCGGCATTCAGGGCCAGGTGCTCGTTGGGGGCATAGGTGAACTTTTGGCCCACGAGGTTGGCGCGATAACCCGTGAAGAACGGAGCAATGGTCGGCTGTGTCTCGGTTTCAGAGCCCTTGACATACTCCACGTCGTTGATGCGGTAACTGTCGGCTTGGTCTCGCGAGAACGAGGTATAGGAGCCGAAGCCGTTCTTGTAGATGTCGAGGGCGATGTTCTCGGTCAGTTGGCCGTGGCCCGACACGCGGGTGTCGCTGGTGAGCGACACGAGTTGTTGTGTGGGCTGGTCGGTGATGATGTTGATGACACCAGCGATGGCGTCCGAACCGTAGAGCGACGAAGCGGCACCGTCAAGCACCTCGATGCGCTTCACACGCGCCATGTTGATGCGGTTCAGGTCCACATTATTGGAGATGTCACCCGTCAGCTTCTGACCGTTAATCAAAATAAGGATATACTTGTTTCCCAGTCCATTGAGCCTCAAGAAGGTACCCATCGAGTTGGGTGCCATCGACACCTGGGGCATCATGCGGGTCAAGGCGCCGTCAAACGTGGTGATGCCTTGCTCCTTGATTTCCTGGCGGCTGAGCACATGGACAGGAGTTGCGGTGGATTTCAGGCGCTGGTGGTGACCCGAACCGGTGACCACCACGGGATTCAAGGTATAAGAGCGGCCCATCGTCGACGAGTCGCTGCGTTCCATCTTGTGGATTTGGGAAAATGCGGCACTCCACGTGAGGAGTGCCACAGTAATCAATATGATTTTCTTAATCACTTTTTAATTCTTTTTTTAAAGGTCTTTAAGGTCCTTAAAGTCTTTAAAGTCCTTAATGTCCTTAAAGTCCTTAAGGACCCTAAAGAGCCTTATCATCAAAATTACTCGGGATTCTTGCTGTGGTAGAAGTCGAGAGGCTCACCATTGATGGCGTCCTTGGTGTGGTTCATCCACACTTGACGGATGGTGGGCAATTCCAGCAGACCCTTCTCGATCATGGTCGAGTTGTTGCACTCATAACCCAGGTGGTGGAAGTACATCTTCCAAGAGGTGTCCTCAACCTCGCCCTCGTCGTTGGGGGTGAACTTGGTGCCGTCCCAGTTGTCATCATCGTCACCTGCCATGTCGTTGTGACCGTGGTCACCGTCGATCGACATCAGGGGGTGGCAATATACCTTACCGCTGGTGATGCCAGCAGCAACCATACGCTCATAAACGTCGGTCTTGAAGTTGTCCATCATGTCAACAGTGCCGACAAAATAGTTCTTGTTGAACTGCTGGAGGGCCTCCTCGAGCTGGGTGTAGCGAACGTTGGCCTTGTAGGTGTCATAGGAGTCGGGGTTACCGTGACCCATAAAGGCAACAACACCCTCATTGGCCTTGTCTTTATAGAGCTTGTTCAACTCGCTGGCAACGAGGTTCACGTCGCTTTCGGCATCCTGCAGCAGGGGCACACCCAGCTTGAGGTCAACGATCGACAGATACTTGTCGCTGATGTCGCCGTTAGCGTTGTTGGCAAAGTCCTTGATGTAGTTGATCACGCGGGTATATTCCTCACCGGGAATCACCTGCAGCGATTGAACGACGATTTCCATGTACTCAACCTCGGCAAAGGCGTTGAGCCAGAAGGGAGGAGCATAGAAGTTGCGGGGATCAACGTTCTCACCGGCAGCTGCGCGGTTGATGCAGATGGCCGACGAGAATGACAGGAACACGTCATAACCGGGGAAGGCCTGCTTGTAAGCGGCTACAGTGGCATCAAATGCGTTGTAAGCCTGCTCCCAGGTCGAACCAAAGGCAACCAGCAGGATAACCTTGTCGCTCTTCTTCTGTGCCTTAACGGTCTGAGTAACGGCTTTCTGGTAAACAGTGTAGTTGTTCTCGATGGGATCATCCTTGTCATCAGAACAAGATGTGAAGCCCATGGTCAGACAGATTGCCATCATGGCAATCAACAGAGATTTAATCTTCATCATTGTTTTGTTGTTTATAATTAGACTTATACTTATTAGAAAGTTTCTTTCCTTGGTTGAAGCGGATGGTCAGCGACACATAGC
>Ga0310694_10000887_pt1 | contig 36774 bp, 30 predicted proteins | sample 174DNAGHGhighgp2_FD_203884 | JGI IMG/M metagenome (GOLD analysis project Ga0310694, IMG submission 203884) | Sheep rumen microbial communities from Palmerston North, Manawatu-Wanganui, New Zealand - 1742 DNA GHGhigh gp2 (v2) (version 2) | ecosystem: Host-associated > Mammals > Digestive system... | reverse complement strand
AAATATTATCTTGCCGGTTGGGATTTCATTTTATACATTTCAAGCTATGAGTTATGTGGTTGATGTTTATCGAGGCGATGTAGAAGCAGAACGTCATTTTGGAAAATATGCGACATTTGTTTCTTTTTTTCCGCAGTTGGTGGCGGGACCAATTGAACGAACGAAGAATCTTCTCCCGCAGATCAAAGCGGAACACAATTTTGATTATGATCAGGCAATGACAGGTGTGAAGTTGATGCTGTGGGGATATTATAAGAAATTAGTGGTTGCGGATATGCTGTCGAACTACGTAAAAACAGTATATGATAATCCTACAGATTATAAGGGGTTTTCTTTGGTTCTTGCATCCGTGTTCTTTTCTATTCAGATCTATTGTGATTTTTCGGGATATTCTGATATTGCTATCGGGACAGCAAAGCTTTTTGGAATCAATCTGATGACGAATTTCAAGAGTCCATATCTCTCGGAAAGTATCCGTGAGTTCTGGGGAAGATGGCATATTTCTTTATCTACGTGGTTTCGGGACTATGTGTATATACCTCTGGGCGGCAGCCGGGTAGGCAAGATCCGACATTATATGAATCTTATGATCACTTTTTTGGTTAGTGGTCTTTGGCATGGAGCAAACTGGACTTTTGTGGTTTGGGGAGGAGTGCATGGTATCGGACAGGTGATAGAAAACCTGCTTTTCGGAAAACAAAAAAAGGAAGTACAGACAGAACAAAAAGGCGTAAAAATATTTTTGCTACGCATTGTCAGAATTGTTTTGGTGTATTCATTCTGTGTTTTTGCATGGATCTTTTTTGTGGCACATTCCCTTTCGGATGCGTTATATGTAATTCGAAATAGTATTATAGGGATAACAGATCCTATTACGTACATACGGAATGGTCTTGCGGATATTAAATTTGCAGGTAGTAGCTTATTCTTGTTGGTTGGGGTTATTCTCCTGATAATGGTGCTTTACGATGTGATATCATACAAAGAAGACTTTATATTGATGATTTCGAAAAAGAAGAAGATTATACAGTGGGTATTTTATATAATTATTGGCCTGATGGTGGTATTTTTCTCTGAGAAAGGAGTATCGACTGAATTTATCTATTTTCAGTTTTAGCCGGATGAAAAAGTTTTTAGGATGGATTTCCTTGTATCTAATAAATGTTTTGTTGATTACGGTGTTGATCAATTATCTTTATGATACAATGAATAAAAATGATACAGAAGGTTTACATAGATTTCGAAATGTACCGGAAGAAATACAAATATGTAACTTTGGTTCTTCTCATGGATTCTTTGGATTCGATTATGAGGAAGTTGAGGGGTTTGAGTGTTTCAATTTTGCACTTATGGGACAGGGTTTTAATTATGACAGAAGGATATTTGAATATTATAAGGATAATATTGCTAAAGGAGCTGTAGTATTCATTCCTGTTTCGTATTTTTCTTTCTATGGATCAGGAGAGGGAAATATAGGATTTGCAGAGGAGAGAAATGCCAGATATTATTCGTTTTTACCACCTCGTCTGATACAAAACTACGATTTGAAAACAGATCTGTGTGTCAAGTTTTCGTCTTTGACTGCAAAAGAAGATTTAATCAGGGTATTGTCCGGTAGATCAAGAAATCTGGGTGATGATACCTGGAATACAATCACCACGGAAATACTAGTAAATGAGCGGATTGAGGATGAGGCGATAGGACACATCATCACAGAAAAGTTTGATGATGATGGAAACCGTGTAGTGAATTATGATTGTTTGGACGATGTTAGATATATAATCACGTCTTTACAGGAAAAAGGATGCATTCCGATTCTAATTACGACACCTTTTACAAAAGAGTATACGGATGAGGTTACTAGATTGGATCCTGCATTTTACAATAGTTTTTATAGTCTGATAAATGAAATAATAAAGGAAACCGGGATAGAATACTATGACTTTGCGTTTGACGAACGATTCTGGGGAAAATACGAATATTTTATGGATTCAAATCATTTAAATCGTGATGGGGCTAAATATTTCATGCAGATATTGATGATAGAGGTAGTTGAACCGATCCTAGCTGAAGGATCGGCAGCTTGAAACCGGTATTGTTATGAAGTATTTTATGAGAAAAATATTCATATATTCAATGATGATCCTATTGATCACCGTGAGTACCAATACTTTGTATGAAAAAATGAATCGTGATGATCCGGATGGATTGAAACGCTTTCAAAATATGTCGGCGAAGATTATGATATGTAATTTTGGATCTTCCCATGGTATGCGAGGGTTCAACTATGAGGATATTAATGATGTAGAGTGTTTTAATTTTGCATTACAGGGACAAACGATAGATTATGATCGGAGATTATTTGAATACTATAGTAAGAACTTTGAAAAAGATACGATTGTATTTATTCCTGTCTCCTATCATTCATTATTCGGATCAGGAAATGCAACGATAGGATCAGAAGATGAGGGAAATGCCAGATATTACAGGATCCTTCCTCCGAATCTTATAAAAGATTATGATCTTCGGACAGATCTCTATGTTCGGTATTTTTCGTCATTGACTGCTGGTGTGGATTTGATACGAGTTTTATCCGGAAGATCCAGAAATACGGATGATGAGGTTTATCCGAGATCAACAACAGCGGGAGAAGTAGAGTCGACTGTAAATAGGGTGGTAACAAACCATATTATCACAGGCTGTTTCGATGAGGAAGGTAATCGGATTATCAATGAGGAAGCTGTCGCCTCTGTGAAATATATGATAAAGAACTGTCGGGAATCCGGTTTCATACCAATACTGATCACGACTCCTTTCATGAGAGCTTATACAGACGAGGTAAAACGACTGGATCCCGGGTTCTACGATGACTTTTACTCATTGATTGACGAAATATCATCGGAGACGGATGTGGCGTATTATGACTATGCCTTTGATGAACGATTTGTGGACAATTATGATTGGTTTATGGATTCTGATCATCTAAATAAAGAGGGCGGACGGAACTTTACCAATATTGTAATGGAGGAGATCGTAAAACCGATTCGGGAAGCGAATAATGATACTTTATAGAATACTAATTCTGCCAATAGAATATCTGATTGAAGTAATATATGTAATGATGTACCGGCTCTTTGACAGTCCCGGTATTGCTTTGTTTGGAGTTAGCCTGTGTGTTAGTTTTCTGGTTCTTCCTTTATATCTGCGTTCAGATGAGATACAGGAAAAGGAACAGCAGAAGCAGAAGGAAATGCAGCTGTGGATCCAGCGAATTAAACGGGCATTTACGAAAGATGAACAGTATATGCGTCTGACTGCGTACTATCGCATGGCGGATTATCATCCGATCTACGCGATCCGCAGTGTATTGTCTCTTTTGCTCCAGATTCCTTTTTTTGTAGCGGCGTATCATTTCCTGTCGAATTTGAAACTCCTGCAGGGATGCGGGATGGGACCCATACGGGATTTGGGAATGCCGGATGGACTGATTACCGTAGGGGTGGTATCGGTTAATATTCTCCCGATCCTGATGACTACGATCAACTGCATATCCGGTGCGATCTATACCAAGGGATATCCGATCAGGGCGAAACTGCAGGTTTATATCCTTGCGGTCGTGTTTTTAGTACTGCTATATAAAAGTCCGGCAGGTCTTGTAATTTATTGGACGATGAATAACTTATTTTCGCTTTGCAAGAATATCGTGATGAAATACGTAAAAGACAAGCGGAGATTTCTGGAGATCCTGGCGGCGGCCGTCTCGGTCGCTTTTGTGGTCTATGTAGTTTTGGCGGGAAAGATAAGTCAGCTCAGGCAGGAAAACGATAATGAAGGAATACTCATGTATGCGTTCGTTGCGGTTTTATTATTCCTGCCGTTACTGAGTCGTAAAGTGAGATTTGCTGCGCAAAGGATGAGAGCAGATGAAGTGGCAGAAAATGTGGGAAAGATCGCACTGCTGGAAGAACTGTTCCTGCTGGTCCTTATGGGCTGGGCAATCCCTATTTCCGTGATCAGTTCTTCTCCGTTGGACTTTGTAAATATATTCTATTACAAAAATCCGATCTACTTTGTGATGACTACGTTTTGCTTATATGCAGGAGTTTTTCTGTTTTGGGGAAATGTGATATTTCGTGTTTCCGACAGCAAGGGGAGAAAGGTATATGCAGGGATACTTTTTATTTTGATTCTGACCATACTGCCGACATATTTTTTCTTTAAGCCGAAAAACGTGCAGAGCATATCGATCCTTTTACAGTGGCTTCCTTCCTGGCCGAGATTTGAGCGTACGGAGCGGATGATCAATCTGCTGATCCTTGCTGTGGCGGGAGCGATCGCAATATGGTTGTGGCGGAAGAGTAAAAAGCACTGTGGATATATTGTGGCAATATTGTTGATCGCAGTAACAGGATTATCGGTCGTGCAGTTGGGTCATACAATAAAAGTTCTTGGCGGACTGGAGATCGATCATAGATTACAGGAAGAAGATCGGAGCATCGAACTGAGCAAAAAAGGGAATAACGTGATCCTGATCATGCTGGACAGGGCGATAGGGGCGTATATACCATACATTTTTGATCAGTATCCCGAGATTGAGCAGCAGTTTAATGGGTTCACGTTTTATCCGAATACAGCGTCTTTCGGTTTGGTGACCCGGTACGGAGCGCCGACATTATTTGGAGGATATGATTACACTCCCGAGATGATGAATCTGCGAAGTGATGAAAAGCTTGTTGTAAAGCATGATGAAGCATTATCTGTATTGCCGGTATCATTTGGGGAACAGGGATACGAGGTGACGGTATGCGATGTTCCGTTTGCAGGATACAAGAATGTTCCGGATTATTCAATTTATGATGAATACCCATACGTGAATGCTTTCCATCTGGAGGGAAGCATTTATGCCGGATATTCGTGGGAGGATACGTGGCAGCTGATGGAGCGGAACTTCGCTTTTTACTCGTTATACAAAGTGGTTCCTGCTATGCTTCAGGATGAAATCTACGATGATGGTGATTACCTGAAAGCGGATAAGATGACCGGCAATCTGACGAGAACGGGATTTGCGGATGGAAGAGCGTCCATGGACTATTTCACGACGAATACAGAAATTGCTGAGGATGATACGGATCACTTTATCATGTACTGCAATAATATGACACATGACCCGGTCGAACTGCAACTGCCGGACTACGAGCAGGTCAGGGATGTTGACAATACAGGTTTTGATGTAGGGATACCCAGAACTTTGAATGGGAGGACGATCACGGCAGGAAATGACGAGGATGGGATCATGCATTATCAGGCGAATGTTGTGGCTATGATGATGCTCGGAGACTGGCTGGATTATTTGCGAGAACAGGGAGTATATGACAATACCAGGATTATTATTGTGGCAGATCACGGGTGGCGGATCGCGCAGTTTGATGATATGATCCTGAGCAACGGTGTTGATGTGGAGGGATTTAATCCGCTTTTGATGGAGAAGGATTTTAATGCAGAGGGATTTCGTACGGATGACAGCTTTATGACAAATGCGGATGCTCCTGCGATGGCGGTGGAAGGGCTGATCACGGATCCGGTTAATCCTTTTACGGGAAATCCGATAGATATGTCTGCGAAACAGGATGGGATAAATGTGGTGTACAGTGCTAATTTCGGGCTGACGGATGCAACGCAGTTTGAAACAAAAGATGAGCCGTGGTATAATGTTCACGATAATATTTTCGATGAGAAAAATTGGAGTGAGATAGAAGGCCGTTAAGAAAAGAGGGAAAAGGAAATGCAGGCAGTAATACTGGCCGCCGGTATGGGCAGGCGATTAAAAGAACTGACAAAGGATAATACGAAATGCATGGTCGAGGTGAACGGAGTTACCCTGGCGGAACGTGCACTCCGGATCCTGGACCGAAAGGGTTTGTCCAAGATCATCCTGGTGACGGGATACCGGCGCGAGAATCTGGAGCAGTTTGTGGACAGCCTTTCGCTGAATACACCTGTGATCTATATTCGCAATCAGGTATATGATAAAACGAACAACATTTATTCGTTGCTTCTGGCCAAGGAGTACCTGAAAAAGGAGGATACACTACTCCTGGAATCGGATCTCATTTTTGAGGAATCCGTGATCGACGAGATCCTGGAGGATCCGAGGGATACACTTGCTCTTGTCGATCATTTTGAAAGCTGGATGGACGGGACCTGTGTCGTTATCGATGACGAAGACAGGATCGTGGACTTTATCGCCGGAAAGTATCTGCACTATACGGAAAAAACGCAGTATTACAAGACCGTCAATATCTATAAGTTTTCCAGCCATTTTTCTGAGAAGGTCTATATTCCCTTTACGGAAGCGTATCTGGGAGCCATGGGCGAGAATGAGTACTATGAATCGGTGATCAAACTGATCGCGATGCTGGATGGGACCGGGATCCGCGTAAAGCGCTTAAACGGCGAGATCTGGTATGAGATTGACGATGAACAGGATCTCGATATTGCCACAACACTATTTACGGAGAATGACGAAGAGACCTACCGGCTGATCACTTCTAGATACGGTGGCTACTGGCGTTATCCCAAACTGCTGGATTTCTGCTATCTGGTCAATCCCTATTATCCGCCGAAAAAGATGGTCGAGGAGATGCAGGCGAGCTTTACCGATCTGCTGACACAGTATCCTTCCGGGATGCGCGTGAATTCGATGCTTGCAGCCAAGAACTTCGGTGTTCATAAGGAGCATATCCTGATTGGAAACGGTGCGGCCGAGCTGATCCGTTCGCTGATGACGAAGGTCATCCACGGGAAAGTCGGGATCATCCGTCCGACATTTGAGGAGTATTTTAATCGCTACGCAGAAGAAACCGTGATTTATCAGAGTACAGAGGAGGGTTTCCGATACAGCGTTTCAGATCTCATAGACTATTTCGGAGCAAACAGGGTCGACTGGCTGTGCCTGATCAATCCGGATAATCCGAGCGGGAATTATATTCCCCATGACGAACTGACGAAACTTCTGGACTGGACGAAAAACGAGGGTGTGAAGCTGGTGGTCGACGAGTCGTTCCTGGATTTTGCATCGGAATATCCGCAGGGAAATATCTCTCTGATCAAAGAGGAGATCCTGGAAGCGTACCCGAACCTTTATGTTGTTAAGAGTATCTCTAAATCCTACGGAGTCCCCGGACTGCGGTTAGGTGTTCTCTGCAGTGCGGATACGGATGTGATCGGATTGCTGAAGAAGGATGTGTCTATTTGGAACATCAACTCTTTTGCAGAGTTTTATATGCAGATCGCAGAGAAGTATAAGAAGGATTATAACAAGGCGCTGATGCGTTTCCGGAACAGCCGTCTAAAGATGGTCGAAGGATTGAAGAAAAACCAAGGGCTGGAGGTCTATCCGACGGAGGCCAACTATCTGATGTGCCGTCTGACCTCAGGTATCACGTCTGAACAGCTGGCAGCGAAGCTGCTTCGCGAAAACTTTCTTATCAAGGATCTCAGTCGCAAGATCGGTGACGGAAAGCAGTATATCCGTCTGGCGGTCCGCACGACGGAGGAGAATGACCGCCTGATTGATACGATCGGCAGGATCATGGAGGAGAAGTAAATGTATCTTTTATATATCGATCCGGGAACGGGAAGCATGCTGTTTGCGGCGCTGGTCGGCATTGTGTCGACTCTGTTCTTCTTCCTGCAGAAATTCTGGCTGAAACTGAAGTTTTTCCTGACGGGCGGCCGGGCAAAAGAGGACGCAAATGCGAAGAAAGTCCCCTGCGTGATCTTTGGCGAGGACGGAAGATACTGGAATCTTTTTCGTGACATCTGTGAAGAGATGGAAGCAAGGCAGATGGAATGCGAGTACTATACGATGGATGAGAAAGATCCCGTGTTGCAGACCGGATATGAACATATCCATCCGAGCTTTATCGGAGACGGGAACCGTGCGTTTGCAAAACTGAATCTGATGAAGGCGAAAGTCTGTTTATCGACGACGCCGGATCTGGATGTCCTGCAGTGGAAACGGTCCAAGAATGTGGATCAATATCTGCATATCTATCATGCGGTAGATGAGGGGACCGGATACCGGATGTTCGGGATGGACTTTTTTGACTGTATTCTGGTCTCATCCGAGTTTCAGGCGTCATATATCCGGCGAATGGAGGAAATGCGGCATTTAAAGCCGAAGGATCTTCCGGTTGTAGGAAGCACTTATCTCGATGACCTCTTGAGACGAGCGGCGGAAGTAAAGAAGGATAAGGACAAAGACGATATCGTTGTGCTGCTCGCACCGTCCTGGGGTGAGAGCGGGATCCTGACAAGATTCGGAGACAGGATTTTGGAAGCGCTTGTAAAGACGGGGTATCATATCATTATTCGTCCTCATCCGCAGACGAGAAAAGTGGAGCGGCAGATACTGGATCCTTTGAAGAGCAAATACCCTGCGGGAGAAAAACTGGAGTGGGATGAGAGCAGTGACAACTTCGGATCTCTGAGTCGTGCGGATGTGATGATCAGCGATTTTTCGGGTGTCGTGTTTGACTTTGCACTGGTATTTAATAAACCGGTGATATTTGCGGATACATCGTTCGATAAATCCCCTTATGATTCCGCATGGTTTGATGAGCCGCTCTGGCGACTGCAGGTGTTGGATCAGATGGGGATCTCTTTGAAGCAGGAGGATTTCCCGCGGATGAAAGAAGTCATAGACGGGCTTATCGCGGATGATCATTTCCAGAAGGGACGTGACCGGCTCCGTGAGCAGGTGTGGCAGAACCGCGGTGCCTCAGCCAAGAGTGTGGTCGATTACCTGGAAGCGGTGCTCGGAGAGGGCGATGCCGCAGAGGAGCATGGCGGAGAGGAAAAATCAGCCTAAGACAAGTGTTGTAGTTGAAAAAAACAGACATAAGTGATACTATTCACATAATTAACAGGCTTTATGTGCTAGACCTCCCAACGATAAGGGATGAGCCGATACATAAAGCCTTTTTTGCATCTTGGGAGGGATAGAAGACGAAAAAACTTATGCCCCGGGTTTGACAAAAACCAAGAGGCAGATATAATTGAAACTTGAAGATGCCGAGATATAAGATCAAGAAAAGTGAAAAGCATGATTATGCGTCTGTAGCGCAGAAGGCTTACCGAAAGCTGCATGCGCTGTTTTATCGTGTGGTCGGGGGACGGGAGAAGGCGTATCCGTTCTACCGGTCGTGGAGGCATCGGAATGTAGTGCCGAAGGACGGGGCATTATCAGGAAATGAGACAGGAAACCGGTCATCAGGGGATGTGCTTTCGGGAAGCGAAGCAGCATCCGGAATGGTGCCGGGGGGAGATGTCCTGTCGATAGCCAGGCAGGGACAGCTCCACTACATGACCGAGCAGCCGGCGTATCTGGCGGGGTTCGGGCATGGGCTCGGTGCGTGGCGTGCGGGGCTGATGAATGCGGAGCGCTTCGGGATCGGCTATGCGTACACACCGATGGTGAACCGGGCGTGGGAAGAAGCGATGGGCCTCGGTGAGGGGATGGTCACGGCAGCAGAGCTGCGCAGGAAGGGCTATCGAAAGGTGCTGCTCCCGTATTATGACATGAACGATCCGAGGAGCCGGGAGCTGATCGCGCAGATCATCCGCTCGTATGCCGGACAGAAAGTCGTATTCTACAATGAGTATGAGCAGTGGACGGCGATCGGGGATGACATCGAGGGTGACCGGCGGATCCGGGAGCTCTTTCAGAGATCGTCGAGGCGGCAGAAGGACGATCTATGTTTCCGGTCGGAGGAGTTCAGCATCGCACTGCATATCCGGCGGGGGGATGTGAAATCCAGGCTTGAGCAGGGTGATGAGAGCACGCGCCGGAGATGGCTGGAGCTGAGCTATTACAGCCGGGTGATCGAGGCGCTGATGAACCTGTTTGGAGGACCTGAGCCGGCGGAAGCATCGGATGGCAGCAGCAGAACCGGATCGAATGTCGGAAAAGTCCGCGAGAGTTCAATCTCCGGCAAACCTGACAGTGAATCCTGTGGGATGGATCAAAATAGTGAAGGCAAAGGAAACGTATCGGGAACTGCTGTGATCGGCGGAAAAAAGATTGTCTTCTACGTCTTCTCCGAAGGTACCCGCGAGGATTTCGCTGAGCTGGAAGAGACGGGCGTCGAACTCCGCTATTGTCTCGACATGTCCGATGAGCGGTCCTTTGTCCATCTGTGCCGGGCGGACCTCCTGGTGACGGCACCGAGTTCGTTCTCCATCATTGCCGGAGCACTTAATCCCTGCCTGAAGATCGTGCCGGACCGTGAATGGCTCATCATCCCGGACACGGAAGAGTGGATCCGCATCCCGGACACGGGCGAGATCTCGCCGGAAGTCGCGGAGCGGATATGTCAGAGCCTGAATAATACTCATAAACACTGACGAAGTTGCGAAAAACGGGTGTTCCTTGCTAATTCGAGATAAAGAGCTTGATTCTTTAGGAATACGTCAGGAAACATTTCAGACAGAAATGATCGGAAGATGATAAATTTCCGGTTGAGATCCAAAAAAATCCGGACTACCGTCCGGATTTTTTTATCTTCCCATACAGCCCCGGCAGCACCCTGCTGATCCGGTAGAACACCCTTCTTTTCCATCCCCAGCTTCTCTTGTCATACTCCGAATGACACTTCTTATATTCTCTCAGCAGTTCTTTTCTCTTCTCTTTTTCTTCCGGCAGATATTTCCCGATCCGGTCGTAGAACATCAATAATTCCGAGAGATAGCAGTACTCCTCGCGGCTTGCGTAGGCGGCTTCCCCGTGCACGAGATAGAAGGCACGCCGTCTCCGGTAGGCTTCCAGCACATCCAGGCGCTTCAGGGAAAAGGCCCGCTTCGTTATGCTTCCCGTGCGGTTCCGGTAGTGGTAGAGCGGGAGCTCGACCCACGCGATCCGTCCGGCCTGATAGAGATAGGCGTAGGTCGTCGCCTCGTCCTCGTAGACAAAGCCGTCGGGGTAGCGGACCTCGCCTAGCACCGAACGGTGATAAAGCTTGTTCCAGGCGACGGTGATGGTGTTGTGGTGTTTCCCGTAGAAGGCATCCAGCAGCTCTCTTGAGGAAATGACACGGACCGGGACGGACTCCGGCAGAGTCGCATCTGCAGTTTCCTCACTGCAGATCCCGCAGAGCGCTGTTTTGCAGTCATTTGCGACACAGGTCTGATACAGCGTCCCGATAAACTCCGGATGGATGAAATCGTCCGAATCCACGAAGCTTAAGTATTCTCCCGTTGCCACATCGATCCCGGCGTTTCTTGCACTTGAAAGTCCGCCGTTCTCCTTATGGATCACTTTTACACGGCTGTCAGAGGCGGCATACCCGTCACACATCTCACCCGATCCGTCCGTCGAGCCGTCATCGACGAGGATGATCTCGAGCTCGCGGTAAGACTGCGCGAGCAGGGAGCGCACGCACTCGTCGAGATAGTCTTTTACGTTGTAGACCGGTACGATGACCGAGATTAGGCAGCTGCCCATTATAATTCTCCTGATCATGCGGATCGGTTCCGTGGTACAGCCGTGATCCGCTTTTGTCACATCAGACAGATTATACTATTTCCGTCTGAAAACCACAAGTTAAGGTGGTATCAAACTGTGATCCGTTCATCCCTTGTGGCAGCATTTCCGGTGGCCCAAAATGTACGGAAAAACATGCAAAAAACGGACTCAAAAAACCACTCAAAACCCCCGATTTTCTTGCTGTTTCGCCCCTGATGTGCTATAGTAATATAGGTTTACCATGTAAAATCGTGCGAGGTGTGCGTAAGGCACGGTAAGCGCGGGAAATAATACAGGGAAAAAACAAACGAAAGGAGGATACGGTTTGAACTGCGAAGCTTCGTTCGCGTTGGCGTCGGTGATGATCTCGGCTCTCGTGATCCTGTATTACCTGCGCCTGAATAAAGTCTCGAACACGCAGAGCCGGATGTTTCTGGCGCTCGTGATCGACAACGCAGTCACATCCCTGTCCTCTTTCGGTAAGTGGGCCATCGAGCATTATCTCAACCGGCAGCCGGTCTGGGCCCTGAGTCTTATGAGCTATATCTACTTCGTCACGCATCTGGCGATGATGGTCTTCATCTTCATGTATCTTTTAAGCGGAGTCAAGCAGTGGAGAGAGATCTCCGGTTGGGTCAAGGCGATGATCGTTATCCCCGGTTTGATCGAGTTGGTACTGATCCTCTCGAATCCGGCGCACCATCTGATCTACCACTATACGGAGGACGGCGTATATCAGCGTTCTCCGGGACTGATATCTTCCTACATCGTTTTCGGTTATTACTTCCTGATCACGATCTTCCTGCTGATCTACTACAGCAAGAGCTTTTCCGTGCGGAAGCGCACTGTCATCGCATGCATCCTGGCGACGGGGCTTTTGAGCGTCATTGTCCAGCTGTTCTTCCCGGAGATCAAGGTGGAAGTGCTGGCGATCTCGCTGTGTGAGCTGGCGCTTTTCTACTTCATCCAGAATCCGTCGGAGCGCATCGATCCGGTCCTCGGGGTTTTAAGCCGAACGGCCTTCCTCGAGCAGATGCGGGCCAATTTCGTGATCCGCCGCCGCTGCGATATCGTGGAGGTGCTGCTCGCGGACTATAAAGAATACGAGCGTTCCAACAATGCCAAGCAGAGCGAGGATCTTTTAAAGCAGGTGACGGCATTCCTTCGCAGTCTTTCGGACACCGCAAACATTTACCATATCGAAGAGGACAGCTTTGTGCTCGAGATCATCTGCCCCTTCCCGAAAGAGGTCGGCGACATCATGCGCGCCATCACGAAACGTTTCGAGGAGGGAACCTGGGCAGTGCCGGAGGGAGAGATCGCGCTCAATTCGAGACTACTGCGCGTCAAGATGCCGGACGAGATCCGGGATGAGGAGACACTTTTCGGTGTGATGAACCGTTTCGAGCAGAGCACCTACGAGCCGCGGGCGATGCGTACCGAGGATTTCGACCTTGCGGAGATCGAGCGTACGCGCAAGATCACAGTCGCTCTTGCACGCGCGATGGAGAAAAAGAACTTCGAGATGCGCTACACCCCGATCCATTCGGTGGCGCTCGGACGTGTCATCGGTGCGGAGGCGACCCTGCGTTTCTACGATGAAGAATTGGGCTACGTTTACGACGAAGAGATCTTTAATTATGCGGACCGCAGCGGACACACGCTGCAGTTGGGCGAGCTTGTCATCGAGCGCACCTGCCGCTTTATCTCGGAGCAGAATCTGAAGGAGCAGGGCGTAAGTTTTGTCGGCGTACGTCTCCTGCCGGCGATGTGCCTGCAGTACGGCCTCCTGGAAAAGATCATCGGGATCGTCGAGAAATACATGATCGATCCGAAGATCCTTTATCTGCAGCTTTCGGAGTATACGGTCTCCAAAGCAAACGCAGTCTTCCGGGAGAATATGAGACGCATGGAAGAGGCGGGGATCCGTCTCTGTCTGGAGGACTACGGCAGCGGCTTTACGAACATCACGTCGATCTACGAGCTGCCCTTTAAAGTCATGAAGATCAACCGCTCCGTGATCCGGGAAGCGCTGAGCAACGAAAAAGCGCGGATCACGATGGAGTGTACGCTGGAGCTCGCCCGTGAGCTTTCCATGATGACGATGATCGAAGGGATCGATTCGGAGGAGTATTTCCGGATGGTGGAGCATATGGCCTGTGATTTTGCGAAAGGGAACTATCTCTTTGAACAGCTGGATGCGGATGATTTCCTGAAGGTCGTCCGGATCTCGGCCGGCCGTGCAGGGGAAGGGGAGGTGCTGTAGATGAGCTTTAATGTCTGTTTTGACATCGCAGCATTCCTGATCCTCGCGCTGACATTCTTCTATTTCGGCAGCCGGCGCAAGGCCGCGCTCTCCCTGTACCGGATCTACTATGTGGCGATGCTCGTGATGATGGCGATGACCGTGCTGGATCTTCTCACGGTGGCTTACCGGATCTGGCCCGATCTCGCGGGCCGCGAGATCGGGGCGATCGTGAACCTTTTCAATGCGGCGATGCAGTTCTGCATCGTTACGCAGTATGTGCTTTACCTGCTGGCAAATGCGAGTCTTGATGAGATCCGTTACCACAAGTGGCGGCGTGTGATCCTGCTCAGCCTCGTGCCTTTTGAGGGAGTGATCCTGTATCACAGTGTGGCTTCCTATCTCGCGGGCCACGAAGGACACGTCTTCCGGGAATGCGCTTTCCTGCAATGGACCCTGACCGGCGGTCTGGTCTTATATTTCATAGGTGCGCTGATCATCGCGATCTACTACCGGAAGAATCTGGGCTTTAAGCACGCGACGCATATGCTGGGTTCTTTTGCTCTGCTGCTTCTGGCGGAGGCGTTCCAGATCTTCCACCCGGACATCCGGATGATCTCCATCATCATTGCTCTTGGACTGGTCGACCTGAACTTTTCCGTACAGCGGCCGGAGGAGATCTTTGATTCCACGGACGCGATGCGCAGAAAGTACTTTAGGACCGGCGTGATGACGGACTATGCACACGGGATCTCGTTCTATGTTGTCTTTATCCGGCTGCACGATTACCGCATGCTGGTGGACTCCATCGGGCAGGAAGATACGGACGGACTCTTAAAGAGTGTCACCTCGTTCCTCGTGAACCTGCGGATGGATGCGCTGGTCTATCACGACGAGCGGGATACCCTGGTGCTGAAGGTCGGAAAGTGCAGTGAAGAAGAAAGGGCGCGTATCCTGCATGAGATCCGTGAGCGTTTCAAGATGCCCTGGCGTAACGGTATGATGGAATCCATGCTGACCGCGCATTTCATGGCAGCCTACTGTCCGGAGGAGATCCCGGACGCTTTGCAGTTCCGCCGCATGGTGAGCAACCTGATCCGGACCGAAGCGGAGCCCGATACGGTCATTCCCGTACAGCAGCTCGTGCAGGAGGATAAAGAGGGCCAGATGCTCGAGGCGATCCGCCGCGCGCTGGACAATAACAGTTTCGAAGTCTACTATCAGCCGATCTACTCGACGAAGGAGCAGAGGATCGTGGCAGCAGAGGCGCTGATCCGTCTCTTCGATCCGGAGTACGGATTCATTCCGCCGGAGCCCATGATCGCGCTGGCCGAGCGGGAGGGTTACATCCTGCGGATCGGCGAGATCGTATTTACCGAGGTCTGCCGCTTCTTTACGGAGAATCATTTAGACCGCCTGGGTGTCGAGTATATCGAGGTGAACCTCTCCGCGGTGCAGTGTATGCAGAACCGCCTCGCCGAGGAGTTCCTTGAGATCATGCGCAAGTTTAACCTGCCGGCGGAGTCGATCAATTTCGAGATCACGGAGACGGCGGCAATGATCTCCAATGCGACGGTCATCAAGAACATTTCGCATTTCGAACTGCACGGCGTATCGCTTTCGCTGGATGATTACGGGACGGGCTATTCCAACATCTCGTATCTCTACAACCTGCCTTTCATGCTGATGAAGATCGACAAGTCGCTGCTGTGGTCGGCAGATGAGAACGAAAAGGCGGAGATCACGCTGCGCAATACTTTCCGCATGGCGCAGAGGCTCCATATGAAGGTGGTCATGGAGGGCGTGGAGACCGAAGCCCAGATCCGCAAGCTCCTGGAGATGAACTGCGATTACTTCCAGGGATACTATTTTGCAAAACCCGCAAAGGGTGAGGACTTTATCAACTATGTCAAAAACTTCCGGCTGCCGGAGGTCTGCGTGAGATGAAAAGCATCAACGAGCTGTTTCTCGAGCAGGGCTACCGGATCTATATGTGTTCCGTCGATCGGCGCTATGTCTCCTTCGTACAGGAAGAAAACTACAGTATCAACGTGATCTGCATCTACGATGAGCGGACGCAGACCAGCACGCGTGCGCAGATGGAGAGCTTCCTGAATGTGCACCGTGAGCGCCTTTCCTACGGGCGGGATAAGGATATCCATTTTCTGAAGCTGGTGTGCACGACGGAGCGTGGGGTCGGAGCGCTGATGCCGGGAGCGGACAGGCAGTCGGGATACGGACCGCAGGACCGGGACGGATACGGAACGGACCCTTTTACGGACGGGGCCGCGCAGGAAAACTCAGCTGCGCCGGAAACCGTAGACAGCAGCTGGATCGATGATGTCTGGTATCTCATCGACGATTCCTATACGGCAGCGTGGCGGCTTTTCGTGCCGCAGACGGCAGTGCCCGATTACTACGGTCTGCGCGCACATTTGGAGCGGCATCTCGCACAGAACGGTCTGGAGATCGCCCTGCCGGAGATCAGTGCCCAGCTGGCTTCCCAGACGAGAGCCTCGATCGAGAAACTTCCGATGAGCGCGGACGCCGCGAAGCAGAAGCTCCGGGAGAGCGCGGAAAAAGCAAATAAAGAAGCGCCGTGGATCACGGCCGCGCTGGTGATCGTCTGTGTCATCATGTATATTCTGGAGGAGAAGTCGTCGTTTAACATAGATGATTATGTGATCGCGACGGGGATCCTTTCCGATCCCTCGCAGTGGTACCGCCTGCTGACCTCCGTATTTCTGCACGGGTCGGCGGAGCATCTCATCAACAACATGTTCGTTCTCTACGCGGTCGGAAGCTACATGGAGCCGCGCCTCGGCAGGTTCGTCTTCACGACGGTCTACATTTTGTCCGGCATCGGCGGCGGGATCTTTTCCGTGTGGTATCACACGACGCACGGGATCGACTATCAGGCGCTGGGCGCGTCCGGCGCGATCTACGGTCTGACGGCGGCGATGATCGCATATATGCTGCTGAACAGAGAGTTTCAGAAGCGGCAGTATTATCTGCGCATCGGCATTGCGCTGCTGCTGCTTTTCTACAGCGGCAGGATCGATGACAGGATCGATCAGTATTGTCATATCGGCGGCTTTGTGTCGGGACTCATCATCACGGGGCTGTTTTGCATTCTGACCTGGAAGGGTATGCATAGGAGGAAAAACGCATGAAGATCAACATCTATTACGGCGGAAGGGGACTGATCGGCGATCCGACGCTTTACACGGTGCGCCGGATGATCAAGGTCTTTGAGGAGCTGAATGTCCGCGTCGAGAAATACGACCTTTTCGATCCGAAGACGAATATCACGACGCTGCCGCAGAGCTTAAAAGAAGCGGACGGCATCATCCTCGCCTCAACCGTGGAGTGGCACGGCTACGGCGGCTACATGTCCTGTTTCCTCGATGCCTGCTGGCTCTACGGTGACAAGGAAAAGATCAGCCATCTCTACATGGCGCCGGTCATCATGTCGACGACCTACGGAGAGAAGGAAGCGGAGCTCGATCTGACCAGCGCATGGCAGTCCCTCGGCGGTCTCGCCTGCCAGGGGCTTTGCGGTTACGTGCCGGAGGTTTCGGAGCTCGAGGGCAATGCGGAGTATCTGAACCTGATCGAGAAAGCAGCGGAGAATATCTACCGCAGCATCAACCAGCGCAAAACCTCGCTGCCCTTAAGCGTGATGGCGGTCAAGAATATCGCTTATAAGACGAAGAATACGACGCTGACCCAGCAGGAGACGGAGCAGCTTTCCGAATATGCGTCCGATGAGAAGTACGTCGAGAAGCAGAAGGAAGACATCCGGGAACTGGCGGATCTTTTCAAGGGGAAGATGCAGGCGGCCGAGCCGCCCGATGACCGGATCATTGAGCTTTTCCGCTCTTCCTACAAAGCACAGGCAAAAGCAAACTTAAAATACAAGATTACGATCAAGGGAAAACCGAAGGCGCTGGTGATCCACGCCGACGGAGCAAAGCTTCAGATCAGTTATGGGGAGATGGTGTATCCCGATGTGGAGATCTCGACGGAGGAGTCCGTACTGCAGGAGATCAGCTCCGGAAGAAAGACGTTCCAGAGAGCGTTCATGGAGGGGACCCTCACCGCGAAAGGAGATTTCGCATCACTTCGGATGCTGGATCAGCTGTTTGTGTTCAGCCGGTGATCGTATCTCTGACGGCCGCCAGCTCTTCCTGTGAAGGTTTGGTAGGCTCCCAGAGGATGTGTGCGCCGTCGTTTTCGTAGCGCGGGATCAGATGCAGATGATAATGCATGACCGTCTGGCCCGCAGCGGCGCCGTTGTTCTGTACGACGTTTAAGCCGTCCGCGTTCAGCTTTTCCTTCATCTGTATCGTCAGTTTTTTCGCAAGCTTCATCACGTCGGAAGCGGTCTCATCCGGCAGTTCGGTCAGATCATTATAGTGGTCTTTCGGGAGGATCAGCGCGTGTCCCTTTGTCGCGGGACCGAGATCCAGGATCACCCGGAACTTTTCGTCTTCATAAATGGTATTCGAAGGGATCTCCCCGTTTGCGATCTTGCAGAAGATGCAGTCATCTTTTTTCATAAGCGGCCTCCTCAATGATATGGATGATGGTATCGATCGCATTGTACTGCTGCGAGCGGCTCATGGTATCGACAAAGGTCTGACGGTTGAAATACAGCTCGTGCAGCGCATCGAGCAGGCTGTCCTCATCCAGGTTTTCCTCACGCAGTACCATGCTGTAGCCCTGCGCTTCAAAGGATTCCGCGTTCAGGATCTGGTCGCCGCGGCTCGTGGAGGCCGGAAGCGGTACCAGGAGGTTCGGGATGCGGAGAGAAAGCAGCTCGCAGATCGCATTTGCGCCTGCGCGTGAGATCACGAGATCCGTGATCGCAAAGAGATCCTTCAGCTCCGTCCGTACATATTCAAACTGTTTGTAGCCGACCGTACCGATCAGCAGGTTGTCCATCTTGTCCTTGCCGCAGATATGGATGATCTGGAAATCCGGCAGCAGGCGCGGCAGTGCTTCGCGCACGACCTTGTTGATCGCCGCGGCGCCCTGGCTCCCGCCCATGACGAGGATCGTCGGCATGTCCGGATCGAAGCCGGTCAGCTCGTAAGCGGCTTTCTTATCGCCCTGTTTTAATTCCTCGCGGATCGGGGAACCGGTCAGGACGGCTTTTTCATCGGGAATGTATTTTAAGGTTTCGGGGAAATTGCAGCAGACCTTGCGCGCACAGGGGATGCAGAGCTTGTTCGCAAGCCCCGGCGTTAAATCGGATTCATGGATGATACAGGGGATCTTCAGGGATGCGGCTGCCCGGATCACGGGGACCGCGACGAAGCCGCCCTTCGAAAAGACGACATCCGGTTTGATCTGCTTTAAGATCTTTTTCGCCTGGGCGAGGCCCTTCAGGACACGGAAGGGATCCGAGAAATTCTTCGGATCGAAGTAGCGCCGGAACTTTCCGGTGGATACGCCGTAGTAGGGGATGTCGAAATCCGAGACCAGACGCTTCTCGATCCCGTCGTAGGAACCGATGTAATGGATCTCGTAGCCGAGACTTTTCAGCTTCGGGATCAGCGCGATATTCGGAGTGACATGCCCGGCCGTGCCGCCGCCGGTTAAGACGATCTTTTTCATAATGAAACATTATAGTATTTTTTCGTGCGGATAGCAAGATTTTCTTGCCTTGACCGCAGGGCAGGGAGTATAATGTATACAAGGTTGTTCCCTAAAAAATACAATAGAGGCTGACAATGGAGATCACTCAGAAGGCATATGCGAAGATCAATCTGACGCTGGATATCACGGGTAAGCGGGCGGACGGCTATCATGAGCTGCGCTCCGTGATGCAGACCATCGGACTATACGATACCGTGGAGCTTGGAAAAGCGGAGAGCGGGATCCGGCTGGAGGTGGTCTTTGAGGAAGGCGCGGAGCGGGGCTTTTCCCAGGTGCCGACTGACGAGAAAAATATCGCATACCGCGCGGCACAGAGACTGCTGGAGGATGCGAAGAGCAGCGGGCGTATCGGCGGAGAAAGCACGGATGCTTCGGACAGCGGGCAGACCGATCATGAGATCCGGCCCGGCGTGGAGATCCGCCTGACGAAACGCATCCCTGCGGCAGCGGGACTGGCGGGCGGCAGTACGGATGCGGCGGCAGTACTCCGCGGCATCAACGAGCTGTACGGTCTGGGATATACGACGGAGCGGCTCTGTGAGATCGGAGCGAAGCTCGGCGCGGACATCCCCTTTTGTATCGTCGGCGGGACCGCACTCTGTGAGGGGATCGGAGACCGCATGACGAAGCTGTCGACTCCGAAGGGTGTGCACGTCCTCCTCGCAAAGCCGGCGATCAATGTCTCAACCCCGGAGGCCTATCGCGATTTCGACAGCCTTCCGGCGGAGAAAGTCCCCGCGGTAGATACGGACGGGATGCTCATGACCCTGAAGAAACTGGCCAACTTTGAGGCTTTCACGGATGGTGCGGTGATCCCCGATCCGTCGGTGCACCTCACAAAGCATATGGGGAACGTCCTCGCTACCGTGACGGAACGCAGGCACGCCCTGATCGTGGAGCTTCGCGAGGCGATGCTTTCCGCAGGCGCCGCAGGCTCGATGATGAGCGGCTCCGGACCCTCGGTCTTCGGACTCTTTGATTCGGAGGATGCCGCGCAGGCTGCGCTCGTCAAGCTGCAGAGTAAATACCCGGATGTGTATATGACGGTTACGGAATTCGTGTAGGTTATCCGCACCGTATTCCGAAGCTTTGCCGCAGCACTTAACGAGCACGGTGTTTCCAGACTGCCCCGAAGCACTGTTTGAGCGCTGCTCGCGCCGATATAGCGCGAGCAAGCGAGTTGCGAGGGGCAGGCCGGTTTCAGGAAACACCGCGCGAGTTCTAGTGCGAAGGCTCAGCGGAGGAAGATGGTGCGGATAACCGCGACGCATACAAACGACCACTCAGGAAAGACAGGACAAAACTATGGCAGAAGAATTCTTGAAAATTGACGCAGACGAATCCACTCCATTGCGGGATCTGGTCTTCCGCACGCTCCGGCGCGCGATCCTCATGGATCATCTCCCGCCCGGGACGCGCCTCCTCGAGGTGCATCTCTCGGAAGAGATGGGGGTCAGCCGCACCCCGGTACGTGAAGCGATCCGCATGCTGGAGCACGAGGGTCTCGTGACGATGTATCCGCGCAGAGGCGCGGTGGTCGCAAAGATCACGCGCAAGGGCATGAAAGATGTGCTCGAGGTGAGGGCAGCTCTCGACGAACTCGCCGTGAGTCTGGCCTGCGAACGCGCGAGTGCGGAAAAGATCGCGGAGATCGAGAAGAGAGAGAGGGAGTTTGAGGAGCGGATGCGCGGTGGCGATCTGACCGGGATCGCGAGAGCGGATTCGGAGTTCCACAGCACGATCGTGGAAGCAGCCGACAACGAGAAACTGCAGCAGATCAGCGTGAACCTTGCCGAGCAGATCCACCGCTATCGCTATGAGACGCTGAAGGACGTCGGTGGTCACCGGACACTCATCGAGGAGCACAGGGGGATCCTGAATGCGCTGAAGAACAGGGACACGGAAGATGCGAAGGTCAGGGCGAGGGAGCATATCGAGCGCCAGGTCGAGCTTTTCATGAAAAAGATCAAGGAATAAAGAGATGACAAAAGATGTACTGATCTCCATCCGCGGACTGCAGTTTGCGGGGCCAATGGAGGAACATAAGGATTCCGTCGAGGTGATCGTCGGCGGACAATATCATTTTAAGGACGGCAAACATTTCCTGACCTATGAAGAGACGATGGAGGGACTGCCGGAGAAGACGCGTACCATGATCAAGATCGCGAAGGACCGCGTGGAGCTTTCCAAAAAGGGCGGGATCGCCGTGGCGATGACCTTTGTAGAGGGCGAGAAAAATATCAGCAATTACCGGACGCCCTTCGGGAACCTGACGGTCGGGATCGATACGACGAAGATCTCTTTCGAGGAAGAAGAAGAGAGGATGCGTCTCGGCATCCTCTATCATCTGAATATGAACTATGATTTTGTGGCGGAGTGCAACATCACGATCGATGTCCGCTCGAAAGAAACGGGGGCGGCGCTCTTTACTTGATCGCCTTTGCGCCCGCTTTCTCCTGAGCCTTTTCCAGCGCCTGCCGGAAGCGGCTCTTTTTCTTTTTCTCTTTCTGGATCTGCGTACCGTGGACGCCTTTGACGCCGACTAAGTACATGCCGCTGACTTCGGCCTTGACTTCCTTTTTCACCGGGACGAGATCAAAGATCGACTCCTCGCAGAAAAGCGTCATGATCTGCGGTCCGACCTTGACCTTGACGAAGGGTGCCTTCATGTTTTTCGAAAGCTTCGGCATCTGTGCCATTACGGAAGCGGGCAGTTGCACGTCTTTGATCTTCATGCGTTTTTTGTCGATGACGAGAAGCGATACGGTCTGCTTGTTCGCTTCCATCATCGCTTTCTGCTCATCCTGGCGCTTCTGCAGTTTGCGGCCGAGAAAATACAGGATCACGAGGATCCCGATGAGAACCGCGAATACGATCAGAGCTATGATGACTCCTTTGGGCATGTGTGTTTCCTCCTGCTTAAACTAATTTAAAACTTCAGCCCGCCGTCTCCGGCGTGACGAAGGATCATGGCGGAGAAAGCCGGCAGCGTGATGGTGATCTTGCCGTTCTCCAGCCAGTATTCTTCTCTCGTATCGTCAAAACCTTCCGAGGTCGTGAGCATGATCTGCTTTAAGGTCGCGTTCTTGCGAAGACCGAGCTGCCAGAGCGTAAATTCTTCGGTGACCTCGTGGTCGTTGTTATTAATGAAGACCGCGGACTGTCCGTCCCGGTTGAAGCGCCCGTAGGCCAGGAAGCCGTAAAGGGAGCGCAGGACGGTGATGGAGCCGCGCTTAAACTCCGAGTATTTGCGCCGGATCCGTATCATCTTGTGGTGGAAATCGATCATCTCCTGATCTTCATGTCCCCAGGGGTAGGTACGCCGGTTGTCCGGATCCGTCCAGCCGCAGACGCCCGCTTCGTCGCCGTAGTAGATCGTCGGCGCGCCGAGCCAGGTAAACTGCATCAGGACCGCTTCGCGCATCACGGCTTTGTTGATGCCCTCGTTCGCTGCGTCGGGACCTGCGGTCGCAGTACGGCCGACCCTGCGGTTCGTACGCGTCAGGAAACGCGAATGGTCGTGGTTGGAAAGCTCGTTCATGGCGATCTGCAGGGACTGCAGCGTCATGTCGGCATTGTGATAGATCATCGCGCCCCAGAAGCTGTCGGTATTGTTCAGCTGGTCGCCGCGGAAATCGTCGCTGTGTTTCTGCATTCCGGTGAGGAACCAGGTGAGCGGCTCCATGAATGCGTCGTAGTTCATGACCGTATCCCACTCGTCTCCGCGCAGCCATGCAGCCGGCGAGCCGTAGTGCTCGGCCAGGATGATCGCGTTCGGATTGGCTTCCTTGACGGCTTTGCGGAAATCTTTCCAGAACTGATGGTTGTACTCGGTGCTGTGACCTAAGTCCGCCGCAACGTCGAGACGCCAGCCGTCCGCATTGTAGGGCGGCGATACCCATTTCTGTCCGATCCGCAGGATATAATCGTGGAGCTCCTTTGAGCCCTCGTAATTCAGCTTCGGCAGTGTGTCATGTCCCCACCAGCCGTCATAGGTGTGGTTGTAGGGCCATTTGTCGGAGGCCGGATCGTGGAAACGGAAGAAATCATGGTACGGACTGGTTTCTTCTATATAAGCACCCTTTTCGTATCCTTCCGCATTTTCATAGATCCGCTCCCGGTCGAGCCATTTATTAAAGGATCCGCAGTGGTTGAAAACACCGTCGAGGATGACGCGGATCCCGCGCCGGTGCGCCTCCGCCACCAGCTTTGCGAAAAGCTCGTTGCTGGCATCGAGATTGGCTTTGTTCGTGACGCGGTTGATATAGCGGGAAGCGAGGCGGTTTTCATTCTCGCCTTCCTTTAAAAGCTCCCCGTGATCGTCGACGATGCGTCCGATATGGGGATCGATGTTATCGTAGTCCTGGATGTCGTATTTATGGTTCGACGGCGAAACGAACAGCGGGTTGAAGTAGATGACTTCCACGCCGAGGTTTTCCAGGTAGTCCATTTTATCGAGGACGCCCTGCAGGTCGCCGCCGTAAAACTCGCGCACGCCCATGGATGCGGGATATTTGTCCCAGTCCTCGACGTGTACGGTGTGCTCGCCGATATAGCAGTATTCGTCGGTCAGTACGTTGTTCGTGGGATCGCCGCTGTAAAAACGGTCGACGAAGATCTGGTACATGACGGCGCCGGTCGCCCAGTCGGGGGTGTTGAAGCCCGGTGCGATCTTGAATTTATAATGATCGTCGACATTGCGTGCCACGCCTCTCGTATCAAAGAGTACGGTCAGATTGCCGGCATGGATCTCGAAATGATAGCAGAAGAGCTCGTTGTCGAGCTGGATCTGTACACTGTAATAATCGAAGAGTTCGTCCTGCTCGGTCTTCGTCATCGGATGCTTTTCCTTATCGGCGACGAGGTAGACCCGGTCTACATTATTAACGGCCGTACGGAAGCGGATCGTCAAAAGATCATACGCGGAGGGCTTGGCCGGGGAGATGTAGTTCTCCGTCGGGTCGGAATAAAGCGCGTACTTTAAAAGGATCGGACGCATCCCCGCGATATAGTACTGATCAAATCGTGTCTCGTTCCGGCCTGTCATAACACCGCTATTTTACATAAAAAGGACGGCTTTTGCAAGGAAAATATAGAGAATAAGCCGTTTTCCGCGACTTAAGAATAATTTGTTATGAACAAGTTAACTTGTGAACGAAATATGAATAATCTGTAAATATATTTAAAACCGAGTGGCGGTAATTGTGTATCTTTCACAATTATTTTGTGAAATCGAAAAAAGTCTTGCATATAATGACATGCTGTGTTAGTATTCAGTTTGCGGGTAGTAAAGGGCTGCCCGTGAAAAACAATTTTTAAGGGAGGTAATGCAACATGAAAAAGAGATTGTTAGCGCTTTCTATGGCAGCAATCATGGTTGCGGGTTCTCTTACCGCTTGCGGTGAGCAGCCTGCACAGCCGGCAGATCCGGCAGCTCAGGAGCCGGCTGCGGCTGAACCTGCAACGGGCTCTGATGATGCAGCTCAGAACGAGCTGGACACCACCGTACAGGCAGCAGAGGTTGGTGAGGATACCGGTAAGGTCCTGAACATCTACTGCTGGAACGAGGAGTTCAAGAGCCGTCTGACGGATCACTATCCTGGATACACCGAGGTTGATGCTACGCACGGCACGATCGGTGATGTACAGGTAGTATGGAACATCACGCCGTCCGAGAACAACGCTTACCAGAACAATCTGGATGAGACGCTGTTAAAGCAGGCTGATGCAGCAGCTGATGACAAGATCGACATGTTCCTTGTTGAGGCTGACTACGCTCTGAAGTATGTTGATACTGACTACACGATGGCTGTTACGGATCTGGGCATCGACCTTTCCGAGCTTTCCGATCAGTATGACTACACGCAGAAGATCATGACGGACTCCAACGGACTCCTTAAGGGTGTTTCGTGGCAGGGCTGCCCGGCTGGTCTGATTTACAACCGTGAGATCGCTAAGCAGGTCTTCGGTACCGATGATCCGGCTGAGGTTCAGACGCACCTGTCTGACTGGGCTGCTTACAACGCAGCTGCTGCAGAGATCAAGGCTGCAGGTTACTACATGACCGCTACCGTAAACGACAGCTTCCGTGTATACTCCAACAACGTATCCACGAAGTGGGTTGAGGGTGGCAAGATCAACATCGATGCTAACATCAAGGCATGGGTTGACGACACCAAGGCTCAGCTCGACGCTGGTCAGATCGCAAGCACCGCTGCTCTGTGGTCCGATGACTGGAGCAAGGGCTTCTATCCGGATGGTAAGGTATTCTGCTACTTTGGACCGGCATGGCTGATCGACTTCTGTATGGCAGGTCGTAACGACGACGGTTCCCTGAACACCGCATCTGTTGCTGGTAACGGCGGTTGGGCTGTCTGCGAAGGTCCTCAGGGCTTCTTCTGGGGCGGCACGTGGATCGCAGCTGCAACGGGTACCGACAACGCTCAGCTCGTAGCTGACATCATGAGAAAGCTCACGGTTGATGATGCGATCATGACCGACATCGCTAAGAACGATTCCGATTTCGTGAACAACAAGTCCGTTATCGAGACTTTGAAGACCGACGATTCCTTCGGTGATGAGCTTCTTGGCGGCCAGAACGCGATCGCAGTTCTTGCAGCAGGCGCTGATTCCATCAACCTGTCCAAGCTTACTTCTTACGACCAGGGCTGCAACGAGGAGTTCCAGGCAGCAATGAAGAACTACTTCGATGGCAACGCTACGTACGAAGAGGCTCTTGAGCAGTTCTACACCGCAATCGGTGAGAAGTATCCGGAGCTGGATACGAGCCACTAATCGCGGCACACAGAGAGATCTGTATAGGTAATACTTAAAAGGTGTGCCTGTCCGACCGGGCAGGCACACTTTTTTTAAAGAAAGGGTATACAGGCCCTTTCAAAAATAAAGAGAAAGGTGACATGAGGTGACAGCATGAAAAAAAAGGGTAAATCAGTTGTTTCCTACAATAAATGGGGTTACATCTTTTTACTGCCGTTCCTGATCGCGTTTGTGGTCTTCCAGCTGATCCCGCTGGGAAGCACGATCTGGAACAGTTTTTATGAGCACTACTTCAGCGGACTGACCGAGATCGGTCCGAAATGGGTAGGGATCGCAAATTATAGAGATCTTTTCAACGGCGGAGATATCTGGAAATACTTCGGCAATACGCTGATCATGTGGATCATGGGTTTTGTTCCCCAGATCGTGGTATCTCTCCTGTTTGCATTCTGGTTTTCCGATCCGAGCCTCCGGCTGAAATGCCAGAGATTCTTTAAAACGGTAATTTACCTGCCGAACCTGATCATGGCTTCGGCGTTCGCAATGTTATTCTTCACGTTGTTCTCCTTAAGCGGACCGATCAACGGCATCCTGATCAGCATGGGAGTTTTCCCGGCAGACCAGCCGTTTGACTTCCTGGCGAATGTGACCAGCACCCGCATCCTGGTAGCAACGATGAACTTCCTGATGTGGTTCGGTAATACGACGATCCTCCTCCTCGCAGGTATGATGGGTATCGATACGACCCTCTACGAGGCAGCCGAGGTCGACGGAGCGAATTCAACCCAGGTCTTCTGGCGGATCACGCTGCCGCTGCTGCGTCCGATCCTGATCTACGTTATGGTCACCTCCCTCATCGGTGGTCTGCAGATGTTCGATGTACCGCAGATCCTGACCAACGGTAAGGGCGATCCGATGCGGTCTTCCATGACGCTGATCATGTTCCTGAATAAGCATCTGTACAGTAAGAACTACGGTATGGGCGGTGCGCTGTCCGTATTCCTGTTCATCATCACCGGTATCCTGAGTATCATCATCTTCAAGTTCAGCGGTAATCAGGATAAGTACGGCAAAAAGTAAGGGAAGGGGGATACGAAAATGCAAGTAAATATGGTTGAAGAAAAGCAAAGAGGCGGAGTCAAAGCCAGACGTACGTTTGCTTATATCGTATTGGGCATTGCCTGCTTCCTGTGTCTGTTCTGGTTCTACCTGCTCTTCATTAACTCGACGAGATCACACACAGAGCTGACGTCAGGTTTCACACCGTTCCCGAGCAAGTACTTGTTCACGAACCTGAACAACCTGTTCCACGGGACGCAGCCGGTACTGAAGGGTATGCTGAACTCGCTGATCGTATCGATGAGTACGGCAGTGATCTGCGTATACTTCTCGGCGATGACGGCTTACTCGATCCACGCTTATGATTTCAAGTTGAGGAACTTCATGTTCACGCTGATCCTGGCGATCATGATGATCCCGACGCAGGTCACCGCACTCGGTTTCCTGCAGCTCATCGACAAGATGCACCTGATGAACAGCTTTATTCCGCTCATCGTTCCGTCCATCGCATCTCCGATCGTATTCTTCTACATGAAGCAATACATGGAGAGCACGCTTCCTCTGGAGCTTCTGGAGGCGGCACGTATCGACGGTGCGGGCGAGATCCGTATCTTCAATACGATCGTGCTTCCGCTGATGGTACCGGCGATGGCAGTACAGGCGATCTTCTCCTTCGTGGCAAGCTGGAATAACTACTTCACTCCGGCTCTGGTCCTGAAGGATGAGGCGAAGAAGACGCTCCCGATCCTGATCGCTCAGCTGCGTGGTGCGGACTTCCTGAAGTTTGATATGGGCCAGGTGTATGCGATGATCGCATTCTCCATCTTCCCGGTCATCGTGGTCTATCTGATCCTTTCGAAGTACATTGTCGGCGGTCTGTCTGCCGGTTCCGTAAAGGGTTAAGTTACGGAGAAAAAAATGAATAAGGGGGGCATACCGGTACCAACGGTGTGCCCTTTTTGGTAAAAGAGATGCACAACTTGTTTTCCATGGACAATCCGATCAACCGGGGGCTGACGAAGCTCGGGGAGCTTATCATCCTAAGTCTCCTCTGGTTCTTCACGAGTCTTCCCATCATCACGATCGGAACCTCGACGGCGGCGCTGTATTACGCAATGGTAAAAAGCGTCCGCAGGGGCCGGGGTTATCCCTTTAAAGAATACTTCCGCGCATGGAAGCAGAACTTTCTCAAGGGGACGATCCTGACGGTCATCCTCGCGGCACTCCTGCTTTTCCTGACGACCTGGATCACGGGGCTTCGGGATATGATCACGCAGGTGGCCGAAAAAGGCCTGGAAAGCGCTTTTGCGGGAAAGAGCGAATCTCTGGTGATGATGTACATGGTCTGCACCATCGTCCTGATCCTGGAGGGCGTGCTCTTTAATTATGTTTTCCCGGTGCTCTCGAGACTTGAGATCAGTGTCGGCAAGATCATCGTGCTTTCGATCGTTATGGCGGTACGGTTTTTTTATTTCAGCATCGCGCTTTTCGTGATCCTCTGTGCCCTTTCGGTCTTCACGTATATCATGCCCCTCGCGATCATGTTTACCCCTGGGCTTTGGGCGCTGCTCTCTTCCTTCCTGATCGAGAAAGCGATGAAGAAATACCTCCCTGCTCCGACGGAGGGGGAAGACGCATGGTGGGCGGAGTTATAAGGTTTTCTTATGAACGGTAAGCTGAAAATATTATTTCTGACGATCCTGCTGATGGCGCTCTTTGCCGTCGTCCTCTGGAAAGTCCGCCCCGGACAAACGGAACCGGATGCTCTGGGAGCGACGCAGGAAACGCAGCAGAGCAGGGCCTCGGCGGCTGCACCGGCACCCGGAAGCAGTGCGGCAGCGGCAGGCACTTCAGCCTCAGCAGCCGCGAAAGACGATGAAGATACGGAGCTGCCGGGACCGGTCACATCGCAGGAAAGCGGAAAAGTGCTGAATATTTACTGCTGGAACGATCTGCTCATGACCCGCATGGAAGAACATTATCCCGGGTATGTCAAAGTGGATGATACGCACGGAACGATCGGTGATGTGGATGTCGTCTGGACGATCACGGCTGCGGCAAATAATGCATATCAGGATCTGCTGGACCGGGATCTTTTACAGAACAGTGAAGCGGATCCGGACAGCAGGATCGACATCTTTCTCGTGGAAGCGGATTATGCGCTGAAATATGTGGATTCGCCGTATACCCTGCCGGTCACCGCGCTGGGGATCCGCACCACGGAACTGAACAACCAGTACAAATACACGCAGGATGTGATGACGAATACGGAGGGTGTCTTAAAAGGCGTCTCCTGGCAGTGCTGCCCCGGAGCGCTGATCTACAACCGGGAAGCGGCGATTGCCATCCTCGGTTCCGATGATCCGGAAACCGTGCAGGAAGCGGTCAAAGACTGGGATGCTTTCCTGGAAACGGCGGAAAAGGCCGCGGGAAAAGGGTACCGGATGACGGCAACGGCAAATGACAGCTATCCTGTTTTTTCCGATAATCTCTCATCCCCCTGGATCAAGGACGGAACGATCAAGGTTCCCGAAAATATCGGGCGCTGGCTGGAGGATTCCGGGAAGATGCTGGAAGCGGGACAGACGACAAGCTCGGAGGTCTGGTCCGCGGAATGGAGCTCCGGATTCTGGCCTAAAGGCGCTTCGACCGATCAGACGGGTGTTCCCGCCAAGGACAAGCTGGATGTATTCTGTTACTTCGGCTCCTCCTGGCTGATGGATTACTATATGCTGGAGGACCGGGAGGGCTCCATCGCCGCAAACGGCGGCTGGGGCATCTGCGAAGGGCCCCAGGGCTTTTATTCCGGCGGCGTCTGGATCGCGGCTGCGACCGGCACCGACAATGCGGAGCTCATCGCAGATATCATACGGAAGCTCGCGGCGGACGATACGATCATGAAGCAGATCGCACTGGAGGACGGTGATCTGGTCAATAATAAGCATGTGATGGATGCGCTGGCATCCGACGAAAGCTGCGGGCGCGCACTTCTCGGCGGTCAGAATCCGATCCCGGTCTTTGCGGCAAATGCGGAGCGGATCGATCTGTCTAATATGGGACCTTTTGACTACGACATCAACGAGTACTTCCGTGAGAACATGAAATACTATCTGAGCGGTCTGGTCAGCTATGATACGGCGCTGAAGAATTTCTACTATGATGCGGAGATGAGATATCCGGAACTGTCGCACTGAGGTCATGTCCGGAACGCACCGGAAACCGTACAGAACTGTAAAAAACATTACTGTCACAGCCAAAATGGCTGTGACAGTAACGGGTTTTTCGGGTCGTAATCGCGCAGCAAGTGCGCGATTCGACCGTGAATAGCAACAAAACATGCACGAATTGCCTTGAAAACGGGGCGGGGATATGGTATATTATACAAGCGGGCTTGCAGATTTGCGCCGTGTGGGGCAGTGCAAATAAAGAGGGAAGGTAGAAGGCTATGGTAGATGTAAATCAGATCATGTATGACATGATCAGAAGAAGTGACTCTATTGTAACGAACAAGGTCGAAGAGGTCGAAGAGGTCGTGGATACCGGTCTGGAGAAGACCGAGGAAAACATCCAGCAGATTGCTTTTGAATATCTGGATGAAAAGGGTTATGCCAGAAATGACGTTCGGAACCTCGCAATGGCGAAGCAGTACGTGATCGACAGTTCTGCCGGTTTCGATACCGTCCGGATCCGCAAGGTACGCCGTCTCGAGGATGATCTTTTAAGCGAGACCCAGCCGGAAGATCTGGAAAAACTGATGAATATCTGCCTTCTTGATAATCTCATGAAGGTCAACTATAAGATGGATGTGATGCTGAGCCGCCGCGTGGAGTATGCGGTCGAGGTGGTGGATGACATCACGACGGACCGCGAGAAGCCGATCGGTTCGCTGCAGGAGTTTGTCTCCTTCCAGACGCTGTTAAACCGCTATGCAAAGCAGGGTTACCATGTGGTCGGGCTGACGCAGCGTGAGATCGCTAACGGAGGAAAGCTGATGATGACCGGTTTTGCATCGACGAAGAAGCAGACCGTAGTTGTCTTTGAACGGGAAGTATATTGATCTTCGTACCGCCGGAATGATCCGCATGTACAGATCGGAAGTGATACGATAGATCAGAAGAATACAGGGAGTTGTTATGCCGGTGTTTCCGGTGTAATGACTCCTATGATTTTATAAAGGGAGGACTATGTCGGATATCATAGGAAGCCTTATCGGGAAGGCATTTATGCTCGTCTGGGTGGTCGGGATCATACTGGTAGCCAACGCGAGCGCAAAGAAAAAGAATAACAAAAACCGGAATGCTCAGAATCAGCTGCAGCAGCCCGGTGCAAATCCCTATACCGCAAACCGCATCTCCGGAAACGCAGTGCCCACGGGAACGGCCGGCGGAACCCGTGTCTACGGAAACACAACTTCCGCGGTACCTGTCGTAAACCGGGCGGTCACCGGTACGGTCTCTCCGAGTGCGGCCGGCAATTCAACGGTCGAATACCTCGCACAGAAGGCCAGAGAGGATGAAGCGGAACACCTTCGGGAAGAGTATATGACGAAGCAGAAGCTGACGCAGGGAGGTGCGCTCCGGCTGGGGCTTAGGATCCCCGATGACGGGATCATCCCGAGAGGTATGGGTGTCGTCTGCTGCGGATACTGCGGCGCGGAGAACGTCCTGCCCCAGGGCATGAGCCCGAAAGCATTTTACTGTTATTTCTGTCACGAACAGTTATAGAAGAGGAAAAGCATGAGAACGATTTCATCCCAGGAGATCACGGCTGCGGTCCGTGAAATGTGTATCGAGGCAAACTACGGCCTTTCTCCCGATATGTCGGGAGCGCTGGAAAAAGCGGAAGCGGAAGAGAGCTCCGCTCTCGGAAAACATGTACTCAGCCAGCTGAAGGAGAACCTGAAGATCGCGGGAGAGGAGCAGATCCCGATCTGTCAGGACACCGGCATGGCGGTGATCTTTGCGGAGATCGGACAGGATGCGCATGTTGAGGGCGCGTGGATCGAAGATGCGATCAATGAAGGCGTCCGTCTCGGATATACGGAGGGGTACCTTCGGAAGTCCGTCGTACGCTGCCCCATCGAGAGAGAGAATACCAAAGATAACACGCCGGCGGTGATCCATTATTTTATGGTTCCCGGCGATAAGATCAAACTGACGCTGGCACCGAAGGGCTTCGGCAGCGAGAACATGAGCCGCGTCTTTATGCTCAAACCTGCGGACGGCGTGGAGGGGATCAAAGAAGCGGTCCTCACCGCGGTGAAGGATGCGGGGCCGAATGCATGCCCGCCGATGGTGGTCGGTGTCGGCATCGGAGGGACCTTTGAAAAGTGCGCCCTGCTTGCAAAGAAAGCGCTGACACGTCCGGCAGACCGGCGTTCGGAGATCCCTTATGTGAAAGAGCTGGAAGAAGAGCTCCTGTCAAAGATCAATGCGACCGGTATCGGTCCGGGAGGACTCGGAGGAAAGACGACAGCATTTGCGGTGAACATCGAAACCTATGCGACGCACATTGCGGGACTTCCGGTGGGCGTCAATATCTGCTGTCATGTGAACCGGCATGTGACCCGGGAACTGTGAGGGAAGAGACTATGGAATACAGATTACAGGCTCCGTTTGATCCGGAAGAACTAAAAAAACTCCGCGCGGGAGATACCGTATCGATCAGCGGCGTGATCTATGTTGCGCGGGATGCGGCACACAAAAGAATGCACGAGACGCTGGGACGGGGAGAGGCACTGCCGGTGGATGTGAACGGCCAGACGATCTATTACATGGGACCGTCGCCCGCAAGGGAAGGCAGGGTGATCGGATCCGCAGGACCGACAACGGCCAGCCGTATGGATAAATACACGCCGGAGCTTCTGGATCTCGGTCTGAAAGGAATGATCGGAAAAGGAAAGCGCTCGCAGGCTGTGAAGGATGCGATGGTACGGAACGGTGCCGTTTACTTTGCTGCGATCGGCGGAGCAGGTGCACTGCTCTCCAAAGCGATCACGGCATCGGAAGTGGTTGCCTACGAAGACCTCGGAACGGAAGCGCTTCGGAAACTGACGGTAGAGGATTTTCCGGCGATCGTTGTTATTGATGCGACGGGGGATGACCTCTACCAAAAGACAGCGCTGTCCTGATATTCGGACGGGTCACGGTGGATAAGGGGACGGATCTGAAAAAATACCGGGGGACGATGGACCGTCTGTACTGGTTTTTTCTGTCGTTCCTCATTGTAAAAGAGTTTTTTAAAAATACGCCGGTCGTCCTGAACCTGTATACGAAGGGCCTGCAGGGACTGGCGCAGATTTCGCCGCAACTGTCGCTTTCCGGAGCGAAGCTGATCCTCGGTGCCGTCTTAAATCTTCCGCTGCTCATCGCGATCCCCGCGGTGTACGCGATCGCCTTCGAGATGAAGACAAGACGGGAGCGGATCATCGGGATTGCGTTTCTCCTGCTGGGCTGGGGATATTCCGTGTTTCTGCGGGAGTGGAATGATACATTTCTGTTCCGCGTCCTGCTGCTCATCGTTGCTTCGTACGGAAAAGATTTCAGAAAGATCGCAAGACTCAGTATCATACTGATCACGATCTGTCTCATGATCACGACGGCACTTAATCTGGCAGGTGTGATCCCGGAGTATGACCTCGAGCGAAACGGCAGCGTAAGACACTCTTTCGGACTGTACTCGCCGGTCGCTTATGCCGGACATATCTCCATGATCCTCGTGACGCTGATCTTTCTGCGAAACGGGATCCTGCATCCGGTGGATTATATTTTTATCGCATCATTGGCTGCGTTTAACGCAGTCCTGATCGACGGGAGAGCGTCCCTGCTGACGACCCTCCTGGCTGCGGGCGGTGCGGCAGTATACGGCATCGGGAAAAGAAAAGGGTGGACCATATCGGAAAAGATCGCGGGACCGGTGAGGAAGGTTCTCGCATTTTCGTATGTGATCGTTGCCGGTCTCTTTTTCCTGATGACACTGACCTATAAGGGCGAACGGGATGCGTTCTACCGCCACATTCCTTTCCTGTCGACATTTGAGGGAAGGATCGAGGTAACGCACCGGCTGCTCGGAGAGCTGGGGTTATCCCTGTTCGGGAATTATCTTCCGCGGTACTCCGCGGAGGAGACGACGATCCTGGAGAGCGGGACCTATAACTTTCTGGACTCCTCGTACTCCCGGATGCTCCTGATCTACGGCATCGTCGGTCTTGCGCTGACGCTGTGGGTCTTTACGAAAGTACAGTATCGTCTGCTGGAAAAAAAGCAGACATTCCGGATGTATCTGCTGCTGGTGGTCGCGGTCAACTACGTGGTCGAACGGTTTTTGATGGATCCGATGTTCAACGTGTTCATGCTGCTTTTCTTTGCCGTACTGCCGGAAGATGCAGGTGGCGAAGCGCAGCAGAGTAGTGAAGGAAAGGGCTTGGTTCGGTGACGGATCAGAAGAGCGACGAAAAAAAGAATACCGCTGCCTTTTCGCAGGAAGCCGGAGAGACACTCCGCCGCGCCTATGAGGGCGTGGACATGAGCGAAGTGTACCGGAAAAAGCCGGCCCTGTACAAAGCGGTAAAGCGTTTTGCGGATATCCTCATTTCCGTGAGCGCTCTTGTTTTGCTCTCTCCGGTCATGCTCATCACCGCGATCGCGATAAAGCTGGAGGACGGCGGGCCGGTATTTTTCAACGGCAGGCGTCTGGGAAAAGATATGAAGTGTTTTTCCATGCACAAGTTCCGCTCGATGTGTGTGGATGCGGAGTCGATGACCAAAGAAGTCCTGAAGGATGAAGATAAGATCGGTCTTGCATTTAAGATCAAAGATGATCCGCGTGTCACCCGCGTTGGCAGATTCATCCGGCACCGGTATATCGATGAGATCCCGCAGTTTATAAACGTTCTGGAGGGAAGCATGAGTCTGGTGGGACCTCGGCCGATCCAGACGACGGAGAAAGAGATCGAAGATTATGAGAAGCAGCGCTGGATCGTAAAGCCCGGGATCACCTGTATCTGGCAGGTGTATGGATGCGCGGATACCCCGTGGGACGAGTGGGTGGAGATGGATCTGAAATACATCAGCGAGATGAGTTTCCTGACAGATCTGAAGCTGCTCTTTGCTACCGTGGGCGCGGTATTCCGCGGAACTGTATGAAGCGGAGGCGGATGTGAGAGCAAAGACGGCGGCGATAGTCGTGACCCATAATCGAAAGGAACTGCTTCGCAGATGTATTGAGAGTTTATTGGTACAGACCGTGCGTTGTGATATTTACGTGATCGATAATGCAAGTGATGACGGTACTTCCGATATGATACGCGATGAGTTCGATGAAACTTCGTTGTATTATTTTAACACGGGAAGCAACCTTGGTTGCGCGGGAGGGAATGAATTCGGTATCAACAAAGCGTTGCAGCAGAATTATGCATATGTTTGGATCCTGGATGATGACGTGATCCCGGAAAGAAACAGCCTGGAAATGCTGCTCCGGGGCGGTAAGGCACTGAAAGGAAACTGGGGGGCACTTTCCAGTGTTGTAAAGTGGAAGGACGGGAGCATATGTAAGGCAAACAGGCAAAAGAAGAGTCTGCTGACATTTGTGACTGACAGAGAGCTGAAGAAAAAAAAGCTGATCCGCGCCAAAATGGTTTCCTTTGCATCCATGCTGATCAAAAGCGATGTGATAAGAGAGGTCGGACTTCCGAAGGGAGAGTATTTTATCTGGACAGACGATTACGAATATAGCGGAAGGATCTCGCGGAAATATCCGGTCTATGTGGTCACACCGAGTGTCGTGAACCATGAAATGAAAAAGAATAAGAAACATGATTTTGCGACGGAACGGGGTGAGAGGATCCGGCGATATAAATACCTGTTTCGAAATGATGTGGATTGTTATCGCGAGTACGGACCGGCAGGATGGTTTTATATATTGCTGAAAGATGTCGGTACAAGTGTTAAGATCCTGTTTTGTTCCGGAGCGGATGCCGGTCAAAGGATTCGTGTGATATGGAGATCCTTCAGAAAAGGGCTTCATTTTCATCCGCAGATCAGATATCCTTCGTAGGATCTGATCATAAGAGAGTTTACCTGCAGGCCGATGGAATCGGGAGGATCGAATGGGATCTAAGTGCCGGTCAAAAAAGAAACAGCCTCTAGTCTCCGTGATCGTTCCGGTATTTAACGGAAAAGACTACCTGGAAGATTGCATTCATTCGATCACGGGACAAAGCTATACAAATCTTGAGATCATAATCATAGATGACGGTTCGTATGACGGCAGCGAGGTTCTGTGCGAAAGTTTTACGGATGACAGGATCCGTGTGTTTCATCAGGAAAACAAAGGCCAGTCCTGTGCGAGAAATGTGGGACTGCTGCATGCCAAGGGAGAAGTGATCTCCTTCATCGATGCGGATGATCGTGTCGGCAGGGAAATGATAGAAGGCCTTCTTAAGAATATGTTCGATCACGAGGTACCTGTTTCGAGCTGCGGATACACGAGAGATCCGGCGAGATTT
>Ga0310694_10000885_pt1 | contig 36800 bp, 27 predicted proteins | sample 174DNAGHGhighgp2_FD_203884 | JGI IMG/M metagenome (GOLD analysis project Ga0310694, IMG submission 203884) | Sheep rumen microbial communities from Palmerston North, Manawatu-Wanganui, New Zealand - 1742 DNA GHGhigh gp2 (v2) (version 2) | ecosystem: Host-associated > Mammals > Digestive system... | reverse complement strand
AGGTCATAATGCTATTTGATTTATTGCGCTGATTAAACATCGATACATCTGAACACTATCGTTGCAAATGCGGGGTCTGTGCCCTAATGAACTATCCAGTTTTTAGATGTATAAAGTATGGGGGCAATACGTCTATTACGGTCTTGTGACAAACGAAGGATCGGCCTTACTCCATACTTTAGATGTCAAATCGGCTGCAAAGGTACAAAAATATTTTAAATATACAACGAAGGAAACCGGACAGAGACGTGACGTACATGTCCGTAATGGTCGCGAAATGGTCGCGGGTTTAACCGCTAAAAGAAAGGTAAGAACCCGCATTCAAAAAGAGCGAGCACAGGACAAAGAAAGCCGGCTAAACCAATTGTTTAACAATCTAAACCTTAACGAAAATGGCAAAAGTTGAATGGAGCACCGGTATTGATAGTGTATCCGGAGCATTGAGTAAGCCGAGCACCCGCAAGGGTAACAGGTTACCGGTTACGGGTTACCGGTTACCGGTTACGGAGAAAAAGCGCCCAAAGGACGCTTTTTCTGTTTATATATAGCGCGTACGCGCGTTTGTTCTGAATCACATGCGCTCGGGCATTTCGATGCCGAGCAGGGACATGGAGGAGCAGAGCACTTTCGCTACGTTCTTCGCCAACAGCAGGCGGAGGGCCCGTTTGGACGCATCCGGTTCGTTGAGGATGCTTAAGTCGTGGTAGAACGAGTTGAAGTCACACGCCAGCGCGTAAGCGTAGTTACAGATGACCGCCGGGGAGAAATCGTTGCCGGCCGTGCGGACAATCGCCGGGTACTCCGTGAGGCGCTGAATGAGTTGGAGCTCCTTGGGATCAAGACCCGTAACCTGTAACCCGTAACCCGTAACCGCTCCCTCCGCTTTGCGGAGGACGGATTGGATACGGGCGTAGGTGTACTGGATGAAGGGACCGGTGTTGCCGTTGAAATCGATTGACTCGGCGGGGTTGAAGAGCATGTTCTTACGCGGGTCCACCTTCAAGATGAAGTACTTGAGTGCACCGAGTCCTACCTTACGGGCGATCTCGTCAGCTTCCGCCTCGGTGATACCCTGGAGGGTGTTTACTTTGTCCTTGGAGATCTCCTTGGCATCTTCGACCATCTTATCCATGAGGTCATCGGCATCGACGACCGTACCTTCACGCGATTTCATCTTACCGTTCGGCAGTTCGACCATGCCGTAGGAGAAATGGACGAGTTCCTTGCCGAAGGGGAATCCGAGGCGGTCAAGGAGGATAGAGAGCACCTTGAAGTGGTACTCCTGCTCGTTGCCGACGACATAGACCATCTTATCGATCGGATAGTCTTGGAACCGCAGTTTGGCGGTGCCGATGTCCTGGGTCATATAGACGGAGGTGCCGTCCGAACGGAGCAGCAGTTTCTCATCAAGTCCGTCCTTGGTGAGGTCTGCCCAAACGGAGCCGTCTTCGCGGCGGTAGAACTGACCGGACGCGAGTCCTTTCTCCACTTCGGACTTACCCTCGAGGTAAGTGTTGGACTCGTAGTAGATCTTATCGAACGACACACCCATGCGGCGGTAGGTCTCGTCGAAGCCGGCATAGACCCATTCGTTCATGCGTGCCCAGAGCGCGCGTACATCGGGGTCGTTGGCTTCCCATTTCCGGAGCATCTCTTGTGCCTCGCGCATGAGGGGTGCTTCGCGTTTGGCGGTCTCTTCGTCGAGGCCGTTGGCCATGAGCTCGGCTATCTGCGCTTTGTACTCCTTGTCAAAACGGACGTAGTAGTCACCAATGAGGTGATCGCCTTTCTTACCGGAGGACTCGGGGGTCTCGCCGTTGCCGAATTTCAGCCACGCGAGCATGGATTTGCAGATATGGATTCCGCGGTCGTTGACGATATTGGTCTTGACGACGCGCCATCCGTTGGCTTCCTGGATACGCGCGATCGAGTAACCGAGGAGGTTATTGCGCACGTGACCGAGGTGCAAAGGCTTATTGGTGTTGGGCGAGGAGTACTCGACCATCATGAGTTGATGGCGATCCGGCTGCTGACCGTAGTGAGCGTCCGCATCGATGGCCTCGAGTTGGTGAACCCAGAAGGTGTCGTCGATGACGAGGTTGAGGAAGCCCTGTACGGCGTTAAAACGAGCTATCAGCCCTTCGCCATTCGCCATTAGCCATTCGCCTATCTCCGCAGCCACCTGAGCAGGGGCTTTGCGGGCGAGTTTGACGAAGGGAAAGACGACGAGGGTGATGTTGCCTTCGAACTCCGGACGGGTTTTTTGCAACTGGATCTGCTCGTCGGTTGCATCGACGTCATAAAGCGCCTTAACAGCGGATTTGACTAATACCGATAATTGTTGTTCTAAACTCATATTACAATTTAGGATATTTGCGAGAGAGGCTCTCGAGTTTGAGTTGTACGACACCGAGGAGTGCTTCGGAGAAGATGCCGCCGCTCATCTTGCTGGTACCGAGGACACGGTTGACGAAGATGATAGGTACCTCTTTGACCTTGGCTCCGCACTGGAGGGCTGTGAACTTCATCTCGATCTGGAACGCATAGCCTTTGAAACGGATCTTGTCCAGTTCGATGGTCTCGAGCAGGTGCCGTTTGTAGCACACGAAACCGGCTGTGGTGTCGTGGATGCAGATATCGAGGACGGTGCGTACGTACTGGGATGCGAAGTAGGACATGAGCACGCGACCCATGGGCCAGTTGACGACGTTGACACCGGTGACATAACGGCTACCGATAGCGAGGTCCGCTCCGCCGTTGGCACACGCATCATAGAGCTTGAGCAGGTCCTGCGGGTTGTGCGAGAAGTCCGCATCCATCTCGAAGATGTAATCGGCCTTGTGCTCGATGGCCCACTTGAAGCCGGTGATATACGCCGTGCCGAGGCCCAGTTTGCCGGAGCGCTCGACGAGGAAGACGCGGTTCTTGAACTTACCCGCCATCAGGTTCTTGACGATGGCAGCGGTGCCGTCGGGCGAACCGTCGTCGATGACGAGCACGTTGAACTCCAGCGGTAACTCCATCACAGCGGTGATGATGGCTTCGATATTTTCCTTTTCGTTGTAGGTCGGAATAATAACTAAACGTTCCATATCTAATTGGTCATTTGTCATTGGTTATTGGTCATTTCGATCATATGGTCATTCAATACATAAACAGGACTGGGGACGGTGCGCTCGAGGGGTTTGAGGAAGATGTCCTGTCCGGGGATGATCTCTATCTCCTCAAGGTAGGAAGCGACGGTGTCGTAGGCGACCTGCGGGTCGTTGTTCTCGAGCGAGAGGTGGCAGAGCCAGACGTTGCGCAGCTCGGGGTGCCAGTTCCGCTCCAGCAGTTCGCCGCACACATCGTTCGATTGGTGTCCGCGGGGGCTGAGGATACGCTCCTTGAGGTAAGTGGGATACGGGCCGTTGAGCAGCATGTGCTCGTCGTGGTTGGCCTCGATGACGAGGTGGTTGGCCGTACGGATGTAGGCCTCCATGTCGGGGTTGACGGATCCGCAGTCGGTCATGAGCACAAAACGCTGGCCGAGGTAGTCGATGCAGTAACCGAGGCAGTCGGTCGAGTCGTGCTCGATGCCGAAGGTGTTGATGCGCATGCCGAACAGTTCCCACTCTTCCCCTTTGTTGAAATAACGGCGGCTGGTCCGCAGTTTCTCGCGTACGCCGTAGTTACGGTCAATACCCTCATGGATGGCTGCGGTGGTGTAGATCGGCAGGCGGACGCGTTCGCCGAGGGTGCCTACGGCACGGATATGGTCGGCGTGGTCGTGCGTGATGAGCACACCCATGATGTTCTGGAAATCCAGGCCCATCTCGCGCAGGTACTTCTGTATCGAACGCGCCGAGATGCCCGCGTCAATGAGTATTCCCCGTTGACGTGTGCCGAGGTAGTAGCAGTTTCCGCTACTTCCGCTGGCAAAGCACCTAAATATGAGTCCGTTTTCCTCCATATTATCAATTCAGCCTGCAAAATTACAAAAAAATTTTGATATATGCAAATTTTTTCGTACCTTTGCAGCAAAATTCGAAAAATCATGACAGTTTTAGAGCGTTTGGCAGCGCTGCGCGCGCTGATGAAAGAGAACGGAGTAAGCGTTTACGTCGTGCCGGGCAATGACCCGCACGCGAGTGAATATATGGCCAGCCATTGGTGCGAGATGCAGTGGTTGAGCGGGTTCAACGGCGAAGCCGGTACGATGGTGGTGACGTTGGATCGGGCGCTGCTGTGGACCGATAGCCGGTACTACCTGCAGGCAGGCATTGAGCTGAAGGACAGCACGATCGAGTTGATGCGGGAGAGCGATGTGGATTGCCCATCCATCACAGAATGGATCTGTGATCAATGTACAATGAACAATGTACAATGTACAAAGGTTGGTCTCAACCCGGAGATGTTCTCCGTGAATGATTTCAAGGAGTGGAAGGAGAAGTTCTCAGAAGCGGGCATCGGAGTGAAGTCCATCGATCTCATCAAACCGATCTGGACCGAAGGTCGTCCGGCTATCCCTGCCGACAAACTCTATCCCTACTCGGCTGATTTTGCCGGTGAGACGGTGGAGAGCAAGTTAGCGCGGATGCGGGAAACGATAAGCCGTCAGCATTCAGCCATCAGAAATCAGCCTTGGGCTCTTATCGTGAGTGCCCTTGATGAGATTGCGTGGCTGCTCAATATCCGCGGAAACGATGTGGAGTACAACCCGGTGGTGATCTCGTACGTGGTGCTGGAGGCAGATAAGTGCACGCTGTTCGTGGACGCGAACAAGGTGGATACGATGGCGCAGAATTACCTGGATTTCAACAATATCAGCGTACGGCCGTACGAGGCGGTGTTTGACTATATCGCAGGTCTGAAAGGCACGGTGCTGTACGATGGAGCTCGCGTCAATGAAGCGCTCTTTGAAGCGATCCCGGAAGGATGCAAGAAGGTGAATACCAAATCGGTCATTCTCATCGATAAAGCGAAGAAGAACGCGGTGGAGCTGGAAGGCGAGCGGATTGCGATGCGACAGGATGCGGCTGCGCTGACGCGGTTCTTCAAGTGGCTGGAAGAACTAAAGGCGAATGGCGAATGGTTAACGGCGAATGGCAAGTTGACCGAGTGGGACTTGATGGAGAAGTTGCATGAGTTCCGTACGATGGGTGAGAACTTCGTGGAGGAGAGTTTCGGTACGATTGCGGGATACAACGGCAACGGTGCTATTGTGCATTATGCCGCCACGAAGGACCAGTGCGCCGAGGTGAAGCCGGAAGGTATGCTGCTGCTGGATAGCGGCGGTCAGTACCTGGACGGCACGACGGATATCACGCGTACGATCTGGCTCGGCGGACGTATTCCGCAGCAGGCTAAACTGGATTATACGTATGTACTGAAGGGGCATATCGCCCTCCAACGCGCACGTTTCCCGCGCGGCACAAGAGGCAATCAACTTGACGCACTGGCCAAGCAGTACATGTGGGAAGCGGGTATCACGTTCGGTCACGGCACAGGTCACGGTGTCGGCCATTTCTTAGGCTGCCACGAGGGTCCGCAGAACGTGCGTACGGACAATAACCCGACCGCATTGGAAGTGGGTCATATCATCTCCGATGAGCCGGGTATTTATCGTACCGATAAATGGGGTATTCGTACGGAGAACCTGATCACGGTCATTCCCGCCAAGCCGACGAAGGCAACGACGACGGAAGACGAGTGGCTGCAGTTCGAGACGCTGACGCTCTGTTTCTACGACACGAACCTGATCGAGATGAGTCTGCTGACGGAGGACGAGATCGATTGGATCAACGCGTACCACGTGCGGGTGTACAAAGAAACAGCCCCGCTGCTGAATGCAGACGAGGCTAAGTTCCTTGCACGCAAGTGCGCGGCGATTGAGGTGTAAAGGCGAAAGGCGAACGGCTATAGGCTAAAGGAGCTCTACCGAGCGGTTCACAAACTTCGCTAAGGCTTCGCCTTTCAATTGACCACTCGCCAAGAGGGCGATGTCGATCAGTTGTTTGATACGTTCATCCTGTCCTTCGGTTTTGTCCACCAAAGCCTGAATGGCAGGGTGATTCGTATTGATAACGAGGTTGTAGGAGTCGGGCATGGAGCCGTAGAAGGACATGCCTTGCTGGTGGGCGGACATCTCTTTCATTCGGCGCATGAACTCGTTCTGGGTCAGGAAGACAGGCAATGCGTCAGCTGCAGCTGCTTCGCAGGTTACATTGTAACGCAGTTTGTCGGCATCACTCGGCAGCAATCCTTCAAACGCCTTCCGCAAACCTTCTTTCTGCTCGTCGGTATAGGTATCTTTGGCGGTTTCTTCCTTCTTGATGAGGTTCTCGATGGTGTCGGAGTCGATGCGTACGAAACGGAGGTGTTCCCGTTTTTGTTCGGCCTGGGACATGCAGTGCACATCTAACTCACCGTCCATGAGCAGCACATCGTATCCTTTGGCCTTGGCGCGCTCGATATAGGTGTAGTGGGCATCGGGATCGTTGGTATAGAGGAGGACCATGTTTCCGTCCTTATCGACCTGTGATTCACGCACTTTGTCCATGTACTCATCGAGGGTGGCGTAGTCGCCGTTGAGGTTCTTGTAGAGCGCGAACGTGGTGGCTTTCTCGTAGAACTTCTCATCGGTGAGCATACCGAACTGGATGAACATCTTGATGTCGTCCCATTTCTTGGCGAAGTCGTCCTTGTCGGCTTTGTACAGTTCAGCCAGTTTGTCCGCGACCTTCTTGGTGATGTATCCGCTGATTTTCTTGACGTTGTTATCCGACTGGAGGTACGAACGGCTGACGTTGAGCGGGATGTCCGGGCTGTCGATGACGCCGTGCAGCAGGGTCAGGTACTCCGGCACGATGTTTTCGATTTCGTCGGTGACGTAGACCTGGTTGCAGTAGAGTTGGATCTTGTTGCGGTGCACGTCGAGGTTGGACTTGATCTTCGGGAAATAGAGGATACCGGTGAGGTGAAACGGGTAGTCCACGTTGAGGTGGATGTGGAAGAGCGGTTCGTCGAGCTGCATCGGGTACAGTTCGTGGTAGAATTTTTCATAATCCTCCTCGGTCAAGTCGGCCGGTTTGCGGGTCCAGGCAGGCGTCGTATCGTTGATGATGTTCTCCTCATCGAGTTCGACTTGCTTGCCGTCTTTCCACTCTTTCTTGTGGCCAAAGGCTATTTCGACGGGCAGGAACTTACAGTATTTGCGCAGCAGCCCTTCGATGGTAGCATCCTCAAGGTACTGGCTAAACTCATCGTCGATATGGAGGACGATGTCGGTGCCTCGTTCGGATTTGATGGTATCTTCCATGACGTATTCAGGTGAACCTTCGCAGGACCAGTGGACCGCTTTCGCGTCTTCCTTGTAGGACTGGCTAAAGATTTCCACTTTCTTGGAGACCATGAAGGCGGAATAGAACCCGAGGCCGAAATGGCCGATGATGGCTTCGGCTTTGTCCTTGTATTGGTTAAGGAACTCCTCCGCGCCGGAGAAAGCGATTTGGTTGATGTACTTATCGACCTCTTCGGCGGTCATGCCGATTCCGTGATCGGAGACGGTGAGTGTTTTCTTTTCCTTATCAATAGTCACGCGCACGCGTGTGTCGCCCAGGTCGCCCTTCACTTCGCCTACGGAGGAGAGCGTTTTGAGTTTGGACGTAGCATCGACGGCATTGGAGATCAGTTCGCGGAGGAAGATCTCGTGGTCGGAATACAAAAATTTCTTGATGACGGGGAAGATGTTATCTGACGTTACCCCAATATTACCTTTGCTCATATTATTTTTGATTTTTGATTTCTGATTTTTGATTTACAATTTATGTGCCAAGCAGAAAATTCTGCCAAAATGTCAGTTTTTCTTGCACATGTCAAAAAAAAGCAGTAATTTTGCAGCCACTTTGTGAATTATGAACGAGTTTTTAGAAAAAGAAGAAGCGATATTAAAGATGCTCAAGACCGTGTTTGACCCGGAGATTCCGGTGAACGTGTATGACTTGGGGTTGATTTACGGCATTGAGTTGAAGGACGACGATGTATGCGAGATCACGATGACGCTGACTGCGCCGTCGTGTCCTGCCGGTGATTTTATTGTGGAGGATATTCGTCAGAAAGTAGGTTCGATTGAAGGGATCAAGGATGTGAATGTGAATTTGGTTTTTGAGCCCGAGTGGACCAAAGATATGATGAGCGAAGAAGCAAAACTGGAGTTAGGCTTCCTATGATTTATGATTTTTGATTTATGATCTATTTTTTAAGCGATGCACACTTGGGCAGTCTGGCGATAGAAAGGGGCTGGGCGCACCAGAAGAAGCTCATTGACCTGTTGGAGGAGATGAGTAAGGATGCCGTTTCGATTTATATGATGGGTGATATGTTCGATTTTTGGTTCGAGTATTTCATTCACGACAAGAGTAAACGCCAATATTCCCCGTTCTGCAAGGAATTAAGGAAGTTGGCAAAGAAGGGTATCCATGTTCATATTTTCACAGGCAACCATGATCTGTGGACGTTTGGCGGGTTGGGTAATCTGACCGGCGCGGAGGTGCACTATGAGCCTTGTACGATTCAGCGCTACGGTAAATCGATCTACCTGGCACACGGTGACGGCGTGTTACCGAGTGATTGGAAGACGTATTACCCGAAGCGTATACGGCGGAAGATCAAGCGGTTCATTTTTTTGAAGAAAGTGTTCAACAGCCCGTTCCTGCAGTTCTGTTTCCGCTGTCTGCCGCCGAGTTGGGGTAATTATTTCGGTTATAACTGGGCCAAGAAGAGCCGGCTGAAGGAGATTGCGAACCCGTGTCCGTACAAGGGCGAGAACAAGGAAGAGTTGGTGCTGTTCGCCAAAGAGCAGGAGAATCAGGGTAATCACCGCGATTATTACATCTTCGGTCACCGGCATATTGAATTGGATCTGCAGATTGCGAGCGGCAGCCGGGTGGTGCTGTTGGGCGATTGTTTCCAACAGTGGACGTATGCGAAGTTGGATAACCACGGGCGATTGAGCCTGCATAATTATGAGCCTTCAGAAATCAGCAATCAGTAATCAGATGCATACGAGAGAAGAACAATTACAGGCGTTCGGGCGGTTGTTGGATATCATGAACGACCTGAGGGAGAAATGTCCGTGGGACCGCAAGCAGACCTTCGACAGCCTACGGCAGAACACGATTGAGGAGACGTACGAGTTGGCGACGGCGATTTCGCGGCACGACATGAACGAGATCAGCAAGGAGCTCGGGGACGTGCTGCTACACGTCGTGTTCTACGCCAAGATGGGGTCCGAGACCGGCGAATTCGACATCGCGGATGTATGTAACCGGATTAGCGATAAATTGATATACCGCCATCCCCATGTATATGGAGAGGTTACGGGTGAGGGGTTACGGGTTACGGGAAAAGTAGAAAACGCTGAAGAGGTGAGTAAGCTGTGGGAGCAGGTGAAGCTCAAGGAGAAAGGCGGGAACAAGACCGTGTTGGGCGGTATTCCGGACAGTCTGCCGAGTTTGGTGAAGGCGTATCGGATTCAGGACAAGGTGGCGAATGTGGGGTTCGATTGGGAGAAGAAAGAGGATGTGTGGGCGAAAGTCAAAGAAGAAATCGCAGAGTTCGAAACGGAAGTTATCAGCAATCAGCCGTCAGCCGTCAGAATGGAAGCAGAGTTGGGAGACGTTTTATTCGCACTGATTAATGCCGCACGACTCTATAAGATCCGGCCGGATAATGCACTGGAGCAGACGAACCTGAAGTTCATTCGGCGATTCAATTACGTAGAAGCCAAGGCGAAAGAGCAAGGCAAGGAGTTGAAGGACATGACGCTCGCCGAGATGGATGAGCTCTGGAACGAAGCTAAAAAAGGTGAAAGATTAGAGGTTAAAGGTTAAAGGAAACGAGCCCCGAAGGACTCGTTTGTGCGGCATAAAAGACTCGAACTTTCACTCCTCTCGGAACCAGATCCTAAGTCTGGCGCGTCTACCAATTCCGCCAATGCCGCTCGCTTGCATCAGAACTTCGCGTGATTCGCAACCTCGTTGCTCAATAACGCATTCGTTCTGTGCTACGCTCTTCGGTCGGACTATCGCTTCGCTAGCAGTCCTCCCGAGGTATTTGGAAAACGGCGACAAAGGTACTGCTTTTTTTTGGAATATGCAAGTAAATTCGCAAACTTTTTATCATATTTTGCCAAACGGTGTCAAAATTGTGCACCGACAGACCCCGTCTCCGGTAGCGTATGTGGGGGTGATGGTGGGTGCCGGTACGCGGGATGAGGCGCCGGAAGAGAACGGAATGGCGCATTATATCGAGCACTGTGTTTTCAAGGGCACAGCGCACCATTCGGCGCGTCAGATCATTCAGGCACTGGAAGGTGTGGGAAGCGAAGTGAATGCGTACACGACGAAGGAGGAGACCACGTTCTACGCCGCGACGCTGTGCGAGCACGTGCAGTTGAGTTTGCATTTGATTGCGGAGATGGTGCTGGAGCCGAGTTTCAAGAAAGAGGAGACGGACAAGGAGCGAATGGTGATATTGGATGAGATTGAGAGTTACAACGACCAGCCGAGCGAATTGATCTACGATGATTTTGAGGGATTGGTGTTTGCCGGCAGCCCCTTGGCGCAGCCTATCTTAGGCACCAAGAAAACGCTGAAACACCTGTCTTCGAAGCCGGACTACGCAAAGCGGTGGATGGAACGTAACTACACCCCGGATCGGATGGTGGTGTTCTGTCAGGGCAATGTGAAGCCGGAGCGGTTCTTCCGGTTGGCGGAAAAGGAGTTCGGGGGGATAAAGGCGAGAGGCGAAAGGTTAAAGGCGAAAGGAAGCACTCCGTTTGCCGCAGAGCGGCAGGCAAGTTATAAGAAACATACGCATCAGGTGCATGCGATGTTAGGCGGCAGGGCGTACCCGATCGGTCATGAGGATCAGTTGGGGATGTTTCTGCTGAATAATATCTTAGGCGGCGGGAGCTTGAACAGCCGTCTGAACCTGAGTTTGCGCGAAGCGAAAGGGCTCGTTTATACCGTGGAGTCGACGTATACACCGCTGAGTGACACGGGGTATTGGTGCGTCTATTGGGCGTGTGATCCGGAAGATTACAGTTTGAGTCATTCGCTGGTTCGTAAGGAATTGGACAAGTTGATGGACACGCCGCTTTCGGACGCGGCGCTGCGTCATGCGTTGGTGCAGTTACGCGGGCAGTTGGCAATCTCTGCGCAAAATCAGGAGAACAGTGCGTTGAGTATGGCCAAGTCCGTTTTGTACCGCGGTTATGCCCCGGAATGGGAAGAGACGATGCGAAAGATTGAACAAACGGATGCCCGTCGGTTGCAACAAATTGCACAAGAGTTGTTCGAAGTCTCGAATACTTACATTTTGACATATGAATGACGACAAAAATGTCAAAAATGTAAGAAAAACTGATAATTTTCAAGAATTTTAGCATTTTTTGGCCAAAATATTTGGTCATATCAAAAAAAAGTCGTACCTTTGTGCGATTTTTCGTATTATACGCGTACGTAAACATTTAAAAATTATATATAATAGCAAACAATGAAAAAGATTTTTACACTTTTGTTTCTTGTTGCGCTCAGCTTAGGCATCTACGCTGATCAGCAAGTAAGCGGTGTGGTAGTAGACGGCAAGGGTGAGGCGATTATCGGTGCCAGCATCCAGGCCAAGGGTACCACACAAGGTACGATCTCGGACATTGACGGTTCGTTCGAGATGAGCGTATCGGAGTCTGTGAAGACGCTGGTCGTTAGTTTTGTGGGAATGGCCACCCAAGAGGTAGCTGTGGGTAAGAACCTGCGCATTGTGATGCAGGAGAACAGCGAGGTTATTCAAGAGGTCGTTGTGACCGGTTACGGTAACGTCAGCAAAGGATCGTTTGCGGGATCGGCTCAGGCGGTAAACGCGGATGATATCGAGAAGAAGAGTCCGACCGAGATCTCGAAGGCATTGGCCGGTGAGGTAGCCGGTGTACAGGTTGTGACCACTACGGGTCAGCCGGGTGAAGCAGCGAGTGTACGTATCCGTGGTATCGGTTCGCTCAATGCCAGTTCCGCTCCGTTGTATATCGTGGACGGTGTGCCGTACGAGGCAGCGTATATCTCGACGATTGACCCGGGCGATATCGCGAGCACCACTATTCTGAAGGACGCGACCGCTACGTCTCTGTACGGTAGCCGCGGTGCGAACGGTGTGATCGTAATCACGACCAAGAAAGGTACGTCGGGTGAGCAGGGCCGCATTGATGTCGATATCAAGTACGGTGCCAACATGCGTCTGTTGCCGATGTACGACGTGATCACCGACCCGCAGGAGTTCGTGGAGATGGCATGGATGAGTTTGTACAACGCCAGCTCGCGTGCTACGGAGACCGGTAAGGCTACGGACGCAGGTAACATGCTGTTTGGTCCGAAGGGTATTCCGGAGCCGTATAACCTATGGCAGATCGTAAACCCGGACGGTACGATTGACACGAACCCGACCGGTACGAAGTTGATTGGTAACAACGGTAAGTTCCTGGGCGCAGAAGACGGCATCCAGTACAAACCGGGTATGAACAACCTGTTGAGTTGGCGCGACGCGATCTTCCGCGTTGGTCAGAAGTTCGACGCGACGGTGAAGATCTCCGGCGGTACAGAGAAGACGACGTACTTCACGTCTATCGGTTATTTGAAAGACGAGGGTTACTATATCGGTTCGACCTACGACCGTTTTACGGTACGTAGCAACGTGGACTTCCAGCCGAAGAAATGGTTGAAAGGAAACGTGAATATGGCGTACACCTATTCGGTTCAGAACAGCGCCGGTCAGGGTGACAACATGAACAGCGGTTTCGTGTATGTGAACCAGATGGCACCGGTGTTCCCGGTATTCATGTACAACGCAGACGGCAGTATTCAGGTGGATCCGAAGACAGGCGGTAATGCGTATGACTACGGTATGTTCGAGGGTTACGGCCGTCCGTTCGGTTCGGGTATCAACCCGGCAGGTTCGCTCCGTTATGACCGCGATAACACCGTTCAGCACTATGTGATGGCCGGTGGTTCGTTGGAGTTCAAGTTGTACAAAGACTTGAAGTTAACGATCAACGCCAACCTGCAGTACCGCGGTGCGAAGGAGTCGGAGTTCACGAACCCCTACTACGGTGATGCAGGCGGTATCGGTCGTATTGCGGTAGAGCAAGACGAGGAGATGTGGATCACAGCACAGCAGTTGCTGGAGTACAACAAGACATTCAACGAGCACTCGATTCGTGCGATGGTCGGTCACGAGACGCAGGTAGCCCGCAGTTCGTGGACCTACGGATCGAAGAGCCACGTAGCGGTACCGGAAGGTGAGAACGCGCTGGAGTGGGGTAACGCCATCCAGAACACGACGATCACTTCGGCCACCAACTCGACGGCATTGGAGTCGTACCTGGCAACGGTATCGTATATCTACAACGAGCGCTACGGTATCACCGGTAACTACCGTGCCGACGGTTCGAGTAAGTTCGCCAAGGGTCACCGTTGGGGTCACTTCGGATCGGTAGGTGCGACGTGGATGTTCACCAACGAGACGTTCATGGAAGGTGCGAAAGACTGGTTGAAAGACGGTAAGTTACGTCTGAGCTGGGGTGTGTTAGGTAACCAAGGCGGTATCTCGACCCAGTTGTTCCAAGACCTGTACTCGGTTGAGTATGTGGACGGTGAGGTTGGTTACGTATGGGCACAGAAGGGTAATCCGGACCTGACCTGGGAGCGTAGTCAGATCATTGACCTCGGTTTGGAATTCGGTATCAACAAGTACGTAGACGCAGAGATCGACTACTTCTGGAAATACACGGACAACATGTTGTTCTATCGTCCGGTGGCTCCGTCGCTGGGTTACTCGTCGGTACCTATCAACGGTGGTGCGATGCAGAACCAGGGTGTGGAGTTGCAGTTCGACATCCACGCAGTGGATATGCGTAATGTGAAGCTGGATATCCGTGTGAACGGAGCTCACTACTCGCACAAGATCACCAAGTTGCCGGAGTATCTGGAGACGGATGAGGACATGATCATGGCCGGTTCGCTGGCAGTAGGTCACAGCCCGTACGACTGGAACCTGCCGGAGTACGCCGGTATCAACGAGAAGGGTGAAGCGCAGTACGTAGGTTACTACGACCCGAGTTTGGGTGGATTCGGTGGTGCGAACAGCGCAGACAACCTGCAGATCTACGGTCGTTCGGGTAACAACTACGTGGCGAACGTATATGAGTATATGCAGAAATACTACCCGGGCCAGAAAGTGGAGGATGTGCTGGCGACTCAGTTGATCTCCGGTAACGACTCCCGCTACGCAGGTAGTAACTATATTGGCAAGAGCCGTATTCCGGGTTTTGCCGGTGGTTTCGGAATTGATTTGGAAGTACACGGATTCTCGTTCTCCGCAACCTGTTCGTACGGTATCGGCGGATACGGATACGATGTGGTTTATGCTGAGTTGATGAACAGTGACAAGATCGGTAAATGTAACTGGCACGTAGATATGCGTAATGCATGGAACTCGCTGATGACGGACGAGCAGAAAGCCGCTGTGGTAGCACAGGGTGTGAACGCTGTTCCGCGTCTGAGCAACGGTGCGGATTTGTATGCGAACATGGCTTCGACCCGTTTCTTGACCAGCCTGTCGTTCCTGAGTCTGAACAACATCCGCGTGGGTTATAAATTCCCGAAGAAATGGATGGAGAAGATCAAGTTCAAATCGATGGACATCTATGTATCGGCTGATAACATCGCATTGGCTTCGGCTCGTCGCGGTTACAACCCGATGGCAAGTTTCACCGGTACATCGGACTCCTATCAGTACACTCCGCTGTCCACTGTTATGGGCGGTATCAAATTCCAATTCTAAAACAAAGGAGGAACGAATATGAAAAATGTATATAGAATAGCAATTGTACTGTTTAGTGCAGCCGTGATGGTATCTTGCGGGGACAGTTTCCTGACCCGTGATCCGTACGGATCGACCATCACACAAGGTCAATACGAGCAACTGGCGAATCAGTTGGAGGGTTCGATGCGCGGTATCTACTCGATGATGTACTCGGTGAGTGATCATGACGCGTTCGGTAAGCGTTCGATCGATATGTACGGTGATCTGATGTGCGGTGATATGGCACTGACGAACTACACCTACGGTTGGTTCTACACGGACGAGCAGGGCCAGGGTCGTACGGGTCGTACGGCATATATCTGGTACTACTACTACAGTATGCTTCACAACGTGAACGCGGTGTTGTTCGCTGCCCAAGGCGGTAACAGCGCTTCGGCTGACAATGTGATCAAGCGTGTCGCTGTATGCGGTCTGCCGAACACGGTGAACACCAAAGGCAGCAGCATCGTGTATTACACGATCGATGCAGCCGGTGACACCTTGGCTACCTACACGGAGACCGAGTCGGAGTTGGCTAACTGCTACGCACAAGCGTTGACAATGCGCGGATACATCTACAGCAACCTGCTGATGCTGTACTGCGAAGTGTCGAAGGACATCAATGATTTCGATACCGAGTTGTGCTTCCCGTTGTACAACGAGAACAACATGGAGGCTGCACAACCCTTGGCTACGATGGGTCAGGTGTATGCACAGGTAGAGAGCGATTTGACGAATGCGATCGATTACTTCACGGCATTCTCGGAGGTAGAGCGCGGTTCGAAGTTGGCGGTTGACAAGAGTATAGCAGCCGGTATATTGGCTTACTCGTACCTGAACAAAGGTAAGACGAACGGACACGGTGAGTCGTTCACGAACGCGTATACCAATGCCCGTGACTATGCGCTGTTGGCTATCAGCAGCACGACGGCCAACATCCTGTCGAGAAACGATCTGCTCGAGACCGGATTCAATAACATCAACAACAACTCGTGGATGTGGGGTCAGGATGTGACGGTAGAGACAGCAGGCGGTTTGGCTTCGTTCTTCGGTCAGGTGGATATCCACTCGTACAGTTACGCATGGGCCGGTGACACGAAAGCGATTGACGAGAACCTGTATAACCTGATTCCGGACTACGATGCCCGTAAGGGATGGTTCAACGACGGTTCGGTGAACGCTACGTATAAGTACTGCCCGGACGGTAAGTTCTTCTCGGCTGCTAACCGTTATTCGACCAAGTCGGATGATATTGACCGTGAGTGGTTGAGCGACAACGTGTTCATGCGTATTGAGTCGATGTACCTGATTGCGGCCGAGGCCAGCTATCGTCTGAAGAACGATGCCGATGCGATCACGTATCTGTGCGCGATCACGGACGAGCGTGTTGCGACCGGTATGGACAGCGAGTACAGCGCCTGGAAGAGCGGTCTGAACCACACCAACCTGTTGGCCGCGATTGAGTATAACTGGCGTGTTGAGATGTGGGGAGAAGGATACGGCCTGCAGACCTTCCGTCGTCTGGCTGCTGAGGTACAGGGTAACACGAAGCGCAAACGCGGTGCTAACCACAGTGCCAATGGAGGAGCTGACATCGAGCCGGGACCGGAGTACACGTTCCAGATGCCGAGTTCGGAGAGTTCGTACAACCCGTCTATCAACACGACAACCAATGCCCCGAAGCGGGTTATCATAAAGTAAGCATATTAACTAAAAAAATGATTCAAGTTATGAAAAAACAAATTTTATTCGCAGCCCTGTTAGCAGGTGCAGCATGTTTTGTAGGATGTAAGGGTAACGATCCTGACAAACCTACGGGTGATGTAACCATCACGATCAATCCTCATGAGGTTGTTCTGACCGAGGTTGAGCCGAGTGTTCGTTTGAGTGCTACGCTGAGTCCGGCAGACGCGAGTGCAACCGTTGTATGGAGCAGTAGTGACACGACGATCGCCGTTGTTACCAACCGCGGTGTAGTGGATGCCGTTGCTTACGGTGAGTGCTACATCTACGCTTCTGTAGGTGAGTCGAAGGACTCCTGCCACGTATCGGTTAAGACGTACATGGAGGCTCTTCTGTTCACGGGTGCTATCGTTTGGGAAGAGGATACGACGTATGCGCTGGATCCGGAGACCGGTGAGTACAAAGTAGATACGATCCAGGCATCGTCGGGTGAGACCTACTACGCTTACAAGGCACTGGCTACGCTGTATGTATTCAGCGACGGTTTCTATGTAAACAACTCCGGTCATCTGGACGGTACCGAGCAGGGTACTATCATTGAGATCCAGGCTCCGATGTACTACGCTACCGCTTATCTGAACAACAGCGACAGAGGTACGATCTTCTGCTTGGGCGAGTGGGGTGTATATGACGACATCCAGTACATGAAAGAGGGTCATCCGGGTAAGATCTCGGACGAGGCTGAGTATGTGAACCAGATGAAGCAGTTCATTGCTGCATACAACGAAAAAGGAGATTACAGCACGTATCTGAAAGCAGCCGGTGAGTTGTTCGAGGGTGCTATCCTGAATTCGTTCGAGTACGATGCAGAAGAAGAGGGTTACTACGGCAGCATTATTCCGGATGCAGTATGTGACGGGGCAAGCCTGTCTCTGAACGGCGTGTTCCCTGCTTCGCAGTACATGTGCGGTATCGACTACTGTGTAGCTAAGTACACTCCGCTGGACTACACTTTTGGTATGAATATTAAGCAAAATGAAGACGAAACTTTCAGTCTCGTTGACGAGGACATTCACTGGAGCGAGCAGATCACTTCGACCTACGGTGAGATTCCGTCGGCAGACGAGGCAGCTGCTCTCAAGCCGATTCAGGTACCGGTTATCAGCGAGAACCCGGCACTGAAGGCCAGCCTTGAGAAGCAGATGCAAGACAAGAACGTTCGCGTTTTCCGTTTCAAACACTAATCCGAAGTTCTTTGTGAAAGAGGCCGCCTGTGCAGACAGGCGGCTTTTTTCAGTTTTTGACACAAAAAAAGAGAAATATTTGGCAGTTTGATATTTTTTTTGTAACTTTGCAGCCGAAATGCGTAAGGTAGTATCCATCATCTTGTTTGCCGTGTTCAGCATGGGTATGCTGGCTGTTCCGGCGAGTCGTGAGCCGATTATCCGGATCACGGCCGATGGTCGTATGGATACGGTGTGGCTGCACGGCGACGAGCATTGGTCGTACTACGGCGATAAGCCGGAGGCAGATGAGGAGTTGATCCGTCCGTTCAAAGCGCCGCAGCGGGAGTTACGCAGTGCGTATGTGCCGAGTAAGGGCACGGTGCGGATCCCGGTGGTGTTGGTCAATTTCACGGACCTCAGTTTCACGATACCTGATCCGGTGGGTCAGTTCGACGACCTATTCAACGGCAACGGCGGCAGTAACCCGCATGCAACGGGTTCGGTGCGCACGTATTACGAAGCGAGTTCGAGTGGTCAGTTGCTGCTGGAGTACGATGTATTCGGACCGTATGACCTGAGTCATGAGATGGAGTACTACGGTGCCAATAAGTACAACAGTAGCGGCGTAGCGACCAATCATAACATACGCGCCAAGGAGTTGGTAACCGAGGCGGCGCAGTTGGCAGCGGATGCCGGTGTGGATTTCAGTCTGTACGACAACGACAACGACGGCACGGTGGATAATCTGTCCATTGTGGTTGCGGGTTATAACGAGGCGGAAGGCGGCAAGGAGGCGACGATCTGGCCCCACTACAGCGTGATCTCGAACAGTAAGAGTTACAAGGGCAAGTACCTGAGCGGATACCTGATGATCTCCGAGTACCGCAGCAGCGGTGGTAAGGTGCAGGCTGGTATCGGGACGTACTGCCATGAGTTCGGTCACGCGCTGGGTCTGCCGGACCTGTACGACACGGATAACGGCAAGAACTACACAGTCGGGACCTGGGACATCATGTGCTCGGGCAGTTACAACAACGACGGTTCTACCCCGCCCTCGTATACGGCTTTTGAGCGGTTTGTGATGGGCTGGTTGACGCCGGAGCAGATCTCCGAATCGGGTATGCTGACGCTGGAACCGATTGAGAGTGCCAACACGGCTTATCTGATTGCCGACGCACTGCATAATATGAAGCCGACCTCGCCTGATCCGAGCGAGTATTTCCTGATTGAGAACCGCCAGTGCGTGGGTTGGGATGCCGGTAAGGAGGCTTTGGTGGCCCCGGGGCTGCTCATCTCGCATATCACATTCAACCAGACGAACTGGGACTACAACACGTTCAACAACGAGCGTCCGTTGGGTTTTGATATCGTGAGTGCGGGGTATGAGCAGGCGAGCCAGAGTACGGCCGCCGATGTGTTCCCCGGCTCGACGCTGCGCACGTCCTGGGTGCCGACGTTCAACGACGGCAAGAGCCTGGACAGTCTGGCCTTCAGTCAAATTCGTCAGCGCGGCGACCTGTGTATCTCGATGCAGATCGGCGGTTCGGTCGACGAGATGCTGTCGTTCGAGACCGATGAGCTGGTTATCGAGACGACATATGACGCGCAGCCTATTGCGTACGACACGGCTCAAGCGGTGCTGCGCATACCGGGTATTGGCCAGGACTCGCTCAGTCTGACGGTATCGGCCGCGGCCTTCCGGTTCAGTCCGGACCGGGGCAACACCTGGTTCAGCAACCAAGACACGGCATGGATCCGTGTGCTACCGGACAGCGTTTACAGCCTGCCTATTCAGGTCGTTTTCCTGCCTTCGCGTCAGAACTGCAGTTACACGTATGCGTATCTGACCGCCGAGACTGCGGATGGTAAGACGGGTACGCTGACGACTTTAGCGGGTCGTTCGCCCCGGCCGACGTATATCACAACACCGGTCATTGACACGGTGACGAACCTGGGGTCCACGTCGTTCAATCTGCTGTGGGAACCGCAAGAGGACGCGGAGGAGTTCTACTACATGCTGTACACAGTGAGTGAAGGCGAGAGCGAAGAGACGGAGACGTTTGATCAGTTCGGTTCGATGGATTCGATTCGTGAGCACGGCTGGGATGCCAATTTCGTCCGTGCGCAGTCGCAAGTGTCGTTGTCCGGTGATGCGGTGCTGTTCACCACAACCGGTCAGTTGATTCAGACCCCGATGTACCTGTACGCGCCGAAGGCGATCATCTTGTGGATCAGCAATAACTACACGCCCACCAGTGCGGAAGAGACGCCGAGAGGCACACTGAGTCTGCTGGGCTCGAGAGACGGGCAGGAATGGGAGAAAGCGGGTAAGCTATCTATTCAGCGGACGACGAAGAACGTCTATCGGACGGTGGAGCTGGACACGACGCGCCAATGGCGGCAGTTCCGTCTGGTCTACACCCACACCGCCGGCAACGGAGGCGTGGCCGTGGATAACTGGAGCGCGGTGTTTGATCGGGATATCCGGTACGTGTATAAGTTGAAGGACTATTACATCGACGGTTCGACGCACGAGATCGTGTTCCGTCAGTTGGAGCCCGCGACGACCTATTACTACACGATGCAGGCGTACGAGGCCAAAGGGTGCGATCCGCATTACAGTCCGTTGTGCGAACCGTATGCCGTTCGGACGCGCAGTGCGACGGACAAGCCGCAGTTGGAGGTGATCCGTACCGGCGAAGGACAATTCGATGTCGTGTTCCCCGAAGCGGCAGACGGCCAACATTTCCTTGCCATCTACAGTTCCACGGGCGAACTGTTTGCACGCCTTCGTCCGGCCTATAGTACGGGTCGCATCAGCCTGCCGGCGCTGCCCGTCGGGGAATTGTACTTGCTAAAATACTACTCCGGTTCAATGAGCCGCAAAGATATACAAGCGAAGATATTATCTTACTAATGTAACATACAAACATTGGCCTATGAAAGTTCAATACTTGTTCACAGCCCTGCTGATGGCAGCCATCAGCATTACCGGTCAGGCAAAGCCTTTTCAACCGGTTTATTTCGACGATCCGAATACGGATCTGCAGTCAGCTGCTTTCACCCCTGAACAGCGCAGTTTCTTCGACCGCTACGTGCGTGCCCTGGAGCAGATTGCCCAAGGCGCTTCGGCAGAGGAGTTCTTCGTGATGGAGTACTCGGACAGCGACGATGCGGTAGAGCCGTTATTGGGCAATATCAATTACGACCAAGGCACACCGTATAACAATAAGTGTCCGTACCTGAACGGCGGTCGTGCCGTGACCGGTTGTGTAGCAACGGCCATGGCTCAGGTGATGCGTTATTACCAATATCCGGCTAACGGAACCGGTACGTTCACATACACCGGTGGTAACGACGGTGCGCGAACCATCAACCTGGAGGACTATCCGTTTGATTGGAATAACATGCTGGAGGAGTACCAGCACGGGTACACAACTAAGCAGGCCGATGCGGTTGCTACGCTGATGCTGGTTTGCGGTGCGTCGCTGAGCATGAACTACTCCAAGGACGGCAGCGGTGCCAATTTGGCCAAGATGGACGGTCTTCTGAAGAACAACTTCGGTTACAGCAAGAACGTGCAGTTCATCAGCACGCTGAACAGTTCGAATCCGGAAGAGACGATTTATTATTGGGGTGAGGACGTAGTACGTCCGGAACTGGCAGCCGGTCACCCGCTTATCTTCGCCGGTTTCCCGGCTATGGGCCAAACGGGTCACTGCTTTGTGATAGACGGCTATGCGGTGATGGACGGTGAGTATTACTACCATGTCAATTGGGGCTGGGGAGGCGTCGGTAACTGCTACTGTCTGCTGACCAACCTGCAAGAGCCGGGTGGAGACAATTACTCGGGTTACAACCTGCAGATGGTGTACTATATCTACCCCGCCGCACAGGACATTGAAACCGTAGAATCAGATGAGACGAATGTGCACAAGTTGATTCAAGACGGTCAGTTGATTATTGAGCGTTCCGGCATTCGTTATACGGTGCAAGGACAAAAAATGTAATCGCCCTCCATTTTTCACCACGTTTTTATTAAATTGTTAATAACTCGCACAAATCGCTGAATTTGTGCGAGTTTTGTTATGTGCACAATTGTAGAAAACCTGTTAATAAAATAATTAATAAATTTTTTTGTGGGGAAATGTGGTGAATATAAAAAAATTTTTGTAACTTTGCAGCGAATTTCAATAACAAGTGGAGAATTATGCAAACATTCATTGGAAATATCGAGGCAAGGCTGGACGAGAAGGGACGCATTTTCGTACCGGCAGCTTATCGTAAGATTCTGGCAGAGGCCGAGTCGAAGCGTATTGTGATGCGTCGGGACACGGACAATGAATGTCTGATGTTCTACCCGGAGCAGGTATGGAATGAGAAGGTGGAGCAGATGCGTCAAGTGCTCGACGAGTGGGATCCGGAGGATCAGCTCATTCTGATGCAGTTCATGGCCGATGCGGAGTATCTGGAGATGGACGGCCAGGGCCGTGTGTTGTTGCAGAAAAAGAACCTGGAGACCATCGGTGCCCAGCAGGACGTGCTGTTTGTGGGCATGCTGAACCGCTTTGCGTTGTGGGCACCGGAGACGTTCAACGCCAAGAAACTGAGTCAAACCGAACTGGCTGCACGTCTGCGTGCCAAGATGAGTAAGAAGAGCTGATGGACAACGTGTACCACATACCGGCGATGTTGAACGAGACGATCGAGGGTTTGAACATCAAACCCGAGGGCGTCTATGTGGATGTGACGTTCGGAGGCGGCGGACATAGTCGTGCCATCCTGGAAGCCGGCGCAGGACACCTCTACTCTTTTGATCAGGACAAGGATGCACTGCAGAACGCGATAGAGGATGAGCGGTGGACGTTCGTGCACAGTAATTTCCGGTACTTACGCAACTGGATGGACTTCTACGGTGTGGAGCAGATAGACGGTCTGTTGGCCGATTTGGGAGTTAGTTTTCACCACTTCGACTGCCCGGAGCGCGGATTCAGTTTCCGGTTCAGTGCGCCCCTCGACATGCGTATGAACCAGACCGCCAAACGTACGGCAGCAGATATCGTAAACGGATACAGTGAAGAGGAGTTGGCGCAGATATTTTGGTTGTACGGCGAGTTGAAGAACGGCCGCGGAATTGCCCGCAACATCTGCCGGGCACGCGCACAGAAACCGATTGAGCGCACCGAAGATCTCGTAGCCGCTTCGCGCATACCGGCAGAGATGAGTAAAGAATTGGCGCGTTTGTTCCAGGCGCTGCGCATTGAGGTGAACGATGAGATGGGCGCGCTACGGGAGATGCTGGTAGCAGCACGGGATCTGCTCAAACCCGGAGGACGGATAGCCATATTGACCTACCACTCGCTGGAAGACCGGTTGGTGAAGAATTTCCTGAGGAGCGGTAACCTGGAAGGAGAGATAGAGAAAGATTTTTACGGCAATATACTGACGCCGTTTACGATACTAGAGAAGGGGCGTACGGCTTGCGCGGAGGAAGTGGAAAGCAACCCGCGCAGCCGTAGCGCAAAATTGAGAGTAGCCGAAAAGAAAGGATGATATGGCCGATGCGCACGACATACAGAGTTGGCTGAACGGAGATTTGCTCCGCAGCAAACGAATCCGAGAGCAGTATCCGCTCATCGGGCTCATTGTCGCGCTCGTGTTCCTGTATATCCTGACAGGCTATCAGGCGGTCAAGCAGCAACACCGTCTGACGGATACGAAGAAAGAGATGCTGGATGCCAAGTTTCGGTACATGACCATCAGTGCCGAGTTGACCAACACCACGCGGCAGAGCCAGATCATCAAAGCGCTGCAGGAGAACGGCAGCACACTGCAAGAAAACACTAAACCACCTACCAAAATCCTTAACTAAGATGTCTGACGAACAACGAAACACCGTTTGGCGGTTTGCCATCATTTTTATTTTCATCCTGATCGGTTTCTTCGCCGTATTGGGCAAGATCATCTACGTGCAGACCGTGGAGCGCGACGAATGGCTCAAGGTGGCCGAGAAACAGGTGCCGACCGTGCGGCCTATTGCGGCGACACGCGGTAACATACTGGACTGCAACGGTCGTCTGTTGGCCAGCAGTATGCCGCAATATTATATGTATATGGATACGCGCGTACCCGCGTTGCACGAGAAGAACGGTGCGCTGTTCCATGCCCATATCGATTCGTTGGCCAAGGACCTGGCGTCGATTGTAGGCGAGCACACGCAAGCCGAATACAAGACGCGCATTGTGCATGCGTACCTCAAGGGCGAGAAACGACTCAAGGTATGTAATCATCGTATCAATTACCTGCAGCGGCAAGCGTTGCTGGAGAACTCGCTGATCAAGAAAGGCAAGTACAAAAGCGGTATTTTCTTTGAGGACCAGCACCGCCGTATCAAACCGTACGGTATACTGGCCAGCCGTACCATCGGCGGCATCTACGGCGAAGGCGGTCACGGCAACTCGGGTTTGGAGAAACGATTCGACGACGAACTGCGCGGCGAAGACGGGTTGAGTAATATTCAGAAGATCGGCGGACGGTACGAGTCGGTGACGGTCGAAGAGGCGAAAGACGGCTTGGACGTGTTGACCACGATTGATGCCAACCTGCAGGACATGGTAGAGAATGCGCTGCTGGCTAAGGTGACCGAGAAGAACGCCAAGTGGGGTTGCTGCATATTGATGGAGACCCAGACGGGTTATATCCGTGCGGTGGCGAATCTGGACCGCGGCGAGGACGGTAAGTACTACGAAGCGCAAAACCACGCCGTACAACGTGTAGAGCCGGGTTCGACGTTCAAGACGATTGCGCTGTTAGCAGCTCTGGACGACGGCAAGATCGATATCGACGACACTGTCAGTGTCAGCCGTACTCCCTGGAAATACTTCACGGTCAAACATACCGACGCGCACCCGATGGACACGGTGCTGACCGTTCGGTCGGCCTTGGCGGTGTCGAGTAACATTGCGTTGGCCAAGTTGATCACCCGCAGTTATGAAGGCTCGGCAAAGAAGTTCGTTCGTCGCATTGAGAAGATGGGGTTGATGGACAGTGTGTACTGTGAGATCCCGGGCGCGGACAAGGTGCGTATTGATGTACCGCGCGACACGGTGACGCTGAGTAAGATGAGTTACGGCTACTCGGTCGAGTTGAGCCCGATGCAGATTCTGATGTTCTACAACGCGCTGGCCAATAACGGCAAGATGATGCGGCCGATGCTGGTGACGGCTATTCAGCAGAACGGCGAGAACGTGAAGACCTTCCGTCCGCAAGTGGTCAAGTCATCCATCTGCGGCAAACGCACCTTGCGCGATATCCAAAGCGCGCTGCATGATGTGGTGTGGGACGATCACCTGGGCACGGCAGCCAAACGCCAATGGAGCCGAAAGGCGCAGTCGAACCTGGTGTCGATCGCCGGTAAGACCGGTACGGCACAGCTGTATATTCCCGGGCACGGCTACTCGGGTAAGCACCACCGCATGACGTTTGTGGGCTATTTCCCGGAGGAGAACCCGCGTTATACCTGCATCTGTATGATCGAGGACCCGCAGTACCCGTACGATGCCGGAATGGACTGCGGCAGTCTGGTGCGTGTGATCGCCGAGAAGACGATGGCGTATACGGGATGTTACATCTGGAAGAAAGGTGAACGGGTATTGGATAAACGATAAGTACTATGAACCTAAGTGAATTATTAGCTGTTATTGAGCCGATTGAGGTAGTCGGCAATACGGACAAAGAGATTAAAAGTCTGCATTTCGACAGTCGTAAGATTGGCGAAGGCGACTTGTTTGTCGCCCAGGTCGGCACAGCAGTAGATGGACATACGTTCATTGATGGTTGTGTCGCCAAAGGCGCTGCCGCTATTGTACTTTCTGACCGAAAGTACTTAGGCGAAAGGCGAATGGCGAATGGCGAAAGCCCTGTCACTTATATCCTGGTCGAGAACACGGACAAGGCCTTGGGGCTGCTGGCGAGCCGATGGTTCGGTGAGCCGAGTAAGCAGTTGACGCTGGTCGGTGTGACGGGTACGAACGGCAAGACGACGATCGCGACCTTGTTATATAAACTCGTGCGCGCGTTAGGGCACAAGGCCGGACTGCTGTCCACGGTGGTCAATTATATCGAGGACGAAGCGGTGCCGGCTACGCACACCACCCCTGATGCGATCGAGTTGAACGGGTTGTTACGGCGAATGGTGGATGCGGGTTGTGCGTACGCGTTCATGGAGGTGAGCAGTCACTCGATTGCGCAGGAGCGCATTGCGGGTTTGGATTTTGACGGGGCGCTGTTCACCAACCTGACCCGCGATCATATTGATTACCACAAGACCTTCGATAACTACCGCGACACCAAGAAAAGGCTGTTCGACGGACTGAAGAAGAGTGCGTTTGCCGTTACCAATAAAGATGATAAGAACGGACTCGTGATGACGCAGAACTGCAAGGCGACGGTGCACACCTACTCTACCCGTGCGTTGGCGGATTACAAAGCGCAGATCTTAGAGGAAGGGTTCGACGGGATGATGCTGAGTATCAACGGCAAAGAGGTGTTCGTGCCGCTCGTAGGCCGGTTCAACGTGAGCAACCTGCTCTGTATCTACGGCGCGGCGCTGTGTCTGGGCTTTGAGGAGTTGGAGGTGTTGCGGGTACTGAGTACGCTCAAGCCGGTGAACGGACGCTTCGAGACAATCCACAGCGCCAAAGGCTGGACCGCTATTGTGGACTACGCCCATACGCCCGACGCGGTGGATAATGTGATTCAGACTATCCGCGAGATCAAGAAAGAAGGCAGCAAGCTCATTACGGTAGTCGGTTGTGGCGGCAACCGCGACAAGGGCAAACGTCCGATGATGGCGCAGATCGCCAAACGCGGCAGTGAGCAGCTCATTCTGACGAGTGACAATCCGCGCGACGAAGAGCCGCAGGATATTTTGAAGGACATGACGGACGGTCTGACCGAAGAGGAGTTGCGCAGCACGCTGGTGATCGAAGACCGCGCGGCAGCGATCCAGACGGCTTGCACGCTGGCGCAGAAAGGCGATGTGATCCTGGTGGCCGGCAAGGGGCATGAGGACTATCAGATCATCAAGGGTGTCAAGCACCATTTTGACGACCATGAACAAGTACGTAAATATTGTTAACTATGTTATACTCTCTGTTTAATCATTTCAGCGATGTGTTGGGTGCGCGACTGTTCACCTACATCTCGTTTCGCGCCATCACAGCCGGTGTGCTGGCTCTGTGTGTGAGCGTTTGGTTCGGCAACTGGTTTATCAATTACATGAAGCGTCACAACATCAGCGAGACGCAGCGTGATGAGAAGACCGACCCGTTCAACGTGAACAAGAAAGGGGTGCCGACGATGGGCGGACTGATCGTCATAGGCGCTATTCTGCTACCGTGCCTGCTGCTCGGTAAGTTGAATAACGTCTATATGATCCTGATGCTGGTCACCACCGTGCTGATGGGTGCGCTGGGTTTTGCAGACGATTACATCAAGACCTTCCGCAAGAACAAAGACGGTCTGAACGGCTGGGTGAAGATAGGCGGGCAGGTAGCGCTGGGACTGATCGTCGGTCTGACGCTGCGTTTTGCGCCGGCTGCGACCATGAACGAAGTGGTGACGAGTCATATTGAGAACAACATCACCGTTGTGGAGAAGACGCCGGAGATCAAGTCCACGCAGACGACGATCCCGTTCGTGAAGCATCATAACTTCAACTACGCCGACCTGTTCTCGTGGTTGGGCGAGGAGAACAAGTACCGTGCCGGCTGGATCTTCTTTGTGCTGCTGACGGTGTTTATTGTGGCCGCGGTAAGCAACGGTGCGAACCTGAACGACGGCATGGACGGTATGTGTGCCGGTAACTCGGCGATCATCGGAATTGCCTTGCTCATTCTCGCCTACACGAGCGGTAGTGTCGTATGGGCCGAGTATTTCGATGTGATGTACATCCCGGGCAGTGAAGAGTTGGTGGTGTTCCTGGCTTCTTTTGTCGGGGCACTGGTGGGTTACCTCTGGTTCAACGGCTTCCCGGCACAGGTGTTCCTGGGTGACACGGGCAGTCTGACCGTAGGCGGTATCATCGGCGTGTGCGCGATGATCATTCACAAGGAGCTCATGGTGCCTGTGCTGTGCGGTATCTTCCTCATGGAGAGCGTGAGCGTGATATTGCAGACGCAGGTGTATAAGTTCAACAAGAAACGCGGCCGTCATGTGCGTATCTGGAAACGGACGCCGTTGCATGACCATTTCCGCACGTCGGTCGATCAGGTACTCAAGAACGACCCCACATGCGCCATTGTGTTCAAGGGCAGTAAGAACCTGCATCATGAGAACAAGATCGTGCTGCGGTTCTGCATCGTGACTTTGATCCTGGCAGCTATTACGATATTAACTTTGAAAATCCGTTAATTATGAGCAAGCGAATTGTTGTGTTGGGAGCAGGCGAGAGCGGTAGCGGCGCTGCCATCCTCGCCAAGGAGAAAGGGTTTGATGTGTTCGTGAGTGACTGCGGCACCATCACCGAGCCGTACCGTGCGTTGCTGGATCAGAACGGTGTGAAATGGGAAGACGGCAAGCACACGGAGGAGCTGATTCTCAATGCCGATGAAGTGGTTAAGTCACCGGGTATCCCGTTGACCGCTCCGCTGATTCAGAAGTTACAGGCGCAGGGCACGCCTATCATCTCGGAGATCGAGTTTGCAGCGCGCTACACGAACGCGAAAATGATCTGTATCACGGGTTCGAACGGTAAGACAACCACCACTTCGCTCATTTTCTATATCCTCAAGCAAGCCGGACTCAATGTGGGTCTGGCGGGTAATATCGGCAACTCGTTGGCATTGCAGGTAGCCCATGAGGATCACGACTACTACGTGATCGAGTTGAGTTCGTTCCAGTTGGACAACATGTACGATTTCAAAGCCGATGTAGCGATCTTGCTCAACATCACACCGGACCATCTGGACCGCTACGACTTCAAGTTCCAGAACTATATCGACGCGAAGTTCAGGATCACACGCAATCAGACCAAAGAGGACTCGTTCATCTACTGGGCAGAGGACCCTGTTATTGACAGGGAGATGAAAAAGATTCAGTTGGGAGCGACCCTCTATCCGTACGGTTTCACGCAGCCGAATCCGCTGCCTGTCGGAGAAGATGAGTTGGCACTGAAGGGACGGCATAATGTGCTCAATTCGATGGCAGCAACGATTGCCGCCAACGTGCTCAATATAAAGAAAGATGTGATTCGCGAGAGCCTGATGACGTTCCAAGGCGTGCCGCATCGTTTGCAGTATGTAGCGACCGTCAAAGGAGTGCGCTGGGTCAACGACAGCAAGGCAACTAATGTCAATTCGTGCTGGTACGCGCTGGAGTCCATGACCACACCGACCGTGCTGATCTTAGGCGGTAAAGACAAAGGGAACGACTACAGCGAGATCGACGAGTTGGTGAAAGAGAAATGTCACACGCTGGTGTTCATGGGCTTGCACAACGAGAAGTTACGGGAACATTTCGGCGGGTTCGGTTTGAATATCATCGACACCGACAACCTGCACGACGCTATTGAGGGAGCTTATCATGCGGCACACGAAGGCGACACGGTGTTACTCAGTCCGTGCTGTGCCAGCTTCGACCTGTTCAAATCGTACGAAGACCGCGGTGAGCAGTTCATGGCAGCGGTGAAGAGACTATGAAAAAAATCAATTGGCAACATATTGACCGCACCTATTGGGGCCTGTTCGTAGCCCTGATCATCGTCGCCATTATCGCGCTGTTCTCGGCGTCTTCTACGCTCGTGTACTCCCATCATTCCGCGCTGGGACCCATCGGACAACAGATGGTGTTCATCGTGCTGGGTGTGATTGCGGCGTTCGGCATTCAGTTCATTCCGACCAACTGGGTGCGACTCGGAGGTTACGTGCTATTAGGCATCAGTACGCTGCTGGTGTTCTCGACCATGATTCCCGGTAATCCGCTGACGGTGACCGTCAACGGTGCAGCACGGTGGGTGCGCATCGCCGGTATCACGTTCCAGCCGTCCGAGTTGGCGAAGTTGAGTCTGATCATCGTCATTGCGGACAAGCTGGCGCGCATCCGGACGGAAGAGGACAAGAAGAAGTATTTCTTCCGCACCCTCATCATCGCGGCTGTTGTGATGTTGCCGATCATGGCATCGAACCTGTCTACGGCGGTGCTCATCGGGCTCATCATCTTCTGCCTGTGGATACTGGCGCGTATTCCGTGGAGATACACGCTTTCAGTCGTCGGAATTGCGTTGCTGGTATTAGGTTTGGGATACACCATCGTGGAGTTCGGTTTTGTGCGACCAGGCCGACAGATGCACGGTCCGTTCAAGCGAGCAACGACTTGGGTGTCCCGTATTGACCGCCATCTGGTGCACAGCGATGAATCCAAATACGTGCTCACGGACGAGAACATCCAAGAGGTCTATTCGGCGGTAGCGATTGCCCGCGGCGGTTCGTCACCGTTCGGTGTGCTGCCCGGTAACAGCAAGGAGCGCGATTATCTGCCTTTGGCGTTCGCGGACTATATCTTCGCCATCATTGTGGAAGAGTCCGGTATCGTTGGAGCTGCTTTCCTCATCTTTATCTACCTGGCAATTCTGTTCCGTGCCTGCAATGTGTCGAGCCGGTACTCCGATATGCCGGCTATGTTGATGACCATGGGTCTGGCCCTGATGATCACTTGTCAGGCGCTCATCTCGATGCTTGTAGCCGTTGGTTTGGGTCCTGTCACCGGACAGCCGCTACCGCTCATCAGCCGAGGTGGTACGTCGGTGCTCATCACCTCGATCTATTTCGGCATCATGATGGGTGTGAGTCGGGAGCAGTTAGTACTCCGCGACCGCGTGCAAGAGACCAAGGAAGAGAGCGAAGAGGATGTACCTATTGTAACACTTGAATAATATGAGATATTTGATTTCCGGAGGGGGAACCGGAGGACATATATTCCCCGCAGTGAGCATTGCCAATGCGCTGAAGGAACTGGATCCGGAGGCAGAGATTTTGTTTGTCGGTGCGCTCGGACGCATGGAGATGGAGCGTGTGCCGCAAGCCGGGTATAAGATCGTCGGCCTGCCGGTACGCGGATTTAACCGTGCGCAGCCGTGGAAGAACGTGTCGGTGATGGCGGACCTGGTTAAGTCACTGCATCAAGTGAAGAAGATCATCAAGGACTTCCGTCCTGATGTCGGTGTCGGTGTCGGCGGATACGCCTCGGGAGCCGCGATGTGGCAAGCATCGAAGATGGGTATTCCGATTCTGCTGCAGGAGCAAAACGGTTTTGCAGGTGTGACCAACAAGATCCTTCGTAACAAAGCGGCCAAGATCTGTGTGGCGTACGAAGGCATGGAGCGCTTCTTCCCGGCCGATAAGATCATCCTCACCGGCAATCCCGTGCGGCAAAACCTGCTGAGCGGGAAGCGGAAAGCGGAAAGCGGAAAGAACCTGCTTATCATTGGCGGTAGTCTGGGTGCGCGGACCATCAACGAGGCCGTCAAGGCGGCGTTGCCGCAACTGAGCAAGAGCGGTATCCATGTTGTTTGGCAGACGGGTAAAGGGTATTACGAGAAATGCAAAGCGGCCTGGGAAGCAGCCGGCAGTCCGAGTAACATCGAGTGTCTGGATTTCCTGTCCGACATGCCCGATCGGTATGCTCAAGCGGACCTTGTTATCTCCCGTGCAGGAGCTTCGTCTATCAGCGAACTCTGTCTGCTCGGCAAGCCGTCTATTCTGGTGCCCTCACCGAACGTAGCCGAGGACCATCAGACGCACAATGCCTTGGCGTTAGTCAACAAAGAGGCGGCTGTGCTCGTCAAGGATATCGAGGCGGCGGAGAAGCTTATTCCGACCGCGCTGGAACTCATACAAGACAACAAACGGCTTGAGGCGCTTCATACGAACGTATTAAAACTGGCTCAAACCGATTCTGCCAAACGCATTGCCGAAGAGGTAATGAAACTGGCACGACACTAATCCGTGTCTTTTTTCGCCCGGGGATGCGTCTCCATATAGACGCGCTTGATCTGTTCGAACGTTGTGTGCGTATAGACTTGCGTGGTACTGAGGGACGCGTGCCCGAGTAGCGTTTGAATGGTGCGTATATCCGCACCGTTATCCAACATCGCCGTTGCAAACGTGTGTCGCAGCACGTGCGGCGAGTGTTTCTTGAGCGTACTCACCTCCCCCATCCGCGTACGTACGATGCTGTACAGCCCGCTTTTTGTCAGCGGTCCCCATTCGCCGTTTCGCGCCTTGCGCACAAAGAAAGTCTGAGGGTGTTGCGGTTCACGCACGTCCATGTACCGACGGATCTGCTCTATTAACTTCTCCCCTATCGGCACGACACGCTCCTTGCGTCGTTTACCGAAGATTCGCACCTGCCCTTGTGTCAGGTCCAGGTCCGCATCGCGCAGGTTGAGCAGCTCCGCCTGACGCATTCCGGTTTGGTACAGCAGTTCAATGATCAGGTTATCACGAATCGTGTCAAAGTCGTCCCCTTCCTCCTCACGTCGCAGCCCATTCGCCTCCGCCGCTGCCATCTCTTCCTGACGGAAGAACACCGGCAAGGGCTTGTCGGCTTTGGGCGGAATGATACGCGCGGTGATATCACACGTCACTTTCTTCTGCCGCAGCAGGAACTTATAGAAACTGCGGAGGGCAGACAGCCGGCGTTTGACCGAACGGGGCGATTGGTGTTGCTGCTCGATCATATCCAGCATCCATGCTTTCACATCCGATTCATCGACCTCGTCCGGATTAAAATCATCGATCTCCCATGCCATAAAACGACAGAAGTCCCGCAGATCGTCGTGGTAGGCTTCTACCGTGCGCTGCGAGTACTTCCGCTCTATGGATATGTAATCAAGGAAATGCTGAATCATCAGATCTCTTTGCCTGTTTTTTCTTCGCTCTCGAAGGGGAAGAGACCGAACAGCTGGGCATCAATATGGTCGGTTACCCAGCGGAAATCCTCGGGGTTGTCGCCGAACTTGATATGGTCGCCATCCACAATGAGCAGATTGCCCTTGTAGTCCTTGATCCAGTTCTCGTACTTGTCGTTCAAGCCCTGCAGATAGTCCAGTTTCATCTGCTGCTCGTATCCGCGGGCACGTTTCTGAATTTGCGCTACGAGCGTAGGCAGCGAAGCACGCACATAAATGAGCAGGTCCGGCATCTTGACCAGCGACATCATCAGATCGAACAGGTCCTGATAATTCTCAAAATCGCGATCGGACATCATCCCCTGGTCATGCAGGTTCGGGGCAAAAATACGTGCGTCCTCGTAGATGGTGCGGTCCTGAATGATGTACTTATCCGACTTACCGATCTCTACCACGTCCTTGAAGCGTTTGTTGAGGAAGTAGATCTGCAAGTTGAACGACCATCGTGCCATATCGGCATAGAAATCCGCCAGGTACGGGTTATACTCCACGCTCTCAAAACGCGGTTCCCAGCCATAATGTTTGGCTAACATGTTCGTCAGGGTGGTCTTGCCGCACCCGATGTTTCCTGCTACAGCTATGTGCATATTGTAATCGTATTAATTTTTATTCCAGTTAGTTTCGCTAAAGAGGCCGAACAACTCGGCATCCACTTTGTTGATAACCGTGCGGAAGTCGGCAGGGTTATTCTCAAAATCCATTCCGTCCGACTCGATGACGAGCACACGGCCTTCATACTGCTTGAAGATGAAATCTTCATACTTGTCGTTCAGTCCGCGCAGGTAGTCTATCTGCATGGTCTGCTCATAGTCACGGCCGCGTTTCTGTATCTGCGCAATGAGTGCCGGCACAGACTTACGCAAATAAATCATCATGTCCGGCATTTTCATCTGTGACTTCATCAGGTCAAACAGTTCCATGAACGTCTCATAGTCCCGTTTACTGAGGTCTCCGCGCTCGTAGTTATTGCGCACGAACACGTACACGCCCTCGTAGATAGAACGGTCCTGCACGATGGTGTGCGTAGCTTTCTGCACCGCCATCATGTCCTTGAAACGCTCCTTGAGGAAATACGTCTCCAGACAGAATGCCCAGCGGTTAATATCCCCATAGTAGTCCTCCAGGTACGGGTTGAAACTCACGCTCTCAAAGCGCGGCTCCCAACCGTAATAGCGCGCTAACATCTTGGTCAGCGTCGTCTTACCTGCTCCGATATTTCCTGCTACCGCGATATACATTATTGTACCACTTGTCCGGTAATTGTATAGATTCGATCTCCGCGTTGGATATAGATCTGTCCGTCCTTAACGTATTTAGTCGCACGGATCTCCGGTGCCTCCACGTCTTCTATCCCCTGATGGTCTCGTTTCTGGATGTCCGCGAACGTAGGCGCCTGAACCGGCGTGCCCGTGAACACCTTCAGCTCACCCGGAGCGAGCGTGTACGTACCTTGCGCGACGGTACCGCCGTTCAGGTAGTCGTACCAGGTACCGGAAGGCAAGGTAACCGCCTGATTGCCTGTCACGTCGAAGTTAGCCGCCACAAACACATCGTTACTCCACTGGATCTTGCGCAGTTTGGCTCCTGTTCCAACAGACACACTGGTCGGATTGCCCTCAAACACCTGCGGCATCAACTGCGTACGGAGCGTAATAACCTGTGCACATTTGGTAAAAGCATCTACACGGGCTGCTTTGGTGAAGTAACCGCGAATCTCCGGACGAGGTTTCTTACTACAACGGTATTTCTCATTATAGTCGTTCGGATGATCGAGATCGCTATTAATCGAGAAATCATATCCGATCTCTTCCCACATCCAAAGCATATGCGAGCCGTTCAGCAGCACATTGAAAGCCACGTTCTCCGCTACACGTCCCAAACGTGCATCCGTGTTCGTCTGCAGATCACCGTTGCCCCATTTCTTGGCTTTGTACTGCATACGCTCCTCGTCGTGGGACTCGCAGTAAGACACATAGCCGTCCTTGTTGGCATCCGCAAAACCGTCGCCGTCCTTCAACCAGCCCATCGCCGTTTGGCAATACGCATTCGTCGTATTGTTCCAACACTGCATGCCATAACTGATCAACTGAGGACGCTCCGTGCCCATGTTTCCGCCCCAATGTTCCAAAATCATATATGCATCCGGAGCCACAGATTTGACACCGTTGTCGTAGTAGTATTTGAGGTTGGCTACCGAGGTGTTGGGTTGATCCGAACACAGACCATGACTGAGGTCCAAACGGAATCCGTCCACTTTGTACTCCGTCAGCCAGTATTTCAGCGCACGGGTGAACATCTCCTTCGCCGGTGCAAAACCATGGTTCCAGTCCTCGTACACATTATCGCTGTGCGGTGCGCTGACATTGAACCAGGGGTTGTTAGCCAGATCCGTACCGTACGGATAGAGTTTGTTCATCGGGTTCAGGCCTGTCGCATGGTTGAACACCATATCCAGGATCACCGCTATTCCGCGTTTGTGGCACTCGTCGATGAACTCCTTGTACATCGTCTCCGTACCGTAGGCCTTATCCGGCGCAAAATAGTGATTCGGCGAGTAGCCCCAGTTGTAGTTTCCGTCAAACTCGCAGATCGGCATCAACTCAATTGCGTTCACACCTAAGTTCTGGATATAGTCCAGACGTTTCATCAAGCCTTTCAGCGAACGACCTTCGGTATAGTCGTAGATCCACAACTCATAAATGACCAAGTTGTTCTTGTTCGGGCGTTGGAAGTTCAGCGTTGCATCCGACCATTGGAAAGCCGGCTTACCGGGTTGAATCACCGTCACATAGCCGTCTGCGCCGGAGGGATAACTCAACAAATCCGGATCTACGCTCTTCGGTTCATACTGATCGTCCGGATGCAGCACTTTCTCCGAATACAGATCAGAGATCTGTTTCTTCACGCCATCCGCACGCTCAACTGCGTACTGGAAACGGTACTCCTGTCCGGGAGTCAAGCCCGTCAACGTGATCCAGAAATAGTTACCGTCCTTGTACAACTGATAGTCCGCACTGAGTTTCCAATTGGTCATATCACCAATCAGGAACACACGTTTGGCAGACTGCGTTTTGCTGGCAGCATAGGTACACAACGTCACAGATGTGCCATCCGAACCATAGTAAATACCATTACTGACTCCTGCAGGACGTGCTTTCTCTGTCGGTGTCAGACCTGCTACATCATTCCAGTTGGCTGCGTATGTGCCCAAAGCGAGCACACACAAACCAACCAAACTTACAAACAACTTGCGCATATAAACTTGATTTTATTCTATTACAACTGACGACCGGTTGCATCAAAGATCTTGTCTCCGCGAACGATACGCAGCTGACCATCGATGATCACCTTATGCGCTTTCTCGCTCACCTCCGTTTTCTCTACACCCTGCGTTCCATAGTGATAAGCATCATACGTCGCTTTGTCTACGCGCTCCAACACCAGTTTGTTCTTGTATGCAGCGCTGCGAATGATGATGTAGTTGACGCCCTCCGGAATAGCCCATTTCTGGCATCCCTGCCATCCGTTGGCCCACTCCATCGTCACCGACTCGTTGGCGATTGTCGTCTCCGTCTTGGAGTAGTAGAAATTGCCCATATGATCCTTGATAGCGATATAACTACCCATCTGGCAATCGATGGTCAGCTTACCGTCCACGAACAAGAACTGATCCTCATAGGTATCATACGCAGCCTCGCCGTGATCGGCGCCGTTAATCCAACCGATAGCGTAGTAGTTGACATCCTCGTCTTCACCGCCTTCGCCGCCTTGGCCTCCGCCTTGACCGCTGATATCAATTCCTTCACCGCAGTCCGATCCTGGGCCGATATACAACTCATCTGCCTGATATTTGAGCTTGATGTAGAAATCGTAGCAACCCGTCACCGTCACTTCGTACTTGTCCCCATTACGAGTAAAACCGGCTTCTGAATACGTATTCAGATCTACTACCCATGCAGCTTTATTATCAGCATCGTACAACTGACAATAATCACCGCTCTTCACATTCACATGCGCCAAGTACTGCT
>Ga0310694_10000884_pt1 | contig 36853 bp, 71 predicted proteins | sample 174DNAGHGhighgp2_FD_203884 | JGI IMG/M metagenome (GOLD analysis project Ga0310694, IMG submission 203884) | Sheep rumen microbial communities from Palmerston North, Manawatu-Wanganui, New Zealand - 1742 DNA GHGhigh gp2 (v2) (version 2) | ecosystem: Host-associated > Mammals > Digestive system... | reverse complement strand
AATACAAAAGAAGCGCCGAGGTGCCAAGAAATGGATTGGAAAGCGGCGCGGAAGGCGAAGAAAGCGGGAGGTGAGCGAAGATCGCACGCAAAACGGCTACCTATAAGGAGCTTTTGCAGATGGCAGAGGATTACGGCGTTGCGGACAACGCTCTTTTTTTATCTGCCGCAAAAAATTACCAAACCCAGAAGAAGCTCATCGACCGGATGAGCGATTGCATCGAAAACGATGAGACCATCGTGTCGAAGGAGTACGTCAAGGGCCGCGAGACCCTGACCGCACACCCGCTGGTGCAGCAGCTGCCAAAGCACATCGACAGCGCCAACAAAAGCCTGAGCACCATGCTCGACATCATCACCAAGCTGGGCCAGCGCAAAAGCGTCGGCGACAAGCTCGGCGAATTTTTAAGCGGTGAGTGAAAACTGGATCCTCAAATACTACCAGCGAATAGAAGACGGGAGCGAGACGGTCGGCAAATGGGTACGGCTTCTCTACGAAAAAATCATACAAGATCTTGAGGACAAGGTCTATTTTTATGATCAGAAAAAGGCTGACCGGGCGGTGCGCTTTATCGAGGGCTTCTGCCATCACTCGAAGGGAAAGCTGAGCCCGCGCCTGGTCACGCTGGAGCCATGGCAGAAGGCCATGGTCGCCTCGATCTTCGGGCTGGTGGGCGGCGACGGCCTGCGCCAGTACCGGGAGCCCTTTATCGTCATTGGCCGCAAGTGCGGCAAATCGCTCCTCGCGTCCGGCGTGGCCGAGTACATGGTCTACGCGGACGGCGAGCCCGGCGCGGACACGTACTTCATCGCGCCGAAGCTGGATCAGGCGGACATCGTGTGGAGCTGCTTCTGGCAGTCCATCTCCGCGGAGCCCGACCTGATGCGGATGACGAAAAAACGGAAAAACGATCTATACATTGCATCGACCAACACCAGCATAAAAAAGATACCGTTTGCGGAAAAGACCTCGGACGGCTTCAACCCGCACCTGGCGGTCTGCGACGAGATCGCGGCCTGGGTGGGAGAGCCCGGGCTTAAACAGTACGAGGTCATCACCTCGGCGCTGGGCGCGCGGGAGCAGCCGCTGGTGCTTTCCATCACCACCGCAAACTATATCAGCGACGGGATTTACGACGACTTATATAAAAGAGCCACCCGCTTTTTACTGGGCAACAGCCGCGAAACGCGCCTGCTGCCCTTTTTATACCAGATCGACGATCTGGGAAAGTGGGACGACATCAACGAGCTCAAGAAAAGCCTGCCCAACCTCGGCGTGTCGGTATCGGTAAACTTCATCCTGGACGAAATCGCCAAGGCCGAGGGCAGCCTGTCCAACAAGGCTGAGTTTATAACCAAGTACTGCAATATCAAGCAGAACGCCAGCACGGCATGGCTTTCGAGCCGGGACATCGGAAAGAGCTTTCCGCCGAACAGCTACACGCTGGACGACTTCCAGGGCTGCTATGCCCTGGGCGGGATCGACCTGTCCGTCGCCGTCGACCTCACCGCCGCTGTGGTGATGATCGAGCGGGGCGGCGTGGTGTACTATTTCACGCAGTTTTTTCTCCCGCGGGGCAAGCTCGCGGAGGCGACGGCACGGGACGGCCTGCCCTATGAGATCTACGTGCAGCGCGGCTTTTTGACGCTGTCCGGCGAGAGCTCGGTGGACTACCGCGACGTGTACGACTGGTTTGTGGGGCTCATCGAAAAGCACCGAATCTACTGCCTGCAGATTGGATATGACCGCTGGTCCGCGCAGTACCTTGTGCAAGACCTCGAGGCGTATGGATTCCACATGGAAAAAGTCGCCCAGGGCAGCAACCTGACAGGCGTGATCAACGACACCGAGGGGTTGATCAAGGACGGCCTGCTCCAGTGCGCGGACGACAACGACCTCATGAAGGCGCACTGGCTCGACGCCGCGCTCAAGATCGAGGACGAGACCAACCGGCGGCGACTTATCAAGATCAGTAAAAACGCCCACGTCGACGGCGTGGCCGCGCTGCTGGATGCGATGTGCATGCGGCACAATCACTGGGAGGAGCTGCAGTGGCAGCTCAGAAACGAAAACGACGACGAGGAAGACGATGGGACTGTTTGAAAAGCTTTTTGGGCGCAAGGGGCGCGTGCTGCAGCTCAACGCGGGCCGCGGCGCGGGGTTTGAAACGCTGACTGCCTATACGCCCTCGTTTTCGAGCTGGCGCGGGCAGATGTACGAGAGCGAGCTGATCCGCGCGGTCGTGGACGCCATCGCGCGCCACGTATCGAAGCTGCGGCTCGAGATGATCGGCAGCGCGAATCCCGCGCTCCGGGCTGCGCTCAAGAAGGGCGCAAACTCATGGCAAAGCATGTCCCAGATGCTCTACCGGGCCGCGACGATTTATTACCTGTGCAACAACTGCCCCATCGTGCCGGAGATCGACGAATACGACCAGACGGTGGGCTTTTTCCCGGTGCTGCCGCAGCAGTGCGACATCATCGAGGTGCAGGGCACGCCGTACCTTCGGTACACCTTCGCGGGCGGCAAGCGCGCTGCCATCGAGGCGAGTCGCTGCACGATCATGACCCGCCATCAGTTTAAAGACGACACATTCGGCGACAGCAACAGCGCCCTGGACACGACGCTGGCCCTGCTCGACCTGCAAAAGCAGGGCGTGGAGGAGGGCATCAAGAACGCGGCGACCTTCCGCTTTATGGCGAAGCTGTCCAACTTTGCGAAGCCAGAGGATCTCGCCAAAGAGCGCAAGCGCTTTAACAAGGAAAACTTGCAGGGCGAGAGCAACGGTATCTTACTGTTCCCGAACACGTACAGCGACATCCAGCAGGTGACGAGCAAGCCGTACAACATCGACCCGGACGAGCTAAAGATCATACAAAACAACGTTTTCAATTATTTTGGGTGCAACGAAAAGGTTCTCCAGAATACCGCCATCGGCGACGACCTCGACGCCTTCTTCGACGGCTGCATCGAGCCCTTCGCCATCATGCTCAGCGAGGGGCTGACCCGCATGACGTACAGTCCGCGGGAGATCGGCACCGGCAACCGCATCGAGGCGGTAGCGAACCGGCTGCAGTACATGAGCACCGGAAACAAGATCGCCCTCGCCCAGCAGCTGGGCGACCGAGGCATACTGACGATTGACGAAATTCGCGAATTGTTTAACTACACGCCCATGCCGGACGGCACCGGGCAGCACGTGCCGATCAGGGGCGAGTACTACTTCGCCGACGTCGGCAAGGAGGTCAAAGATGGACAAGATTGAGAGCCGCACCTTCAGCTTTGAGGTGCGCGCGGAAGAGGACGCGAAGCACGGGCACTGCCTGACTGGCATGCCCATCGTCTACGACCAGCGCACGGATTTGGGCTGGTACGACGAGATCATCGCCCGCGGCGCGCTGGACAAGACCGACCTCAAGGACGTGCGCTTTTTGATCGGCCACGACATCAGCATGGTGCCGCTGGCGCGCAGCCGGAACAACAACGAAAACTCCACCATGCAAATGGTGGTCGGCGACGAGGGCATGCGCATCCGCGTGGATCTCGACACCGAAAACAACAGCGATAGCAAAAAGCTTTACTCGGCCACGAAGCGGGGCGACATCTCCGGAATGTCCTTTGCCTTTGTGGTCGACGGCGATAGCTGGGACGACATCGACAGCGAGCATCCCACGCGCACGATCAGATCGATCAAGCGCGTGTTTGAGGTGAGCGCGGTCGCCTTCCCGGCCTACGAGGGCACGACCCTCGAAGCCCGCTCAGAAGGCTCGGCACCGGACGGTGCGCGCGCCTCGCTGGAGAGCGCGAGAGCGGCGGCACAAAAAGCGGCGGACGCCGAAAGGCGCGCAGCCGCCATCAAATCTCTTGAGAAATGGAGACACAAAAGATGAAAGACAAGATCAACGCCATGAGCCTTGAGCAGCTCATCGCCCGCGCCGCTGAGATCGACGGCACCGAGCTTAGCACCCTGAGCACCGACGAGCTGACCCAGCTCGATGAGGAGAGGCAGCTCATCCGCGTGCGCCTGGCCGAGCTCCGCCTGCAGGCCGCGCGCAATCAGGAGCAGCGCGCCTACGTCGCCGGCCTGGACAAACCCGGACACAAGCCGCCCGAGGATAAGCCCGCCGAAAAGCGCACTTATGACACTGCCTCCCCCGAGTACCGCAGCGGCTTTTTGAAGACCATGCTGGGCCGCCAGTCTGAAATGACCCAGGAGGAGCGCGACGCCATCTCCTACGTGGCCACCACCACCGACAGCACCTACGGCGCGGGCCTGCTGGTCAACAAAACCCTGATGGACAAAATCTGGGAGCGCGTCAAGGAGACCCACTCCATCGTGGCCGACATCGACATGCTCAGTTTCCCGGGCATCATCGATATCCCCATTCACACCCAGATCGTGCAGGGCGACGCGACCACCGTCGCGGAGAACGCGCAGAACGACGACGAGGTTAACCAGTTCATCACCATCACTCTTAACGGTCAGGACATCTCCAAGCACCTGTGGATCAGCTACGCGATGCAGAAGATGTCCATCGACGCCTTTGAGCCCTACCTGGCCAAGGAGATCGCGACCCGCATCGGCGACAAGGTTGCCACCATGATCGTGAACCAGATTTTGACCGACTACGACAGCACCAACAACAGCATGAACTCCACCGCGGTCAAGGCAGCGAGCTACAAGGACATGGCGGAGCTTTTCGCGATGCCCACCCTGGGCGAGGGCCGCTTCGTCGTATACGGCAAGCGCGCGACCATCTACAAGTACCTGGTCGGCATGGTGGACACTACCGGCAGACCCATCTTCCAGCCCAACGCCCAGACCGGCGCGGAGAACATTCTGATCGACGCGCCTGTGAAGGAAGAGGACGCGGTGCCCGACAACGTGCTGTTGGTGGGCTACCCCCAGACGGTGGTCGGCAACATGATCCAGGACATCATGATCGAGAGCGACCGCGACATCGTGAAGCACAAGATCGTCTACTCCGGATATGCCCGCTTCGGCTGCAGGCTCGTGCAGCCCAAGGCCTTTGCCAAGTACACGGTTAAGCAGTCCTAAAAAAAGCCTTAAGCCCTTGCGGCTTGGCGGTGGGATGGCGGGCGGCTCCTTCCCGCCTCCACCTTAGACATAAGGAGTGACAAAAATGATTGACACGGTCAAGATGTCGATCCCGGTATCGACCTCGGCATACGATCCACTCATCGCGCAGCTGATCGAGGCCGCCGCGCGCGACCTGCAGATCGCCGGCATCCCCGTGGATGGCGTCAATGTGTCGGTGACCGCCGAAGATGGACAAATCACGGTCACCGACAACAGCACCATCACGGACGCGCTGGTGATCCGCGCGATCTGCGCGTATGTGCGCGCCCACTTCGGCAGCCCCGACGACTACGACCGGCTGAAGGCCGCCTACGACGAGCAGAAGGCTCAGCTGCAGACGGCCACCGGTTACGGCATGGAGGATGACGATGTATAGAGCGGACGTGATAAAGCTCATTGCCGAGGATCCGCAGGCGCACGGGATGTTTGACCCCTTCATCGCGAGCGCCCGCGAGGTCTTTTGCGAGGTGACCAGCGTCGGCATGCAGGAGGCCTACACGGCCATGAGCGAAGGGCTGCACCCAACGCTCCGCTTTCGCGTCCGTGTAGCCGAAGACTATGCCGACGAAGGCTTCCTGGAGTATCACGGCCAGCAGTACCGCATCGTGCGCACCTACATGAGCGGCGACGGCATCGAGCTCTACGCGGAGAGGGTGACGGGCGATGTATGAGATGCTTTTGCAGGCATTGCAGCTCCTCGGCCTCCCGCTCGCGGAGGGCGAATGGGACAGAGCGCCCCAGAGCGGATCCTATCTGACCGTGGCACTGCATGGCGAGACTTCCTCCCAGTGGGCCGATGACCGACAGCGCCAGCAGGCCATCGGCGGCAGCGTGCACCTTTTCGCCAGAAACGGCGAGAAGTGCCAGATGCAGAGCGTGCAGGATGTCTTGTCCAGCCTCGGCATCAGCTGGGAGCTCGTCAGCATCCAGCACGAGCCCAAAGCCCACCTCGTGCACTACGAGTGGACGTTTGATCTGGAGGGTTTATCATGCGATCTTTGACCACGTTCGGGCTGGACGAGATGGTGGCCAACTTCGACAAGGCCGAAGCCGCCGCGCAGGGCATCGCCAAGGCGTCGCTCTATGAGGGCGCGGCCATCGTCGCGGACGCCATCCACGAAAGCCTTAACAGCATCCAGACCGAGCCCTTTCGCTTCGTGCCCGAGGGCGGCGAAAAGCGCCTGCCTTCGCCCGAGGAAAAGGCCGCCGCGCTGGCGGCCAAGTTCGGCGTCGCAAAGCATCACGCAAGTGGCGCGGAAGCCGATACCGTGGTCGGCATCGCCGGCAGCGGCTACGTCAAAATGGTGGGCAAGCGCGTCCCGGCGGCGGTGGTGCTGCGCTCGATCCAGTCGGGCACAAGCTTCATGGTAGCGCAGCCGGTCGTACGCAAGGCCATCAACCGCGTCAAGGGCGCGGCGGCGGCGAAGATCGCCTCGGAAGCCGAGGCTCGCATTCAAAAACTGTTTAAGTGAGGTAATAACCATGGCTATAATCGGACTTAGGCATCCCGTCGCCGCGCCGATCACCGCCGAGAACACCGGCGCGGAGCCGACCTACGGCACCGGCTTCGTAATCGGGCACGGCATCCAGGCGGATGTCACCTACAACACACGCGACAATCCCCTCTACGGCGACGATGTTACCATCGAAAACGACAAGGGCATCACCGACGCGGACGTGAACCTCGAAGTAGACGACCTCGAGGACGCGGTGCGTCAGGGGCTGCTGGGCGAGGAGGGCAACACCTCCCAGGAGTACATGCTCAAGGACAAAAACCCGCCCTATGTGGGCTTTGGGTACCTGCGCGTGAAGATGAAGAACAACGTGAAAAAGTACGAGGCCTTCTGGCTGTACAAGACCCAGTTCTCCATCGCGAGCGACTCCGCGACCACGAAGCGCCAGAATATCGAGTGGGGCACGCCCACCCTCAACGGCAAGGGCTTCGCCATCGACGTGGACGGCAGCGGCGAACCCGCGGTGCGCAAGCGCAAGGTCTTTGAGACTGAGGCGACCGGCATCGCGTGGCTGGACGCGCTGGCCAACATCACCGCCGCGACTACCGGCGGCAATACCACCGGCGGCAATACCACCGGCGGCAATTAACCGCATACGCAACCCAATCAGAACCCCCGGTACACCACCGGGGGTTTCTTTAAAGGAGCAGAAAATGGTAAAAATTGAAATTGCCGGGCGGATCATCCCGCTCGTGTGGAATATGTCCTCCTGGATCAAGACCGAGGAGGAGCTTTGCGCGTTTACGGAGCTCAGGGACATGCTCTTTGGCAAGAATATCAAAAACCGGGGCGTGACCAAGATCACGGTGGAGCTGATCCGGATCCTTGGCAACGAAGGCCTGAGCCTTGCAGGGGAGGAAAGTGACCTTACGACCGAGTGGCTGCTGAAAAACATCCGCCCGGGCCGCTTCCACGCCCTCACGATGAAGGTGATCGACGCCTTCACCGAGGGTATGGACATCAAGGTCAACAAGCCCGACCCCAACGAGGAGCGCGACCTCGTCCTCGAGGAAATCAACGAAAAAAAAACAGAAAGTACGTGACCCCGCGCATGTTCTTCGTTTACGCGGGGATCGCCGGGATCGGCTACACGGAAAGCCTTAAGCTGCTTCCCGGCTTTATACTTGATTTATTTCTCACGCGGCGCAAGTACGACTGCGCCATGCGTGGCATAAGGTGGTGAGGATATGCCAAGCGACATCGGCGCGCGCATGAGCGTCAGCGGCATCGCGTCCTTTAAAAGCGCGATGAGCCAGGCGAAGAGCTCCGTCAAGGTGCTCGACGCCGAGCTTAAACTCAGCGCCGCCCAGTACAAGGCCAGCGGCGACGCCGAGGAATACATGGCAGACCGCTCCCGCATCCTCGCCCAGCAGATCCGCGCGCAGGAGGACGTGGTTTCTAACGCCCAGAAGGCGCTCGAAACCATGGCCAGCCAGGGCGTGGACAAGGCCTCCACCGCCTACACCCAGATGCAGGCGGCGCTGGCCAAAGCAAAAACCGACCTCGTGACCATGCAGACCGAAACGGGCAAGACCGGCACCGAGATGGAGCGCGCAGCCGACAGCGGCCAGCAGATGGCCTCGAGCCTGCAGTCCATCGACAAGAGCACGCGGCTCAAAAACCTTTCGGACTCCCTCAGCAAGGTGGACGGTTTTCTGACGGGCATCCTCGAAAAGGCGCTTTCCATCGGCAAAACCATTTGGGACTGGGGCAGGGACGCCTCTGACTGGGCGGACGATCTCGCCACCAACGCCTCCATGGCCGGCATGGACGTGGAGACCTACCAAAGGTGGCAGTACGCCGCGCAGCTTGTCGACACCAGCGTGGACGACATCGTCAAGGCCACCGACAAGCTGATGCAAAAGACCAAAGACGCGGACGAAGGCGTAGCCCTGATCGAAAGCAGCACCGGCCAGTGGGGCGTCCGCATCAAGGACGCCAACGGCCAGCTCCGCGACCAGACGGATATTTTCTGGGATTTCCTGGACGTCCTCGAGCAGGTGGACAATGAAACCGAGCGCAACGCCCTCGCGCAGGAATACTTCGGCAAATCCTACCGCGAGCTCATCCCGCTGATCCGCGCCGGGCGCGAAGGCTGGGAGGAGGCCGCCGCGGCCGCCGACGTCGTGACCGAGGGCAATGTCAGCAATCTCACGGAATTAAACGACAAGCTGCAGGAGATGGACCAGAAGTGGCAGACCACGAAGATGACGCTTTTGGCGCAGCTCGCCCCGGCCTTTGAAAAGGTCGCGGACGCGCTCGAGTACGTCATGGATCTGCTGCGCGAGTGGGCGGAGAGCGAAGAGGGCCAGCAGGCGATCTCCTCTATCGGAGACTCCATCGCCACCCTCATCCACAACCTCGCCACGGGCGACCTCTTTCAAAACATGTTTGACGGCGCGACGAAAGCCATCGAAAAGATCGCGGACTTTTTGCAGTCCATCACCTCGGGCGACATCATCACCGGGCTTCAAACCATCGCGGGCATCATCGCCGCGATCAAATTTTCAAGCATGACGATCAACGGCCTCAATCTGCTGCATTCGATGGGCAAGTTTGGCAGCAGCGGGACAGTGGTCAACGGCGCGGTCAACGCGGGGTCAAATTACACTACTCCGTTTTGGCTGCGCAGTGCGCGCGGAGCGGGCAACGGGTATCTTAGCTACAGCCTCGGCCAGGACATGGGCATGTCTCAGGAAGAGGCGGGCAACTGGGGACTTGCGACGGGCATAGGCAGCCTTATCAATCCGTGGCTGGGCGCGACGATACTGGCGACGGAGATCGCGGTCGGCGGACATACGGCAAACGACGAGGCAATCGACAAGTACAGAAAAGGCGGCAAATACCGCGGGGAAGACCTTTACGCGGTACACAATTTCCAGGGCTGGCAGCTGATGTCGGCCAACCCTGAAAAGGAAGGGCTTAACGGCAGTAATGATTTCTGGCTTGACGAAAGTGCCGAAGAGGCCGCGCGCATGGAAAAGATCATGGGCGAGCGGGGCGGATATGACCAGTATGGCTTCTACGACTGGAAAGACCCGCTTACGATGCTCAATGAGTACGAGGAGGGCATGATCGACCAGATGTCCCCGACCTATGGCCTCTACCGCAACCAAAAAAGCGACCGCGACGCGGTGCTTGCCTGGATCGACGAGAGCGGGCAGTTTTATACGCAGTACATCGAGGATGTCGGCAAGTGGCTGGACGAAACCAGCGCGGCCATGGACGAGTACGATCAAAACCTCACCCAGGCCGACACGCCCGCCGACGCCATGCAGCAAAGCGCCGAGGAAACCACCGACGCCGCCGCGCAGGCGGGCGCGGAGATCGGCCAGCAGCTGACCGACGGCGCGCTGGAGCAGGCGAACGCAGCCTTCTCCGCGGGCGTCGCCCTGGCTTCGGCCTTCGTGCAGGGCGCGTCCAGCGTAGGCGCGCCGGGCGGCGGGGGCAGCTCCACCTATAACAGCAGCTACGTCAACGCGGTCAATTTTTACGGCGCGATGAGCGCTGCGGACATCGCGAACGCCTACCGCACCTTTACGCAGGCCCAGCAGGCGGGCTACGGAGGGTAAATGTACTCTTACTTTATTTTCAACGGCGTTGACAGCCGCGACATGGGCATCTATCTCGCCGCCCCCGCGCCGATCATGCGCGGCAAGGAGCGGCTGACGGACGCCACGGTCCTGGGCCGCGCCGGCACGCTCACGCTGGCCCAGGGCGACGACATCTACGAGCCCTATACCCAGCAGCTGATCGTGCGCGCCCGCGAGCCCATCCACGAAATCACCAAATGGCTTCGCGGCAGCGGCTATGTCACCTTTTCCGGAGAGCCGGAACTGCGGCAGCTTGCCCGCGTGGTGCAGCAGGCGCAGTTTAAAAAGATTTCCCACAACCTCGCCTACTGGGAGGCGACCGTGCAGTTTTACTGCCAGCCCTTAAAGGAGCTGATCCACGAAAGCGAGTACGCTTACACCAGCGGCGCGCCGCTGGTCAACCTGGGCGACGTGATCGAGCGCCCGGTGATCACGCTCACGGGCGCATACGGCAATATCGAGATCGCGGTGGGCGAGGAGCAGGGCCTGCGCATCGAAGGCCTTGACAGCGCATACGGCGGCTGCATCGTGGACTGCGGCGCGCGGGAGCTTTTGTCGCTCGACAAGTCCGAGCTTTTGACCAGGCTCACCACGGGGGATTTTCCCGCCCTGCCCGTCGGGCGCTCGGCCATCACCTTCAGCGGCGACCACCTGGGCGCGGTCAGCATAGGGAGGCGGCAGAGATGGGTATAGCCTGCGTTTACGGCCAGGATGATTTCAACTACGAGGGCAACGGCGCGGCGATCCTGTCGCCCATCAAGGCGCTGGTCAGCGAGGAGGCGGGCGCGGGGTATGAGCTGACGCTCACGCATCCCGTGGATCCGCGCGGCGTCTGGTCGCTCCTGCTTCCCGGCAACATCATCAAGGTCACGGTCCCGGCCACGGACGTCGAAAGCGCCATCAGCGGTGAAAACGTGGACATCTGGCGCGTAAAAGCATCGCAGGCCACGGTCTACGCCAAGCCCAGCGCGCCGCAGCGCATCACATATACCACGTGGAACGCCGAGAGCATCGTCAGCACCCACGACACGTATTATCCCGATTGGCCTTATGTGACCGAGGGCGTAAAAGTTACTTACAGCGGCCAAAACTATGAGTGCAACACCAACATTATGAACGAAGCGGCCGCGCGCGTCCCGCCGGGATCGTCCGCGGCATGGACGAAGATCGCCAACTACACACAGGGCGCGGCGGAGCTTACCAAGCTCCAGCAGGGCGATGAGATCTATCTCGTCAGCGCCTACTCCAGCAGCTGGCTGTATATCCAGACGGCCAAAGGCATCGTCGGCTATATACAGATCAGCCAGGTCGAGTATGTGCGCACGGAGCAGGTAGAGCCAACCGAGGCGCGCAGCGTGCGCACGCAGCTTTTCCGGATTTACGAAGCCACGGCGGACAGCGCGAAGAAAGAGATCGAGGTCAAGGCGCGCCATGTCTCCTACGATCTGGCGGGCAACCTCATCAAAAACTGCGCGGTCAGCGGCGCGGAGGCCGCTTCGGCGCTCAGCCGCATCCGCTCCTCGCTGCTTTTCGAGGAGGAGTGCACGCTGGCCACCAACCTGGACGAGACGGCGGGCACGTACACCGGCGATTTCAGCTGGAAAAACCCGATCAACGCCCTGCTCGACCCGGATGTGGGTCTGGTGAGCCACTTCCGCGCAAAGCTCATCAGGGACAACTGGGATCTTTTTTTAAATCAAAACGCTTCCACTGACCGGGGCTTTTGCATCTCCTACGGCAGAAACCTGCTCGGCGCGAAGTGGAAGCGGGACAGCGCAAAGCTTATCAACCGCGTGGTGCCGGTCGCCCAGAAGAGAAACGGCGACGACCTGCTCCTGCCGGATCTCTGGGTGGAGAGCCCCGTCGCGGACACCTACCCGATACCGGTCACGGAGTATTTGAAGGTCAACGGCAAGGTCGGCGGCACGGACGAGGACGGCGGCACCTGGACGGAGGAAACCCTGCTTGCGCATATGCGCGCCAAGGCAGAGCAGCGCTTTTCCGTGGACAACGTGGACAAGCCCATCGTGGAGGTGGACGTCAATTTTCTCATGCTGGGCACCACGGAGGAATACCGGCAGTATCGCGCGCTTGAGCGCGTGTGCCTGTATGATACCGTGCGCGTCTGCGACCCGTCTATCGGCCTCGACATGAAGCTCCAGGTCAGCGCCTACGAATGGGATCCCATCCTTGAGCGCTTCGAGAGCATCAAGCTCGGAAACGTCTTTGAAAAGCGGGCGCGCTACGTCAACTCTTATAATCTGGTCGACGGCTCGATACGCTATCACAAGCTCAGCCCCGACACGATCACGGCCATCAAGGAGGCGGTCAGCTGATGCCTGATTTTAATCATACCCATACGCTTCGCGTAGAGCTCAACGCGGGCGTCACGCGCCGCGTGGGCGGGGCGCTGCTGGGCAGCGGCGACAAAAACGCCGATACCTATGAGCTGTACCTGTACAAGGCCAGCGAGGGCGCGGGCTTTGACGCGACCGCCTGCACGGGCTATTTCATCCGCCCGGACGGCGAGACGGTGATCATCGCGGGCTCGGTGCAGGATAACATCGCAGAGGTCACGCTTCCCGCGGCGTGCTACGCTTTCGCGGGCACTTTTTCGCTGGCGATCAAGCTGAGCGACGCCGACACGGACGTCACCGCCGTCATCATCGACGGGCGGGTAATCTCCACCACCACCGACACCGTCGCTGATCCGGACGACGTGTGGAGCCTGGCCGCCATCGAGGCGGCGATCCGCGCCAAGGTGAATGAGCCCTCGCAGGAGGGCACCAGCGGACAGGCGCTGCTTACCGACGGCAACGGCAACCGCTACTGGGGCAGCGCGGCCTCCAGCGGAGCCACCGGCTCGCTGATCGTGGACGGCCAGACCTACTCGCTGCGCACGGGCACCGAGGGCGCGGAGGGCTATATCACGCTGGTGGAGGAGAGCACATAATGCCGATCTATCTTGGGACAAAAGCCCTCGAAGGGCTGCACGTCGGTCAGACGGAGATCGCGCGCGTTTATCTGGGCACAAAGCTCATCTACCGAAAAGGCGCGCCGCCCGCGCCGGGCGCGGACGTCGTCTTTGACCACGGCTGGATACAGGATATCCCCTGGGCGGGCAACTCGCTGCCGCGCGGGGGATATACGCTGATCGCCAAGTACGATTTTTCGGACGTCGAATCGCTGGGCTACATGCGTATATACTTCCAGTGCGACCCGAACTACTCCGCGGTCTACTACAACGCCCACGTCTGCACCGATGTGGATGTGCGCGTTCCCTCGACGGCCACGGTTATGAAGATCGAGGCCGTGTCGCAGGCGAACGCGCAAAACGCCACCACCGTCAAATTCGGCCTTGTGACCCGCGACTGCGTCAACGCCACGGACACCAGCGCGGGCGGCGTTCTCAGCGACTGGCTGCGCGTAAACCCGCCCACCAGCGGCGAGGACACGCACATCCTGTCGGTGGACATCTCCGGCATAGACAAGAGCCAAAACTGGGTGCCCGTGGTCAACGCCCGGCACCTGGGGCAGGATTATAAAACGTTCTCACTTTACATCTACAAAGTCTGGTTTGAATGAGGTGAAAAACATGATAGCAGTACTCGATCAGGTACAGACCCCCGGACGCGCGCCCCGCGCCCTGCAGTACGACGCGGACGCCGAGCTCACCACCGCGGGCAGCGGCGACGGCACCTACGCTCTGCTCCCCACCAACCGCGGGCAGCTGGAGTGCGACATCGGCACCATGGCCATCCGCTCGGACGGCGCCAAGATCAAGTGGCTGACCACGTCCGGCTGGCAGGATCTTGCATGATGGACGTCTGGGAGATCGGACGGGCGGTCGATCTAAAAAAGATCGAAACGGCCTGCATGTACTCTGAGCGGCTTTACGCCCAGAGCGGGAGCGCGAAGGCCCTGCGCCTGAGCTATCATGTCTTTCGCGGCGCAGCGGAAGCCGACCTTGCGGGGGCGTCCGTGCTGGCCTACGGCAAGCGCGCGGACGGTCAGGTCGCAGTCTCGCAGGGCACCGTCTCCGGCAGCAGCGTGAGCGCGACCCTCGGCGAAGACTTTTTCGCGGTCACCGGCGATGTGGACGTGTCCGTGGTGCTCAGCCAGGGCGAGACGACCTGCACGCTCGCGCAGATCCTGATCCGCGTGACCGCCGCGCCGGACGGGACCATCGTGGACCCGGGCGAGGAGATGCCGGGGCTTGCCGAAGGGCTGGAGGCGCTTAACCAGCTGCCCGGGCTCGGCGTCACCCGCGCCGAGGTGCCGGGCATCGTCGCCGTGACCCTCGTGGACGCGGCGCAGAATCTCTACCGCGCGGACTTTGCCGACGGCACCGCATTCATGCTGAGCGCCAACGGCGAGAACGTCGAGGTCTGGGAGGCGGACGCATGACCCTTTCGCAAAAGCTCACGGCGCTCATGCGCTTAAAGGACGCGGCGCTCACCGCCGCCGAGGCACCCGGCCTCGTGCGCGTCGAGCGGGCGGGGGAGACCCTGACGCTTACCGTGCCGGGGCTTAAGCCCTTTGCCATCACACTGATCAGCACAAAACCCACAACTGAGGAGGATTACACATGGATATCCAGACCCTGACTTCGTCCCTTGCCGTTGCAAAAATAATCAACTCAACTCCCGAGTACGTGACCGCCGCCGTGGAGGCGTGGCTGAGCGAGCACGTGGACCCCTCCACCGGCTACGTGCTGGACGACACCCTCACCACCCAGGGTGCGGCGGCCGACGCGAAGGCGGCTGGGGACAAGACAGCTGACTTAAATGCCCGAATTGACAGTGCTTTTATTTACCCAGAAAACACTACTTTTGCGGAAAAAGTCGCTGGTGATCTTCAGCAAATGAGTTTCAGCGAAGCCATACCAAATATCAAAAAGTTCACAAGTCTTGTTTACTACAACGGACGGTTCATTTCTTCATCCGGTTCAGATAGTTATGCTTTTTATACTCCGTATGACAATTTTACATTTGCGGTCTACATCCATACCAGCAACAATGCTTATTCTGTTACTGGAGATATGCCAAAGGGAGTTGTTAATGAGCCTATTTCCGCGACGGTGTTAAGCGGTACAACAGTATACGGCAATCATACTCAGTATACCATCCCGGTTAGAGGCACACTTGTGCTTTTTGCCTACAGAAAAGTCGACTCCGGAACCATGTATGCCGCCACGAACGGCTTTTTTAAGGCACCAAACCTTGAATTGGATGCTATTCAAGATAATTTCCTACGCTATAGCACACGATTTGACGATTCGAGTTTTGTGCCGTTTGAGCTTGTTAAATTGGAAGGCAAACTCGTTAATACAACAAGCGGTGGTGTGTCATCAAACGACTCCTATGATACGTACTATTTCAAGGTTCCTGTTTCAAACGCTGTGATAACCTGTACAAATGGGTACAGATGCGTTATCGTTGCTAAAAGACCAGAAGATATAAGCGCAAATGGGTATCTTGTCAGAGTTGTTTACAATAACAACAACGACCGTGTTGAGACATTTAGTGCTGCTGGGGGAACCTATGTGGTTTTCTCACTCGCCAAAGCACAAAACCCAACCATTAACCTTAAAACTGATCTCGTGAAAGCTTTCGAGCTCCCAACACTACGATTAAATTATGGCCAAAAAAACGGTTTTTACCGAATCGCAAAAAGCCAAAGTGCAACATATGTATACATATACTTCGCAAGTGGCAAAGGCAAGGTCGTTGGCTGGGAGCTACATAACGTACCAGCCGCATCGAGTAATTCCAACACATGGCAAATTGGTCATGTCATGGGATATGATTTCGATGGGCTGGAAGTATCGAAAGGCGTTGAATTAGTTTCTGGCGGTGAATTTGAACTTGCATTTAAAGAGTATGGGAGCGCTGATTATTGCGGTGGAAACAATCACGGAGATGAAAATGTGGTTGATTTTACCCTAATGATCGATGGGAAAACAGTTGATACCGCAATAGCGGACGGTGATTTCCATACGTTTGACCGAATCGATGCCATTGAACATGCTATAGTCAATCGCTGTGACACCCCGACCGAAAACATCCTAAAGCATCAGAAAATCTGGACATTTGAAAATGGCACGGTCAAAGTGCGGCAGACATTAGAGTTCTTGGAAGACTTGGAGTGCGACTTCCTTTGCTGTATGCTGGCGGCAAATCGGTCAGCATTTACGCATGGCGTGAGGCAAGGACGGGTCGGGACTGAGGATATGTCAACTTCAACATTTGAACGCATATCGACAAGTGGCAACGAAATGATGTATCTGATGTACGGAGCGAACGCAACGGCTAAAGTTACGGCAAAGCTCCCGGAACATTCTCCTGCCGGGTCGTTATGGATTAACAACGCCGAATCCTTGAATAAACTGTATTACAACTATTTTGGTCAGATGCCGAGTACACCTGTTGCAAGCGGAACGGTGCTGAAGTGGGAACAAGAATACGATATAGCATATAACTAACTTAATGAAATAACACGAGGGAAAAATGAGCGAATAATTTAGTATGGGAGTGATGGACTAATGTTTGATGCATTGATGTCTTTTTTTAAACGCGGGCAGAAGGAGCCCGAGCACTCCGAGCCTGACGTGACCGACGAGGTCTGGATCCGCAAGGACGGCAAGCTTATAAAGCTGGAGGACAACGAGGATGACGTTAAAGAGGGGCAGTAAAGGCGCGGACGTCATGCAGCTCCAAAGCCTGCTCGGCGGGCTGGAGCCTGACGGCATCTTCGGCAAAAAGACCGAGGCGGCGGTGCGCGCTTTCCAGGCGGCGCACGGCTTGAAGGTAGATGGCATCGTCGGCAAGAAAACGTGGGCTGCGCTGCTTGGCGAAGATGAGCCCGCCGAGGGGCAGCACGGATTTGTGAAGCCTGTGGATTACAAGCAGTATGATTCCAAGTGGGCGAAGGTCATGTACAGCAACCACGGCGACAAGTCCCAGACGATCAAGTCCAGCGGTTGTGGCCCCACCGCCATGGCGGACATCGTGGCCACGCTTATAGACAGCACCGTCACGCCAGAGACGCTTGCAGTCCTCAGCATGAAGTGGGGATGCAGGACGTATTCGGACGGCACGTCGTGGAGCTTTTTTCCCAAGATCGCCGATCACTATGGCTTTTCCAAGTACGTAAAGACTTCGACCCTCGCCGCGCTCAAAAGCTGCCTTGACAGCGGCGGCTACGCGGTCGCCAGCATGGGCAAGGGCTACTGGACAAACGGCGGGCACTTCATCTGCGTGTGGAAGTACGAGGACGGCTATATCTACGCCAATGACCCCGCGTCGTCCAAGCGCACGAAGCAAAAGGAAAGCGATTTCATAAAGCAGAGGAAAGCGTTCTTCTGCTTTTGGAAATGAGGTGGTTTTTTTGAGCATCGGAGACGTAACCATCAGCGCGGCGGTCGCGTGGATCATCGCGGCGGCGGCGGGGCTGACCGCGGTCTTTAAGGCCGTGGAGATTTTGCAGCGGCTCTTTGGCAAGGGCAAAAAAGCCGTGGAGGAAAGGCTGCACAAGCACGACGAGCTGCTCGAAAACGACGACAAGCGCCTGAAGGCCATCGAGAAGGCGCTCGAAGTGCAGCAGGGCGGGCAGGCGGTGCAGTGCCGCGCGCTGCTGGGGCTGATCAATCACGAGCTATCCGGCAACGACGTGGGAAAGCTACGAGAAGCGCGAGACGAACTCCTTACATTTCTTACCGAGAGGTGACGAAACTATGATTTTTACAAAGCAGTGGCTTAAGGCTGCGGGGATCCGCGCGCTCAAGACGGTGGCGCAGACCGCCATCGCGACCATCGGCACCGGCGCGATGGTGCACGAGGTCAAGTGGATGATGGTGCTTTCGGCCAGCGTGCTGGCCGGCATTTTGAGCATCCTTACCTCCCTGGCCGGCCTTCCCGAAGTGGACGACGGTGCGCACACTTGATTTAACGCGCTCCATGTGCTATACTTACGGCACAATCTTAGCACAGGAGGAGCAACACCATGGATGAAAACACCCAAGTACCCCGCTACTACTACGAGGACACCTGCGCCCGCTTCGAGCGCGGCCACAAGCGCCTCTTTATCGCCCTGGTCGTGGCGGTGGCGCTGCTCTTTGCCAGCAACATGCTCTGGCTCTGGGCGTGGACGCAGTACGACTACAGCAGCGAGAGCACGACCTACACGCAGAGCGGCGAGGGCGTCAATGTGATAGGAGATGACAACCATGTCCGCGACACAGACCAGAAGCCAGTCCCTGACGATCAAGCGGAGGATCAGGAGGAAGAAATCGGGTAAATCCCGAGGCACGAGGCGGCGCAAATGAAGCCCGTCCGCGAGGACATCACCACCCGCCAGGTCGCGCAAGCCATCGAGGATTATATCTTCTCGGCCAGAGACCGCGCCATCTTAAAGCGCCGCCTGATCGACGGCATATGCTTCGAGCCCCTGGCGGAGGAGTTTGACATGTCGCCCCGCCAGATCAAGGACATCGTCTACAAGGGCAGCGCGAAGATCTTCAGGCACCTGTAAAAGCCCCGGCTATGCCGGGGCTTTTTTTATGCCCATTTGAATGTTAATAATGTTAAATATCAAAAATTGCAAAAGAGTTTATATAAACACTTGACTTTATATAAAACGTGTGATATAATACGTACATAAGATAAATCAAGGAGGAAAACAAAATGACCACCGAAAAAATGATCTACATCGCCCGCGTAGCGGATGACAACTCCGACGCCTACCGCGCAACATTTGACAAGGCAGAAGCCCGACGCATCGCCGAGAGCTACAAAGCGCACCTGACCGACCGCGAACGCAAAACACACACCGTGACCGTCGAGGGTTACCTGATCAAGATCGAGGATGGTGAAACCCGAAACGCCGAAACACTCTGGCGCGACATGATGATCGACGATACCGCGCCCATTGACGCAAACGAATACGAGGAGGTTTGAGCCATGAAAAAAATCATTGACGGCAGAATATACGACACCGACAAGGCCCAGCAGATCGGCACCTGGTGGAGCAGTCAGGATGTCCGCAGCTTTACACACTGCGAGGAAACACTGTACCGCAAGCGCACCGGCGAGTATTTCCTTTATGGCTGGGGCGGACCGCAAAGCAAGTATTCCCGCGCCGTGGGGCAAAACGAGTGGAGCGGCGGGGAAAGGATCGAACCGCTGACCGCCGAAGAGGCGCGACGCTGGACAGAAGAGCACCTCGACGCGGACGAGTATCAAAAAGAGTTCGGCGAAATCGCCGAGGATGACAGCCGCACGGTGCTGAGCATCACGATGGCCTCAAGTCTGGCCGAGCGCCTGCGCCGCGAAGCCGCAAATGCAGGCATGAGCCTGAGCGCCTATATCGAAAGCAATCTGCAAAAGTAACCACATAACCCCCGCTTCGGCGGGGCTTTTTTTATTTTTGGCCGCGTCCAAAAGTTGCACGAAAACCGCACGAAAGCCGCCCTTTGACCGCATCGTCAAAGGGCGGCTTTTGCTATAAGCTGGAAGCAGTTGGAGGCGGCAAAAATGGCTTACATCTTCTACAATCCAAACCCCGTGGGCAGGCGCGTGGGGGACTGCGCGGTGCGCGCGGTCGCAAAGGCGCTGGACATCGACTGGGAGCAGGCTTTTCTCCTGATCGCGAGTGCGGCCTACCGCATGGGGGACATGCCCTCCAGCGACACGGTCTGGGGCGCGGTGCTCCGCCAGCACGGCTTTTACCGCGAGGCGGTGCCCAATACCTGCCCGGACTGCTACACCGCGCGGGACTTTTGCCGCGACCATCCCCGCGGGGTCTACGTGCTGGCCTTCGGCGGCCACGTGGCCTGCGTGCAGGACGGCGACCTCTACGACAGCTGGGACAGCTCAGACCTCGTCCCGATCTACTACTGGTTTTTAAAGGAGGAGTAACCCATGGCCTACGGAAACCTATACCCGGCGACCTATCCCCAGTACGCCTACCCGATCTATCAACAGCCCATCCCGCAGCAGCAGCCAGCCGCCCCGGCGCAGAGCGCGCCCGCGCAGCCGAGCCAGGGCGGGATCATCTGGGTGCAGGGCGAGGCCGGTGCTAAAAGCTACCTCGTGGCCCCCAACACCACCGTGCAGCTCTGGGACAGCGAAAAGCAGACGATCTATCTCAAAAGCGCGGACGCCAGCGGCATGCCCTCGATGAAGGCGCTCGACTACACCATCCGCGACCAGAGCGCGCCCCAGCAAAGCGCGCCCGCCTTCGCGGCCCAGCCGGCGGCGGACTACGTGACCAAGGGCGACCTTGAAGCGGTCAGCGCCAAAATAAGCCGCCTGCGCGCGGACATGGACGAGCTGCTGGGCCGCAAGGAAAAGAAGCGGAGGGACGACGATGAGTAATCCGCTTTATCAGCAGCTTGGCAGCGGGGCGCAGATGTCGCCGATAGCGCAGCTCACCCAGCGTTTTAACGCCTTTCGGCAAAACTTCCGCGGCGACCCGCGCCAGCAGGTGCAGCAGCTTTTAAACTCGGGCCGCGTGACCCAGGCCCAGTACGACGCGGCGGTGCAGCAGGCCCGGCAGCTGATGCAGCTGCTCGGCGGCAAGTAGTCAATCCTGCCCGGCGCGCAGGCGGGCTTGAAATATTTTTTTAGAGGAGGGCTAAATTAATGGCTCTTACAGACGAAGGCTCCAACATGTACATGCCGGTCGCTCCCGCCTACAACGCGGCGAACAGCGGCTTCGGCACGGGCTTCGGCGGGGACGGCTGGTGGATCATCCTGCTTTTCATCCTGCTGGGCAACAACGGCTGGGGCGGCATGGGCAACTACGGCGGCATGGGCGGCGGCCTGTACCCCTGGATGAACCAATCCAACCAGGTCAACAACGGCTTCCGCGACCAGATGATCAACGACAACATTACCTCCATCCGTGACGGCGTGAATGGCATCGCCAATCAGCTCTGTACGGGTTTCGCGGGCGTGACCGCTGCGGTCAACGGAGCGCAAAACGCCGTCGCGCAGCAGCTTTACACCAACCAGATCGCGGATCTTGAGCGCTCCTACGCGGCGCAGACGGCCTCCACCGCGGGCATGACCGCCCTGCAGGCGCAGCTTGCCCAGTGCTGCTGCGACAACCGCCTCGCCACCAACGACCTCAAGTATACCATCGCCACCGAAAACTGCGCGGATCGCGCGGCCCTCTCCGATGGCATCCGCGACATCCTCGCGGCCCAGACCGCCGGCATCCAGTCCATCAAGGATCAGCTCTGCCAGGACAAGATCGACGCCAAGAACGACCTGATCGCCCAGCTGCGCCAGGAAGTGCTCTTTGCCCGCGGACAGGCTTCCCAGGACGTGCAGACCGCCGCGCTCCGCGCCGGCCAGGCGACTACGGCCAACCAGCTCGTGGCGGAGCTGCGCTCCTGCCCGATTCCCACCATGCCCGTCTACGGCATGACCCCCATCTTCAGCTGCCAGCCCCAAAACGGCTGCGGCTGCGGCTGCGGCGCGCAGTGACGGAGGTGCCTCATGGCAGAGTTTGCTTTTAACCCCGTGCAGCAGGTGGAGGCGGGACAAAACGTCCTTCTGGACACGGTGATCCCGTGCCCGAAGGGGTACCTGTTCCACCGCAACCAGTCGGGGATTGTAATTCTCCGGGGCATCGTCAACGGCCCGAGCGGCTGCTTCGCCCGCTACCAGGTGACGTTTAACGGCAACATCGCCCTGCCAGACGGGGCGACGGTGGGGCCGATCAGTGTGGCGCTCGCCATCGACGGCGAACCCGTGCAGACCAGTCAGGCCATCGTGACGCCCGCGGCCACCGCCGCGGAGCCGCCCACCGCGGCCAACTTCTTCAACGTCACCTCGACGGCGATCATCACGGTGCCGAGAGGCTGCTGCTTCACCGTGGCGGTGGAAAACACATCCGCCGGCGCGGCAGCTGCGGATCCCGCGCCCGCGATCCTCGTGCGAAACGCCAACCTGACCGTCTCCCGCATAGCATAAGGAGGAATCGACATGCACAACCTGTACAAGCTTAAAGACATGCTGTGCGACGAGCTGGAGAAGTACGGCACCAAGACCGACCTGAGCGGCAGCGCTCTGGAGGTCGTGGACAAGCTCGCGCACGCCATCAAAAATCTCGACAAGATCATCGAGGCCTACGAGGAGCAGGACGAGGGCTCCTACGACGCCGGCATGAACGGCGGCAGCTACCGCGGCTACAGCCGCACGCCCTACGGCGGCAGCTACAACGGCGGCAGCTACCGGGGCTACAGCCGCGCCCGCGGCCGCGGAGCCAACGCGCCCCGCGACAGCATGGGCCGCTACTCCGGCGCTGCCGACATGGCCCAGCAGCTGCGCGGCCTTATGGCCGACGCGCCCAACGAGCAGATCCGCGAAGAGATGCGCACCCTCGTCAGCCGCATCGAGCAGCAGATGTGAGGTGAGCGCCCCGTGATCACGATGCAGGACGTAGACGCGGCCATCGCCGAGTGTCAGGGGGCGCGCCATCTCAGCGCCAAAGGCATCGAGCTTTTGGCAGCGCTCTATACGATCAAGGACCACATGGAGGAGCCGCAGCAGGGCGATGGCTATTCCTACGCTTCCGGCAGCAGCAGCCGCGAAATCGTGCGCTACATGGGACAGAGCCCATTTGCGCGCGCCATTTACGGCAGAGACGCGCGGGATGTCTGGCTTTTGATGGATGACCTGATGTCCGCTGTCAAGACGACCGCTCCGCGCCTGTACGACTCCGTCATGCGCCAACTCTAACCAAAGCGGGCAGCCCGCAAGGGCTGCCTGTCTGTCTCTCGAAAGGAGCAAAATGCTAAAATCCGGCTTTTATAATATGGACTGCATGGACGGGATGAAGGATTTCCCGGACAAATACTTTGACCTTGCCATCGTGGATCCCCCCTACGGCATCGGCATCACGGGCCGCAAGTGTGCGGGCGGCTGTCAGATCGGCTCCTCGTCCAAAGTCTACCACGCCTTTGACGACAGCGCCATCCCGGACAAGAGCTATTTTGACGAGCTCTTCCGCGTCAGCAAAAACCAGATCATCTGGGGCGGCAACTATTTTACAGCGTACCTGCCCCCGCGCTCCTGCTGGATCAGCTGGGACAAGGATCGCGCCGGCATGGACTTTGCCGACGGCGAGCTCGCCTGGACGAGCTTCCAAAAACCCATGCGCATCTACCGCCGCAGATGGGGCGGTAACGACTTAGACCCCAAGCGCCGCGAGGAGCGCATCCACCCCACGCAAAAGCCGGTCAGCCTCTACGAGTGGCTGCTGGGCAACTATGCCGAGCCCGGCGACAGGATCCTCGACACCCACGTGGGCAGCGCCTCCAGCCTCATCGCCTGCCACCGCACGGGGCACGAGTACTGGGGTTTTGAGATCGACCCGGTCTTTTACGCCATGGCTCGCGAGCGCCTGAGCGCCGCCGCCAATCAAATAAGCCTTTTCGACTGAGCCGCCGCCGGGCGGCTTTTTTCTTGTAAACTGTCGGATAACTCTCTCATTTTGCTATTGACTATGTAACGCTATAGTAGTATAATATAATCACAAAGCAAGGGATGACATGGAAATGAAAAACAGCCACACGCACTACGAATTCACCACCAAAGAGGGCCGCACCTACCGCGCCGAGGGCCAGAACCGCTTCGACGCCCAGCAGAAAATCGAGCTCGCCTGGCGCATCGACCTCACGGGCGCGACCTGGACGCAAATCCACAAGCTGCGCGAAGTAGCGCGCGGCATCGTAAAATAAGAAGGAGGGTACGAAAATGAAGGCCAACGACATCGAGAAAATCTACACCGCAAAGGTGAGCGAGTACATCGCCGCCGGCTACACCATCCACCCCGCCACCATGAGCGGCCACCAGGGCGAGATCGCCAAGATCGACCTGAGAAAGGGCGAAGAGATCATCCGCATTCTCCTTTCCAATGATCGCATCTGGAGCAAAGTCCTGCACGTCCCCATGGAGGGGGTCACCCTCAAGGTGCTAAGAGCCGACCGGCCCGAAGCCCGCCGCCCCTTCGACACCTGGGACACCCTCTGGACAGACGAAATGGAGCAGGTCGAGGAGCGCCGCTTTTACCAGCCGGCCACCGAGAGCGACTTCTTCACCGATGACCTTGACGCCTATACGGCAATGCTCGAGCGCCGCGACGCGCACTGGGCAAACCGCCGCCCCGCCGGCAACGTCAGCGAGGTGCTCCTGGGCGACGCCCACCTCGCCATCGCCAAGCGCTACCTCAAGCGCAAGGGCTTCGAGCGCATCGCCCGCGACAGCTACCACCTGACCCACAGCACCGACGAAAACGGCCGCGGCACCTACTACATCACATACAAGCGCAACACCTACAAGCTGCACTAAACCACAACGCCCGCCCGCGGGCATGGTACGCGGGCAGAGAGGAGCACCATATGATCTACACCGACATCCCCATCTGCAAGAGTAACCCCGACCTCGCCGCCTCGGCGGTGGAGGTCGACCTTCGCGGCCTCGCGCCCAGGGCGCAGGCCGTCTGGAACTACCTCGAGGGCGCGGCCTACCTCTACTGGACGCCCGCGCGCGGCTACATCTGCACCGACGAGGCCCTGGACTTCGACTGCCCCCGCTGGGAGGGGGAGGATCTGCGCGACTTCCTGACCTGGCTGGACGCTCAATACGACGCGATCTTTGAGGAGGACTAAACATGTACACACCGGAAGAAATGGCCGTTCTTGACAGAATCGCCCGCGACCTGCACGGCTGCGCCTTTAACGCTCTTGACTTTGAAGCGCAGGATGCGTTATACTGCTACGCGGAGGAGGCGGGTCTCTTTGCCGAGGCCCGGAAGGAAGCAAGATGGAAGAAATCACACTGAAGGAGTACGCGGAGCGCCACGGCCTGAACGCCGCCACGCTCCGCCAGCGGATTTTGCGCGGCGGCATCCCGGAAGCCCGCAAGAAGGGCCGCGACTGGTTTGTCCCAGAGGATCTGATCCTCACCGACCGCCGCGTGAAGACCGGCGCATACGCCGGCTACTACGACCGCTACGGTCGCCGCCAGTACGAAAAGAAACACCCGAAGGAGGAGCACCATGATTAAATCACTTTATAAAGCCCTTGAGCCCTTGCTCAAGCCGGACATCATCGCAGCGGCCATCCTGATCCCCGCTGCCCTCACCATCCCGCGCCGCACCCGCAAGCTGGGCGCGGCCCTGCTGGTGGCCGTCTCGATCCTGCTGTGCCTTTTACTCATGGGCGGCACGGAGAACATTTTTGACCTCCTGCGCCGCTAAACCCCGTCTGCCGTCATGTAAAATTTTGGTGACAAGCGACACGCAATATACAAAACACCCCGCAATCCCTTAATTTCTGGGCTATAAATTCTTCTCATCGGTAAGATATACGGATGAAAAAAGCGCCTTTGAGGCGCTTATTTGCGGGAGCAGTGGCGGGTAAAGTGGGCTTGGATTTTGGGGGATTTTCGGCGCAATATACAAAAAATATACAGTTTATGCAATATACAGTTTATACGCAAAGGGGCGGAGTGCTTTGGCAGAGCACTCCGCCTTTTTTAGATTTTGTCGATGGCGGCCAGGGCGAGGTTGAAGTCGAAGTGGGTGTAGACATTCTCGGTGAGCGTCTGGCCTTTGTGGCCGACGATGGCACGGATCAGCTCCGGCTGGACGTTCGCCATGCTCAGGAGCGAGATGCAGGTGTGACGTGTGTCGTGGGGGCGGTGGGACTCCAGGCCGAGGGTGCGGAGTGTCTCCGTCCAGTCGAATTTTAAAAAGGATTGGTAAATAAAGGGCTTGCCCTGACGGTTGATGAGCACCGTGGGGCAGGTTTTACTTTTTGCGCTCTTGGCCGCCCAGTGCTCGAAAAAGGGCAGCACTTTTTTCGCAATGGGGACACGGCGGAGGCCGGCCTCGGTCTTGGAGTGGACGACCTCGAAGTAACGCTCCGAAAGGTGGAGGTTCTCCTTTTTTAGCTCGAGCAGCTCTCCCACGCGGACGCCGGTGTAGATCAGCATGAGGATCACTGTGGCGGGCTCGCTGGTGGGCGCGATGCGCCAGAGGGCGTCGATATCGGCGGCGGAGAAGGGGACGCGCTCGATCTCTTTGCCCGCGCGGACGTTGGATAGGTCGATGAAGCGGGCGTAGTTTTTGTCGCAGATGTCGTTTTTGATGGCGTAGTCGAAGAGGACGGCGGCGAGCTGCCTGGCATCCGACAGGGTGCCGATGGAGCGGTCGGATTCGTCGATCACGCGCTGCAGGTGGACGAGGCGGATGTCCCTGATGGGCATATCCGCCAGCGGGGCGAGGATGCGGATGCAGATGTCGTAGCGGTAGAGGGAGGACTTGGTGACCTGCGAGGCGCGGGTGGGAAGCCAGCGGTCGTAGATCTGGCGCAGGGTGAGGCCGCGCACGTCCGTGTCGTAGGGCGAGGCGTTGTACTCGGCAAGGGCGCGGATCGCGTCGGCGCGCTTCGCGTAGTAGCCGAGATAGGAGTAGCGCTGCACGACGCGCTTTTGCTCGGGGTCGAGCGCGTAGGCGCGGGTGACGCGCACCGCGTAGGGGCGGCGGCGCTTGCCCGCGAGCTTGATCACCGAGCCGTAACCATTGGGATTCCTCACGGCGCGTCACGCTCCACGGTGGCGCTGCCGACGAAGGGCAAAAGGGGCGAGGAGTACAAAGCGTTGATCTCGCCGCGCACGGTGACCGTCTCGCCGATCTCCAGCGGTTCGGCGGAGCGGAAGAGGAAGGACGGGTGCTCGTAGCCCATGATGTAGGCTGTCTGGCCGTCGCCGGGGATCTGGGCGCGGTAGATGTACCAGCCGTCCGGGATCTCCGCGTGGAGGGCGGCCACGGTGCCCGTGAGCACGACGTCCACGGGGCGGGAGTTGAGCGCGCCGGGGCCGGCGCTGCCGATCTTCTTCTGCACGGCGGCGAGGCTGGTGAGCGTCTCCGCGCGGGCGGGGAGGATGTACATGATCGTACATAAGAGTACACAAGTGTACACGAGCAGTTTTTTCATGGGTTCACCTCTCAAAAATCGTAGGAGATTATATTGCCTTTCTGGACGCGTCTTTCGTGTAAGATTTATTCGACAGCAAAAATTGCAAGTATTCGCCCAGCTGCGCGCGCCCGGCGGCGTTTAAGCGCTTGGCGTCGAAGATGAGCTGGCGCTCCCACTCGTCCCGCGCGGCGTCCACCTCGTCCATGAGCATGATGTATTCCGGGCTCACTTCGTAAAAACGCGCGAGCAGCAGGAGCGCCTGCGCGCTGATCTTGCGGTCGCCGCTCTCGTAGCGCGCATAGGTTGCCCGCTCGAGGCCGAGCTTTTCGGCGATTTCTTCCTGCGTGAGGCCGGCTTTCAGCCGCAGCGTGCGGAGCATCTCTGGCGTATCACTGATCATTTGTAACACCTCCTAATATAATTGTACCATATGGACACAAATATTTAAATATTCAAATGGCGAAAATCATATTGACAATGTGCCAAATGGAGATTATAATAAATGCACCATATGACACAGAAGGAATGATCGTTGTGACATGTATTAAGACACTGCGCAAGCGCAGGCTGATGACCGCCGAGCAGCTGGCGCTCAAGAGCGGCGTGGCGCGCGTGAGCATCACGCGATACGAAAACGGCAAGCGCGAGCCGAGGGTCGGCGAGGCCCTGAAGATCGCGCGGGCGCTGGGCTGCACCGTGGAGCAGCTGATGGACGACGAGGAAGGAGCGGGCGAGGATGGAATTTGAGACTACCGAACTCAAGCCCTGGATCGAGCCGAGGCTCCGGGCGCGGGTGAGCGTGGCCGAGGCCGCAAAGCTGATGGAGTGCAGCGAGCTGTATCTGCGCGTGGCCATCCAGCGAGGGCTGTACGACTTTGGCACCTGCACCAAGATCAGCGGCGGGCGCTACACCTACTACATCAACCGCGCCAAGCTGATGCGGTTTCTGGGAGGGGAGTAAATGCGCGAGATGACGTTAGACCGCGATAAGCTGCAGAGGATCGAACTGGGGCTTATGCGCCTGGGCAACTTCCTGACCGCAGCGGGCGAGAAGCTGAAGGCGGACGGCAAGCATCCGGGCGCTTACGAGATGATGAGTGCGGACGCGGAAGCGCTGGCCGACGCGATCCAGATCATCCGGCAGCTGCTGGGCGAGCCGACCACACCGGTAAAGAATTAACCGCCATCGGCGGATAAAGGAGCGAAACACATGACTGAGAAAAGATGGGACGAGATGCACAGCAAGCGGATCACGATCACGCTGGAAGACTTCGAGATTGCGGAAGCCAAGGTGCTGACCAAGATCACGAGTACGGCATCCGGCATGTCGGGCACGATTATAGCCATGGCCATCATTCCTTTTGCGGCGGAGCTGGCGCACCGGCTGTTCGAGCCGGAGCACTTCGCGGACGAGGACGAGACCAAAATGGACGAAGTCCGCGACGCGGACAGGGAAGAAAAGCAATAACACCTTCGCCCGCTCCGGCGGGCATCATGCGGCCATGGGTTTGCGCGGGAAACAGTGCTTCATAAAACACCTCCATAACTACCTCCAAAGACCTCCACAATAAAAGTCCGCCCCGCGTCCCGGGTTCGACTCCCGGGGGCCGCTTCATTCATCACTCAAATTTTGATAAGGGGTACAGATCATGATCAAGCTATGCGTAGAAGAATACTGCCAGGAGTGCGCGGGGTTTGAGCCCTGCGCCGTGGTCAATCGCGTGCTGGGCGAAGACGGCGAGGACGTGACCGTGACCCAGGTATGCTGCAGCAGGCGCGAGCTTTGCGCCAACGTGGCCAAGCGCTATCGCCGCCAGACGGCGAACGAGCATGGCACGGAGGTGATCGCGCGTGTATGTTGAGGCCAGGCAGATCATCAAGTGGAAGCCCACGAAAAAGCCGCATCCGCTGCTGGCGTGCGCGCTGTGCGGGCGCAAGATGGCAGAGGACGAGGACAGCATGAGCGCGATCTGGCGCGCGCAGGGCGGGCAGTATATACAGGCCTACCATGTCGAGTGCGCGAAGATCGTAAAGCTCTGGGGCTATCCGTCGCAGTTTTTGTCTCCCAAGGCCGCGGAGAGATGGGCGTGCGAGATGACATGCAATGTTTGCGATAACCAGCTGGGATGCAGCAGGTACGTGTTTGAGTGCCGCAAGGCCATGGACGCGCTGCGCATACTGGGCGGGTGCAGCAAAAATCCCAAAGGCCCGGATAACGAAAATGAGTAGGCGTTATATACCCGATGGGTTTATGACCCTGTACAGAGGGCTTAAATGCTGCGGCACGGACGGCACCTACAACTGCGGCCGGTGCCCGTATTACGCCCTGGCAAAAAACAGTTTGAGCACGTGCCGGGCGTTGATCAACAAGGACGCGCTCAGGCTCATCGACGCGCAGCTGGCGGCGCTCGGCATCGCGGATCCCTTCGCGCCGGACGCGCCCGCAAAAAGAGCCCGCAAGATACTGAGCGAGGAAGCGCGCCGCCGCAAGGCCGAAAGCGACAGGCGCAGCCAGGAAGCGCGCAGGAAGAGGCTTCGCGAAGCGGGGCTGTGCGTGGTGTGCGGCGTCTTTCCCCGGCGCGAGGGAAAATGCGAGTGCGCGGCCTGCGCGGAGAAAAGGGCGGCGAAGCGCGCCGCCGAGCGGGCGATGAAGAGGATGGAGGGAGGATAAGGTGGAAATGACGAAGCTTGAAAAAGTGATTGCGGGGTTGCAACGGTGCTGTGTAGATAACTGCTCAGAAGGAAGTAAATGCCCGTACTATAGCGAAAAAGACTGCCTAACTGCATTGTTGCATGACGCGCTGGAGCTGCTGAAAAAGGCAGGATGCTTTGCAGAGGAAGGGGATCAATACTTCCCGTGCGGATGGAAGGTAAGCGACGATGAGTGAGACAATGGTTATCCTTTGCGCATTGGGGGCCGCAGGGGTTGCCTGTATAATTGGGCTTATCATTGTACATGTCCGGGAAAAGAGGATGGAAAAGGAAACGGGGCGAAAGATTATATATTACAGTGCTATCGGTGATTGGTTGTGCGGAAGGAGAAGGCGGTAATGGACATGAAAGGTATTACATGCTGCGCGGATTGTGCATATTACAACGCGAAAAAGCACAGATGCACAAGGGCTACGGACGAGGGAAAGCCAACCGACCACTTTTATGCGGATTGTCCTTTGCCAACCGTAACCAATGCGCAAGGCTGGGTCAGCGCTGATAAGCGACCTCCAAAGCAAGGGAGATACCTTGCATGGGGACTGACGCGAGTCATTCCGGATCATAACGATGAGCAGAACGGATACTGGCAAACGAAAATCGCGCAATGGTTTGAGGGGGGCGGTTGGGATTGCAAGGTCAAGTTTTGGCAGATGTTGCCTGAGCCGCCGAAGGAGGATGAACCATGAACGAAAATATCATTGTAGCAATTACCAAGCTGAATGAAATTGTAACCGATATTGACAAGGACGATACCTGTTTTCTGGACATAAAAGATACCGTCGAGGAAGTGATCGCTCTGCTGAAAGCGAAGGACACAAATGTCCCTACCAAATGGGTGAGCGTCAAGGACAGGCTGCCGGAACACGGAAAAAGGTATTTGATTTATGCAACCTCGGAAGACGGTAATGAGCATCACATAACCATAGCAGCGTATGGCGGTCATTTTGCTTTAAGTGGCAGATGTGCGTATTGGAAAGTCACCCACTGGATGCCGCTGCCTGAGCCGCCGAAGGAGAATGAAGACGATGACGAATGAGGAAGCGATTAACTTTCTGCGCGGACAAGAAAGCGCATTTTGGGGCACATTGTCGGAAGCAGAGCATAAAGCGTTTGATTTAGCGGTTGATGCTCTTACCGCCAAGCAGCCAAGGGTAATGACGCTGGAGGAAGTGCTATCGCAACTTTGGGATTACTGCTACATCGAAGCAGAAGTCAGACTACATAGCAAAATGCGTGAAAAGCTCTGTGGAACACACAGATTGTATTGCACAACATCAATAGTGCTGGAAAGGCAAACTCGCGGAGATAAGGATTACGGCAAAACATGGCGTTGCTGGAATACGCGCCCGACAGATGAGCAGAGGAAAGCGACACCGTGGAACGAGCCGCCGAAGGAGGGTGACGGGGAATGAATTACATAGCAGTTTTTGACATTCCCGATGGCTACAGCATGGGCTGCGCCCTTTGTAAAATCGCGCCAAAGGGACGAGATCATTACGAAGATAAGGACTTTGAAAACGTCTATGCGCAGATAGAGCCGTTGACGGAAGAAAAGGAAAAAGCGTTTGATGGGTTTAACACCATTACAAGACTGATTTACGACGCTGGGCTGGCTAATGCGTATGATATGCCGAGCTTTTGGACGCGCTCGAAGGATTACAAGGTCATACCGACACAGTATCACAAAGGCTATATGCAAGCCTTGAATGACGTTGAGAGCGTGATACGGAAGCTGTTTGGATTTGCCGAAAGAGAAGGGAATGTTATCGACCACATATTTGGCTTGAATGAACTGAGAGCGGAAAAGGAGGGAGAAGAATGAGCGACAAGGTATATGTCATCACAAAGGGCAATTACAGCGATTACCACATCTGTGCCGTGACGCTGGATGAAAAACACGCTGAAAAACTTGTTAAATTGTATTCAGACAGATTCGATGAAGCGGATATTGAAGAATACACGTTGAACGAAGCTATAGAAAGAGCAGTGTACGGCGTTGTTTTCAATGCGGATGGAGTATGCCGCGGAGTGGAATTAAATGACTCCATATGTGAAGACGGTCTTGTGGAAACGGTTTATACTTTAAACGAAGGGCCTTTGAAGATCTATTGGGTCGAAGCAGCGGATGAAGACCATGCGATGAAGATTGCGCAGGACAGATACGCGCGGGACAAGGCGAAGAAAGAAGGGATAACATGAGCGAAGATTTGAACTTAAAGCCCTGCCCGTTTTGCGGGAGCAAGGACGCTCCGAGGCTCTACACGCGGCACGGCAAGGACGGATGGCGGGACAGGTATATGGTGCTGTGCGACTATGACGACGGCGGCTGCGGCGCGTCTGGCGGGTGGTATCACTATATCGATGAGGCTGTTAGCGCTTGGAACGGGAGGGCCAAAAACGAGGAATGATGGCGCGGGGCTTGGAGCCGGGGCCCTTAAAATGAGAGTACGGGTTCGATTCCCGTCCGCGCCCGGAAGGGGAGATATCCGGCTGGCAGTCGGTCGTGCAGGTCGGCGCCCTTCAACAAACTGCCTGACAGCCCGGAAAGACGGGCATTTTTGAGCATCATCGGCCGCCCGAGGGCGGCTTTGGAAAGGGAGCGAAACTGTGAAAGGATACCGGGTGAGGAATGGAACGCTGGGTGCCGCTCAGCGAGCGGTGGCCAAACGAAGAGGACGGCGACGCGCAGGGGTGCGTGCTGGTGTGGCACGAGCTATGCGGGGCGATGGTGTACGGGATTACGAACATCCGCTCCAACAGCTTCATCACGCACTGGATGCCGCTGCCCAAAAAGCCGCAAGCGGAGAAGGCCCCTTCGGGCGGCTGACGCTGGACGGGCTGATGGCGCTGGAGGAGGCGGTGCGGATATGACCCGGGAAAATGAGCTGCAGGCCGCGATCACGGCCAAGTGCCTGGAGTGCAGCTGCGGCATGCGCGGCGAAGTGCGGGACTGCAGGCTGAAAAGCTGCGCGCTGTGGCCGTACCGACCCTACCAGCGGGCAAAGGTGGTTTCTGCCGCGCGGGAGACGCCGCGCGGGCGGCAGATGGACGTATTCGAGGTATTGGAGGCGAGCATTTGATCAAAATTTATGTGGACGGCGTGCCGGGCGTGGATTACGCCGAGGTGGAGCTGGTCAGAGACTTCCGCACAGGCGAGAAAGTACGCATCGCGGAAAAGATGATCGGGATCATCGAGAGCGGGACGCTGGAGCTGATCCCGGAAGTGACAAAGGTGACGCTCTTTACGAAGGACGGGTTCCCCATGCAAACCCTCAGGAGGGATGCCAGATGAAAAAGCCGGTCGTACATTTTCGTTCCCGCCGCGAGAGCGGGAACATTTACGCGATTTTGGCGCGCTGCAGCGCGGCGCTGCTCAAGGAGGGGCGCATAAAGGAGTATGACGGACTCCGGGACGCGGTGACCTCCTCGGGCAGCTACGAGGCCGCGCTCAGGCGCATCCGCGAGAAGATAGACCTGATCGACGATGACGGCGTGTATTGAAGGAGGCTATTCAAATGCGGACACTGGAAGAAATCAAAAATAACCGCAGCATACTGATCGCCAGTATCGGCGAGGACGGCGGCTGCGGATTCGTGTGGCTGGACCCGGATCACCGCAACCGCAGCGCGACCGTAGTATGGTCGACGGGCGGCGGCTGGGATCATGTGAGCGTGAGCTATCCCAGCCGGACGCCGGGCTGGATGGAGATGCAGCGGGCAAAGGAGCTGTTTTTTGAGGACGAAGAGTGCGTGATGCAGCTGCACCCGAAGGCGAGCGAGTATGTGGACTTTCATCCGCACTGCCTGCACATGTGGCGTCCGCAGGGGCAGGAGATACCGCAGCCGCCATCCTGGATGACCGGCCCGAAAAAAGGGCAGAACGTGGCAGCGACGCTCGCCGAGGCGGAGCGCGCGCTGGCGCGGATGGAGGGGACGGAAAAGCGATGAAGGATATGGCATGGGAAAAGCTCAACGACCTGCGCGTGTGGCTGATCCACAAAAGAGCGCCCGCGCGCCTGGTCAACGCTGTGAGCCGGCTGTGCCGGCTCTTGTGGCCGATGGGCTATCACGCGGGAAGGAGAGGGAACGATGGAAGTATTTGACCGGCAAATGAAGGCGCGGGATATCGCCGTCGAGCTCGGCATCGGCCTGCGCGCGGCGAGCGCATTTTTGCAAAAGTACGGCACGAAGTGCGGCGGGGTCTGCGTGATCAGCCAGCGGAGCTTCAGGCATTTGCAGGTGGACGGCACGGCGGCCCAGTGGCTGAAGGCGCGCTCCACCCAGCCGCACGGCAGCGCGCATATAAAAAGGCTTGAAAAGGTGATCGACGAATGTCTAAAGTAAATTACATCCGGGAGATGGAGGGCTTCGGCGACTATGCCGAGGCCAACCGGCTGAGCGGAAGCGAGCGGCTGTTGTGGATGGCGCTGTTTCGCATATTCAACGCCCGCGCCTACGGCGGCGAGTGGCCGGGCGGGTATGTGGAGATCAAAAACAGGCAGCTGGAGGCCGAGAGCGGACTGAGCCGCGTCACGATCTGGCGGGCGCGGGAGAAACTGGCCCGGCGCGGGATCCTCGACTATACGCTGGGCGACGGCGGCACGCTGACTGCGTACAAGCTGCATTATATCAGCGTAGACGGCGCGCCGAGCCCTGTTCAGGTTGAACAGGGGGGTGTTCAAAGTGAACAGGGGGCTGTTCAGATTGAGCAGGGGGGTGTTCAAAGTGAACAGGTGGGTGTTCAGGTTGAACAGGGCCTATTTACTCCCATAGAGTCTTATGACATAAACGGGAATATAAACAATATCCAAACGGAGGAAAAGGATATATATAATAATAATACCAACGCGCCCGCGCGCGAGAGGGGAGTGGACGAGGCGATCAAGGACGCCTTCCGCGAGAAGGTGGGGCGCGCCCCGACGCCCGCCGAGACCCAGACCGTGAAGGAGATCGCCGAGTGGAACGGCAGCGACGCGGAGCTGGTGTACGAGGCGATCAGCCGGGGGGCGCAGGCAAACTTTCCGGCGAAGTACGCGGCGACGTGCCTGATGAGCTGGGGCGACGAGGAGCTTAGAACCCTTAACGAGCTTGAGGTGTACGAGCGATACAGCGACATGGCGAAGACCGCGCGGCCCGACATCGCCGAGAAGGGGCGCGAGAAGCTCAAGGCCTTTTTGCGCGAGATCAAGCTAAAGCACAGGATGGGGGTGACGGCATGACCGCCGACAAGGTAAAGGACATTCTTTCGCGCCTCAGCGCCAACCGGGGCAAGGCCGCCAGGCTCGAGGCCGAGATCGGGAAGCTGGAAGCGGAAGCCAGGCAGATCAGGGCGATTGAGATCACCACGCTCAAGGCCAGCCGCATCGACGGCATGCCGCGCGGCAAGGGCGGCAAGAGCGACCCGACCGGGCAGAAGGCCGTGCAGCTGGCAAGCGGCGAGGCCGTGAGCGCCGGGGAGGCGAAGCTGCTGGAAAAGATCAGCGCGAAGAAGGCGGATCTTAGCCAGCTGCGCCTGGACATCCAGCTGGCCGAGGGGTGGCTTGGCGCGCTGATGGATCGGGAGCAGCTGGTGGTTTCCTTGCAGCTCGTCCAAAAGCGGAGCTGGCGGGAGGTGGCCGCGGAGTATGCGCGGGCCTTCGGCGACGAGATGAGCGAGGACACGCTGCGCAGGATGCGCGACCGGGCGTGCGAGTTTATCGCCGTGCAGATGTGAGGAGGCGCGGCGATGAATTACGTGGAGCCGATCAGGAGCCGGACGAAGCTGCACGATATCGAGGAGTGGCTGAAAAGCTATAACGAGAAATATTATATCATGTTCGAGATAGGCATCTATTCCGGGCTTCGCGTGAGCGATATTTTGCCGCTACGGCGCGAGGACGTGTGGCACAAGACGCATATCAAGGTGCGGGAGAAAAAAACCGGCAAATACAAGAGCTTTGCGATCAATCCGGAGCTGGGCGCGGTGCTGACGCCGTACTGCAAGGGCATGAGGCCGGGCGAGTTTCTGGTGCCCAGCAACCCGGAGCGGCCGCGCGAAAAGCCCGTGAGCACGAAGCGGGCGTATCAGGTTTTGCGGCGGGCGGGTGAGGAGAACGGCCTGCCCGGGCTGGGCACGCACAGCATGCGCAAGACGTTCGGGTATTTTTACTACAAGCGATTTAAAGACGTGGCCGAGCTTATGACGATTTTCAACCACAGTGCGCCGAGCGTCACGCTCAGGTACATCGGCATCGAGCAGGACGGCATCGACAAACGGATGGGAAGCCTGTCCTACAAGGGGTTCGATTAGCTTTAAAACGGCGAGGGGAAGCCGTGAGGGACGCGGCCCAAAAGCGCATGGCGGAGGAGTAGAAAAATAAAGGGATTGAGGCTTTCATGGCATACGGGGAAGGCGGGTAATAAAATTTAAGATATGGTAAATGGACACGCCAAAGAAAAGCGGGACAAAATGCGCGCAAAAAAAGTTTGAGCCGGGTGACATTTGCGGGTGGTTTGCGGGTGTTTTGCGGGTACTTTGCGGGTGGTTTGCGGGTACTTTGCGGGTGATCTGCGGGGGGTCTGCGGGTTGACAAAGTAAGCGGGAGGTGCTAAGGTTATAATGTCCGAAAAAGAGGGACGGGGGCGCGCGCCGGGGTTCGCGGATGAATTTTACCGCAGCCACGAGTGGCGCAGGTGCCGCGCGGCGTATGCGAAGAAGGTCATATACTGCGAAAGGTGCCTGAAAAAGGGCCTGACCGTGCCGGGCGTGGAAGTGCACCACAAGATCAGGCTGACGCCGGAGAACCTGACCGACCCGAGCATCAGCATGAACTGGCAGAACCTCGAACTGCTGTGCGAAAGCTGCCACAAGGAAGAGCACAACAAAAAACGCTGGAGGGCGGATCCCTGGGGGCACATCGACCTCCCCCCTGGTTAAAACGAAAATGCCCCGGGGCGGCAGT